>Ga0209045_1000727_pt1 | contig 35722 bp, 33 predicted proteins | sample SaaInlLV_10m_DNA_4_FD_184664 | JGI IMG/M metagenome (GOLD analysis project Ga0209045, IMG submission 184664) | Marine microbial communities from expanding oxygen minimum zones in the Saanich Inlet - Saanich Inlet SI072_LV_200m_DNA (SPAdes) (version 2) | ecosystem: Environmental > Aquatic >...
GATCGGGGTAATTGTGCTCTCTCGACTGATCCAGGGAATCATTCGCGCCGCGTCAAGGGCAAAGGAGGATGAGGGACCTGAGCCACCGGCCCAATGAACGGAAGCCAGTCAAGGGGCGTCTGCGCATACAGATTCAGAGAACGAGTGCATGCACCGGGACGGCGTAGCCGCCGCCAGTGATGCATTCGTGCGCCTCCGGCATGGGGCATTACTTGAGGGCAACCCGCCTTCGTCGTTTGCTTCGGCGTGGCAGAGAGTCCCTCGCACACCCGTCAGAGCGAAGTGCTGGCGAAGGGCAAGGGCGTCGAGGAACACCCCGGCAGCCCGAACCCCAGCGGCATCCCTCCCCCAGGTTGACTCTCTTCTCCGTTCCCTGTATCATTCATCATCAGACCGAGGGAACTGCTGAGTGCTTTGAGGAAGGGCGGCTTGCTGGTTGGGGGGAAGATCCCCCGGAATCCAGTGCAAATCCACCGGCTGGCTAAGTAATACGTTCGATACCAAGAAGCGATGCAGTCCACATTGTCAATCTGTGACAGTAGAGTGGCCGAACGAGCAGAATTCTGGCGGCTCGTTGGCTACAACACCGTAGCGATAGAAGCCGCCTTTCTGATTCTGTTGCCTGTGGTCGCCCTGTTTGGTTCGGCAGTTCCGGAATGGACTGCCATTATCCTGATCCCCCTTGCGTTCCCGATCGGGTTGTTCTACTACGTTCACTATGTGGTGAGTGTGAACGCCATTGTAGTGTCGGATATGGACCTGATATCATTTGGCTTCGAGCCGCGGAGGGTTCTGTTGTTGCTGGCTGGAACGACCATCGTGTCATTCATATATGCGGTTATTCTCACACCGCATGTGAATCGAGTGATGATGTGGCTTTGGCGGCGACTCCGCGGGAGCCGGACATGATGAAGAAATCGAACCATAGGGGATTGCTCCGCCCCCAGTGATCAGCATCAATCTATCGACGCGTGAGAATGGGGCTCGTCTTGCACCCCCGCACCCCTTCCTGTATCATTCATCAGAAGCCCGAGGGAGTCCTGAGTGATTTGAGGACGAGCGGCTGATGCTGGTGGGGGATGGGAATGTCACAAATCGCCCAGCCGCATGACGGGAAGCTACCGCACTGAGATTGTTGAGAACAAAGGGAACGACTGCTATCCGGACTTGTGATCCGGTGGTGTGAGAACTGGGCGGGCCACAGATATGCACATACGAGAGGCGACGCCCCAGGATGCTCCGGCCATGTCTGGTCTGGTCGGGCAACTCGGGTTCGCAGATGGCCCTGGCGTCATCGCGAGAAGACTGGCCGAGCTTCGGGACTGCCGGCTCTTCCGCGCTTGGGTGCCGTTTGGCTAGGGCAAGGCTTCCCGCAGGATGGGGGGAGGCCGGCGCCCTTAGGTGTGGAAGCACTCATCCGGCACGAGATCCGTTCTGAAGCGACGGGTCTGGCGGCAGATGGATATCCCCGGAACGGTCTGATGCGCGCGCCCTGTTCCCCCCAGGATCCCTGGGAAAGTCCGGCCTTCATCGGAAAACTCCGCTCAACTCGTCTTTATGAACCAAAAGGAAAAGACACTCCCGCTTGCAATGCGGGGATCGCACAAGTAAGAAAGGAGACATTGAAGAGATGGCGCTGGGGACTCAACGCTCAGGACGAGACGACCGACATGGGCCGCGTTTAGGTGACGAACCGATGTCGCAACCGATGCGCGGCAGCATCGTGCATGGTCCTGGCGCACCCCACGCTCTGCTTTTGAGGGGGCGCGCAGGTAGTCAAGGGATGATGAGGATGGGACAGAAGGGACACACATTGGTAGGGAATTCGTTTCCGCTGTCGCTGATTACGCGACGGGTCGTCATTGAGCCTGCGTCTGTTCAGGATCTGCAGGTTGCCGCCGCGGACAGGCACATGCGTTCCTTTTGGGGGCACGCGAACACTCTCGTTGCTGCCGAGACGGCAATGGGCATTGCTTTGGCTCCTCAAACCGAACGCCCCGTCCTCGTCCTGGATGAAGAAGGCCACCCGTCACTCGCCGGAATGAGTTTCGAGGAATGCTGGGTGGTGACGCCGATCTATGTCGACACCTTCCGCCCAAAGGTGGGCGAGGAAGTGCCCCTGGCCCGGATTCGGAACTGGCAGGTGCTTCGCATGAGGTGGGAGAATGCTTGACATCCGCCAACTCACGTACGAGTTCCGATCCGACTTCCGCCTGCGGTTGAACCAGGATCTCCCGACCTCGACACTGCGTGGTGCCTTGGGCTACGCCATGGCCGACGTCCTCGCCTACGAGCACTCTCTACCGGTCGAGCGCGACAAGATTGAGCTCTTCCGACGCTACTTTGCCCCCTCCACCAGCAATGGCAACGGTAATCGCCAAGACGGGGTCCGTCCCTTCGTCATCCGTGGAGGGTTCACCGACCCATCCCAACGCTCGTTCACTATGCAGATGCTCCTTTTCGGCCAAGCCGCCCAGCTCGAAACCCTCACTGATCTCGTCGTTGAGCGCATGGCCACCCGTGGCGTCGGCGGAGGCAGGCATTTCGGGGTACCATGCCGTCTCCGCAAGCTGGATAGTCAGCCCATGGACCCCCACTTCCCGAACGATGCGGACCGTCTTTTGGTCGATTTCATTTCACCCACCCGCATAAAGTCCGAAGGTGAGCTTTGCCATCGGGACGTGCCGTTCTACCCGCTCGCCGCCCGGCTTGTCGATCGTTTCCATGAGCTCGTACAAACATATGGAAACCCCGACGATCGAGATTGGTCGGGGTGGCGCATCGCCACAAAGCAAGCGGGGGAAGCTATACAGAGCCTTCGCCTTGAAGGCAAGGCGACACACGCCCGACGACGTTCCACCCGAACCGGTGGAGTCTGCGAACTCAGCGGCTTCGTCGGCCGGATGCTTTATCAAGGAAATTTCCAGCCCCTCTCGGAAGTCCTCGCCTACCTGCCTTTTATACACGTAGGCAAGTCCGCCCCGTTCGGGTGCGGGTGGTGTGTACTCGAATGTGTTTCGTCCTCCACCCTCCGCACGGATCGACCGACAACGGACAGTGAGCCACGTTCACCGTCTCGTTGCGCCAAAGAGACCGCAGTGTAGAAACGAATGATGCGGAAAGGGAAGTCTATCAATGCCAAAACGGACTAGTGATGGGAGCCTAAGGCCTCTGCCGCCGGATAGTCGGGAAACTGAGCGCACACGGTGGTCGCGTTGCGTTCTGACGTGTCTGGACGTGGGCTTTGGGAAGGTTTGGCGAGTCCGAGAGGACCTTTGGAAGGAACTGCTGCCCAACTACTGCAGTGATCGTCAGTGGCATCCGGGGATGACTCTGCGGAGAAGTCCCGTGACGTCTCCCTACGAGCGCGTCCCCATGCTCCATGGGACCTCGAGTGCGAGAGGACCCGTTGTTGTCCGTGGACTGACTCGGCACAGAGGGTCAGACCACGAGACGTCGTTTGGCCGAATTGTCGCTCCCTGCAACATCCCGTTAGCGGAATGGATCCGTGACGCACCTGACGCCGACCTCAATGGACTCACGGGACGTATCCTCGACAAAAAGCGAATCGCGGTCAACTGGGACAAACCGCGCATCGACGACGGGGAAGAAGAGCAACTCATGAGCTGGATGAAGAGGAGGCGACTGTGGTGACCTCAACTCCGAAATTTGAGCACTGGCTGGAATGGAAGCGTGTTTGCGCCATCGAGAAGTGCGGCGATGCAACCGCCTCCTCGCTTGGCGATTTCGCACGTTCACGCCTGTCCAAATATCTGCACACCTATGGCGGTGACAACCTGATCCCAGAGTATGCTCCGATGCATTCTCCCAAACGGTCCTTCATGAACTTGGAGGCCTCCATGGCCGAGACTTGGGTGGCAGGCCAACGGCTCCGCGAGGACAGGAAAACGTACAAGGATTGGCTCTTCGATCGCCTTAAGCAATGTAAAGGAACACCGTCGGGCATTGTCGAATCTGGCGCCTCGGGAAGAATACGGACCCTTGCGCGGGAGATCGTATCAGGAGAGGGCCTCGGGTTACGGACTAAGGATGGGAAACAGCGCAAAGGACTCGAATCCTTGGGCGCGAAAAGGGGCGATGTTGACGGCGGCGGCTGCTCGCTTGAGGATCTCCTGCCAGGAGTTGCTCTGGATCCGTCGCAGGAGAGCTTTGTCCGAGAATTGGAGGAGCTATCCGAGGCGGCAGCGGTCGAGTTCTTCGAGATGATGCCATTTGAGAAACGGGCTGTTCTGTGCGCCAAGGCCCTAGGCGTGCCGTTCTATCACGACGAAGTCTCGAAGCTCGTCGGAAAGGCGAAGAGTCAGACCAGTGAAATGTACCGGAATCTGCTGGGCGTGAAACGCTTGCAGGACTACACAGCCTTTGACGAAAGTCTGGGGCGGCCCAGATACTCAGAAACGAAATCAAAGAAGTCTGAGACTCGGAATGAGCAGGGACAGTTGGCAGACTGGTTGGCAGTCAGATTCAAGGATGAAGATGAGTTCTTTCGAAAGGTTGTATTGTTGAGGGTCGTTGAAAAACTTCGAGAAAACGTAAAAAAATGGGCAAGTGCGCCGGAAAACGAAGCCCGCATCCTCTTTTCTCTGGTAGAGAAAGGAAACGACCAATGAGTGCATCACTGCAAACAGCATACACCATCCCGGAAGCACAGCGGAGACATTTGCGAAAATGGCTGCTGCAATGGCAAATGGAGCTAGACTTCCGTACGGACGATGTCGCGGAACCAGCGGTCGACGCGGAGCTTTCGATCGCTGAAACGCATGTGAGTTGGCAGCACAGCCCCTCAGGACTGTGGGATGCCATTGCTGAAGAACCCCCAGTGGAATCTGGCCAGATTCGTTTGCTAGCCCCCTCGGTCCTGTCCGAGGCCGTACGGCCCATTTACGTGGCAGTCCTTTCCGATTGGGAACCGGGTCTTGTGCTGCTCGCTCCTTACTCGGAGTTCACCGCACCGGCAACGCGCGGCGAGTTGCTAACCGAAAGGGACGGACTGTCCCTCAGAGTGTTGTGCCTGTGGAATGCTCGAAGCGTTCCGGAATTCCTGGCTTCGCGGAGCTGGCTTGTTGATGAGCTCACGGAGGCGGAAAGTGCGGAGGCATGGTCTGTTCTCCGGCACGTCATGACTGGCGCGGCCCTTGCCAAAGGGTTAGCCGATCGTGTCGGCGCTCCCATTCTGGTGGAGGAGGATCCGCGAATCCAGTACCAAGATGAAGAGACTGCCTTGCTCGCACCGCTGACCGCTGCCACCATTCAAAGCGTTCTGGAGCAGACTGTTGGGCAGGAAGAGGCCCCAAATGAACTGCTATTCATCCAGTTTCCAGTCCCAGTGCTTGCGATAGCTGCGGCTTCCCCAGATCGCGGTCGCTCGCTCGCAACGCGTGAGTACGTAGCCGACGCCTTGGGCATCCGCATCGCCGTCAGTGAATGCGAAATCCCCACGGATCTCGCCGTTGAGGTGCTTGCCGATCCCCAGTCACAGCTTGAGAATGCGGAGTTCCTGGGAGCGGATGGCCAACCGCTTGGCACTATCGCCGCCGGTGTTGCTACTTTGAAGCGACCGGCGGATGGCAAGCTCCAGCTTCGTCTGTCCAATGGCGTTTACGTCCAGCTCAAACAGGAGGGGTAGACCAGTGTCATCCTCGCCGAAGCAGCTTCTTGACCGTGTCCGCGAGCACAGGGGCACGCTTCGTGTCCTCAGTCTGGAAGCGTTGCACCAGTTGTCTATCTGCCAGTGCGGCGATCCACGGCTCAAAGACCGTATCATTGCAGAGACGATGATCCGAGCCTGGTTGCTCAGTGGTGGAGGAGCCTGGACCGAATCGACGATGGAGACTCGGATTGGTGAAGCGTGGCACAACGCGGGCATCACGGAAGAGGCCTGCGGTCGGTTCAGCTCATGGCTCAACCGACAACAGCACGAACGCAGCTACCGCTTGCCGGATAGCTGCGAAGATGTCCTCCCTGACCAGATTGTGCGTTGTTTCGTCAACGATATGGACAACTGGAGAACCGCCCACGGCATGATTGTCTTCATTGCCAACGGGGTGGACCTGGAACTTGCCGGAGCAGTGCCTCTGCCCTTCGTCATTGACGACACCACATCTCAACACGAAGCGTTGGTGAGGACAGCCTCTGATCTCCCTCTTCCCGGCCTAGATCGGGGCGTGCAGCGTGCCAATAGTCTGGCGAGAGAGATGGCGTGGATTAGGGACGACCGTACGCCCGCGATCTGGCTCACGACATTGGATGGTTCCTGCGATGTTAATCTGGTGGGAGAAAGTGCTGGACTGCCGGTGCTGACGGCACATTATCTCAGGTCCCGGGACATCGAGCTCCCGCCGCTCTCACTCGGCCTGTCCGGAACACTGAAGCGGAACGGCACACTCGACCCGATGGCGGTGGTGCCGGAGCAGATCCGTGAGAAGGCGAGACTACTCTCTGAGATTGGTGTGGCAACGGCTATCCTGCCGGACTGCAATGAGCCAACTGCCGGCGTCACGTTCTGGCCTGTTGGCGTGGCTTTGGACAGCAAGTTCCAAGACCTTGCAGGAATACTCAGGCCGACTACGGAACAGGGCGATGATCTAGGGCGGGAGAAGGAGCTGAGGAATATCGAAAACGGTATGCGTTACGGCTCTCTACCAGCGAAACAGGCGCAAGACAGTGTTGTCAAGATTGTGCAGGCCGCTAAGGGCAGGCAGGACGTGCGTGGCCGTCATTGCTGGGCCTGGGCGATGATCAACCTGGCGGCAGCGCAATGTCACTTGGGAAAGACAACCGAAGCGAGCGACACGTGCCAACAGCTCCTCGCCTCACGACACGAGTTGGGAATGAGATTCACGTTGCGCGCGCTGGTGCGGGAAGCCATCAATCTGCACGACATGGCCGATTACAGAGGAGCCGTGGATATTCTGGACGAAGCAGAATCGCTACTGCCGCAGCTCTCGGAGCCTGTCGAAAGAACGGACCTGGAAATGCAGATAGTGGGTACCAGAGGGCAGACATATACGTTTTGGGCCATGATTGCACCGAACAAGACTGATTTCGCTTTTCAGGATATCAGGCGAGCATGCCAGAGGGCACGCGAGTTGGATGCCGGGGCAACACTACAGAAGGAACTCCCACGCGACCTCTGCTACCAGTACCAGGCAACTGCCTTGCTACGCCCGCGGAAGGCTAACGCTGTATACCAGGAAGCCCGGGACATGTGCGATGCCGATGCAGGAAGTCGCGACCATTTCCGGCGTGTCCGCTGGCTGGCAGCATATCGGTTGCTGCTGACCGGTTTTGAGCCGCCTGACTGGAGCACATTTGAGTTTGACCTGCCCGACCGAAAATCTGAGGGCGGGTGGGTGTCCCGCGTTGCGCTCAAGTACCGCGGAGCTCTCCGCGCGGACGCCGGTGATGAGCCCGGAGCGATCTCAGACTTCCGGGAAGCGACAGAATTGCTGGAACTTCATGACAGCAATCCCCTGCTCGCATTCATCGGTGCCACCGCCGCCCTTCAGGCAGGAGAAAGCTTGCGATTGCATGATGAGAAAGCCGCTATTGACTTCCTCCGGCAGGCCGAGAGTGTTCTCGAGGCGCGCCAAGACTGGTTCAGTGGCGAACTGGTTGGGAAGCGCTGGCTTGAACGAGCACAAGGCCTGTTGGCCGGCAACACTCCCAAGGGACTTCCCAACCCGCAGTTGCTCTACCCCTATTGAGAGGAACGACGCTGATGACCTACTACCTGTATCTGGACGAAAGCGGTGGGTTCACGAAGAGTTCAGACGACTCTATCGTGGGCGGATTCATTACGCAGCGGCCGCCACAGGAGATCCAGACCAAGTTGGAGGAAGCCATCGCGCGTGCAAACCAGGCATGTGGCACCGACTTTGCGCCTCGGGACCTCCACGCGGCACCCCTCCTGCACCCGGAAAGCACAGGTAACGATCACGAACGGGCTCGGTTTAGCACCATACCCGAGAAGTCGCGCAAGCGCTTGGTTGACGAGTGTCTTCAGGCGGTCATCGGGCTGGCGGATCACTTCGTCTGTAGCGTCAATAAGGGATTTGCGTTCAGCAACGAAGATGCCCAAAGCCGGTACGGCACCAACTTGATGGCGGCCGTTCGTGCGGCACTGGATTGGGCTCAAGCGGGGACGCCCAGCGCCACGGTGAAGGTCGCCTTTGCTCCCCGATCCCCCAAGTGCCTTCCGTCAGGAACGGACTTCACGCAGTATCACCAAAAGCTCGCGACATACGTAAGGGATCTGTTTGGGGTTACGGCCTCCTTTAGCATGACAAGGAACCGAGCTGGGTTTGCGGGGGCCGATATCGCTTGCTATTTCCTGCGCAGCCGAAAGGGCATCCCGAAGGATTGTGCGAGCTACACCAAACCAAATGATCACTTTGTCAAGCAGTACCATGAAACCGGAGTGTCGTTGCTCAAGCAGCTCCTTGCGGAGGGCGCCTGCGATCAGGCGCTGCGCTGGGCTGAGACCAGCGAACAACGCGCGGAGGCCCTTGCCGGATACGAGGCGATTGAGAACGCACGGGAGCAACAGCGACAGACCCGGGATATCGTCAACTATGCCTATGAGTGCATCGATCTGCGGGCAGTTTCTCCCGGGCATCTCACCCGAGCCTACGATATCTTCCGCGTCACAGCCCGGGTGGCAAGGAATGCGTTCGAGGCAGACCCGACCAGTCGGCGTGCTCTTGAGGCCATGCTGGCAACGCTGGAGGGAGCTGTCACCTGCGTCAACCACCTAGGGATGAGCGGGACGCAGGGAGATTTCGAGAGGATGTACGTATCTCTGTTGGAGGAGCACGGCCAACTGCTGCCAAGCCGCGCGGAACGCTCCGAGCGAGCCATGGCCTTGCGGAACCGAGCCTACAATGACGAGTTCAACGCATTTGATTTTGAACGTATCCTTCTGGCGTTCCAGGACACGGTCGAAAAGCGTGTCGCTGACAGTGGTGAGGAGAAGGACGACCTGACCGGGGCTATGTGTGGGACGATCGGACAAGCTCATGCGTTCCTTCTTCGCACAGATCCGATCGAGCACGCCGAACACGCCCGAGAATGGCTCACGCGCAGCCTCACCTACCTCACCCCCGGTCAAAAATACCACGATATGGGGGTGAACTACCAAACCACCTTCTACTGGGAGCAACGGCAGCCCCTCGACGCTATCGCTGCGTTTGCCCAGCACGCCTGCATGGCATTGCCGGACGGAACTGTTCCGGAACGACCCGCAGCCCAACGCGACCTGATCTGCAGCTGGCTCACCACGCTGCTGGAGAGCCGTCGGAATGAACCGGGTACTCCTTTCGATGTCCTGGCTCTATTGCGCCTGCTGGCTGATGGATTACTCCCGAAGAAGCGGATCATTGAGAGCATAGAGAAGTGGTTGCTCGACTATACGGGGGCCGATCATCCCCATGAACTCCTCGCCAAATGGGTCGGTATGTTCCATCTTCTCTCAAATAGGCCGGCACCGGCCATCACGTGGCTCGACCGTGCCATCGCGATCGGCGAGGAGCGGGAGTTCGCGGTCAAAGCGGTCACCCTTTCCGCAATCGGGCTGCGGGTTGTTGCGAACGCCCTGAACCAGAATTCAGTGGCGCATGACCTGGATTTGGCTCTTCTTCGTAGCCGCGCGGCGCAATTGACAGAGAGCCAACCTGCGTTCCGCCTCTACATCGAGGCGATTGGCGGAATCGATACCATGGAACGTGATGTGGAACAATGCGACATCAGTGCCATCGCACGCTGGATGCCGTTCTGTTACGCCTGATGGAAAGGAATGTAACTGCAATGAAGAAGCTTGAGATCAGGATACGAACACTGACTCCGATTTGGACGGGCGGGCCGGATGGGACTCCGAACGGGCTCAAGATGAGTGGTGTGATCGGCGGTATGCGCCAGGCGTTCGAGATGCTCGTCCGCAAGCACGGCGGGCACACCTGCAACATCACCGGACCAGCCAACCACCGATGCAACTACGAGAGGGACAAGCGCGTCTGCCCGGCCTGCGCGGTCTTCGGTTGCACCGGCCTGAGTCGGGCCTTCAAGATCAATCTCGATCTACCAACGGTGACGCCAGTGATTCCGCAGAGCGATCTGAAGCTGCCCAACCGAGACCATGACAACACTCAGTACAATGCTCCTTGCTCGATCGATACCTGGCTGGCAAGTGTGCTCGTCCCTGATGACAGCGGCATGCTAAGGCCAGGCGAACACAAAACCGCTCAAGATAAGCTTAAGGCAGCACTCAGACTGAGCTACTCCCCCGCCCCCATCAATATGCGCATCCTGCCCCTTCGGCGGAACCTGCCCGACGACCTCGATTCCATTCTCACCTATCTTCTTGCCTTCATGTCACGCTACAGCGGGCTCGGAGCCAAAATCCGCCAGGGATGGGGGCAGTTCGAGATGCCCGATATCACCGAAGAAGAAATCCGTGCCGGTGAAGGCGCTTTGGTCCACCTGGTCCAATCGTCCGGCTTCACCCACCACGACTGGGACGCCGGGCTTCCGACCGCGTCAGATCTCTTCTGCGCGGAATGGAACTTGGGAGACGCCATCCCAGGAGACATTTCCTGGCCTGGAAAAGGTCATCCCGAGGGTGACTGCCTCAGCACTGGTTTCCTGCTCAACTACCGACTCCGGCGATGCATCAAATTCCTGGAGGTGGACACGACAGAGAGGGTTCCCGTTGCCGGAGACTGGCGGACAATGGGCTACAAAAATGTCCCGTGGAAAGAGACGATTCCCTTTGTCCGAGCCGTGTTTGGCAGAGACAACGCGAAGGACCATGACAAGCACTCCGGTCTCGTGGGCATGTCCCATCTGTTCAAGAAGGATGGAAATTGGCACATGACGTTCTTTGGGCGGATTCCGGCGGTCTATCTATACCGTGAGAGAAATGGCAACTCAACGCGCCTAACCTGGTCTCCTGGAGATGTGCGAGAGTTTCTCATTGGGCAAGCATCTGGCATGTTAGGCAAGGCATCGACTGATGCACAGATATCGATGGGAGGGCAGGTCTGATGTTTCACGACTGGTACAGCGCGATACATGATGATCCAACCATCGTGGGTGCGAGCAGTGTTGGCAAGCGGCAAAAACTGGCGTTGGACGTGTTTTCTGACGACGGCAGGGACGAAGCCAAAGAGAATGCGCGCAAATGCAGTTCTCCCTGGTTCACGGATGGCTCTCATTCTTACGAGGCTCCCGCCGATGGGCCGCTTCCGACGACTCGTTCCATCGCGGTCAAGCTGGAATGGACGCTGACATCCCCGTTCTTTTCCAGAGCTGAGAGTGAGTTTGACGCGATTGACAACCCCATCTCACGCGATCGGCTCACGGGGTATCCCATTCTGAAGGCCACTGGCGCCAAGGGGATGATGGCTCATCTGGTGCAACTCGATGATGAAGCTCTCTGGCAGAAATTGTTCGGCAGGGCCAACGACCAGGACGGAACCGGGGACTCCGGCCGTGCCGTGTTTGGTGACGTCGTCTTCGACAAGGTAGATACCGACATCTTCAGCCCCCATGATCGCCAACATGGCGTCGTGGATCATCCTGTCGGTTTCGAGGTCGTCCCGACCGGCGCAAAAGCAACATGGGGCTTCCTGCTGTTCGAACGCGTCTGCCGAGAGCTCGAGATTCTCAGTTGCCTGGAGCAGTTGCTCGAGACCGCCCGGGATCTGATTTGCGAGTACGGGATGTCTGCCAAACGCACGGTTGGGTACGGAATGGGGAAAGAGATCCACGTCACACTGCGCCCCGGCGCGGCATGGGACTTCGGAGTCGAAGGGCAGCGGATTGACATCGTCCCGTTCGACGAACCGGAGCCGGAGAAACCGACAAAGGCGGAAAGCCTCGATCTCCCCAAGCATCATGAGGCCCTCATGAGCAACGGACGGATGGCATGTGAGCGCTCCGAGGCCGCGGGTGTCCTTACAGACGATGAATGTCGGCGACGAGGGCTGACTAGGCCAAAGCAGCGGGGGAAGGTCAGCAAGGGCTGGATCCGGAAGGATAAGGCCACGAAGCTTTGGGATGACTGCAGGCGGATCCTCGACGCGCAAACATCCGGCTTGGCCGAGGAAAGCCGCGCAAAACAGCAGGCACACGACGAATGGGCCAGACGCAAAGTGGAATGGGAGAACAGCCCGGATCACCGGGAACTCTCCTACGCGTTTACTGACGTCGCCGAGGCCATTCAGGCGATTTGTGCTGGCAAGGAGGTGGCGCAATGAGCATGCTCGATATCCTCAGACGGAACGCCGACGCCATCCGCCAGGCCGAGATGGGGGCTCTACTACATGACCTGGACAAGATGGACCCGGACTTCCTGTCAGTAGGCCCCACGTACCACGACTGCAAAGACAAGGGAAAGCGGGCCGGGAAGACTGTCAGAGAGATCAAGCGGCAACGCTGGGAAAGCATGTTTGGGAATGTAGATCCTGAGATCCGATTCGACGGCCTGGAACTGCCCTTGCTGAGCTGCGCCGACCCCGATGTCACGATTGACCCGGGATTTCCCGGCTCTCTGTCGTCTGCCTTCGTGTACCATCACCACAATGACCGTGACACGTTCCCACTCCTCGGAATGATCTGCCATGCCGGAGGGTGCGGCGCCGACGGTATTGATTCCGAACTCGACAAGGATAAAGCCAACGAAAAGCAGAGCGCGCCATTCCGAATCGATACGCCCTTCGGTGTCCTCCAGAAAGAATGGTCCTCCTGTCTCAAGGAAGCTATCGACACCGTGTTGAGGGGCGAAAGGAGACCACGCCGCTTCCGAGGTCTCCTCGCTTCAGCTCTCGGCGAGACGCGTTGGCCCTGCAACGATGTTACGCTCTGGGCACACAGCTTCTCCGTGGCTTCTCTATTCAAGGCCACACTGGCCAAAATCCTCATTGAGGTTACGCAAGGCGGATTCACTAAGGAGCATCCGTACTTGCTCCCCCGCCGTTATGACCGACGCAGGGCCGATCCTCCTGAAAACGACACAACAGACTTCGCCTTCTTTAGAGTGACTATCGACCGGGATTTCATGCTTTCCCGTGCTCAAAAGGCGGGTGATGTTGTCGGGATGGTCGATCAAGTGGAGCGTCTCAGAGACGAGCTTCGAGACTACTTCGAAGCCGAGGTTCTGGCTGGGAACGAGATCCAGCGAACTCAGGACAGTCAGCTGTTTCTAATTCCCAATCTGGGGACTTGGATCGAGAATGGGGAATGCGTCCTGCCGAGGGACGTCCAGGACCGATTCGAAGAGGAAATCAAAACTGACCTGTCCACGTTCATCGTCAAGTGGCTCATGGAGAACGAGTGCCACGAGTTACCTTTCTCCATCGACTTCGATCATGAAACAATGCCCGCGGGGAACGATGCGAAGGTCGTTTCCAAACGATTGCTGGCCCGTAGCCAAGCCCTCCAGCAGCACATTCCCGAATGTCGACAATCGGTCCCAGCCTTGCTTGCACTTAAGCCTGGCAACGGGTTGCGTTGCGAAGTCTGCGGAGTGCGCGCAATCGCCCCGAACCCACAGCACAAGGATGAGGCCCTCTGCGCGCCGTGCGGCAAGCGGCGGCACGATAGAGACTTGCTGAAACGCCGGAATCCGAGAGATGCCCACTTCACGTCCGATCTAAGCCTCGTCCAGCCTGGGAAAGGGGAGCACAACAAACTGGTCTTGTTCCATCTGCGGTTTGATCTCGCATCCATCCAGGATGGCACTGTGTTTGACAAGGTCACATGGAACGGCAACACAAAAGCGGCCTCCCCAGGACGCCTTCACCGGGCTTACGAGACGCTGGCTGGCTTCTTGGCGCACTGCCGTGACGAAATAGCGCCTCGGTGGTGTTCCAGTCCTGTTTTCTCGATCACCTTGGAGCCCACACCGGATTGCATGGAGTTTATCGTGGCTGGCGAAAAGGCTGACGCATTGGCCGCGGCTATTTACGACGAATACGAAAGACGCTTCGGCAAGTTCCGCGAATGCCTCCCGCTTTCCATCGGCTGCGTTCTCTTCAAAAAGAAGTTCCCTCTTTATGCCGTCTTGGACGCTGTTCGTGGCATGGAGCAGACGTTGCGCCCATCACCCAGCTGCACATGGCAAGTCGTCGGGACGAACACAGCGACCATCGATCATGTGAGCCTGGAACTACAGACGCCCGAACAGGGCAAGATCGGCGGCATGGCCGGTTGGGCAAAATGGGAGATCTCGCCGCTCCGGAGTGACGGGACCACGGACGCCTGCCATCCTGTCTTTGGTGACAAGAACGTGACCGTGAGTGAACTGAAACCTGGAGATGCTTTTGATGTCAGGGAGGGGCGCTTTGACGTCCTCTTCCTTGATTCCGCTACCCGACGATTCGCGTTTTCCGAAAACGGCCTGCAACACCACATTCTTGGCACGCGTCCTTCCTATCCACTCTCAGCAATACGTGATTTCGACAGAATCTGGAATCTGTTGCGCAAACTGTCCCATTCGCAGATCAGCGCCATCGAGGGAGCGCTGGTCGAGAAGATGCAGCAGTGGGGAGAACGCTGGTGGTCCGGAGACGAGGAGCAGCACAAAGTAGTGATCGCCTTCTGCGCCATGATCCTCTTCTCGCCCAACGCGTTTGGGAAGAAACCTAAAGGCCGCTCATACACCTTCCTGGACGCCGACAGCAACCAGGACCCAAGACCGGAAAACTGTGACCGCGAGCTGCTCACGCGTGCAGCTTCCAGTGGACTTCTACTCGACGTTGTGGATCTCTATATCCACCTCGAGAACCGGTCTCTTGGATCTTCCGACAAGAGCCATACCAACGACGGAAATAGATAGGATAGGAGATAAGCATATGAACAGCTGGACCCAGAAATCGTACATCGCCGTAGCTCTCGAACCCATTCACGTGGGTACCGGAGGCCAGCGCCTCGGGCGCGTGGACTTGACCGTGGTTCGCGAACCCATGACCAATGTCCCCAAGATCCCCGGCACAACGCTATCCGGGGCACTGAAGTTCTTTGCGGACCTTGCTCTCCGTGATAAAGGGGTCAAAGAGGACATATGCGCCTCCACCCGGGGAAGCAAGACGACGCACGTGTGGGCGGAATGCCCTATCTGTTGCGCCTTCGGCTATACCCCCGATGGAACGGACCAGAACAGCTCTGCTCAGGGCCTCCTTCAGTTCAGTGACGCCCTCTTGCTCGCCTATCCCGTCAATACGCTTGTTGGCCCGGTGTGGCTCACGACGAAGCCGCGCCTGCAAAGCATGATGGGAATCACGGACGGTAGCGACGATTGCGATGAGACTTTCCTTCTCCCGGAGGAGAGCGCGGTGAAGAGCCCCTTGGCCGACAAGCTCAACTTCGGCTCCGTCTTGCTGGCAAAGGGAAACATGCCGTGTCCCTCTACACAGCAGCTCACGCAAAGGGGCATCCCCAAGCACTATGCCGACCGGTTTGCCATCGTCTCGGAGTGGGTCTTCTCTCAGCTTGTGAACGACAACATGGAAGTCCGGACATCAGTGGTCATCAACCCCGAAACAGGCGCGGCTGACAGCGGAGGCCTGTTCACCTACGAAGCAGTTGGTCGAGGGGCCATCTTCAGCTTTGACATCACTGAGAACGACTACGCCAAGAAGTGGGACCAAGTCGAATGGGATGGCCGGAAACCGGAAAGCAGTGTTGCTCTCCTTGAGCAGCACGCCTTTGCCGGGGTCAAGGCGGTGGGCCTGGGAGGGATGACAACCCGCGGATTCGGCAGACTCGACATCCAGGACGTCACCATTGACGAGAAGGAGTGATTGCCATGAGCAGGAATAAGCATGGGAAGAACCGTGGCAACAATCCGCGGTCAGGCAAAACCAAGCATCACCAGGCTGGTGCCCATCAGGAAGCCCGACCCGGTCGCTCGCAGACGGCGACGGCAGACCCAGCAACTCCCCCGGAGGTCTCCCACGCCAATGCCGGACCAGCTGCGCTAACGAACCTGGACTGGCTGGCAGCCAAGTACGGACAGCAGATCGGCACGGCCTCCAGCGATATGGATAAGATCGTCACCACGGCACTGAACATCCTTCATGAGCAGGGAATCTATGCCATGTTTCTCTGGCTGAGAAGCAAGACTGAATATGAAGCAGCAGGGCGCTTTCTTCAGGCACTATTCCTGGACCGCGAGACCCCGATATCTCTGACCGGCCCCATCTGGGCCGGGAATGAGGCCATGGACAACGTTCGTGACTGCCTGACGCAGAACCTGAAGACCATGTTCTTGGCTAAGGATCTCATCGCGCGGACACTCGTCTACGCCAGACACACGGCCAAAGCGAACTGAGGTGCAGACATGGACACTGCTGACAAACGACGCTGGGCGTTGACGTTGCGCCTGCTTTCGCCCATGCAGATAGGGGCGGGGACGCTCGGAATGATCGAGAAAACGGAACTGTTCATCCCGGGGCGCGTTCTCTGGGGTGCTCTTACAAACATGCTCACACGCCAGCTCTGCCACCGACCAACGGGACGGGAGTTCCTGGCGATCGGGAGTGCACTCGGGAAGGACGGATCTCGCACGGGCACGCTCTTCCCATCCACGGATGGTGGAAAGTCCGTCTGGCGGCCACGCTTCTCAGCCGCACGGCCCGATGTACAAGACCAGATCACGGACGGGGGTGGAAAGTCCGTCCGGCGGCCACGCTTTTCAGCGAATGACCGTGTCTGGATCAACAGCCACGACTTAGACCCACGCTTAGATGGGGATATGCGCCGGCTCTTGGCCACCTCGGTGGCCAGCAACTCAACCGATCCGACCCGAATGGTAACCGACGATAGGAGCCTGCACAGCACGGACATGATCAGCGACCTTTTTCGCGGAAAAGATGGGAAGATCCATCCTGTCTGCTTCAAGGGAACCGTGGAGCTGCCGGAGACACTCAGCGTGGCTGGGCAAGATGTCCGCTTGGACGGAAGCGTGATCACAACTGCGCTCAATGCCGCCCGTTTGGGTGGCGGTCGGAAGCGTGGCTGGGGCCAGATTGAGGTGATCGCCCTGGAGACGACGGATGTGACTGGCGATCTCCATACTGAGCCGTTGCCAAATGGGAAGGGAACGTGGCTTCTGACCGCGAATTGCGCCGTGGCCGCAGGACACGGGAACGCTCTGGGCCGCGCGTTCCTGGCTGTTCACCGTCAGTACGACAACACCAATGGCAAGGGATACGGAAGATCCCACACGAGTGCTAGGTTGTGCTGGGAGATTGGTACGCTTCTGCCGGTCTGAACGCCCCTCATTGTGGCACGGCGTATCTTGAGGCCAGGCACGGGCTTCCGCGAGTTGGGCACTCACGGCCAGTAAGTCTCGATACTGCCCCACGGCAATCCCGCCTTTCACGTTGCGCAGACTCACCCAACACGGAGGGAACTGGCGGGCCGGGCCTGATTGGCTTTTTCCTGGGGAAGCAGCCGCTTGGTCGATGAACATAAAGGGGAGTCATGTGGCCAAAGGCTGGAGCGAGGCGCTGACTTCGCTTCCCCGCTTGGCAAGCCAAGCTATCGGCTCCGGCTGTAGTACTGTCTCTGCTTCTGCAAGTGACTCATGTTCCGGGTGGAGGGACCGCTTCTTCCCCCGACCATCCAGCTCGCACCCGCCGTGCTTCCCGCACCAGTCGGCTCGGCACGTGCAGGCCTAAGCAAACTGCCAGGACAAGGCAGATCACCGCCCCCTTTCCGAGCCAGCCTATCGGTTCCATGATCCGACTGACAGCGTTGCCCACGACCCCGCCTAACACCTCCGGCTGTTCCCGAGCTACAGTTTTGAGGCCTTCCTGGATGCCGTCGCTGACTTCATGCGCACTGGTCACGACAGCGGCTGTTAGACCGAACGCCATAGCTGTTTTCCAGTCCAGCCAGCGCACGATCCTCCCGTTTGTTGCGTCGTAGCGTTTGAGGAGGAGACGTCGCGTGGTCGGCGTGTCGGCTTTGGCCATATATCCTGCCACTCGGCCGGCATCACCGGGATCAACAGTGCGCACAAACGTGCGAACCATGTCATCGCCGTAGCGCGCAGCCAACTGTCGGGTGAGGCCGCTCGACGTCGCCTCCAGGCGGAGCACGTTCAGCCCCATTTTTCGAGTCAAGGGCACCAGGTCGTCCGCATGGAGCGCGAGGGACCGTGCGGCGCGCGGCACCCGGCAACTCCACTCCCACACGTCATCACCGTGTTTGGCGGCGGCTTCGATGAGCTCGACGCCCCCGTAGCGTACGGCCTTGAACGCGTCGTCCCCGTACCGCGTTGCGGCCCGGGCGACCGTTCGCTTGAGCGCCGCCCGAGCGACATCGTCCAACTCTCGGCTGCTGACCCGTATCGCGGCCCTGGCCGCGTCGTCCGCGTAGTGCATCAAGCCCTTCAGGATCGGCTGAACCGGGCCGGCGTGGATCGGCGGCGGCAGCGCCATGATAGCAGTGGCCAGCAACACAGCGGTCAACCCTCGATTCGTCGTCGTTGTCATAGCTCTCTGATCCTTCTCCATATCGGCTCTCATGTCCATATGTGCGACTTGTCTCGTGCACGCTTGGTCCACGAGGTGCAGGTGATCAGTTACCGGCTGTCTGGTCTGGGACAGGCAAGTCCAGCGCTGCGGCCTGAAGGTCTCCGCACACCGCCTCCGACTGCTCCCGCAAGGTGGTGCGGTACGCCGCCAACAGCTTGTCCCGGTGTTCTCGCGTCAGACCTAGCGCCCGTTCTCGCGTATCTGTAACTGCCTTTTGGAGGGCCTGCCGCAGTTCTTCCCGCTTGGAGCCGCGGGCCTGCACCCAGCGTGTGGCGTCATATGCCGCCAGGCCGACCGTAGCTGCCCCCCACGCGATGTCCGCGAAGGGGAGAGGACCGTCGGCAAACGGGACCCAGGAGGTGCTGACAGCGCCCGCCACTGTGCCGCTTGCCTTCCCGCTGATCAGAGCTCCCGTGGTGGCTGTCAGAGCGCCCTCGAGCGCAAAGGACAGCGGAACGGTCGCCGTTGTGTTGGCGATGTCCATGAATTGCGGGAACGTCCCACCCACGGCGGCGACCATGTCATCGACGAGCGGGTTGAAATCGGGGCACTCCTCCTGGAGCTGGTCAAAGGCACGCGCCAAGCTCACATGGAACTCCGTGAGAGCTTGCGTGAGATCATCCTGGAGAACCAAACTTGCTTGCTCCAGTGCCCGGCAGGCGTTGGTGCAGGGAGGCCGCAAGCGATCAATGGTGCGCGAGCTCCAGAGTTCCTCGGCCCGGTGTGTTCCTCTCAGACCGTCCTTGAGGCCCAACCAGGTCAACTCCCCGCTGTTCCGAAACGTCAGACTGTCTCTCACTCCGGAACAGGGCCGCTGCGGCGTGCATGCCGGCAGTCCAGGAGCGTTCCCCCGTTGCGGAAGCCGTGTTTCGTAGCGTGCGTACCGGCGTGCCGCACGCTCGCGCGGTCCTCACAACTCACCACTGGGCATCGCGCCGTGCCCGGATCCTTTCCTCGGGCCGTCAGCATCAGCCTTTTTGCCGCTGTTCTTGCTTCTTTTCCAAAAGGCCGCCGGAAATCCTCTTCCCCCCTTTCTTTACAAAGGGTGTGAGAGCCAAACGTCTTCACCTCAAGCAGCCATCAGTCATTGGAGAACGGGAACATGCAGAACGACATCAACACAAGCAGAAGTGACGGCATGAACCCGGAGCAGCGCGGCTTCTACGACACGCTGCGGCAACGGCTTCTGGACTGGACGGGAGGAACGTCGGACAAGGAATCGAGGGTCCGCCAGTACATCATGCTTGCGCCTGATTTCTTCTGTCTGTTGTGTCGGCTGATGATGGACAAGGACGTATCCCCCATGCACAAAGCAAAGGTCGCCTTGGCAATCGCCTACTTCATGTCCCCTATCGATCTCCTACCGGAGGCGTTGCTGGGACCGTTAGGCTACGTCGACGATGTGGCCCTCGCGGCATTTGTCCTGAACGGCATTGTCAATGACGTCGATCCCGAAGTTGTTCGGCGCCACTGGCCGGGTCAGGGAGATGTTCTTGACAAGGTCTCCCACATCGTCTCAGTGGCAGACCAGCTTCTCGGAGCCGGACTATGGAAACACATCGTCAGCTGCCTGGACAAGGGGAGTACTCCCGGGCGAACGTCATGCCGGGCGGCGAGTCGGGAACAGGCCTGAAAACGACTGTTGCCACCACTGCCGGAATCGCCGTGAGTCGCCATTCGACATAGGGAACCAAATGCACAAATTCTTGCCGGGACCACCCTACTTCTTCATCTGCTTGAGCTGCGGCCACAGGTTCGACCGCATGGTCCGGCTCGGCCTGCCATGTCCCAGGTGCAGATCAATCCTCGTGATGAAAGACAGGACGATACGGAAATAGCCGAAGCCCGGTGACGCTCCCTTGTAACACAGCACCTGGCCACCAGAGCAACAGCATCCTCACGATCCGAGTGTGGGTAGGGGATGGACCAAGAACGATGAGGCGGCAAATGAGTACAGAACACCGAGGTTGGCATTTTGTTTCTCAAGGCGGGGCGAGTTGGGATGACATCTGCCGTAAGGAGGCGCTGGCCCTGATCCGCCAAGCTGACGAAGGCGCCAGAGTCGCGGTGTGGAGCGACGGAATGCCGTTGACGACGTTCCTTCACTCGATGTCCTACGGCACGTCCGAGTTCCTCTCTCTGCAACAGGCAGACACTGCTCTTGCATCGCTGGCGTGGACAGACCCGCACAATGTGCTGCCGGTGACCACCAGAGCGTGCGATGGAGAGCACGCATGGCGATGCCTCGGGGAGCGGATACGGCGCATTGTGGTTTCTGCAGTCGTTGCCACCGAAGAGATGATGGGGAAAATCGGGATCTGTGGAAAATGCAGGTGGGTCTCGCTTGGGCAGATCGTGTCCCGCAACGAGATGTTCGAGAAGTACCAGGGCACGGCCAAGGTCTCCGCTTTCGCCTCGACAATCCCGGTCACAGTCGTGGCGTGTGAGCGTGAAAACGATGTCTGCGTGTCTCTGGATTTCGACCACCAGGACATGCTCTCGGTGGCACGTGAAGTGCTGACGCGCCTTCGCTGGGCAAGTGACGAGAACGCAGGCGGAGGAGACTCACCGATGCATGGTTGCGGAAGCCAATGATTGGCGTTGCCCGTCTAATTTCGGAATTCATCTTTCACACCCTCTTTATAGCATGTGGAAACGGGCACTCATTCAACGAAAGGACCTGGCTGTGGGACTCCTGTCATTCATCAAGTCTCTGACGCAAGACGAACCCAACTCGTCGTCAAACTCGTCGTCAGTGGCAGTCGCTCGTGGACGGAACTCTCTACGGTCCGAGCAGTGTCAGGCCGCACGAGGACAGCAAGCTAGGGCAGGCAACCAGTCCCACGTACCAGAAGTTGGGGCGTCCGTGTACGACGGGAACAGACAGGTTCGCGTGTTGGGCAAACTCCTTAACAAGGGTGGGGAAGGTCGCATCTACCCGTTGAGCAACAACGGAGACGTCTTGGTCAAGATTTACCACCCATCCGTCTTAGCGCACGAACGCAGTGCCATGATGAGGAACAAGCTGATGGTCATGACTCGGATGAGCGCCATGCACAGTGGTCCGCACTTCGCTTGGCCCCGGATTCTCATCCATGCCGCAGATGGGAAATGGCTTGGGTACGCCATGCGGCGCGCACCAGGCCACCAACTGCAGACGCTTTGTCAGCCTCAGTTGATCCGCGAACGCATCCCCCATTGGTCGCGCCGAGAGGTCGTTACTTGTGCAGCCAGCTTCGTCCGCCTGGTTCAGGAGGCCCACGCGAACGCGATCATCCTGGGCGACATCAATCCCGGAAATTTCCTGATCGATCCCCGGAACTGTGATGTCTATGCCATCGATTGTGACAGTTTCCAGGTGCCAGACGGCAGCAACGTTTATCCGTGCCCAGTGGGTATCCCCATGCTGATGCCCCCCGAACTTCTGGCTTTGGACTATGGCAAGACCCGACGGACCGTCGAACAGGAGCTCTTCGCGGTCGCGATCATGCTGTTCCGGATCTTCATGCTTGGGCTTCACCCGTACAGCCGCACCTACGGCGAAGATCCGGTGCAGAACCTCAAGTCCGGGCAGTGCGCGCTCGGAAAAGGCAGTGGGTGTCGCCTGCCAAAGGGCCCGTGGTACAACATCTGGAGTCATCTGCCCTCCTATATGAAGGAGCTCTTCATCCGGACCTTCCGAGACGGCCATGCCGCACCCTCGAAACGAGCAACCCTTGAAGAGTGGGCTTTTGCCTTGCACCGCTACCATTGCGACATGGGCAAGGGCTGGTTCGACCTGAGCCTGGTTCCGCAACAACCGAAGTCCTCCGCCTATAGAGGACGCAAGCCGCTCTCTGCCAATGCGAACACCATCTTGGGCGGGAGAAGCGGCTCCAAGGTCAGAGAAAGTTCCCGCCCGGTCCGGAAACACGGCATGGGGCGCCCTTTACAGAGGGTGTAGAGAGCAGTCAACGGGCGCGGAATGCTCGCGGCAGAGCCGGATCGTCGATCGCGAACAGGGCAGTCAAGGAGAGCATCATGATTCTGATCAATATTCTGTTTGGTTCATAACTCATTCTCACGTCTCGATCACAAACCCCAGGAGCATCACTATGACTTCCGCCACTCACACCGCTGACAATGCCTACGGGATCCAAGTCTTCGACGCATCCATCAACCCAGCCGCACGCTGTTCGTGCGTCCTTCTTCTCGATATCTCCGGCTCAATGTCCGGGCAGCCGATCGAGGAGTTGAACGCAGGTGTCCAGACCTTCTTCGACGAGATCTGCCACGACGACTTTGCCCGTTTCTCGGTTGAACCCGCCGTGGTGACCTTCGGGAAAGGGCATGGAAGCGTGGATGTGGCAATGCCGTTTACCTCATGCGCCAACGTGCAGGATGTCCAACCACCTCGCTTCCAAGCCGGCGGTGGGACCCCCATGGGCGAAGCCATCGCGACCGGCCTCAAACTGCTCAAACACCGCAAAGACGAGTGCCGTCACCAAGGCATTGCCTACTACCAGCCTTGGATGGTTCTGCTCACCGACGGCGCCCCAACCGACCGCTGGGAAGAGCCCGCGCAGGACGTGCATGCCCTCTGTGGCGCCCGCAAGCTCGTCTTCATTGGGGTCGGCGTCGGCGACGGCGTGGATATGGACACACTGGGTCGTGTCTGCCCACCCAACCGGCCGCCAAAACGACTCCAGGGACTGCGCTTTGCGGAGTTCTTCGAGTGGCTGAGTCAGAGCATGGGCGCAGTCAGTCGCAGTTCCGTCGGCGATGGTGGGGTCAGGCTGCCGAGCGTGGACGGCTGGGCCGAGGTGGAAAACTGATGGAGACCACGCCCATGATTCCGAAAAGCAAGGCTCGAACGCGGTCCGCTCTGGCGGCCGAGCAGACCGGGAAGGGGCGGTCGGCAGGCCCCAAGTCATGGCGCCATGGTGATCAGGACGCGGTTGAGCCCCCCTCGATCGACCCGTTGTCGCCTCCGGACCGGCCAGCCATCGCCCCACTCCCGACGGCAGGCCGAGGTCATGCGAATGACGCCTCCATGCGGCATCCGGGGCTGTGTCGCGGCATGGCGGCCAGCGTGCCGGGGCGCAAGCATATTCGCAGCGGCACGCCCTGCCAGGATGCGGCCACGGTCGCGTGCCGGCCACGTCCTTTCCTCGTCGTGGCCGACGGACGCGGCAGCGCTTCGGTCTCTCAACTCGGGGCTCAGGCCGCTTGCGCTGGGCTAGGAGATCTCATCTGCTCCGCGGAAGCCCTGCTGGAGCAGATCCTCGATGCTGAGGGCTCCGCCCAGGCGGACGCTTTGTGGTTCCTGTTCAGCGACCTGCTCTTTGAGAGCGTTCGGACCCGACAACAAGCGGTCGCAGCCAAGCGGAACGTGTCACGTCGCGAGCTTGAACACACTCTGCTGCTGGCCATTCTCGGCCGGAAGCGACTGGCTTACCTCCATGTCGGCGACGGAGCAATTGTTGTTGAGGAATCGAGAGGACTACGCACTCTGAGTGGGGCCGAACGGGGCGAGTTCGCCAACGTGACCTGTTTCGTAGGTGAGAAGACGCGAGCCGAGCAAGTCCGTACCGGACTGGTCCCGGCCGCCGGCATCACCGGCATCGCGGCGATGACCGATGGCACGGCTGAGAGACTCATCCACTCGCGCACCCAGCAACCAGCCCCCGGTATCGCCACCCTCTTCCAGAAGATCCGGGACCAGCGTTTTGCCCGGCGAGACCTACTTCGCTTTTTGACCGAAGAGTTCTGGGAACCCCATGTTCAAGACGACCGTTCATTGGCACTGTTGGTCCCCGGAAAGATGATCCCCAACGTCCCCCGGGGTGAGCCACAGGACGTCGAGAATCACGCCACTGTTGGTCGTCGGCGTAATCGCCACTCTTCACGCGTGACCGGGCCGGCGGCGGACACGGCACCCGTTGCCCCCGCTTTGGTTCCGCCTGTGGATGGCAATCGCTCCCCCGATGCCCCCGGGCGCCGGGTGGTTGGCCGTCCCAGCCTTGCCGTCGTGTCTGCTGTCGCCTTGACTTCTTGTCTTGGCCTCCTTACGGGGTGGGGCCTGTGGGAGGCATCAACCGCATCCAGTGTCATCCCCGACGACGGGCTCCCGCCGGGCTCGACAGTGGTGGGAGAGACAGCGTACTTCCCAGGAGATGCCCACAGAATACGGCGACGCGTGGAGAACGGGCTGCACGCACTTCCTCCTGTGCGAATCCTGGAGCGCCATGACGGGAAGGCCAAAGGTCCCGCCTCCAGCCAAGAGAGAACCGTGCCAGCTTCCTTCTCCAACCTGGACGACCACAAGCCTACTCCAGCAGAACAGATAACAGTGAGAAAGGGGAAGAAGTGATGCTATTGAGTCGGCATTTTCAACGGCGGCAGACCTCTGCCGCCACAGACACAAGCTCACATCACCAGACACGGCTGTGCCGACATGACCTCACCTTGACCAAGGATGGTTTGCTGAAGACGGCTGTCAGCCTTGAGTGGGTAGGTGTGGCCCGAATCCGGCACCCGATAATCGCCACCTTCTTGGCGGTGCTGATGACGGCCTGTCACCCGAACGAGCCCAAACGGCGTTCCCCGGGAAGCACCGGCATCATCTTGAGAGAGATCAAAGCCCTCTGTCGCCGCCACAATTCACGCGACGAGTTCCTCCGGGACTCCTTCCGCGCACTCAATCCACTCACGGATGTCACGGATCTCATGGCGCGCCGTCGAGAGCATTACGACCCCCAGCTGCGGAGAATCCTCCGACGACACCATGCCTGCCCGGATCATCTGGGCGCCATCCTGGATGACCTGTGTCGTCAGTCAATCGTCGATACGAGACCGCCCCTCGGTACAACAGTCCCGGCCAACATCCTCGTTACCATGTGGCTGGTGGAGGCGTGGGATGCCTACCACAGGGCAATCCTGGCGTTCGTGGCTGAGCAGAGAAGCGTCCTACCGGTGCTCAGCAGGCGGCAGCATGGTGCCCGGCCACCGGCGAGGGTTGGAGCCGCTCTGATCATGGACCGTTTTCTGCAAACAAGTCCTCCGGTCGGTCGGAAATCGGCCAACGCCCCGGCTTAACAGACAGTATGAGCAAGAATGAAGCACAAACACAGAACGAAGCCGTATCACCAGGGGAACCCAAAATGCAGGGACTCGCCACCAGACACGTTGCGCGCGACCACTCGGCCACAAGACCAAGCCATCGAAGACATGACGCTGTGCCGTCGGGCTGGGCGCTCTCTTCGGGTCGTGCTTCCGCACGGAGTCACGTTCACGCGGAGCCAGGCCATGTCCCCCCACCCAAGCTCCGTGCCATTCTCAAGCAAGCGGCAGAAACGGCGGCTGGTCAGTACGACATAGTGGAGACTCTCCATCGGCGTATCCATGGGGACTTTGCGTCCTTCGAGAACAGCATGACGCGGATGGAGAAGCAGCTTGCTTCCCTCGGAAACAGGCACAGAAAACTCGCGTGCGATCTGCAGACAATTTTCGAGACGCGCCGCCAGAGCGTACATGCCTGCTGGGAGGAATGGTCCACCCTCTTCGAACAACGCCGCCAGGATCTGGACCATTTCTCGATCATGCTCTTCGGACGAACCATGGCGGGGAAATCTACCACCCTTGAGGCGCTTGTGGGCGGCGATGGAAGCCGCATCGGACAGGGCATTCCGGATTTCACCCGCAACATCGATGCGGTCGAGTGGGAGGGCCTGCGGGTTGTGGACACACCCGGCATTGAGGGGTTCTCCCCCGAAACGCTGAATGTGGCGGAGTCCTTCATGGATCGCGCCGACCTAGTCGTCTTCGTCATCAGCGACGACCACATCGAACCCCGCCTGCTGGAGGAGCTTGTCGCGATCCTCAATCGCCGGAAGCCGCTTCTCATTCTCCTCAACGTCAAGGTCGGGAACTGGCAGCGGCTGCTCAGGAATCCCGACCGCGCCTTTAGGCAAGACGAAATCGGCGGACACACCCGCAGGATCAGAGGCTATCTCAAGCAGGCTGCGAAGAGCGAGAATGTGTCTCTTGACGCAGATTCCGTGTCCATCCTCCCGTACTGCGCCGAGGCCGCCAACGTGGCTCGCAACGCCCACGACCTGGACGACGACACCCGGTGCCTCCTTCTCCAGGCGAGCCGCTTTCCGGACGTCCTCGGGGTTCTGCTACGAACCGTGGCCGAGCGTGGTGTAGGCATCCGGATGCTCGCGGCCTACGAGTCGTTCATGGCGAACCTGGAGCAGATCGAGGACGGGCTCCGCTTCGAGCTTGCGGCTGTCGCGGCCCAAGCCCGGACCATTCAGCGCGGCAGGAATGGCTGCCGGAAGCTGTTCACCGAACTTGAGCGGGACGGAAGAAGGCAATTCCGAGCAGTAGAGGACCATTTCCACACGCTGGATGTCGAGATCGACGCCTTTGCGGACAATGTCATCGATCGGCATTTTGCCGATCCGCAGACGCAGTGGGAGACCCGTCTCGATCTGCCGGGAGTACAGCGTTCCGTGCGGAGGATCAGTGAGCAATGCGTTGCTGAGATCCGGCGACGTACGGAGGACTTTCAGCGCCGGGCCGCAGTCGACCTGCGGCTGGCGGCGGACCTGGCGATTGAGGAATGCAGCCTGGACGTGTCCGTGGATTTGGAGGGGCTTGCGTGGGCAGACTCCAAGAAATGGCTCGGCAAGTGGGGCAAGGTTCTGGGGGCACCGGTCGGGGGGATGGCTGCCGGTGTCGCCGCGGGTTGGGCCATCGCCAATTGGTGGAACCCAACGGGCTGGGTTGCCGCCGGGTTGGTCATGCTTGTGGGCGGAATGACGACCATGGGCATCGGGACTGTCGCGCAGGTGTGCCAAGAGAGTGGCAGAAACGACATCGAGAGGGAACGAAGCAAGCTGAGGAGAAGGCTCCGAGAGCAGCTTGCGACGATCCGCGACGAACAGGTTCTTGAACCCGCGCTTCGGTGGCTGAACGGCGAGATAGCCAAGGTGGAAGCCAATATTGAGAAGGGACTGGTGGTGCTGGGAAGGGAGACCGGTGACTTTCTCAAGGCCGGTGATCGCTTCGTCACCGCGCTCGAGACGACTCGCAACGCCGCCGCGCTGCACAGCATCAAGGCGCTCCTGGCTCTCTCTCTGCCCACCCGAGCCCTGGACGAAATCCAGGTTGTCGCCGTTGCCCGGCGCATGAACTACCGAACGAAGATCGCGGTCCGGGGAACGCGGGGCCAATCTGCGACCGGACACCTCATCGGCCGCGAAGGAAAGGCTATCCGAGACGTCCGGAGACACCTCTCCGGTCAGAGCGTCGATGTGGTGGAATTTGGTCCAGGCCCTCTCGGCGCCGATACCGTCCGTGCAGCGCTCCTGCCCGCTCGGCTGGGATCTGCACGGATCGACATCCAGGCGGGAGACCGTCGACAACTCCCCGTCGTCACGGTGCACGTCGCGTCCAGCGACGAAGCGAGATTCGCCTTCGGGAAGCGCAAATGGAATCTACGTCTTGCCGAAGCTCTTCTCGAATGCAGAATCGTGATCACAACCCCTGCAAGGAAACGCTGAATCATGAAGAACACCCTGAAAGACTGCACCCTCCTGTTCGTCGACGTGCGAGAGAAGACCAAACAGGTTGACGCGTCCCTCTACAAGGCGCTGGCACCCATGGCCAAGGACGATGCCTTCGGATCGCTCGTCCAAGAGCTTCGCCACGTCTCCGCGGACTCGCCCGTGCTCGCCGTCGCCGTCGCCGGGGAATACTCGGTTGGAAAGAGCAGCCTGATCGAGGCGTTAACTGGAGAGACGCTGGAGACTGACGGGGACGTCACGACGCAGAACGTCGACATGATCCGCTACCGAGATGATCTCATGCTCATCGACATGCCCGGCATGCTGTCCGGCCAGCTCGCGCACGACCGCAAGGCCTACAAGGCAATCATGGACTCCGACCTTCTCCTGTTTGTCGTCACCAACGAACTGTTCAATGCTGAAAGCCTGCCCTACTTCAAGAGGACAGTCGAAGAGTTTAGGAAAGACCGGCAGACACTCATCGTCGTCAACCAGTTCGACCGAGTCAACCTGACAAGCCGAAGCGCGGAGACCGCCATTGCTGCTATGACGTCCGCCCTGGAGGAACGGCTGGCACCCATTCCCGTCGAGCAGTTCTCCCCCGTTTTCGTGTCCGCTAGGGACTACCTCGATGCTCTCGACGAGGGGGATCCAGAAGAGCGTCGGGAATTGCTCATCGACAGCCGTCTGGACACGTTGGTCAAGGCCATCGACGAGCTCTGTCTTGAACGGGGCGCCGCCGGACGTCTGGCACGCCCACTTCAGGTGCGTCTGCGAATTGTCAACGATGCCATTGCTGCGGCCACGAAAGACGGAGACGGCGCCCAGCGCCTCACACTGGAGTACCTGCACCGGCGCCTCGGCATCTACGGACAGGTCCAGCGCTCGGCCAATCTTGAAGTCCTCAACCTCAAGGCAACGCTGAAGCACAACATCAGAAGACTCTCAGAACCCGTGGTATTCAGGATCGAGAACCAAGCCGAGGCGGAAGAAATCCGCTCAGCCTGGGCCGATGCGGATGCCGAAGCCCTGAACGCTTACCAACAGGCCATCTGCGGCCTTGAGGCCATCGTGGCCTCCGCCTCCAACTCGCTGGCCGACAAGCTGCTTGAGCTCAATGAGTCCCCGACGGGCGTGGCGTTGAACCAGATCCTCAGGAAGGATTTGGACAGCAGGGGTGATGCTGGGACCATGGCTGCTCCCTCGAAGGACATGGCAGGGGACCTGGCCAGGAAACTGGGCGTGAGCGAGATGGTGAAGCGAGGAGGAAAAGAGCTCGCCGCTAAGAGCGAGGAAATCAGCAGAGCCCTTGTGGAGCAGATTGCGAAATTCCGAAAATTCCGTCCCTGGGGGAAGATAAAGCTGGGAGAAGCCCTCGAGAAATGGCTTGGTCGGCTCGGCAAGGTACTCCCCTTTCTCGCCATTGCCTTCGAGGGATATCTCAACTACCGAGACGAGAGGGAAGCAGAGGAACGAGAGCGGGAACGTCTCAGATTCAAAGCCAAAGTGCGTGAGGCCTTGACCCAAACCGCCGTTGTCGCCTGCAAGGCGATCGACGACACCTACGCGGGAATCGACGCGCTCTTCAAGGCGGAAATCGCAGACATGCACGACAAGCGCGAAGCACTCGCCCGGGCCGCCGAGGACAAGGCCGAGTTGCTGACCGCCCTGGCCGGCATTGGCAGGGAGATCGGGCACATCCTCCAGCTCCTGAACGGTGCCCGGAACCAGCCGGAATAGCGGATCCCTCGCGATCTTCGTGCACAGGGAGAGACGGAAGATGCCCATATGGATCCCGAAACGGAAGGCGAAGCTCATCTGCAGAAGCTGCGGCTGACATGTCGTCCTCACGCTTGGCGGCCATGGCGACTACATCTCAGGGGTTGATCTGGAACTGCGCACACTCCCCCCGGAGAAAGGCCCGAAATGCGGCAATCCCGAGATCGACGAGGTCGTCCCTTCGTTCCGGGAGCGGGTGTCACCGATTGAGGCGCTACGAGCCATCGACTACAAGCTGACCGCGGGCGACTGAAGAATGCTCCATTGCCTGCCTCCCTGTCGACATCGATTGGTTTTGCGTTCTTGCTGCGGGGATCTCTGCCTCCAGAAACACGCCCTCCGTCATGCCTGCCTACACCGCCCTCGGAAGTAACGTCTCTGTTGCTTTTGGCCGCAGGGCGCGTGGCCTGCACACAACACCAGGTAAGCCGTTTCCACCGGACACGACCAGCGAGTGTTCCTTACGGCAGCAGGACGTGGCCTCCACAGACATCGGCTCAGATCACCAGGCATTGCTGGGCCGGCATGATCTCACCTTGACCAAGGATGATCTGCCGAAGACGACTATCCGCATACAGCGGGTAGATGCGAACCGAATCCTCGGCAGGTTCCAGCACCTTCTTCGCCCAGCGCTGCAGGTCCGTGAACGCTTGGTCACTCAGCGTGCATTCGAAGACCGACTTCTGAACCCGGTTTCCGTAGGCTTCCATGACTTTCGCCACGCGTCGAAGGCGTTTGGGGTCGGCGATGTCATAGACAGCCAAGTAGTCCATGCGATTGAGGTTCCCGGATTAGGAAGGACTGCGGTTTAATGTCGGAAAAAGGGCCGATTTGAGCGCCATGCGGCGCATGCATCACTGGCCGTCGGCACGATTGGTGGCCGCAACTTGCGTCCATTTGGGCACGAGCCGAACGATGGACCGCGAGGCCGAAGTAAGTTGCGTGGCACGCCATGCAACACCTTCGCGCTCGGAGGGCCAGGCGCACTGTAAGGCCACCGGCAGCCACACCCCTCCGTGGTATGACTGCTCCATTCACGCCGGAGCCGGGGCTTGTGGAGATCCGTGCCGTGATGGGCCTGGGTCAATGCAGGGATTCAAGGACAAGAGGGATCCGCTGACGCACGGCATTGGCCATCGCCGTGGCGAGTGCATTCGCGTGTGACACGAGGGATGGTCGCTTCCCAATCCCCTTCGTGGACGCCCTGTGGTACTGATCGATATAGGGCCGGAACCCCTCCGTGGTGAGCCGACAGCCCTGCTCCTCCGAATACTGGAAGTCGCCGATGCCAAGGTCTTCGCGTTGCAGGCAGCCCAGAACGATGTGGTCACAGTGCAACGTGCGTAGCGGCTCAAGAAGGTCCAGGGCGAGGCTGGGGCGGCTGTAGTCGAGTTCATGTAGGAAGCCGATGCAGGGGTCTAGTCCGTGTGCATAGCAGGCGCTGACCACCTCGGAGAGCGCCAGCATGTACGTCAATGACAGAAGGGCGTTCACCGGGTCACGCGGGGGACGCCGGTTCCTGCCGTGCCATTCGAAGGGCGGCGGCAGCGCATCGCCCAGAGCGGCAAAGTGTGCGCGCGCCGCCCCTGCTTCCTGACCACGTACAGACGCTGCATCCGAGCACCTTTTCAGGCGCTGCTGCGCCGCCTTGATGGGCGCCTCGTGCCCATCTGAATCGAGCCACCCGCGGCGTGTCCAAGCCGCGATACTGCGCAGACTCCCCTCGAGCTTCGCTCTGGCCACTTCACGGGCAACCGCCACAGAATACTCTGGATCAAGCGACCGCTCGTACTGCGCCAACCGCACGAAGACGTTCCTCGGATAGCCCGGCTCGAGGATTCCCTTGAAACGACCATTCGCGCCCAAGTACACAATCTCCACACCGTCGCCGAGAAGATCGCTCATGGCCTGCGTGCTGATCTGGCAGTTCCCCAGAACAACAACGCGCTCAACGGCCGCTTTGGGGACAGACTTGATCTCCTCCTGCTTCTGCGTGATAACGTAACGCCCGCCGTTCTTGCGGAGATAACAGCCTTGATTTCGAAGATAGAGTACACTCATTGCACGATGTCCTTTCGACCGCGTTCTACCTGATGACGATTGCCCGGCGATCTCTCGCCAGGGAACGGAACCGTCCCCCCCGTGGGGCGCGTCCGCGGATACCAGTGGTCCGGAGCCTCCGAGACCAGCGATTCCGGGTGTCGGCGCGAATGTCCCGCCGCCCATTGTGGGAGGAGCTGCCATGCCCCGATCGTTTTTTCCATTCTCAGCTGACTCACAGCCGCACGACCCAATTCTGGAGCTCCGGATCCGGCCCGGCGACGCATAACGTTCCGAATGGCACCACCAACTGCCCCGAGCGGTCGCACGCATCCTGCAACTGGCCCTGAATCTCGAGCAAGTCTGCCCGTCGCGCATGGTAAGTGTGCAGCAGCATGCTGACCGCATCGGTCGCCAGGAGGCGTGCGTCCCCGGTGCCGGCCGGCGACGGGGCCCCAGTCCCACGGCCTGCTGCCGGGGCCTCACATCTCCCATCGCCATTCCGCTCGCGTTTGGATTCAACACCGGCGGGGGGCTCGTTCGCACGAGTTGCTGCCTGTTCCACATGCCGAAGCGGATGCGCATACTCACCCTTCTTCGGCTTGAAGTGACACGCGCAGCCCACTTCGTCCGCGAACGGCCCGAGGATCTCTTTGATCCGCCGGCAGCCGAGCGGCTTCGGCCCGGCCGAGCCGATCATACGGTCGGTGAGGCGCCGGTCATAATTGCGGCAATGGCGAACAATGCGGTGGAGCTCGCCGTGGCCCGCGGGGCCCAGTGGAGCCAGGATACCGCGCAGGACGGTCCGCTCGTGGTGTGAGAGGTCGTGTGTCTCAGACGCCTTCCTCTGCAGGGCCCGCAGCACCGCACAACCGGCACGCACCTCCTTGAGCCCCGTTGCATTGAGGGCACCGCCGAGTGGGGCATGCGGTTGAGGAGTTCGCGGTGGCTGGTCGGCGCTCTGCCAGCGGGTCCACTTCTCGATGGCGTTCCGCATCCGTCCCGCATCCGTCCGTCCACGAACCACCTGCTGCTCCTCGACCGGGGTGCAACTCGAACCGTCGGGGTTGATGAAACCGCAGCGGGTCCCGGTCAGGCGATGGATTCCCAACGGCAGCTTGATCCGTGCCCCATTGCCATCCGGTGGGCATGTGTCCGAGCCGGGCAGGAGCTCCCTGTGCGTGCCCCCCGGGGAGTCTCCTGCAACGCGACAGAGCTCGGCCAGAAAGTGCCGAGCCAGCTTTGCCGAGACCGGGTTGCGCAAGAAAAACCAGACATGGTATCCCTTGCAGCCCGAGTCCTCGATCACGCCGTCAACTCCGGCGCGGTGTGCGACGTCAACCAAACCCAGGGCATCATCCAGCAACTCGACACGCTTGGCTTGGAGCTCCGCTTGCGTGAGGGTGTCCAGAACACGTCGACTCACATCAAGATCAATGACCGCGAAGGCCACATGGTCACCCTTGCCGAAGACAGGCACAGCCAAGGTGTGGCGGCCTTCCCAATGGTCGCGCAAATACCTCGCGTTCAGCGTTTTCGAGGCGGGACGGTAGCCGTGACGTCCCATTGAATCCACGTATTGCCGAGTCACGGATCCATGGCCGTATGCGAACCACTGCACCCAGTTCCCAACCATGCGGGCTGTGCTGACGACTCCCTGTACCGTGCCGACCGGTTCGGCCTTGCGCTTGACTCCCGCGGCATCCCAACAACGACGAGCCGCACCGATCAAGCCTTGCTGCTCATACAACTCGCCGAGGAGGGAGAAAGCAGCACGGCGGTCCCCATCCGCGATGTCGATGTCCTCACGATTGAGCAGGCGTCGACAGTGTGAGATAGCCTCCCCGTACCGCCCCGAATCGCGCAACGCGATTGCTGCCTCCATGCCTTCGGTGCATGGCGATTTTCCTGTGGTCTCGACCGGCGTATCGACCCCGGCGGCGGAGTGCGCGAGCTCATCCCACGGCTGTTTGACCGCTGGGGCCAGCTCCGCACCGGCAGTCTGACATGCAGGTGTGTCGGCGTTGACGGCGGAGGCAGTGGACAGCATGGAGCTTTCTGAATCGGTCCGCGGGGATGCCGAGGGTGAGGTCGAGCCTTCCCTCGTCGATTTGGGCGGGGCGCTGTTTGGTGTTGGCTGGCCTTGCGCCACGTCGATGTGGGCTGCAGGGGCTACGGTCTCCGGTTCTTCCCCGAAGTAGTTCTTCCAGCCACGGCGGATGGCAGAGAGTCGAGATTTGTACTCGGAATCGCTTTCATCGCTATGGGGGTGTTCCTGCAGGCGTTCCGAGACGCGCTTGCGAGCTTCCTGACACGGCGTCTTGCCATCTCGCGAGAAGAGGAACCCCAGGAAAGGGAAGCACTGATCTACTGGGTACACACGGGTCTTGTCGATCGAGAGCCGCAGCTTCAACTCGGACAGGACTTCCTGGATTCGTGCAAGAGCGCCGTTTGCCTGGTCCGCCCCCCCGGCAAGAACGACCAAGTCGTCTGCGTAACGCGCGAAGCAGAAGTGCCCCTCGTTCAGGGCGGTATCGAGGGGGTGCAGGTAGATATTGGAGAGGATGGGTGCCAGCGGCGAGCCCTGGGGGACGCCCCGGTGCAGCTGACGTTTCTCGACACCATCAAAGCGCACGGCATCCACGCAACGCATGAGGAAGTCCACCGTGGCTTCGCTCTCGCCGAGCTGAAGCAGCAGACAGCGCAAGGTCGCGTGGTCCATCTCGTCGAAGAATGCGAGAATATCTGCGCGAACGGCATGACTGGCTTTGGGGCAGTGACGCTCGACTGCGGACACCGCTTTCAGCGCACCACGGCCCGGACGGTAGGCGTAGGACTGCGGCTCGAAGGAACGGTCATACCGGCGCACGAGCTCAGTTGCGGCTGTCCGTGCCACCACCTTGTCCCCCACAGTGGCGTTGACCAGTTCACGGATGCCCCCGTCGCGTTTCTCTTTGGGAAAGACGATATACGGCTGGGGCTCATAGCGCCCAGTCAAGATTCTGTCGCGCAGGTGGCCAAGACGTTGTGCCTGGTTGCGACTGAAGGTCTCCACAGTCACACCGTCGATGCCCGGGGCCGTGTTCTTCATTGCCACGTTCTCCCAAGCTCGCAGCAGATTAGTCGTGGTGAAGATGGCCTCGAGTTCGTTGGCGTCGGTGGTTGTCATCAGTGTGCCTCCGTTGTTGCGCTCTACTCAACACAAAGGCTACGCCGCGGGGCTTTTCCGACCCCCTGTGATGTTTCCTGTCGATCTTCATGCTCAACCAAATGCCGCTCTGCTCTCTTTCACCAAGCACCCACACCTGGACGAGGGAACCGTTCAGTCGCCCTGAACCTGTGTCGTAACCCGTTGCGGTTCAGTAAATCATTTCGTCATTCACTAACCCCTTGTCGGGCATTGGATAGCAACACAAGTCCCCTGTCGTTGGCCGAGAACACCGAGTTATCAACAGCAGATCCCGGTTCTCTCGCAGAAGGAGCCTTGAAACCTACTAACATCATGCGTATCTTCTTAGGCAAGTGAAAGCTAGTTCTTCCCGACCCCGCCCCGCCCCAAGGGGATTGAGACCTGCTCGTACCAATCATCCTCATCTTCCCAGTCATCTTCCCGACCCCGCCCCGCCCCAAGGGGATTGAGACACTTCGCCAGTCTTGGTGTTGCGGTAGCCCACTGCCCTTCCCGACCCCGCCCCGCCCCAAGGGGATTGAGACATACATATGGGACAGTGCCACCAGCTACGCTCCCTGACTTCCCGACCCCGCCCCGCCCCAAGGGGATTGAGACAT
>Ga0209045_1000730_pt1 | contig 35660 bp, 27 predicted proteins | sample SaaInlLV_10m_DNA_4_FD_184664 | JGI IMG/M metagenome (GOLD analysis project Ga0209045, IMG submission 184664) | Marine microbial communities from expanding oxygen minimum zones in the Saanich Inlet - Saanich Inlet SI072_LV_200m_DNA (SPAdes) (version 2) | ecosystem: Environmental > Aquatic >...
CTCTCCCTCCAGGGATTCTCTGGGCCATCGGTGTCCGATGGAGGGCAGGAACTCCAAGATGGCTCGACGGAGTCTCTCCCTCCAGGGATTCTCTGGGCCGTCTGTGTCCGATGGAGGGAGAGACTCCGTCGAGCCGCCTCACGTAACTGAGGGATCCCCAAGGCGGCCAAAGGCGTTTTCACCTTGCGTGGACAGGAAGTCCTACGCCTGCAGCTTGCCCCTTAGCGCACTCGGGTGTATTCGTAAGTGCGATGGTAGGAGGAATGTAGTAGCTGGCCGAACGGGAGAACTCGTCCAGCACGTGTGCAGTGAACGAAAGGGAGGTCTGTGATGATGAGCAACTGGGGACGACGCGCGGCAATTGAGGCAACGGAAACTCCAAGCGGTGCAACGCCACCGCAGGCGCGTCACGACAGTACATTCACGTTGATCGAGCTGCTTGTGGTGATTGCGATCATTGCCATCCTGGCCTCGATGCTCCTGCCCGCTCTAACGAACGCCCAGAACAAGGCGTTCCAAACGAACTGCATGAGCTCCATCAAGCAGGTGGGAATCGCGTTCGCCCTCTATTTGCAGGAGAACAACTACCAGATCCCCCCGTACGCAGACCACAACTGCGCCGGGCGAAGACACTGGTACAACATGCTCGGAGATGGCGGCTACATCGACAACGATACCCTGAATGGCTGTCCGCTCGTAACCGCGCCAAACACACGCTTCGGGATGAAAACATCCTACGCCTGCGTCTACTCCCATGTGTCACGCTGCGGGCCTTCGTTCGTTCGCACCGTCGTGTTCAAGGATCCATCAAGAGTGGCCCTGGCGATAGACAGTCAAGTCGTGTGGGGCAGAAACCCACACGCCAGCTATCCGTTGATGTACTGCCCGATCTGCAACGCCCCGGGCACCCTCTCCGGCGGCCGACTACAGAACGGAATCTCAAACCGCCACCAAAAGGGCGCGAACATCGTCTTCCTGGATGGACACGGCGACTGGGAACTCGGCACCCGACTTCTCACGATGAGACAGAGAGAAACCGAGATCTGGGGCCACTACAAGTAGACAAAGAAAACGCTTTCCCTGGGGGACAGGCCCAAGGCCGGAGCTAAGTCGAAGCCAGCATGAATGGTGGCACAAGGCTGACGCCCAGCCGCGGAGTTCTTCTCCACCGCCCTGTCCCCCAGCGTCTACCGTCTATCGTTCCGTTGCCGTCATAGCCCTGCCCGCCTGATTTCCTGCCGCTCACCGGGACACGGACGTTCCCCCCTGCTAACGTAAGGCTGATCTCCCCTCAGATGTTGGGCCACAACCCGGAGAACAGTCTTGCTGCGACAGAACATCGAACGGACCATCGACGATCTCCTCAACATCGGTCCCCGCGCCCCGGGCAGCTGGGCCGAACTGCAGGCGGCTGAATACCTTCAATCACGCTTCCGTGAGATGGGCTATGACGCCGTGATCGAGCGCTTCTCCGCCGGGTCACACAATGCCGAATCTTCGGCCTTGACCGTTGCAGGTGAGGGAGTGGTGTTCCCGTCCCTGCCCCTTCAGTTTGCCAAAGCGGGAGATGTGGCAGGAGAGCTTCTGTATCTCGGGCGCATTTCTACGCCGTTGGTCACTCCTGAAGCGGTTGCGGGGTGCATTGGGCTGGTGTTTGCCGGTGGAGGGCACGCGACAGCCGTACCCTACCTGTTGGAGCTTGAACGAGCCGGCCTGCGTGGCCTTGTCGTCATCAGTGCCCAGATGGACGCGATCGAGACGAAAAATGTACGGTACCCGGAACTGAGCATTCCAGCCGTCGGCGTAAGTTGGCGGACAGGCAACGAGTTGGCTCAGCACGCCGGCAAAGAAACACGGATCTCCGTAACCTGGTGCGCGGACCCTCGGCCGGACGAGTCGCAAAACGCGGTTGCCACCCTCCCCGGTCGGGAAGACGAGCTGTTGGTGGTCTCCGCCCACCACGATTCCGCTGCCTTCGCCCCCGGCGCCCTGGACAACGCAAGCGGCACGGCCGTGCTCCTGGAAGTCGCCCGTGAACTGGCTGGCAGGCAATTCTCCCCAACGGTCATGTTCGTCTCCACCGGTAGCGAAGAAAATGGAGGAGACGACTGCTGCGGCGCCGGCGCGAAGGCGTTCTACGCCGCCCACGGTGCTCCCTTGAATCGCATCATCGGCCATGTCGAGATCGACGATGTCGGAAATCTCCTGGGAATCCCGCGAATGATGTATGCGGGTAACAGGGCTTTCCAGGAGACAGCGTTCGACAGCGCCGTCAGAAGGGACTTCCGGCTGGATGCGTCACCGTCGACAAGCTGCGACCATGGCGTAGCCTTGAAGCTCGGTCTCCCGTATGTGTTCGTCTGCGATGCCTGCCTCACCCCACGGCCCTGCTATCACACACCCGAAGACACGCCTCCTTTCCTAGACACGGCGAAATGCGCCTGGCACGTGCCCTACGTTGTAGGAATGGTAGAGCGTCTCGCACAGGCGCACCCGTTCTATCCCTCCGCAGTTGCCGGAGCGCGGGTCATCCGGGGAGCCCGTTACGCCGACCATCCGGCCATTGCCGAGATCACCGAGGCCGCTTTTGGTCCCTTCTGCATGGCAATGCTTGAGGAGGAGTACTTCGGTGAGGAAATCGCAGGGACTCCCTGGCACGTGCGCAAAGGTGGCTCCGTCCTGGCAGGAATCAGGAGCCGTCCGCTGGAGGCGATCGTGTGCGAAATCGAGGGAAGTGTGGTGGGGTACGCCTCGTCCTTGCTTGATTACGCCACGGGGATCGCGCGGATTGGCAACAACGCCGTGCATCCCGACCATCAGGGAAAAGGCGTCGGCTCAGCCATGCAGCAGGAGATAGCCCGACGCATGACGGCGGAAGGATTCACGCGCTTCGCCGTCACCACAATGACCAATGACATTCCGGCCCAACACGTCTATGAGAAGCTCGGCTACGAGCGCGTGGTCGGCTCAGTCAGCTATCTCAAGAAAGGCTGCGACGCCCGCGCCCCAGGCATGTGAGACGGGGGTAGCCGCAGGCAGGAATGGACCGAGCAACAGCGAAGTCCCCTCGGGACACGATGATTGCAGCCGCAGCCAACATAACGAATCAGCAGTAGACGCGACCGTGGGAGTAAAACAGATGCAGATCCGCAACATTCTCATCACAGGGGGCAGCGGGAAAATTGGCAAGAACGTCTTGCCGGAGCTGGTGGCCGCCGGATACTGCGTGCGAGCAATACAACATGAGGCCCCAATCACCCTTCCCGGGGTTGACACGATGGAAGGGGACCTCGGCGATCCCGCCCTGGCCCCGAAGGCAATTGAGGACATGGACGCTGTCATTCACCTTGCCAATGTGAAAGAGTGCCGGGAGACGTTCATGCGCACGAACGTCCAGGGCACCTTCCAACTCCTGGACGCATGCAAGAACAGTGGGCATATCAAGCAGTTCATCCAGGCCGGCTCAGATGCTCGAGCCGGCATCTACTTCAGCCCGCGTCCGAACCCACTCGACGAGACCTTCCCACACTCAGCCTACCCGGGCTACTACGCCTTCTCAAAGGTCCTGGAAGAGACCATGTGCGAGCAGTACCGAATCCAGTACAAGCTGCCGATTACCGTGCTGCGGTTCTCCTGGGTCTACGATGAAGACGACATTCTGGCCCATGCCACACTCCTCCCTCCCCATTTCGGGGTCCCGACCTGGCGCGACTTGGCCCACACCCCCGAGCAAAAAGAGTTCTTTGAGAAAGGCATAGACGCCGTGGCCTGCATGGTGCACCCCGACGGCAAGCCGTGTATCCGCCACGTGGTCAGCATCAGGGACGTCGTCCACGGGGTACTGCAGGCGGTCGGGAACCAGAGCGCGATCGGTGCGGCATTCGCCATCGCTGCTCCGTCGGCATTCGCCTATGACGTCATGTCAGAATACGCATCCCGGAAACTCGATATTCCAGTTGTCAGATTCGTGAACGAGATAGCCCACGACTTCCAGCACTCTCTGGCGAAGTCCAGGTCCATTCTCGGCTACAATCCACAGTGTGACATTTTCCGGATCGTGGACGACGCCGTCGCCTTCCGGAAGTCAGGTCGGCAGCGCAGCCCGCTCAAGTACCCGGGCTGAGATACCAACGAGCAACGAGGCACTGACCAAAATGGACAAACTCAGAGTTGGCATCATCGGGTTGGGCTTTTTCGGGGAAAAGCACGCGGAAGTCTTCGCCGACATGCGCGGCGTGGAGTTGGCCGCCGTGTGCACCCGACGCGATGCCCGCCGGCAGGAAGTGGCCGACCGCTTCTGTGTTCCTGCGAACTACGCCGACTTCCACGACCTGCTGGCAGACCCGAACATCGATGCGGTGAGCATCGTGACGCATGTCAACGACCACCGAGACATTGCAGTGGCAGCCCTGGATGCCGGCAAGCACGTCTTCCTGGAGAAGCCGATGGCGGGAACGGTGGCCGACTGCGACATGATCCTGACCGCGGCCGAACGTGCAGACGGGCTGTTCATGGTCGGCCACATCTGCCGCTTTGACACGCGCATCAGTCAGGCGAAGGACGCGATCGAGAAAGGACGTATCGGTCGGATCATCTCCATGCACGCGGCCCGCAACCTGCCGGCGCACATTACCGGCCAGGTGCTGAACAAGATCTCGCCTCTCATGGGGGACGGAATCCACGACACCGACATCATGCTCTGGCTCACCGGCAGCCAAATCAGAACCGTCTACGCTCAGAACGTACGCGTGCGCGACCTGGTCTACCCCGACATCGGCTGGGCCATGTACCGATTCGAGAACGACGCAGTGGGAGTCGTGGAGACGGTCTGGTGCCTGCCCGAGAAGACCCCTTTCACAATCGACGCACGACTGGAAGTCATCGGTACGGAGGGAGCCATCTATGTTGACTGTGGCAATGCCGGCCTGGTGATCAACGATGCCAGTGGTGTCCACAAGCCGGATACCGCCTACTGGCCACACCTCCATGGGGCCAGTGTTGGTGCTCTGCGCAACGAGATCTCCTACTTCGTGGACTGCATTGCGAATGGATGTCCCCCGACCGTTGTTACACCAGACGCAGCCCGGGAAGCCGTCGCCGTTATGTGCGCAGCCGAAAAGTCGGCCGCAAGCGGAGCAGTCGTCACGCTCTGACCTTCATCGAGAGAGACACAGACCATGGTGTTTGATCATATCGGCCTGAAAACAGAGACCAGGCAACCTGATGAGACCTGGGTGGAATCATCGCGTGTGTGGGTCACCAAACCGGAAGAACACCCCTTCCGCGTCGAATGGTTGCGCTACGCCCCGGACAGCCCGATCACCGGCCCCGTCCGCGAACAGCCGCACATTGCCTTCCGCGTCGACGACATTGCCGCGGCGTCCCAGGGCCTGGACGTTCTACTGGAGCCCTTCGCAGTGGGCGCTGGTGTCCGCGTAGGCTTCTATCTGAACACTGATGGCGTCGTCGTGGAGTTCATGGACGAACTCGCATCGCCTCCAGCTGACGGTGAATGAGGAGTAATCATGATCAGACTTGGACTCATCTCTGCCGCAACCTACGGAGCGACCTACCGAGGCGAAGACGTCCCCAGAACGCCCGGCTCGTTCCACGGCACCGCCTTTGCCTCGACCTACAACGGCTGCGACGAGGACAAAGCGAAGCAGTGGGAGTGGACCTTTGTTCCTGCCAAGGAGCACATTGACGAGGCCCAGGTCGTCAAAGTCTGGGATCCACACAAGTCGTGGGCTGAGCGCCTGGCCGATGTCTGCTACATCCCCGAGGTGGCAGAAACGCCGGCGGAGTGCGCCGAGAATGTGGATGCCGTGGTCATCGTCGATGACGGCTCCGGCGATCAGTGGAAGTACGCACTCGAACCCCTGCGGCGAGGCATCCCCACGTTCTGCGACAAGCCCATCGCGATGACCGCAACAGCCGCCAAGCAGGTGGCCCGTGTCGTTCGCGAGACAGGTACGCCGTTCATGTCCGCAAGCTCGCTGCGCTTCATCCCTGACATCATCGCACTCCGCGAGGAACTACCGGCCCTGGGGGATATCAACCTGGCAACGACGCTCTGCGGCAACGATCTGGTCTACTACGGCATCCACGCCCTCTCAATGTACTATGGCCTCCGCGGCGGGGGGGCCCTCTCCTGTATCAACGTCGGACGTCCGGACTGCAATATTGTCCGTGTCCGCTTCGAGAATGGGTGCGACCTTATCCTCATGGTTGGCGAACGTGAGATGATGCGTGGCGGTTACCAGCTCAATCTGTTCGGCACCAAAGGATGGCGGACGCTCTCCCCCGATCTGACCAACCTCTATCTCCACCTTCAGCGCCAATTCATCCACATGCTCAAGACAGGCGACGAACCTGTTCCGGTCGAGGAAGAAGTGGAAGTGATCGCGGTCCTGGAAGCGGGGAAGCGATCCCTGCAGGAGGGAAGGGAAGTCACCATCGCCGAGGTCCTGGGCGACTGAGGTCAGAGTAAGTCCCCTCTTTGGAGGGTCGATGCTTGTCCCGCCATAGCCGAACGGCGACGGGGGATCGACAGCTGCCGTCTGTCCGCGCCGAACCCGGAAGCACGGCTCGAGAGACTCTCGCCCTCCAGGAAATGCCGAGGGGGCACTGGCACCGCGAGGGGGAAAGGAAAACGCCCGCCGGAAAACCGGCGGGCGTTGGTGTACCTATCAGGCAGATTCCTGACGAATCTCTTACATGAGATCGCCCATCTTCTGGAAGGTCTCGAAGCGACGCTTCGCATCCTCCTCGGCCTCCAGGAGGAGCGACTCTGCCTCATCCGGAGCCGTCTTGAACAGCGTGGTGTAGCGACGCTCACGCCTGATGAAGTCCTGGAAGGATCCCTTCGGGGCCTTGGTCTCCCAGGTGAACGGCTTCTCCGCAGCGGGGTTGAAGCGATACAACGGATAGTAGCCTGCCTCGACGGCCAGCTTCTGCTCAAGCTGACTCTCCATCATGTTGATCCCATGCGCGATACACGGGGAGTATGCCATGACAATTGACGGACCGTCGTAGGCTTCAGCCTCGAGCAGGGCCTTCATCGTCTGGTTGCGGTTCGCCCCCATGGCGATGGACGCAACGTAAATGTAGCCATAGCTCATGCACATCAGGCCCATATTCTTCTTGCCAAGGCGTTTCCCGGCGTTTGCGAACTTCGCAACGGCACCGATCGGCGTCGCCTTGGAGGCCTGTCCGCCGGTGTTGGAATAGACCTCGGTATCCATGACGAGGACATTGACATTCCGGCCGGATGCCAGGACGTGATCCAGGCCACCGTAGCCGATGTCATAGGCCCAACCGTCACCACCGAAGGCCCACACGCTCTTGTCTACGAAGTAATCCTGCAGCTCGGCCAACTTGGCCAGGGCCTCTTTGTTGACGTCGGTTGCTGCTTCGAGAGCGGCCGGAACAGCCGCTTTGGACGCCCGTCCAGCGGCCATGGCCTCGCCGTCAACCGAGTCCCACATGGCCAGACTGGCCTGGAGTTTTGCGGTCAACTCCGGCGTTGTCCCGAGTTCGAGCACCTTCTCGACTGCGGCTTTGAGGTTGGCGCGGTTGCTGTCAACAGCCAGGCGCATACCGAATGCGTACTCCGCATTGTCCTCGAACAGTGAGTTACCCCACGTGGGTCCTTCACCATGCTCGTTGGTGCAGTACGGGATCGTCGGGAAGGTGCCGCCGTAGATTGAGGAGCAGCCGGTGGCGTTGGCGATGATCATGCGTTCGCCGAACAGTTGGGTGACCAGCTTCACATAGGGTGTCTCACCACAGCCGGCACAAGCACCGGAGAACTCGAACAGGGGCTTGCGGAACTGCGCGCCCTTGACCGAATTCGGATCGATACCGTCGAATACGTTCTCAGGCAGGGCGTCGAAGAACTCGGCCCGTTCTGTCTGGCCGGCGTCGCGTTCGTCATCCAACACGGCGAATTCCAGGGCCTTCGTCTTCGCCGGGCAGGTTTCCACGCAGACACCGCAACCGGTGCAGTCCTCGACATAGACCTGAATCCGGTACTCGAGATCCCGATCATTCTTGGTCTTGGACGTCAGGGTCTCGAAGCCTTCGGGCGCACCTTCGAGATCGGCGGGAGCAATCTGCTTGGAGCGAATCACCCCGTGCGGGCACGCCATCGAGCATTGATTGCACTGGATGCATTGTTCGGACAGCCAACGCGGAACGCGCGGAGCAATGCCGCGCTTTTCGAGGCAGGTCGTGCCCGTCGGGATCACACCGTCAAACGACATCTTGGAGACGGGCAGTGCGTCGCCTTCCAGGTGCATCAGCGGCTCAATCACGTCCTTGGCGAACTGGGGCGCATCCTCCGAGATCAACTTCGGCGGAACAAATGAGGTCGTGACCTCATCCATGCTGGCGGGAACCGGAACCGTTGTCAGGGCCGCGGCGGTCTGATCAACGCACTCCCAGTTCATGTTGACGATGTCTTCGCCCTTGCGCAGGAACGTCTTCTTGATCGCGCCCTTGATGAGCTCAATCGCCTTGTCCTCTTCGAGGATGCCGGAGATCTTGAAGAATGCGGCCATCATGACCGTATTGATACGCAGACCAAGACCAGCCTCGGACGAGATCTTGAGAGCATCGATGTTGTAGAATTTCAGCTTCTTGTCAATGATCGTCCGCTGCATGTCTTCGGTCAGGTGGTTGAAGACCACTGAGCTGTCCCACTCGGAGTTGAGCAGGAACGTCCCGCCCTCCTGAATGCCGTTGAGCATGTCGTAACGGCCGATGTAGGCAGGGTTGTGACACGCCACAAATTCGGGTTTGGCGATCAGGTAGGGGGACTGAATCTTGTTCTTACCGAAGCGCAGATGTGAGATGGTGATACCGCCGGACTTCTTCGAGTCATAGACGAAGTAGCCCTGCGTGTTCATGTCGGTGTTGTCGCCGATGATCTTGATGGAGTTCTTGTTGGCACCGACGGTACCGTCAGAGCCCAATCCCCAGAACATGCAGCGTACGACGCCCTCGGGCTCCGTGTCGATCTCTTCATTGACCGGGATGGACAGGTTGGTGACATCGTCCACGATACCCACGGTGAAGCCGTGGAAACCGCCGCCTTCCAGGTGGTCGAAAACGGCTTTGACCATCGAGGGAGTGAACTCCTTGGAAGACAGTCCATAGCGACCACCGATAATCTCGATGGGCTTGCCCTTGAGCGCAGAGACAACGTCCAGGTACATGGGCTCGCCGAGAGCACCGGGCTCCTTCGTGCGGTCCAGAACGGCGACCTTCTTGACCGTGTCAGGCATGGCGCCGATGAACGCTTCGGCGGAGAACGGACGGTACAGGCGGACCTTGATCGCGCCAACCTTCTCGCCGCGGACCTTCCACAGGTAGTTGACGGCCTCTTCAATCGTGTCACAGCTGCTGCCCATCGCGATGACGACCTTCTCCGCGTCCGGAGCGCCGACGTAGTCAAACAGGTGATACTGACGACCGATGACCTTGGCCACTTTGTCCATGTAACTCTGGACGATCTCGGGCATGGCATCGTAGTACTGATTACAGGTCTCGCGACCCTGGAAATAGACGTCGGGGTTCTGAGCACCGACCTTGAGAATGGGGTTGTCGGGACGCATGGCGCGCTTGCGGAAGCGCTCGACGTACTGGGGCTCCAGCAGGGCGGCCATGTCCTCATAGTCGATCATCTCGACCTTCTGGACCTCGTGCGACGTGCGGAAACCATCAAAGAAGTTCAGGAAGGGCACTTGGGCCTTGAGTGTGGCCAGATGGGAAACCAGCGCCAAGTCCATGACTTCCTGGATGCCGGCAGCGGCCATCATGCCGAATCCCGTACCACGAACGGCCATGACGTCGGAGTGATCACCAAAAATCGACAGCGACTGGCAGGCAAGCGAACGGGCGCTGACGTGGAAAACGGTGGGCATCATCTCGCCGGCAATTTTGAACATATTCGGCAGCATGAGCATCAAGCCCTGAGAGGCCGTGAACGTGGTGGTGAGAGCACCGGCACTCAGCGCCCCATGGACTGCGCCGGCAGCCCCGCCCTCTGACTGCATCTCGATCACTTCCAAATCCTTACCGAACAGATTCTTGCGACCAGTCGCGGCCCACTCGTCTGCATACTCCCCCATCGGTGAGGACGGCGTGATCGGGTAAATGGCGGCTACGTCGCTGAACGCGTACGCAACGTGCGTCGCTGCCATATTGCCGTCAATTGAGCTCATCTTGCCTGCCATGGTCGTCTCCTGTACTTGCTATGGAATAGACAAAAGCCACATGCGTCAGTGCGTCAATCAGGCGCCGTAATCCAATATCGGTGGCGCAACTCCCCGCCTCCTGCCCGCGGTGCGTCCACATTGAGAGTGCCACACACAGCCAAAGGGCTGGGAAACCGATAATTTACTTTTTCGCGGCGTGTTTGCAAGCGTGAGGGAGCGCCTGACGCCCCCCCGGATCCCTCTCATGGACGCACGCGCTTGAACGCACGGATTGGGGAGGTAAATTAGAGAGCTTTGGTACTCTCGAAGCGTGCTCGGCCACTCTGGACGGACCGCAACTGACAACAAGACAGCCCGGACGGCGATTGCTGCTGAGCCCGCCGAACGCATGTAGCCTACTCGGAGACGGATTATGTCACACAAAAAGGGACAGTCGTCCAGCCGCAACAACCGCGACAGCAATCCCAAGTACCGGGGCATCAAAGCCTACGGCGGTGAAACAGTCACGGCTGGTAGCATCCTTGTTCGCCAATGTGGAACGCGCTTCCGCCCAGGCAAGAATGTTGGCAAGGGACGCGACTACACGCTGTTCGCGCTCATTGACGGCACGGTCAAGTTCGAGAAGGTACAGCGCCGGGTCAACATCCTCCCCCTCCCCGTCGAGGCCTGAGGACACCCGCTAATCATTACTCCAAACGGCCGTGAAGCTCCTGCGAGCTCCGCGGCCGTTTTCTGTTTCACTGCAAATCCATGCTCTCAAGCAATTGGCGAACGGCAGTCCATTCCTTCCGCTTGAGCTTATCCCGCAGGACATCAGCGGCCTCGCCTGACGAACAAGACATGGTGAAAAACATGCCAAGCTCCTCATCAGCGCTCAGCTTCGACGGTAAACAGATCATTCTTCGGACGCCATGGACCACGCCGGCGCCGGGGAGCATTGCCCTCAACGGCACCCCGGTGGACGGGGCATGGGGCACCCCTGATTCGCAGACTCCCACGTGTACCTCAGACGCTTGGCAGCTGGCCGTCTCCCTTGGCCCGGTGGGTGAGCTCACGCTCAGGATAACGAACACAACCAATCAGCCCCGCTACCTCGCGGAAGCGCTGTTCGGCGACTGGTTTCCCAGCGCCTTCACTCCTGCTCTTGACACAGCCCAATACCGAGAGCTTACGCATGGAGCGAGCTTCCTGAACAATGCCTGCGGGGTAACCTGTGTGGGCCGCAAGACAAATTGGCTGGATTTCGCCGCTCCCAGCAGCATGTTCACCGTCTACGCACACGAAGACGGAGAAGCCCTTCTCGTAGGGATTCTGCCCCCGATTGGGGACGCGTTCTGCGAACTCACCACGCTCCACTCCGAGCCACACTTCGAAGCCGACTTCGGTCTCAGGATCAAACACACCTTCGGCTGCCTTGTGCCACCGGGTGCCTGCGTGCGGACGTCCCCACTCCTGGCTCTCGCCGGACCATCCGGAGTAGCGCTCATGGAGGAATACGGGCGGCTGTGGCAAAGCCGGCGAGTAACCACCCCCAGACCGCCTGTCATCGGCTGGAACAGCTGGGACTTTCACAGCGGGGCGGTCACACGTGCTGCCATGGACAACGCCCTGGAAGAAGCCCGGGAAACGCTCGGCAGCCCGGTGCGGCACTTCGTCATCGATGAAGGCTGGGAATGCCAGTGGGGAACCTGGGAAGCCAACTGGAAGTTCGCCGACGGGCTCGCCGCTTTCTGTGACCACGTGAAGGGCAAGGGCGCGGTGCCGGGGATCTGGACGGCTCCCCTGCTCGTCAATTCCTACAATCCGCTCTATCTGGAACATCCGGAGTGGTTCGCCCGGCGCAAGGACGGCCAGCCGCACATTGATGCCCTCGCCTATGGGCCAATGGCTTACCTGGACGTGACGCAGCCCGCCGTACTCGACCACATCCGATCAATCTTCACGCGACTCAAAGGCGTCGGGTTTGAGTACTTCAAAGTAGATTTCGGTCAGTGCATACTGAACGCTGAACGCTTTGCCGACGAGACCGTCTCCCGGGTCGATCTACTCCGCCGTGCCTTCACGACAATCCGCGAAGCAATCGGACCGGACGCATACCTGCTCTCCTGCGGCACCCCCTACGAATCCGTCGTGGGCTGTGTAGACGCCGTACGCTCAACCGGAGATATACACATTTTCTGGGGGCATGTGCTACGCAATGCGTTTGCCCTCGCTGTCCGCTGGTGGATGCACGGCAATCTCTGGAACTGCGACCCTGATTTCCTGGTTGTCCGCGGCCCGGACACGGCGGCACCCCCGTTCGGCAAGGAACACGTCGTGACGCCGTTGGGCCCAGGGGGAGGATGGCTCTCCGGCAAGGAATTCTCGGAAAACGAGGCACGTGTCTACGCGCTGCTTGTCCATCTGAGCGGAGGGGATGTCGTGCTGGGGGACTGCCTCCACAAGCTGAACAGTGTGGGCAGAGAGATGCTCACTCCCATGTTAACCCCACGTTCAAAGGCAGCCGTCCCGGTTGACCTGTTCAGTAGCGACCAGGAACTCCCGCGGGTCTGGATCAGTCGAGGGGAAGACAGCGTTCTGGTCGGTGTGTTCAACTGGTCCGACAGTCGTTCCCCATTCCCCTTCGATCCAGCCGAACACACCATCCCGGGAAGGCCCCGGGATCTGTGGACAGGCAAGGAACTCACGTCCCTGCCCGCAACGATGCCAAGACGCAGTTGCCTGGCGTTCCTCTACGGGTGACGCATGCCATCGACGGTCACCCTACGGGATCGCGCAACACCTCGTTCATGCTGCCACTCCGAAACCCTTTGAGATCGAGGGTAAGGTAGCGGAAGCCCTCGGCCGTCGCCGCCGCCTGAAGGCGTGCACGAAGGGGATCGGTGGTCAAACGAACCAACGCCGTGTCTTCGACCTCGATCCGTAGAAGATCGCCATGGACGCGCGCCCGACAGACGTCGAACCCCTCGGAACGCAGGAATTGCTCAAGACGGTCGACACTCGCAAGCGCATTCGGCGTTATGGCTGTGCCGTAGGGAATCCGGGACGCCAGACAGGCATAAGACGGCAGATCCGCTGTCGCAAGCCCCATAGCCCGCGATACGGTTCTGATGTCCTCCTTGGTGAAATGGAGTTCCTGCAACGGGCTGCGCACGCCACGCTCGCGTGACGCCTTCGCCCCTGGGCGGTAATCGCCATGGTCGTCCTCATTGCTGCCATCGACAAGGCATGAAATCCCCTCCTCAGCCGCTATCGCGTTGATTGCCCCCAGTATGGCCAGTTTGCAGTGGTAACACCGATCCGGAGGGTTGTCTCGGAATCCGGGAACGGCAAGCTGGTCGACCGACACGCAGCGATGGCGGATGCCAATGCTCCGGGCCAATTCCTCGGCCTGATCGTTCGCCCACTGCGGGAACGACACACCGTGTGCCGTGATGGCCAGGGCCCGATCTCCGAGCACCTCATGGGCTACGGCGGCCAGAAACGTGCTATCCACGCCGCCGCTGAAAGCAACCACGACGCCATCCTGATCTGCCAGGAACGCCCGAAGCGCCGCCATACGTTCACGCAACTCGGAGGACAAGCCCCCATCCAGACCTGATCCGTCCACATCGTCCTCCTTGGCCAAGCTTGCCAGGGCCTGAGCTGGACGGAGACACGTACCGACCAGCGAGGTTCTGCTCCCGACAAGAGCGTGCTGCCGAAGCTCTACTCTTCGAACAGCCACGTCGACAGGTACCGTTCCCCGGTGTCGCAAATGACGGTCACAATGACTTTGCCTGCATTCTCGGGACGCTTGGCCAACTGCACGGCAGCCCAGACGTTGGCACCGGCGGATATCCCGCACAGAATCCCCTCCTCCTGTGCCAGCCGTCGAGACATGTCCCCCGCTGCATCAGACTTGACCTGGACGACCTCATCGATCAGATCCGTATCGAGCACCCCGGGAATGAATCCGGCCCCGATGCCCTGAATTCTGTGGGGGCCCGGCAGTTCACCGGACAGCACTGCCGAACCTTCAGGCTCAACCGCAACAGCCTGCACGTCAGGATTGTGCTCTTTCAACGCCCCACCAACGCCGGTTATCGTGCCCCCCGTGCCCACACCGGCAACGAAGATGTCAACCTTCCCATCGGTGTCTTCCCAGATCTCCTGCCCGGTTGTGCGCCGATGGATGCCAGGATTCGCCCCATTCTCGAACTGTTGAGGGATGAATGAGTTCGGTGTTTCAGCGGCCAGTTCCTCTGCTCGGGAAATCGCTCCGGGCATCCCTTTTGTCCCCGGCGTCAGTTCCAGTTCAGCGCCAAGGATTCGCAGCAACCGACGACGCTCCAGACTCATACTGTCCGGCATCGTCAGGACCAGTCGATAGCCCTTTGCAGCCGCGACGAAAGCGAGAGCCACTCCCGTGTTGCCACTGGTCGGTTCTATGATCACCGAGTCAGGCTTGAGAAGCCCGTCCCGTTCGGCGGCCTCGATCATGGCAACACCAATCCGGTCCTTGACGCTGCCCAGCGGATTCCGCGATTCCTGCTTGATCAGAACGGTTGCGCCAGCCCCCTCGGTCACGCGGTTCAGGCGGATCAGTGGGGTGCCCCCAACAGATTTCGTGATGTCTTCGTAGATGTTCACCGTGGTCTCTCCCTGTTATTCGTGCCCCGTCTAGAGGGCGCCGTTGCTCAGATATCGTACATCAGCACCTGTTCACCGATCAGTTTCTCCTCACGCTCAACGAGTTCCTTGAGCGTGACCCCCTGGAAGTAGTCATGGAGAAGCGTTGCCGCACCCTCCCAAAGCGTCCGCGTGACACACGTCCCAGTGTGGCGGCAGTGGGCCTCATTCCCCAGGCACGGCACCAAACCGATGGGCCCCTCGCTGGCCTGCAGCACCTCCCAGATCGTGATGTCCGCCGGCCCTCTGGCCAGCGTGAAACCACCTTTGGCTCCGCGATGGCTGTTCACCAGCCCGCTACTCCGTAACGCAACCAGGATCTGTTCGACATAGTCTGAAGAAACGCGCTCACGGTCCGCAATCAGTTGCTTCCGAACAGGACCACCATCCTGCTCTCGGGCAATGCACAACAGTATGCGCGTCGCATAGCGCCCTCGGGTGGAAAGCTTCATAACACTCCTCGCTGTGATCCTTAGGACGTTTCGACGGCCCCGAAGCCCTGCTTCCGAAATAAATACATGACTAACTCGTACAATATAACTATATTAGACGACAAACACGCCGCTGTCAAACACAATCTCGGCAGGTTATTTCTGCCATTCACAGCCTTCCTTTCCGGGGCTCCCGGCGACGCCCGTGGTCCGTCCCCTTCGGTCACGTGAGACCAACGCACCCCGATGTCGGTTCCCGACTGGGAGGCGCGGTGAATCAAAAGGCAGAGCCCATCTGTCGAGCTATAGTAGGATAGTATTCGGCTCAGCGCCCGTGCTGGCCGCTTCAACCAACGACCACTTAAGGAGCCTCGGCCCAATGAAAGCAGCCTTGATGGCACAGAAATTCGACGTCGCTGGGCGATTGGTCACGGTTGGGAGCACTGGGGCCGGCAACGTCAATGACACGTACCTTGCCATCTTCCGGACGACGTTCTCAGAGGAACGCTTCATCCTGCAACGCGTCAACAAGAATGTGTTCCCTCACCCCGAGTACATCATGGAAAACATGATGGTGCTGACCGAGCACGTGCACAAACGCCTTGAAGCGGAAGCACACATGTCGGACCGGATCTGGCAACTGCCACGCCTCATCCCCGCCAAAGACGGGCAGCCCTTTGCCATCGACGGCGACGGTGAGTACTGGCGAGCCATTTCCCTGATCGCGTCCGCACACTCGTACGAGAAGGTTCAGAGCATTGAGCACGCGCACGAAGCCGGGTTCGTGCTCGGACAGTTCCAGCGGGTGATCAGCGATATTGATGTGGACCGACTCCACGACACGCTGGTGGGGTTCCACATCACCCCCGAATACCTCCGGACGTTTGATCAAGCCGCCGCCACACCTGAGGGACAGGAGCGGCTCAGGAGTTCGGTTGAGGCGGAACACTGTCAGCGATTCGTTGAGGAACACAGGGAGTGGTGCACAATTCTGGAGGATGCCAAAGACCGTGGCGAGCTCAGCCTGCGCCCCATCCATGGCGACCCGAAAATCGCCAACATCATGATCGATGACGCAACCGGCAAGGGAACCTGCATTGTTGATCTGGACACCGTGAAACCCGGGCTGATCCACTACGACGTGGGCGACTGCTTGAGGTCGTGCTGCAACCCCGCCGGCGAGGAGGCGCTCGACTTGAGCCAAGTTTTCTTCGACACCGATCTCTGTGATTCCATCGTCAGCGGGTACATGGCTCACGCACGCAGCTTCCTCACTGATGCCGACAGACACCACCTGTACGATGCCGCCCGTCTGATCGCGTTCGAGCTCGGGCTCCGCTTCTTCGCTGACTTTGTTGCAGGCGATGTCTACTTCAAAGTCCGCTACGATGGTCAAAACCTGAACCGTGCCCGGGTTCAGTTCCGACTTACAGAGAGTATTGAGCAGCGAGAACGAATCATCCGCAAGACTCTCGACAAGGCCTGAGCCACCCGAGAGAACTGGCGCGACTCAAGCCATGGGCCCCGCGTCCCCGATGAAGGCGTCCGGGTTGTGGAAACACGGCAAATACTGCGGTAAAGTGTGTCGTCTCTTTTAGTAGAGACGGGTGAAGTCACTTGTCCTACCGCCAGATTTGAGGAGTGGGAAATGATGCGTGTTCCGATTCTGATAGCCACGATTCTCTGCGCCCACAGCGCCTTTGCCGCTTCCTACCTTTCCCCCTTCAAGCTTACCTTGAGTAAAGATCAGAAGCAGCTCTTCGTCTCTGAATACACGGCCAGGCAAATCGCCGTGTTGGGGCTCGAAAGCGGCAAGATATCCCGAACGATGGCGCTGCCTCTCCCCCCCACAGGATCTGTTTTGAGTCCTGACGGAGCCACGCTCTACGTCACCGGCGAAGGTCCGGAGGGAATGATATTCGCTATCGACCCGACTTCCGGCAAAGTCCGTCAGAAGATCCGGGCCGGGCATACGCCAATGGCTCCGGTCCTGTCGCCCGACGGCAAGACGCTCTATGTCTGCAACCGCTTTAACACGAATGTGGCTGTGATTGACCTGGCCAGCGGGAAGACACAGGCGACCATTGATGTCCTGCGTGAACCGGTGGCCGCCGCACTGACGCCGAACGGCGCCTTCCTCTTCGTCGCCAACCACCTGCCGATCGGATCCGCGGATGGCGACTACATCTCCGCCGCGGTCAGCGTCATCGACACGGCAACCCGCAAGGTGGTGGCGAAAGTCCAGCTGCCGAATGGATCGACAGGACTGCGCGGACTGTGCATGTCAAAGGACGGGAAGAACGTCTACGTCACCCATATCCTGGCACGCTATCACGTCCCAACCACGCAACTTGAGCGCGGTTGGATGAACACGAACGCACTCACCATTATTGACGTAGACAAAAAGGCATTGATCAACACAGTCCTCCTGGATGATGTCGACCTGGGAGCCGCCAACCCATGGGGCGTCACCTGCACGGACGATGGGAAGTGGATCTGCGTAGCCCATGCAGGGACGCATGAGGTGAGTGTCATTGACCGGGCCGGCCTGCACGCGAAACTCGACCGGGTTGCCAAAGGCGAGAAGGTCACCAGCGTCTCACGTACACCCGAAGATGTTCCCAACGATCTCAGCTTTCTGGTCGGTGTCCGACGACGCCTGAGGCTCTCAGGCAACGGCGCTCGGGCCGTGGTGGCGGCCGGGAACATGGTCTATGCCACCGAGTATTTCACCGACTCGATCGGCGTGGTCAACGTTGACCCCGAAGTCCGTCACCGCCCCAAATCGCTCGCCCTCGGGCCGAAGGTCCCCCAGACAACTGAACGCACGGGCGAGATGTTCTTCAACGACGCTTCGCTCTGTTTCCAGCACTGGCAGAGCTGCGCGAGTTGCCATCCAGATGTCCGGACAGACGCTCTGAACTGGGACTTGCTCAACGACGGTATGGGTAACCCAAAGCAGACCAAGAGCCTGCTGCTGTCCCACCAAACACCGCCCGTGATGGTTTCCGGTGTCCGCGACAAGGCGGAAACCGGGGTGCGATCCGGCATCCGTTTCATTCAGTTTGCAGTACGGCCGGAGGAAGACGCGGAGGCCATCGACGCATTTCTCAAGGCCCTCAAGCCGGTTCAAAGCCCCTATTTGGTGAACGGTAAGCTCAGCAAGTCCGCCAAGCGCGGCGAAAAAGTGTTCCGGGACGCCGGGTGTGCTCGATGCCACCCGAAGCCGCTCTACACGGATTTGGAGTCCTACGATGTGGGGCTTGGCCGCGGACTCGACAAGGACCGCAAATTCGACACACCCACGATCATCGAGAACTGGCGAACGGGCCCGTTTCTCTACGATGGGCGCGCCGCCACAATGGCCGACGCCTTCACGAAACACAACCCGAATGACGCTCACGGCGAGACGTCCAAGCTCTCCCCCAAGCAGATGGCCGATCTCGTGGAATTTGTCCTCTCCCAATAGCCCGGAAGGAATCTCTACATCATGCAATTCGAGAAGAGGCTCAGTACAGGCCTCGACGTCATCTCCGCGGTCCGGGACAACGCCCCGGTGAAGTTCGTGACAGCCAGACGGCAAGGGGACGACAATCTGGAGGTCTTCCGGACGTTCCCAGCAGTTGACACCATCCCTCTGCTTCAGTTCGCCTTTGGCGGGCGGCAGTTCTGCGGCGACGCCGTGGAGCTGATGGGAACAGCGGACTGGCCCCTGATCTGGATCCATGGGGACGGCTGTTCAGGCGAGAACGTCAGCGGAACGCAAGCTTACGCGCTGGCCCCGCACGATGTCCGCAGACTCACACTGGACGGTGCCGTGGTCGGGACCATCTTCGAAGATGACGATGCCGAATACTGCTACCTGGGGGGCGTACTCCCGGAGGACAAAAGTGCGAGCCGAATGGACCAGGCACGCAGTGTGTTCGAACGTATCGAGGCCCTGGTTGGGCAGGCCGGCATGGGCTTCTCAGATGTCATCAGAACCTGGCTCTTCCTGGACGATCTCCTTGACTGGTACGATGACTTCAATGTCGTGCGCACTCAGTTCTTCAACGAACGAGGCGTTTTTGACGGAATTGTCCCCGCAAGCACCGGAATCGGAGCCGCCAACCCACAGCTCGCAGCGTTGGTCAGCGGAGCGATCGCCATAAAGCCGAAGCACTCCGGAACCCGTGCTTTCGCCGTGCCCTCTCCGCTCCAGTGTCCGGCCCTCGACTACAAGAGCTCCTTCAGCCGGGCCGTCGAAGTCGAATTCCCGGACCACCGGCAATTGCTGATCTCGGGCACGGCAAGTATCCATCCGGACGGCATCTCAGCCCACTTGGGGGACACCGACAAGCAAATTGACCTGACCATGCGAGTCGGTGGGGCCATCCTCGAGTCCCGCGGCATGGGATGGAGTGACGTCACCCGGATGATTGCCTACTTCAAGGACATGCGCGAAGCCGAACGCCTGGCGGTCTACTGCAAACAACAGAACATCCCGCAGCTCCCGGTTGTTTGCTGCCATGCCGCCGTCTGCCGTGATGACCTCCTCTTCGAGATCGAACTGGACGCGGCCAAGGCCGGGCCTTCACTGCCAAACTAGATCTGGACCATGGCCGTCTCTGTCATCCTTTTCTGCGTGCTTGTCCTGTTCATGATCGCTGGCGCAATCCCTATTGAGGGCGGCAGCCAGGTGGTCATTTTCAAGACGCCGCTCTTCCTGGTGCTTGCCGGTCTTCTGGTCGTCCTGCTTGTCGGCTGCTGCTTCACCCGCCGCCTAACCCGCAAACGGATCCCCTTCCTGCTCACCCACCTGGGGATCGCCATACTCCTCTGTGGAGCTGGCCTGGGGTTCATGATGGGCAGGAAAGCCGAGTTCGGCCTGCCCATTACCCAACACCACGTGGGCAGAGACATCCCCCTGCGCGATGGCACGAGCCTCAATATGGGGTTCGGCATCACCGTCCGTGAATTCGCGGTGGACTACTACAGCGCCCGCTATGGGCTCTACCGGCCGCCAACCGGCGCGGCGACCGAAGACAGTGACTACCAGCTGGTCAAAGAGGTGACCGTCGAGGCGGAAGGCGCGGCAGATCTCGGGGCATCAGGAGAGATCTCCGGGAACGAACTCCGCAATGAGGAGGATGGAGAATGGAAGCGCCAATATGTTCTCGAAAACGAGTGGATTCTGCAGTACATAGCATCGACACCAAGAAACTACACGGCGCAACTGCGCCTCACTGATGACGATGAGAATGCCACCGACGTGGAACTGGCCGTCAACCATCCCGTGACCTTCAATGGATGGCGCATCTATCTCATGTCGTACGACCAGGAAGCCCGCCGTTACGTCGTGCTGAACGCCCGGAGAGACCCAGGCCGCAACGCGGTGATAGCCGGCATCTGGCTGGTTATCATTGGGACAGCCCTGATGTGTTTCCGCAAGAGCAAAGCCCCCCGCACCGATGACACAAACTGACATTGCAGTCATCAGCCTGCTGGTCGCGTCCGCAGCCTGCTACCTTGCGGCGTGGCCACTGCTGACCAAGCGTCCGACCAAACCGGGGATCATCCTCATGGCGGCGGGCTGGGGAATCAGTGCCGCCCTGTTTGTGGTCAACGGACTGGTCGCCGGTGAACCACCTTTCGGGAACATGTACCACGTTCAGGTCGTTCTGGCGCTCTGCTTCGTTCCCCTGTACGCGCTGCTCTCCAAGCGAGACGGGCTGAGCTGGACTGCTCCCTACTTCGCGGTCGCCGCCGCCCTCCCCCTGATTGGCGCCCTGTTCATGGAACGAGACGTCCACTGGCGGCGCGTTCCCGCACTGCAATCGCCCTGGTTTGTCCCCCACGTGCTGGCCTACATGATCTCGTACGCCCTGGCAGCAATCGCGGTGTCCCTCACCATCGCCCGTCTGATTCGGGTGAAACGCCAACCGGATGCCGGGGAAGCCCCCGAGTACCGCTCAGCCACCCTTGAGACGCTTCGGCTGGCATTTCCGTTCATGACGTTCGGAATGTTGTCAGGAGCGCTCTGGGCCGAAGAAGCCTGGGGAGTCTACTGGTCCTGGGACGCCAAGGAAACGTGGTCTCTGGTCACATGGACGCTGTACCTCGTCTACTTCCATTGCCGGTATTCACGCCCACTCCAACGGTACGCTGACCTAGCTCAGATCCTGGCCTTCCTGGCCCTTCTCACAACCTTCTTCCTGGTCAACCTCCTGCCCAAACTCTCCAGCGCCCTCCACAGCTACGCCTAACCTGGAATGGCGTTAAGATAAGCGGCGGGAAGTGTATCCAGGGAGAGGTCGCCGGATGGCACCGCCTCCCACATTGAGGTCAAACGCAGCCAACGTGGGAGGGGCTGCCATGCCCCGATTGTCCTTATCTTAACGCCATTCACGCCTAACCTGATCTACGAGACGGGGGGAAACTCGCGCAGAGTCGTCCACGGATGCAGGATGAAGCGCGAAACGGTGGAAGGAGGATTGGCCTTCACCCGCTCTACCTCGGCAAGATAGCTCTCCTTCGTCCGCTGGAACAAGACGTGCTGTGATCCCTGCGTCGCGTAGACGGCCGGCACAATGTGAGCGTAGTCTGTGGCATCATAGAGGACAGCGGGGCCATCCATTTTCGTATTCTTGTAGTAATAGATGTGCGGCGTCTTCCAGAACTCACCAAGTTCAGCGGCCACCGGCTCACCGGCATGCCAGCTGGCCTCCAGCGACAGCTCATGGGTCGCGATATGGTCGCGATGACGTTCGTTCTCACCATGGGTAAAGATCGCCTGGGGACGGACCTCGCGGATCACTTTGATGACCTTCTTGAGCATGGCTTTGGTGTTCTCCAGCCCCATATCCGGAGCTCCGAGATTGACATACTTGTCGATTCCCAGGACCTCACAGGCAGCATCAGACTCCTTGGCCCGAGTAGCCACAATGGTGTCACGCATCGACGGGTCCGGGTAGCCCTCACAGCCGTCCGTGAAGATCACCGCCACAACCTGAGTTCCCTCAGCCGCCATCTTCGCCATGGCGGGAGCCATCCTCAGTTCATCATCCGGATGCGCACCAAACACGATAATGCGTTCGTAATCCACCTGTCACTCTCCTTGTACGCGCTCTCAGTCACCACAGGCCAATCATCCACCTGTCTACCCCGCAGACCAGCCACCGTCGTAGTACAACGCGGCCCCGGTCATGTAGCTCGATGCATCACTGGCCAGGAAAAGCGCCGGCCCTTGAATCTCCGGCAACTCAGCCCACCGTTTCAGGGCCGTCTGCCCGACCACCGCTTCGACCTTCACCGGGTCGCCTGCGATCGCAGCGTTGATCTCCGTCAGGAACGGCCCCGGGCACAGCGCGTTACAGCGCACGCCGAACGGGGCCAACTCCAACGCCAACGTCTTGGTCAGTCCCAAGATCGCCGCCTTGGATGAACAATACGCCGTCCGCTCCGCCAAGCCAATCGTGCTCAGAACTGAGCCGACGTTGATGATCGCGCCCCCGCCTTGCCCTTTCATCACCGGAGCCACCGACCGGCAACAAAGCCATGTCCCGCGCAAGTTGACCTCGACGATCGCGTCGAATTCGTCAACCGGGAACTCCTCGATCGGGTACCGGGTGTTCATCCCTGCATTGTTTACCCAGGCGTCAATCCTCCCAAACTCCGAGACAATGGCCTCTACCGCAGCCTCTACGTCCGCAGGAACGGTGACGTCCATCTTCCGGGGCACGCATCGCCCTCCGGTCTCGCGGGATACCTCACCGGCAACGGCAGTCAACTCCTCGGCGTGGCGACTGCAGATCACAACCGTGGCACCAGCCTCGCAGAATCCTGTGGCCATGGACTTGCCCAGTCCTTTGCTGCCGCCGGTGACAACGACGACGCGACCATCCATCCGAAACGTCTGCATAACACCCATCGCAAACTCCATTCGCCCATATCGAGGCTCACTGCTTACATGGCCGCGCCTCAGTCAAACCACTCATCGTCCGGATCAAAGACCGGCACACACATGTTCAAGATCTTCATCCTTCCCACAGCCCGGTGACGACACCCGGGCTTGATTCGCACAGCCACTCCCGGACGTAACGGCAGGACCTCATCATCAAGTTCCATCTCCCCGTCCCCATCAAGGACGAAGTAGGTCTCCGTCAGACGCTTGTGAAAGTGGCGTTTGGAGTCAGTCTGGATCTCGACAATGTGCACCGAGGCCACGCTGCCCGGGTCCGTGACAAATGCCCTGCGAGCCGTCCCGCAGGGGCAGTCAACCCCCGGCAACCCCGTCGTATCCACCCACTCGAAGTTCCCAGAGCCCATGCTGCGTCTCCAGTGACAGTTTCCTCACTCTCCGGTTTCGTCGCCCTCTGACACACAGACCAGACGGTCCGCGGTGCGGATGAAAAGAGCCTGGTCTGCGACTGCAATGGTTGATCGAGCAGGGCCTTTGCCCATGGCTATCTGGTGGAGCACACGGAACGCATCGCCTGCCTCCAACACCCAGACATGGGCCTTCTCGTTCATAACGAAGAGCTTGCCGTCGGCACCGGTCAGGGAGGCCCGGAACACGGCCGTGCCTCCCAGAGCTCCCTGCCAGACCACGTTGCCCGAAGCAGGCTCCAGGCATGTGATCACCTTGCGATCGTCCTGCAGGGCATAGAGTCGCCCCCGGTAGAACAGCGGCGTACTCGCATCCGGAGTCATCTTCGGGAACTCCCAGGCAACGTTCCGTGGCCCAAGTGTGGCCTTCTGGGTCGGACGTATCGCGTAGAGCGGAGCGTGTTTGGGTGCTGCCACGACGGCCAAGTCATCAACGACCACGGGCGAAGTCACCACGCGCCAATGGTTGATCTTCGTCGGATTGTACTCACCCCAACGCCAAAGCTCCCTACCGTCGCGCACATCGTGCCCTGTGAACGCGTCTCCTCCGAACAGCAGGATCTGCCACTCCCCACCAATGCGCATCGGGATCGGCGTCACGTAAGCTTCCATGCTCTCCCGTAATGCATCGGTCGCTCTGAAGGCACACCAAACCGTTTTTCCCGTCTTCAACTCAAGTGCCATCAGGTAGGAATCGACCTCGTCCAGACGCGTACCGGGCGGAACGCGCTTCGGGTACTGGCCAGGTTTCCGGTTGCGCAACGCCGCCACATAGAGACGCCCGTCATGGAGCAACGGGCTCGAACTGTAGCCGAAGAGCAGTGCGTTGAAGCCTTGGTCCTGCTCCAGATCCCGGCGCCATAGCTCCTTCCCACCAAGCTCAAAGGCCACAAGCAGGCCCGTCCCGTAGGCAAAGCACACTATCTCTCCGTCGGTTACGGGTGACGGAGATGCCATGTTATTTCGTGGGACACGCCGGTCATCCCCAATCGCCTTCTGCCACAGCACCTCGCCCGACTTGGCGGCCAGACACAGGGCCAACAGCTGCCCTGTCTCCTTGGCTGTCGAGCTGACGAATACACGATCTCCCCAGACAATTGGTGTCGCTGCCCCCGGTCCCGGAAGATCCGCAGACCAGCGCACGTTTCTGGTCAGGCTCCACGTAGCCGGAAGTCCCGTCTCATCACTGCTCCCGTTCAACGCCGGGCCCCGCCACTGCGGCCAATCCGCCCCGAAGCCATACACCCCGACGACCAGGAACAGTACAGCCGTAGATCTGAACGAAACACTCACGTCTCTGACCTCCAGGTAGTGCGGTTAGTGATCGGTGCCCATCAGCCGCAGAGCTCGCGAATGGCCGCCATCTGGTGGGTGAGGTCGGCAATCTGGCCCCTCCAGAAGGAATCGGACCCCCAGTCGGGAAACGTCCGTGAGAAGCCTGCATCAGCAACCTGGCGCGCGCACCACGAAAGGAAATAGAGCATGCGCATAGCCCGAAGGGGCTCGATCAGGCGCAGAGAGTAGTCGTCGAACTCCTGGAAGGTCTCGTAGCCCTCCAGAATCAGATTGATCTCACGGCGACACCGGTCCGCCCGGTCCGGGAGGAGCATCCAGAGATCCTGCACAGCCGGACCCGTGGCCATATCGTCGAAATCGATGAGCATGAGGCCTTCGTCAGGACGTTCGAGGATGTTCGCATGATGGCAATCTCCGTGGATTCGGAAGAGCTCGACATCCTCGAACAGGGGAGTAATGGCGTCAGCAATTTCCCTTGTAACGCGTTCAAAGTCTGTCCGGAAACGGGCGGGAACGTAATCTCCCTCGATCAGGTCACCGATGTTCTGCTCCGTCGAATGGCCTGGGTGCAGAACGACGCGGTGTTGGGCGGTCTCCTGTCTGCCTACGGCATGGAGTCTGCCCAGAACGTGCCCAATGCGCTGCCATTCCTCTTCGGTGCAGGCCTCAAAATCACGTCCACGGCGCTTGGGGTATACGGCGAAGTGGATCCCGTCCACCTCCCCCAGTGTTCCACCATCAGGTAGCCTCATGGGCGGGACAACCGGGATCTCGGCATCGGCACAGGACAGCACGAAGGCATGCTCCTCATCAAGCGCCTCACGGCTCCAGCGACCGGGACGGTAGAACTTCGCAATGATCCGTTCACCAGTGGCGTCCTGCAATTCGTAAACGCGGTTGATGTAACTCGTCAAGGGATGCGCAAAGCCTACCAGTCGGCGGTCAAGCGTCTCTTCGACGACGTCCAGCAGGCGGTCTGGAGTAAGCTCAGAAAATCCGGTCATTTCGGTCATGAACACCTTCCGTCAGTCTTTCCGTGAGCAGCTCAGGGAGATGGCAGCACGTATTCACTCGGCAGCCGTTACCTTCCCGGGGAAGCCGTCCGGCATCCACGGAGGAAAATGGGCAACTGCCCTGCGGGCTTTTCCAGACACGGGCACCCCCCACGTCTCGAGGAACGGCCCCAAGTCTCTTTCCACGGTCTTCCCCAGGCGAGTAAGCCATTGGTCCCTCTTCTCATCATCGTTCCCAGGCCGCTCCGACGCAGGCAAAGCCCGATACTCAGCAAAACAGCTTTGAGAGGCTCCCAACCAAACGCCTCAACTACCTGGGAATACATCGCCAATGCCGTGAATGGCTTGCTCTTCCAACGCGAGAAATCGGCCCCCGATCGAAGGTGTTCGTCGGCGAGGCGGGAGACCGCCGCCGGGTCTGCGGCCTTGTGGCGTGGCGCCCCGGGACAGCAGGTCGCCAGGATGTACAGAGAGAAGAGATTGACAGTGACCTCACCCGTACCCGAGAACGTCCAGTCGCCGCTCTGGTGGTTGTGCCCCATCTCATGGAACATGCCCCAGTCTCCCCGGCCGCGCAGGCGGTCAAGGTTGACGAATCTGGGGGCAGCGTCGAGAAACGTCATGATCGGGTACCCGGCATGCATGTAGCCAACGGAGATCTGCCGATCCGCAACGTAGTGTTCAGGGCTGGTCCGCTCACGGGGGCGGGTAGCGAGGTCGGCACAAGCGTCCATGACCTCGTCCCAGAAGTTCATCAGTTCGTCTGGAGTATCCAGGTCGCGTACATTCTCGCTGGGAATGGTGATGATGACCTTTCGCGTCGCCAGTTCCGCCCACGGCCCCGGTCGACGGCGGATGCTCTGACGCCACTCCGCCAGCTCCGTCTTCCCATGCTCATACAGCGGAGCCCGAACCACGTTCCGAATCGTGACCGGCAGCACGCCTAGCGTGCACGTCGCAGGCACCTCAACGTAGACAAGCCCACCGAATGCGCAGGCCGCCGGAGTCGTCGCTCCGTCAACCCTGAATCGCCGCGTGATTTCGGGGTAACGCCACCAGGCATCACGCCGCCAGACCTTATCCTTGTGGGCCCCAATCCGTACGGCCAGTCCCTTGTCAACCGCCCGCTCGGGGACCACGATCCGGATCGTCTCACCGGGAGCCGCGTAGCAACCAGTGCTGTGCCAGCGAGGGACGGCGGCATCCAGGATAAACTCAACGTCGGTTCGTGATGCACCATCGGGTACAGCGCCTGGGAAGTTAACCGCCGCGGAGTGAGCGGTCACCTTGCCGGGGGGCAAGTCCGCGATCCGGGCCGCCTCCAGTGTAATCGCGATCCGGGCCAGGCCATGTTTGCGGCCGACCGGAGCTTTGCGCGTGGGCACCAGCCGTTCCTGCACGCCATCCAGAAGCGCTGCCAGACGAGGTCTGAACAATCGGTCCCGGGCCGACACACAACGCGCTGCTTCGCAGACGCTGTCCGTCGCCTGGGCCAAGTCTCTGCGGTCAGGCGTCTTCGTGCCCGTAAGCAGGTCGATCGCCTTGCCCGCGTGCAACGCCGGCGACAGCGACGACTCCGGAACGAGTTCTCCACCCGCAGGGCGCTTGGTCATTCCGTGCGCGAACGCAATCCCGGCATCAGCCAGCAGGTCATTGGCGCGAAAGTCCTTCTCCAGCTGCTTCCCGGGATTCATCTGGGACCAGCCCCAGCCCGTCGCCCCAACCACGAGGCCGCCACCCGAACGAACAAATGCGCTGACGCGCCCCAAAGCGGCCTTGTCCTGCACGCGAACGGCGTGGAGCATGACAACATCGGCCCGCCCTTCCCCTTCAGGAATATCCCACTTCCCTCCCACCACAGTGACGTCAGCCGTTCCCTCAAGCACCGTCAGCCCTCTGACGCCGAGGAGAGCAATCCGCAGCTTCTGCGTTGGTCGACGTGCAGCCCAGCGAAGCGCATTCACCATCAGTTGAGCCGTATCGCCCTTCGCGAGGGCACCACTCGCCAGGTAACCGTCGTGCCCAAACACCACAACACGCCCACCACCAAGAGACCCGGCCGCAACAACCGTGCCCCGTGACTTCCCTCTCACAGCGGAAACCACAGGAAAGGCGTCCTCACCAAACACGCTGACCGTGCCTGGAATCCCGGGAGCAGCAACACGCTTCACACCGTCCAGAATCGCCTGCCGCTCGTCCGCGGTTGCCTCCGCGCAGGGAAGGCCCGCACACACGAGGCAGATCACGGCAAGCCCACACAGGCAGTCTGAAGTCTTGACCATGTTCAGTCTCCCTACTGTGCAAAAAGAGACTCCCACGACGGGCTCACCATTGCGCCGCCGTGGGAGTCGCAAACCACTGTCCGCCGCGACCGGTCGCGGCTCATGCATCTCCCTCGGCCATCCGGCCGTACGGAGAGATCTCACGCAAACGCGTTATGATCGGCGGAAGCTTCTCCAAAATCAGCTCTACCTCATCCATCGTGTTGTACCGGGACAGACTGAAACGGATACTGCCGTGAAGAGCCGTGTAAGGCAGCCCCATCGCCCGCAGGACATGCGATGGCTCGAGCGAGCCGGACGTGCACGCAGAGCCTGACGAAGCGGCAATATTGAATTCGTTCATCAACAGTAGAATGGACTCTCCCTCGATATACTCGAAACTGACATTCGTCGTGTTCGGGAGTCGGCTCCTGGGTGAACCGTTCACTCGTGCGTTCGGGCACGACTTGAGCAAGCCATGCTCCAGGTGATCACGCATCGCAGCCACGCGTGTTCGCTCGTCCGTCATGTGCTGCTCCGCCAGGCCCGCCGCTGTCCCCAGAGCAACGATACCGGGGACATTCTCGGTTCCCGCTCGGAGGCCATACTCCTGGTGCCCGCCGATCAGGAACTGGTTGAAACGGACTCCCTTTCGCACGTACAGCCCACCGATTCCCTTCGGGGCATGTAACTTGTGTCCACTGAGGGAAAGGAAATCGATATTGCTCTTGGCCAGATTGATGGGCACCTTACCGACGGCTTGAACGGCATCCGTATGGAACAAGGCGCCGTGTTGGTGCGCGATGTCAGCGATCTCGAGCACCGGATAGATGTTCCCCGTCTCGTTGTTCGCCCACATGACGGACACAATCGCGGTCTCATCGTCAAGCATTTTACAGAGCGCATCGAGGCAGAGCTGTCCTCGATTGTTCACCGGCACGAACTCAACGTGATAGCCGCGTTGCTGCAGTACCTTGCAGAGGCTGAGCACGGCAGGGTGCTCGACCCGACTTGTGATCACTTTCCGGCGGCGAACATCGTTCTCAAGAGCGCTGAGGATCGCCGCGTTGTCTGACTCCGTTCCGCAACTGGTGAAAATGACCTCTTCAGGGCTGGCCCCCAACAGGGATGCCAACTGCTCGCGAGCCGTCTGAACATGCTCCCGGACCTGCCCGCCAAAGGTGTGTATGCTCGAGGGGTTGCCGTAGAAATCGGTGAGAAACGGCAGCATCGCCTCAAGCACTTCGGGTGCCACGCGGGTGGTGGCGTTGTTGTCAACGTAGACCACTTCCTTGCGCATGGTTCACCCCTTACTTGCTTCGACCACCAGGTCAGGAGACACGAGTTCGTGGAGCTTGGCTTCCACCCAGCGCTTGAGCGTAATGTGAGCACTGGGACACCCGGCACAACTTCCACGGAGCGCCACGGTAACCGTGTCCCCGTCGATATCGATCAACTCGAGATCGCCACCGTCGGCCTGAAGGCCCGGACGAATCTCATCGTCAATCGCCTTCTGAATCAGCATCATTTTCTGGACATTTGTCAGCTTCTTCGGCGCCTCCGGCTCAGGCTCGGAAGCCGGTTCCGGTTCCTCTTCGCTCACCTTCTCCAAGATAGCCGCAATGTCCTTCTTACAACCCCCGCATCCACCACCAGCCTTGCAGTAATGCGTGACGTCCTCAACGCTGGTCAGTCCGTTGCCTTTGACCACGTCTCGGATCTGCCTCTCGGTAACCCCAAAGCAATAGCAGACGATCCGGTCAATGCCGTCAGGATCATAGCCATCGCCATGGTCATGATCACCTGTGGTCATCTTACCATCACTCTCCCCACGCAGATTGGAGAGGGCGGCCTGAAGAGCTTCCATCCCCATCACCGAGCAGTGCATTTTCTCCTCGGGAAGCTCGCCCAGAAAATCGGCGATGTTCCGGTTGTTGATGCCTTCTACATCGCTCACCGACTTGCCCTTAATCAGCTCTGTGAGAGCCGACGCGCTCGCGATGGCACTGGCACAACCAAACGTCTGGAACTTGACATCAACGATGTTCTCTTTGGCCTCATCCAGCTTGAGGAAGAGCTTGAGCGCATCCCCGCAGGTGATGTTGCCGACCTCCCCCACCGCGTCCGGTTCGGCTATCTCACCGACATTCCGGGGCCGCAGGAAATGATCCATTACTTTCTCGGTATAATTCCACATAAACACTCTCCCTATCCCGGCCTCCGGTGCTCCTTCCGGCATCGCACCGTGGACGTATCAAGATTGGCAATATGCCTGCTGAGTCCATCATTCAGTCGCTGACACGAACTATACGCAGTCTGCCCACCTGCCGCAACGAACGCCCGACAACCTGTTAGGGCATCTCGCGTCCAACAGAATCACGATCACGCGCAAGACAATACGGCGCGTCAGGCTATTTGACCGCTGAAAACCGAGAAGTTCCCTCCGCCAATGCGCTTTACCCGATAAAGACACTAAACCTTACTGACTTAGCCTGTGGCGAGCACTGACAAGGCGCCCTGTGCCGGAGAAACCACAGGTGATTCGGTCAAGCGCCCGAATGCAAAGGGGAAATCAGCCTGTGGAGGAGGTATATTTCTGGCTGTTCATGCCCGAAGTCAGCGAAAGACAGGACACGATGGGTCAGCACAAACGTTTCAAGATCGCGGATCTCGAACAGCTCAAAGCCGAGATCGCCGCTCTCAACCTGGATATCCCGATTGCTGACGATGTCGGCGTCCTCTCCGATGTCGTCCCCCTCAAGACCTGTGACTCCCCGAACCGCTTCGTCGTTCAGCCCATGGAGGGATTCGACGCAACCCCCGCAGGCACACCGCAGGAGTTGTCCTTCCGCCGCTACCGTCGCTATGCCGAAGGAGGAGCCGGCCTGATCTGGTTCGAGGCCACTTCAGTTGTCCCCGAAGGGCGGTCGAACCCGGCCCAGTTCTGGATGAACGAGGGCAATGTCGATACCTACGCAGAACTCGTCGCCCAGACCAAGAAGACCGGCCGAGATGCCATGGGGCACGAACCCGTCTGCGTCCTGCAGATGACGCACTCGGGACGCTACAGCAAGCCTACCGGAACCCCCGACCCCCTGATCGCACATCACAGCGAGGTACTGGACCCTGTCCACGGCCTCCCGGGCGATTACCCGTTGGTCACCGATGACTACCTGGACCGTCTCCAAGACGCATTCGTGAACGCAGCCGGTCTGGCGCAGGCCGCCGGGTTCGACGGGGTTGATGTGAAGAGCTGTCACCGTTACCTGGTCGCCGAGTTGCACGCATCATTCACCCGTGACGGAAAGTACGGCGGCAGCCTGGAGAACCGCACCCGGATGCTGCGAGAGACGCTCGCGAAGATCGGTGAAACGCACCCCGGTCTGCTTCTCACGACGCGCCTCAATTGCTACGATGCCGTTCGCTATCCCTATGGCTTTGCCGTGAACCGGGACGATTACACCGTCCCCGACCTGTCCGAGCCATTGACCCTCATTGACTGGCTGGAAGAGATCGGCATCGGCCTCCTCAACGTGTCCATCGGGAATCCATACTTCAACCCCCACTACAACCGTCCCTACGACTTCCCGATCAAGGGCGTGGAAGCACCATCCGAACATCCGCTGGTCGGTGTGGAACGGGTGCTCCAGGTCACGCGACAGATCCAGGAAGCAAACCCCGAACTGCCAATCGTGGGTTCGGCTTACGCATGGGTTCGCCAGTTCATGCCGCACGTTGCGTCCGCCGTCGTCCAGCGCGGCTGGGCCACACTCATTGGCCAGGGACGAGGCTCCTTTGCGTACCCGGATTCGGTAAAGGACATCCTCACCACCGGCAGGATGGACCCGGAGAAGTGCTGTGTGACCTGCTCAGCATGCACGCAAATCATGCGCGATGGCGGCCAGACCGGATGCGTTGTCCGGGACAGCGAACTCTACGGTCCCAAGTACCGCGAAGCCCGACGCTTCTCGATCGACCGTCTCAAGGAAGAAGCCGCCCGATGCCGGGACTGCGACCATCCGACCTGCTCCCAGGGGTGCCCCGCCAAGATCGACATCCCCGCATTCATCAGGGCATTCGCCGACGAGGACATCGCAGGCGCGTATGCCATCCTCAAGAAGCGCAACACCCTCCCCGAAATGTGCGGCTCTATCTGCCCGGTCGGGGTTCAGTGTGAAGCGCATTGCCTCGAAAACATCTTCTGCGAGAACCCAATCCCCATTCAGGATATTCAGCTGGTCGTCTCGCGCCTGGCCAGGCTCAAAGGACTGACCGGTGTCGAGGTCCCCAGTGAGCAGAACGGCAAACGTGTCGCGATCGTCGGGGCGGGGCCTGCCGGTATCGCCTGCGCTGCCAAGCTGCTCGAGACCGGACACGCCGTGACCATCATCGACAAATCAGCCACGCTGGGTGGAACACCGGATGCCACGATTCCCGCAGAACGTTTCGGCCGAGCGGAGAGCGAAGTCGAGGCAATCCTTCGCCCTGCCCTGGACAACGGGTGTGCCGAAGTGCGACTGAACACGGCCCTCGGGCGGGACGTTTCCCTCAGCGACCTGCAGAACGAACACGATGCCGTTTTCCTCAGCATCGGCCTCACGCAGTCGACATCGATCGGCAAAGCCGACGGCGTGGTGGGAGCACTCGAGTTCCTGCGCGCAGCCAAGGCGGGCAAGGTGACCGATATTCCCCCGCGGGTCGCTGTCCTCGGCGCAGGCAATACCGCGATGGATGCAGGCGTGACGGCTGTCGCTCTCGGTGCCCGTGACGTGTACATCGTCTATCGACGCTCATTCAGCGAAATGCCGGCATGGAAACGCGAACGCGATGCGTTCCTGGATGCAGGAGGCCACGTTCTCCTGTTGACCCAACCCCTCGGGTACACGACTGAGGATGGGCGTCTGACTGCCCTGAAGTGCGCGCGAACAACACTGGGCGAACCGGATTCATCCGGACGGCGACGCCCCATCCAGATCCCGGACAGCGAGTACTCGCTGGAAGTGGATCTGGTCGTGGAGGCCATGGGCCAAGCCCTGGCCGAAGGCGTCAAGGCAGCGATCCCCACCGAAGCCTGCACAGAACGCGGACTGCTAAAAGTGACCGCCGCAAGCTTCGCCACTCCCATCCCCGGGCTCTTTGCCGCAGGCGATATTGTCAACGGCGGCACCACTGCTGTACAGGGCGTGGTAGAAGGGATGGCGGCCGCCGATGGGATCGCCGCCTACCTGGAAGACTGACACGTCCCGAGGTTGAGCCGGCCAGCTTGTACGGCGGGCGGCCCTCCGAGCGCCTCCGAAGGAACGTCGCCCGGGGGCCGTGCGACCTACCAACCCCTCCCACTCCACGGGAGCACGCAATGTGGGAGGCGGTGCCACCCGGCGACTCCAATCCTCAATGTGGGAGGCGGTGCCACCCGGCGACTCTTCGACCAACACAGCATCCGGAGAAACATGGTCGCATTGGGACCATTCCCCGGAGCCCCACCTTACGCCGTCGTGCCTTCTGTCAGCTTCATGAACACCGTCTCCATGTCCATAGCCTCCGGCTGGAACATGTGGATGCGGGCGCCGAGCTCGAAAAGAGCGGACGCAAACGCATCGACGGAAAGCAGTTCCTCATCAAGCTCCACGGCAAGCCGGTCGATCTGGCGTTCGACCGAGGATACTCCCGGGATCTGCCCGATACGCGCGAGGAGATCGTCAGACGTCTCGCACAGCTGCACATGGATCGTTCGGGTGAGCCTCAGAGCGCCATAGATTTCATCCAGGGACCCCGCCGCGACCATCTTCCCCGCCTCGATGATCCCGATACGAGTGCAGACCTGAGCCAACTCATGCAGGATGTGGCTGGACACGAGAATGGTCTTGCCCATGCCCTGCAACTCCTTCAGGATCTCACGGATCTCAATGCGGGCCCGGGGATCAAGCCCGCTGGCCGGCTCATCAAGAAGGAGAAACTGGGGGTCATGCAACAGGACGCGAGCCAGGCCCAGGCGCTGCTTCATTCCCCGGGACAGAGCATCTACCTGATCCGTGCACTTCCCCTCCAGGTCAGTCAGCGCCAGGACATCGCCGACCACGGCCTTTCGCCGGGAAGACTCGATCCGGAAGGCAGATGCGAAAAAGTGTAGGTATTCGTTCACGGTGAGGTCGTCGTAGACGCCCATCTCATCCGGCATGTAGCCGATCATCCGACGAACACGCCGCGGCTCCCTGGTCACGTCGACACCACCGATCGTCACAACCCCGACATCCGGCTCAAGCAACGTCGCGAGCACCTTGATAGTGGTGGTCTTCCCCGCCCCGTTCGGGCCGATGAACCCGAACACCTCGCCCTGAGGGATGCTGAGCTCGATGCCGCGCACCGCTTCGTGCTTGCCATAGCGAACAACCAGATGATCAACGGTTACAAACTCCACATGCCCACCCTGTCTCTGAAAAGCCTACGTTCAGCGATGATGTCGCGACCATCGCGGTACAATACGACCAAAGCCCACTCGTCCGGGTTCGTGGGGTCCACCAGGGCCACATCCATTATCTCACGGCCGCAGGCGGGGGAGAGTTGGGATATGAGCGAGAAGACGCCCGTGCCTGGAGAGGTCAATTCCGTCAAAACAGTCTGCCAGTTGCGCAGGACCTGCCCAGATGCCGACGGGAGGGCGTCCACGGAGGGGACCTCTTTGCCCACCGGGAAGACGGCCACCTGTCGCTGTGGGACACCTCCAAACAGGCGTTTCCTCAAGCCGACGAGATCAGAGCACTCTACTGTAGACAGGCCGTCGAGTGTTTCCCAGGGCACCAGCGTGCCGCGCTCGCTCCCGGCGATACTCAGAAACCGGTTGAACTGAGACGTCCATTTGAACGTAGTCAAACCGACCTCGTAACTAGAGAACAGACGCCCGGTGTAAGACGGCTTCGCATCCCCCACCGCGTTCATCGCGAACGGGGTGAATCGTTGCGCCATTCCGGCCACGAAGCTGCGCCCGAAGGGCATCATGAGTTCATCTCGACACGCAATCCGTTCCCGGCGCCCCGTGCCGGGAAACAGCATCACGAAGCGATTCTCCCGCAGGACCTCTCCCCCCGCCCCGACATCCACAACTCGCAGCACACGCCCTCCTTTGTCTTCTCCCATCCAGTGTCGGGAGACAGCGACCATGGCATAGGTGCAGCCCACACAAACGGCCGGGAACACCAACCAAGTCAACCAACGCCGACGCAACGCTCCCAACAAGAAATAGTCCACCGGGCCAATGACCAACACAAAGGCCACCAGTATGCGTTCACGGGGCAAACGCGAGTGCCAATGACACACCCACGTTACCCCTGAGAACAACCCAAGGAACTGACCACGGATTACACTGATTCCACGGATACCGGAAAGAGGGATTGGGAGTGTGGG
>Ga0209045_1000732_pt1 | contig 35490 bp, 26 predicted proteins | sample SaaInlLV_10m_DNA_4_FD_184664 | JGI IMG/M metagenome (GOLD analysis project Ga0209045, IMG submission 184664) | Marine microbial communities from expanding oxygen minimum zones in the Saanich Inlet - Saanich Inlet SI072_LV_200m_DNA (SPAdes) (version 2) | ecosystem: Environmental > Aquatic >...
CTAGTACGAGAGGATCGAGGTGGACGAACCTATGGTGAATCAGTTGTTGTGCTAACAGCATGGCTGAGTAGCTAAGTTCGGAAAGGATAAACGCTGAAAGCATATAAGCGTGAAGCCTATTTTAAGAATAGATATCGTTCTCTAAGCAATTAGAGGGAAGACATCTTAAAGATTATGAGATTGATAGGCCAGGTGTGTAAGTCCGGTAACGGATTTAGCTAACTGGTACTAATTTGTCGAAAAGCTTGATCACCCTTATTAAAATTATTGATATATTGCAAAATTGCGGGAATTTCCCCAGTGACAACAGTAAAAGTAAAAAACCCGTTCCCATTCCGAACACGGTAGTTAAGATTTTTACGCCGATGGTACTATCTAACGATGGGAGAGTAGGTATTGCTGGGGGCTTAAATAACCCATCCCATTAATAATGGGATGGGTTATTTTTAATTAAGCATTAATGATATTAAATTTAGTATTTAGCTGCACATTCTAAAAGTTTTTTTTCCTAAAAGTTGTTTTTTCATAGATTATATTCAAGTGCAGCAAGCAATACTTATTTCTATAAATTTCAAAAGTATCATCAGTAAATTAATTAAATAATTTAAATCTTTACCATTATAAAAGAATTATTAAGTTAATATGAAAGAAGTTGAGGTTATATTTAGAGATTATGTACAATCGAAAGGGTTAAAGTTCACGCCAGAGAGACAAACTATATTAAATCACGTCTTTGAATGCCACGGACACTTTGAGGCCGAAGAGCTGTTGATTGATATGAGAAAAAGCAATAAAAGGGTGTCAAAGGCGACTATATATAGAACTCTTGCTCTTTTAGTTAGTAGTGGCTTACTAAGAGAAGTGATTTTTGGTGAAAAGCACGCGCATTATGAACATGTTTATGGTCATGAACATCATGAACATCTTGTTTGTATTGGATGCGACAAGATAATTGAGTTTAACGACGAAAGAATTGAAAATTTTCAAGAAGAAATATGTATTGAGAATAAATTTAAAGCTGAGTCACACAAATTTCAAATTATGGGATATTGTGAAGATTGTCAAAAGGTATAATTAACTTTATGTGAGAGGGATTTTGTTATGGCGCGTGTCTGTGAAATATGTGGTAAAAAAACAACGGTAGGATTTAAACTCGAGCGTAGAGGTTTGCCAAAGAAAAAGGGTGGAGTTGGTCTGAAGATAACGGGCAAAACAAAGAGGAAATTTAAACCAAATATACAAACTATGAGAGCAAATATTAATGGAAGTATTAAAAGGATTAAAATCTGCACTAGATGCATGAACGCCGGTAAGGTAGTTAAAGTTGTATAATTAGTGGTAACTGAGGATTTCACTTTTCTTTGTCAGGTTATAATGGATATTAGTATAAAACAGATTGAACAAGTTGCTCGTCTTTCCAGGATTCTACTTACTGACGATGAAAAAGATATATTTCGAGAACAGTTAACTGGTATCTTGGGTTATATTGAAAAATTGAATGAATTAGATACAGATAATGTACAACCAATGGCATATGCAACATCTCTACAAAATGTTTTTCGAGAAGATAAGCAAGAATCTTCTTTCGCACGCCAAGAAATATTAGAACTTTCCCCATCAAGTGCCAAAGGTTTTTTTAAGGTACCGAAGATCTTAGAATAAATTTCTGATCTTTTATTCGTATAATTCCTGTATTAACTTATTGGTAGCTACATCATTTCATTAAGACCTATTTTTTTACGAAATCAACCTAAATAATTAAGTGTAATTATTTTTGTCAGTAGCGGTGTAATTTGGAGTATTTATCTTGATATTACATGAATTAAGTGCAAATAATATTAAAGAAAAGTTAATTAAGCGAGAAATTTCTGCTCAAGAGGTAGTTGAAGACCTCTTTGAGAAGATCTATCTTAATGAACCTTCGGTCAAAGCTTATCTTTGCTTAGATAAGGAGGGTGCTTTGTTAAAAGCAAGAGAGATTGATGAGAAGCTTAGTAGTGGGGCTAAGGTTGGTTTACTTGCGGGTATTCCGGTTGCCATAAAAGATAATATATGTACTTCAGGAATAAAAACGACTTGTGCGTCGCGAATGTTAGAAAACTTTGTACCTCCTTATGATGCTTTTGTAGTAAAGAGAATAAAGGAGGAAGATGCGATAATAATCGGTAAGACTAATCTTGATGAATTTGCAATGGGGTCTTCAAATGAAAACTCTGCATTTCACGTTACGCGAAATCCCTGGAATACTGATTATATTCCTGGTGGATCAGGCGGTGGTTCTGCAGCAGCAGTAACGGCAGATATGGCATTTATGGCCTTAGGATCGGACACAGGTGGTTCAATAAGGCAACCATCTGCTTTTTGTGGAAATGTTGGCTGTAAACCAACATATGGAAGAGTCTCTCGCTACGGGTTGGTTGCTTTTGCTTCTTCATTAGACCAGATTGGTTCTATAACAAAAAATGTATATGACGCTGCATTGCTTTTACAGGTTGTCTCTGGTTATGATGGTTACGACTCGACGTCTGCTAATATAGGAGTTCCAGACTATATATCTGGCATTAATAGCGTAAGTGGTAATTTAAGGATAGGGGTACCAAGAGAATTTTTTGGTGATGGACTTAATACAGAAGTTGCAAACGCGGTAACAAATGCATTAGAAATTTATAAAAAAAATGGTGCTGAATTAGTTGATTTGTCTCTTCCACATTGTGGATATGCAGTCGCTACTTACTATATTATAGCAACTGCAGAGGCCAGCTCAAACCTGGCGAGGTATGATGGTGTCCGGTACGGGCATAGAAGTCAGTTAAGTGAAGACAATATAATTGATATGTATTGTAGAGTACGTGCTGAAGGTTTTGGCAGTGAGGTAAAAAGAAGGATTTTATTAGGCAATTACGTGTTGAGTGCGGGTTTTTATGATGCTTACTATTTGAAGGCGTCAAAAGTGAGAAGTCTAATAAAGGGCGACTTTGAAGATGCCTTTAATAAAGTAGATTGTATTATTTCCCCTACTTGTCCTTCGCCGGCTTTTAAGATAGGGGAAAAGATTACCGATCCACTGGAGATGTATTTATCAGATATTTATACAATTCCTGCTAACCTTGTTGGAATACCAGGTATTTCAATTCCTTGTGGATTTACAACAACAGGTTTACCCATTGGTATGCAGATTATGGGGAAGCATTTTGAAGAGGAAAAAATATTAAAGGTTGCAAAATTATTCGAAAACGAAACAGACTTTCATTTAAAGAAACCTGAATTAATATGACAGGATCCGTTTATGAAATATGAAGTAGTAATAGGACTGGAAACTCATGCAGAATTAGACACTGAGTCTAAGCTTTTTTGCGGGTGTTGCACAAAATTTGGATCTGAACCAAATACCCAGACATGCCCTGTTTGTTTGGGCTTACCGGGAGTTTTGCCGGTAATGAACAAAAAAGCGTTTGAGCATTCATTAAAGGCTGCTCTTACCTTAAACTGTGAGATAAGTAAATTTACTAACTTTGATAGAAAGAGTTACTATTATCCTGATTTACCTAAAAACTATCAAACTTCTCAAAACTATTTTAATATCGGTAATAACGGCTTTGTAGATATAGTCGTAAAGGGAAAAGAGAAAAGAATTGACATACACAACGTGCATTTGGAAGAGGAGGCGGGGAAGCTTGTTCATCCTGAAGCATCTGGCGCAAATTACAGTTTAGTTGACTTTAATAGGGCAGGTGTGCCGCTCTTAGAGATAGTGACTCAACCGGATATGAGAAATGTTGAAGAAGTGGAAAGTTATATGCAAGCACTCAGGTGCATATTGCTTTACATAGGTGTGTCAGACTGTAAGATGGAGGAAGGATCTTTGCGGTTTGAAGCGAGTATATCATTGCGTGAGAAGGGATCAGAAACTCTCGGAAACAGAGTAGAAATTAAAAACCTTAATTCTATGAAAGCGGTATTAAAGGTAATTACATATGAAATATCCAGGCAAAGTCTACTATTGAATAAAGGTGAAGATGTGTTGTTGGAGACAAGGTTGTGGGATGATGTTAATTCTGTAAGCAGGAGGATGCGATCAAAGGAAGAATCTCATGACTATAGGTATTTTCCAGAACCTGACTTAGTACCTTTCTGGATTGAACAGGAATGGATTGATGAAACCAGGGCAACAATACCAGAACTTCCTGTCAGCAGGCGTCGAAGGTTCGTGGATGAGCTATTTGTTTCTGACTATGATGCCGGTATTCTAACGGAAGACAAATTCCTTGCTGATTATTTTGAGGAGTGTGTAAAGATATCACAGAATTCCCCAAAAGAGTTGAGTAACTGGATTATCAATGACGTACTTCGTGAATTGAATGAACGGAAAACAAATGTGCGTGATTTTGTTGTTTCTCCAGAAATGCTGGTTGAGTTAGTTAATATCAAGCCAACAATTGGGAGCTCAATCGCTAAAGAAGTTTTTAGCGAAATGATGAACACAGGAAAGGGCGCCCAATCTATAGTTAAGGAAAAGGACTTAGCTCAGATGGACGATACCAGTGAACTTAATGCGATTATTATTAAAGTTATAGAAGAGAATCCTAAAGCGGCAGAAGATTATGGACAGGGCAAAAAAAATGCTTTAGCCTTTTTAATCGGCCAAACTATGAAAGCTACCAAAGGTAAAGCAAACCCTAAAATTTTAACGGAATTATTTAAACAAAGATTATCTGCCAGTTCAAAGTAGAACTGCGACCCTATACGTCTTTAGCTTGAATAGTTTTTCTGTTATTTCCTTGTGCTCTAGTTATCGCTTTATCAATTAAATCGTAAACTGTATTGCTCAATTCGTTAATGAACTCTCCGGATGTATTACAATCATTGCCTTTTACATATTCTCTAACCTTGCTAGCAACGACAAGTACATCTCTTTCCTTTTTTTTTGCTTTCTTTGCCATCGACTTCTCCTTAAAATCATATAGGTATAAAATACTTCGGGATAATACCAAAAAAGCCAGAGAAGTCAAGCGCTTTTGTTGCTAAGAATTCGAGAAATACACTTTATAATAATTATGAATATTCGAGAAGAAATATTATCTAATGTCAGTAAAATTGTAATAAAAATTGGGACCCGTGTACTTACAAATGAGGATGGGTTTCTGGATAAGAATCAAATTATGGAATTATCGAAGCAGGTTATTAAGCTTCGTTCAAGAGGTTTTAGTGTAGTTCTTGTAAGTTCAGGTTCAATCGGTGCCGGTATTAGTGCGTTAGGATGCAAGAAAAGACCAACCATTCTTCCTGAGCTTCAGGCTGCTGCTGCAATTGGTCAAGGAAAATTAATTGAAGCTTATAATGAGTGTTTTAAAAAACATGGATACCATGCAGCACAGTTACTACTAACAAGGCAGGATTTTGAAGATCGTCAGAGGTATCTAAATGCATGTAATACATTACACTCATTATTACGTTTTAAGGCGATTCCGATAATTAATGAGAATGATACTATATCAGTGGAAGAAATAACATTTGGAGATAATGATATTTTGTCCGCACTGGTTACAAATCTATTACGTGCTGATTTGCTAGTCCTTTTGTCTTCTGTAGACGGATTGCATACCACTCCTCCTGTTTCCGGTAGAAGTTGCAGCGTTTTGTCCGTTGTGGATTCTATTTCGGATGATATTAAAAAACTTGCATTCAAGTTAAAGACGAAAGAAGGCACTGGTGGCATGGAGAGCAAGCTTGAGGCTGCCAGTATTGCTACCGGTTCTGGCGAAGCAGTGATAATTGCTAACGGGAGACAGCCAGATGTTTTATCTAAAATAATGAACTATGAGAATGTGGGTACATTATTTGTTCCAAACAAGAAAAAGGTTGCAAGCCGTAAACGATGGATAGGCTTTATTGTGAGGCCAAAAGGAAGAATTTATATAGATGAAGGCGCATTAAGTGCTCTACAAAAGAGAGGTAAAAGCCTGCTACCATCCGGGGTGGTAAAGATTGATGGGAAGTTTAATAAGGGAGACGTCGTTTCCATAGTGGATGTGAATGAAGACAAAGAAATTGCCAGAGGTCTAATGAATTATTCGGATGATGAGGTTCGGAAGATTAAAGGGCTTCGTACTTCTTCAATAAAAAAAATGCTGGGCTATAAGCCGTATGATGAGATAATACATCGTGACAACATAGTTTTATTATAAGAACGTTATTAGCAGTATCGTTTTTTAAGCTTATTAACAAATGATGATTGCTTTGTTAAATGTAGGTACTTCATAGCAGCACAGGATTGGCATTATAATTCTGGTAATGATTGGTTAGTTAAGGCAGCTACGTTACGTAACCTGCAGGGTAGTAGTTTCTTTAGTTTCAAAAGAATTATATTCCAGCTGCTGTGCTATGCCAGTAACAGAACAAGTGCCTTTTTGTTAGTGTTTTTCTTGTTGATTAGAAATACTTTAAAATGTCGTAAGGCTTGATAAGGAGGAATGATTAGTAGTCTAAAAAATTCTTTATCAGCTTTGATCCTTGTACTGTCAGGAAGGATTCGGGGTGGAACTGTACTCCTTCTAAAGGAATTTCCTTGTGTCTGATGCCCATTATTTCGTCTTCATCGGCAAATGCTGTTATTTCAAAGGAATCTGGTAATGTTTCTTTGTTTACTATAAGAGAATGGTAACGAGTAGCTTCAAAGGGGTTGGTTAGTCCATTAAATATTGTTTTGTTGTCATGGTGTATCATGGATGTTTTACCGTGCATTATCCTCCTTGCCCGCATAATTTTTGCTCCGAATGTGTATGCGATGCATTGATGCCCCAAGCAAACACCCAATATTGGGACTTTTCCTGCAAAATCCTTAATTACCGTATTAGATATACCGCCTTCCTTTGGGGTACACGGGCCTGGTGAGATGATTATATGGCTTGGGTTCTTTTTTTTAATCTCTGCAATAGTAATCTTATCATTTCTTGCTACTTCTATGTTTGTACCAAAGGCCCCAATCTGTTGTACTAGATTGTATGTAAAAGAATCATAATTATCTATTAATAATACCAATTTGAGATTTTCTTGATTTTGCTATTGATTAAGACTGAAAACTATGTAACTTTTATGGGGATTTTTGCATAGATCGCGTCATCTGTAGATTATAGCAGATTAAACTTTATTGTCAAATACTTATCTTAATAAATAGCCTTGTGGGAACTACTTAGAGAAACTAAAAAACAAAAATGAGCTTGACAAAGAAGCATTTTTTGTTATCATCTGTTTTTGAGGAAGCTTTGTAATCGGTATGCTTTTAGTACATTAGTAAAGTTTAAAAAGTTTTGTATTGCCTTGGGAATATTCCTAACACATATAATTGTACTGACTTATGTTTACGGGATTAATGGAAATTCAATGAGAGATCTTAAATGAAGTGAGCACGAGGGGATTTCGAATAATTAGAGTTGTTTAAGGCCGTTACAGAAAAAGTGGGAGTTTACCCACTTTTTTTTTTGAAAGCATTAGAAGGAATTAAATGGATAAAGAAAGCTTGTTAAGGTTAGTAGAATTATTACACAAAGACAAAGACATTGACAAAGACATTGTCTTTCTGGGTATCGAGTCTGCTTTGGAATCTGCGACGAGAAAACATCTGAAAACCAGCGAGCCTATTTCAATTAAGATTGACAGGGTGACAGGAGAGATTGTGGCAGTGCAGGGAGAGCAGGAAATAGATCTTTCTGATTTGGGAAGAATAACTGCTCAAACAGCCAAACAGGTGATAATTCAGAAGATTAAAGAAGCAGAAAGGGATGTCATTTACAATGAATATGTTGATAGAAAGGGCACTATAGTAAGTGGAATGGTGCAGCGTTTTGAAGGGCCGGCAATAATTATAAACCTCGGCAAGGCTGAGGGGTATCTTCCGAAGTCAGAACAAATTAGTAATGAATTTTATCGTCCAGGGGAAAGGGTAAGATGTGTCGTCGCTGAGGTAAAAAAGGTAGGCCATAAAGTGAAAATTTTGCTTTCGAGGACTCATTCTAATTTTGTGAGACAGCTTTTTGAGTTGGAAATACCGGAAATACCGGAGAAAATTGTTGAGATAAAAGGTTTGGTAAGGGAGCCTGGTTATAGAACTAAAATTGCCGTATTCTCGGAGGATCCTAATGTAGATTGTGTGGGAGCATGTGTTGGTGTGAGAGGGACACGGATAAAAAATATTGTGGATGAATTGAATGGCGAGAAAATAGATATTATTCGCTGGGATGATGAACAAGAGGTTTTTATTCCTAATACTTTAAAGCCTGCTGAAGTTACGGGAATTTTGCTGTCTCCAGAAAACCAAGTTGCAACTGTTGTGGTTCCAAATGATCAACTTTCACTAGCTATTGGCAAAAGGGGGCAGAATGTAAGGCTTGCATCGAAATTGGCAGGTTGGGATATTGATATAATTACAGAAGTAGAGTTGGAGCGTGAGCGTGAGCGAGAAGAGGCGAATAGCTCAACGGAGGAAGGCGTAGGTGGAACAATTTCGAGTGAAGATGATGCTGGCAAAGAAGTTGAAGATGCAATGCTAAGTGAAGATGCTGGTAGTGAAGAAGTCGAAAAATAAATACTAATTTATAGTACTATTCTAGGGGTATTATTTTATTTATGATTAGAATTAATAAGTTGGCAAAAGATTTAGGATTCACAAATAGCGTTTTGATAGAAAAGTGTCAAGAGTGTGGTTTTGATCATATTACGCATCATGCGAATGCTTTGACAGGCGAACAAGTAGATCTATTACGCAGAAAATTAATAGGCGGAGCGGGGCAAAGTGTTTCTGTTAAAGAAAGTCCTGCTGCTCCTAAGGTAGAAAAGATAGGTGCGGAGAAAAAAGATGCTGGCTCTGTTAAGGTTGTGCCTAAAGTAGAAAAGGTAAGTACGGAGAAAAAAGATGCTGGCTCTGTTAAGGTTGTGTCTAAGGAGGCGGAAGCCGCGACTGTCCGGAGGCGTATTCCACTATGGAAGCAAAAAGCGAGAGAAGACTTAATCAAAGGTAGATGGAAAGAGGTCACAAAGGTTTCGCAACAGAAAAGACCCCGGAGATTTGAAAAACGCACAAAGGAAGTAACTAAAGAACAAAAGGCTGTTCCGCCGAAAGAAAAAGAGAGTAAGGTTACGGTCGAGCTGCCTGCTACTATTAAAGATGTATCAGCGGCATTGGGCATAAAATCTGGCGATATAATTTCGAAGTTGCTGATTGGCCATAATATTTTTGCTACGATAAATCAGGGTTTAGATGGTGAGCTCATTGAGATGTTAGGCATTGAATATGGTGTTGAGATTGAGTTGAAGCAAGCAAAAGAGGATGAAGACGAATTTTCATTAGAAGAGGCTGTTGACCAGGAAGAAGATTTAAAGACAAGGGCTCCTATCGTAACATTTCTTGGTCATGTAGATCATGGAAAGACTTCCTTGCTTGATAGCATTAGAAAAACGGATAGTGTATCTTTTGAAGCTGGTGGAATTACGCAACACATAGGTGCGTACAGTGTAGAAACAAATGGGAAGTCTGTTGTTTTTCTGGATACACCGGGACATGAGGCTTTTACTTCCATGAGGGCAAGAGGGGCAAATGTAACAGATCTGGTTGTGCTGGTAGTTGCGGCTGATGATGGCGTGATGCCGCAAACTGAGGAAGCGATCAATCATGCACGTGCGGCAAATGTGCCTATTGTGGTTGCCATAAATAAGGTAGATAAGCCGGAAGCAAATGTATTAAAGGTAAAACAGCAATTAGCGACCTTAGATTTAAGTCCTGAAGATTGGGGCGGTAAGGTACAAATGATAGAAACCTCTGTTGTTACAAAAATGGGACTTGATACCCTTCTGGATGGGTTGTTACTGGAGGCAGAGGTTTTGGAGTTGAAGGCCGTTTCCAAGAAGCCGGCCAGGGGTATTGTGCTGGAGGCGCATGTTCATGAAGGTAGAGGCGTTATTGCAAACTTTTTGGTAAGAGAGGGTACATTAAAGCATGGAGATATTGTTCTTTGTGGGCAGACATATGGCAGGGTGAGAGCGATATATAATGATCATGGAAAAGAAATAAAAGTTGCCGGACCATCAACACCAGTTGCGATATCCGGGTTGTCAGTTTGCCCGGAAGCAGGCGACAAATTTTACGGTATAAAGGATATTCAAAAAGCCAGAGAAATCGCTTCAAAACGAGAAAGAAAAATGCGTGAAGTGGCACTGTCTGGGCGTCAACATGTTACATTGGACAACCTTTATAAGAAGATCGAAGAGGGACAGGTAAAGGAGATTAAGGTAATCTTGAAGGCGGACTTTAAAGGTTCTGTCGAGGTGCTTAAGAAATCATTGATAGAAATATCGACTAAGGAAGTCAGGACAAGGATCTTGCATAGTGCTGTTGGTGGGATTACTGAGACAGATATTTTGCTGGCAGATGCATCCGATGCAATCGTTATTGGCTTCCATGTAGTTCCCGAAGATAAGGCAAAGGTGCTTGCCGAATCGTGTGGTGTAGATGTTAGATTGTATAAGATTATATATGATGCAACAAACGATATAAAAGCTGCTTTAGAGGGTCTCTTGGAACCTGACAAGGTTGAACAGGTACTTGGTAGCGTTGAGGTCAGAAAGATATTTAAGGTATCGAAGATAGGGAATATTGCAGGCTGTTATGTAAAAAGTGGTAAGATATTGCGTAACTCTATGGTAAGGCTGATACGGGACAGCGTAGTCCTGTACGATGGCAAGATTGCGACTCTAAGAGTTGTTAAGGACGATGCAAAAGAAGTTAAGGCTGGATTTGAATGCGGTGTCAGGATTGCAGGCTTTGATGATATAAAAGCGGGTGATATAATAGAGTCTTATGAAATTCAGCATATAGCACGCACTTTGAAATAAGAAATGTATAATACAAGATAAAATTAGGAACAAGAACAATTATTATGATCGTAGGCGCTTTATGTATTAAGGTTGCAATGAGAAGTTCGCGCTCTTTAAAAGATAAACGACGTATAATCAAAAGTTTAAAGAATCGGATCAGAAATAAATTCGATGTTTCCGTTTCTGAAACAGATTCACAGGATAATCTCAGGTGTTCGGAAATCAGTGTGGCAATGGTGGGGACAGACAGGCAATACGTTAATAGTGCATTAACGTCACTTATAAATTTCTTCCGTTTTTTTCACAGATGGAATTAGTTGATTATGGTCTGGATCTGTTCTAATCATAAAGGATCATGACGAGAAGATTGGAAAAGGTTAAAGGGCTGATTGAGCAGGAGATAAGCAAGGTTATCTTGTATAAGCTGCAGGATCCAAGGATAAATCTGGCAGCAACATTAACAAGAGTAGAACCGTCCCCTGATCTGAGAATGGCTAAGGTATATGTATCAATCAAGGGTGATGAGTCGGCACAAAAGGATATCTTATATGCCCTGAGACATGCAAAAGGCTATATACAGTCTGAAATAGCCTCACATTTGCAGTTGAAAAATACTCCATCGTTGACCTTTTATCTTGATGAGGGAAAAAGGAAGGGAGGGCATGTTTTAGAATTAATAGAAAAAGCGATTAAAGAAGATAATGTTGAGGGGAATATGAATAAGTTAAGTTTTGGTTTACCAAAAGGTAGTTTGCAGGAATCAACAATTGGAATGATGAAAAATGCGGGATACAAGGTCTATGTGAGCAGTAGGTCTTACTATCCAACAATTGATGACGATGAGATGTCGGTAAGGTTAATCCGTCCGCAGGACATGGCTCGTTATGTTGAGAAAGGGATTATAGACGTTGGTCTTACAGGACAGGACTGGGTGGAAGAGGCTGGTGCTGATGTCATGTGTGTGGAGAAGTTGGTCTATGCAAAGCAGCAATTAACAAAAGTTCGTTGGGTTTTGGCAGTGCCGGAGAGTTCTCCAATTAATACAGCGGAGGATTTGCAAGGCAAGAGAATATCAACAGAGCTTGTAAATGTTACTAAAAAATATCTTGAGGAGAAGGGTGTTAATGCGGAGGTTGAATTTTCGCATGGCGCTACAGAGGCGAAGACGCCAGACCTTGTTGATGCCATTGTTGAGTTGACAGAAACTGGTAGTAGTTTAAGAGCCAATAAGCTACGTATTATTGATACAGTAACAGAATCTGCTACTGTATTTATTGCTAACCACAAATCATGGGAAGACCCTTGGAAAAAGAAAAAGATAGAAAACCTGGCAATTTTATTTCATGGCGCAATCATTGCGCGTGACAAAGTTGGGTTGAAAATGAATATTTCAAATGAGGGTTTAAATACCTTATTAGAGAAGTTGCCTGCTTTGCGAACACCTACCATTTCTCCGCTTTCAGGAAATGCAGGATACGCTATAGAAACAGTAATGGATGAGTCGGTGGTTAGAAATATTATTCCTGAATTGAAACGGATTGGTGCGGAAGGGATAATTGAATATCCACTCAATAAGGTAATACTTTAGTTGTACTCAGATCATTGTCCTGCTTATAGTAATCCTGTCATGCATAGAGTAAAAAATGATTCTGGAATTTGTAAAAGAGTATTATTTCCTAATCTTTGATAAGTGTAACATCGTCATTGAGGTATAGTATGTCAAAAACAAAAATTATCGTTTTATTACCTTTTGTAATTGCTTTTGTATTCCTCTGTAAAACGACTTTTGCCGACCCCCCCAAAAACAGTACAAATGATTTCTTGCTGAAGGATAGTTCAGAATCTTATGTGGATTTTTGTACGGGATTTTACCTGATGCTGGATCATCGTTGGGAAGAAGCAATTGCATTTCTTGAAAAATCTTTATTACTAAATCCAAAAGCCGAAAGAATACATAATTATTTAGCCACATGCTACTTCCAGGCAGACAAAAAAGAAGAAGCTATTCATCATATTGAAAAACTTGCACAATTAAAACCTGATGATTTTAGTATTCATTACACGCTTGGAAATATTTACACAAGTGAAGGTAATGAAAAGGGAGCTATTTCAGAATATGAACGTGCTAACTCTTCAGTAATAGATGGCATTGATAAGGATTTTGTTTCCGATATGCTACATCGCCTGGCAAATAGTTATATGAAAAGTGGTGACATAGATAATGCTGTAATAATCTACAACAAAATACTTGATTTAGAATTAACGGGTGAACCTGTTAAAATTCATTATAATCTTGGGCAGATTTATGTTGATGCGAAAAAGATTAAGGAAGCTATAAAAGAGTTTGTCAAAGCCAAAAAATACAGTCCCCATTCTGAGCCTATAAGCTTTTATATTGCAGTGTGTTACGAAGAGTTAGAAGATTGTGATAATGCAATTACAGAGCTCAAGTCTTTTATTGAGTATGATCCTGATGCCTGGCTTATGCGTATTAATTTGTCAAATCTTTATGAAAAAGTAAAGCAATATGAGAAGGCCGAATTAGAAAGGGAAAAGGCCTTGGTAATATTGGAAAAAAGTGTAAGCAAAGGGAGCAAGAGTGTAAGGGAATATATTACATTAAGCCAAATTCTTCAGAGAAACGGTAGGAATAAAAAAGCGGTAGATACACTGAAAACGGCAATTTCTAATGTAATAAATGAAGATGATGAGGTGCTAAGTGAAGTTCGTTTTATGCTGGCAAATATATATTATGAGATGAATAATCATAAGAATGTGGTCTCGGAATTGGAAAAAGTATTAGAAATAGACCCTGATAATCATCAGGCAAATAATTTCTTGGGCTATTTTTTTATTGAACAGGGAGAGCAATCAGACAAAGCTGTCAATTTGATCAAAAAAGCCTTGAGTGTTAGTCCTGAGAATGCTGCATACCTTGATAGCTTGGGCTGGGCATATTATAAATTAGCAAAAGAGGATGATGAAAAGATAATGTTAGGATTACAAAAGCTTCTTGAAGCATCAAATTATGCCGAGGATCCGGAAATTATGGGACATATAGGAGATGTATATTATTCACTCGGCTTTTGGGAAAAGGCACAGCACGAGTGGGAGAATGCTTTAAATTTGTGGGAAGAGTCAGTGGCAGAATGGCCTCCACATTTAAAACATGAAACTGCGAGAGAGTTAAAAGTTAAGGAAATAATTCAAAATAAACTTGATAAGATTCAATGTTTAAAGATGGTAGAAAATTCAAAAAAAAAATTAATCCCAGAAGAAAGAGTTGTTAGTAATCATATACAGTAATATAGAATTTGATATTTTTTATGTAAATAATGGAAGGTAATTACTAATGTCAGGACATTCTAAGTGGTCGACTATAAAGCATAAAAAAGGGGCTGCAGATGTAAAGAGGGGGAAAATATTCTCCAAACTTGCAAAGGCCATTACTTCTGCGGCAAGACAGGGTGGTGGAAATCCTGAAATGAATTTAAAGTTACAGTATGCAATTGATAGCGCTAAATCTGAGAATATGCCCAAGGATAATATTGAACGGGCTGTACAGAAGGGTACCGGTGAGTTAGGTGCCGACACTGTCCTTTATGAATGTCTTTATGAAGGTTACGGATCTAATGGTGTTGCTGTTATGGCAGAGATACTGACTGACAATAAGAACAGGACTGCGGCAGAGATTAGAAAGGTTTTCGAGATGTCCGGAGGGAATCTTGGTGAGTCTGGTTGCGTATCATGGATGTTTCAACAAAAGGGAGTGATAACTGTTAACTCTGAAGGGATTGAGGAAGATGAATTGATGGCGCTTGTTCTTGATGCAGGTTGCGATGATTTACATGTAGAAGGTGGGAAATATGAAATTGACTGTGAAATAAAGGATTACAATAATGTCAAAAAAGTGTTGCAGGATGAAGGTATAAAGATCGAGTTCGCTGAGATCAGCTGGATCCCAAGTACGCTTATCGAGCTAGATGAAGCAAAAGGTAAGAAGGTCATTTCGCTTATGGAAAAATTAGAGAACCATGATGATGTGCAGAATGTTTATGCTAATTTTTCACTTCCAGAAGGGTTTTTGTCAGAGTTATGATTATCGGGTTGGCAGCTTTTCTGTTTCTCATCTGAACCATTCTTCTTAGTGGTTTTCTTCTTTTCCTCTTTTATGTTTAGCAATTCAAGGATCCGATCAGCTTCCAGAACTTCCTCTTCTTCAAGTTTTTTAGCTAGGAGATCCAGCTTGTCTTTGTTTTTTTCGATCAGAGATTTGGCTTTGGCATAAGAATCCTTGATAATTTTAGTTACTTCTGCATCAATTTCTATTGCGGTTTTCTCGCTAAACTCTTTTTCCTGTACAAGATCATGTCCAAGAAAAACATTACCTTGTTGCCTTCCGAATGTTTGAGGGCCTAGTGTGCTACTCATTCCAAATCTACATACAATGCTTCTGGCCATTTTTGTTACTCTTTCCAGATCGTTTTGCGCTCCAGTGGATAACTCGTTAAAGGCGATTTCTTCTGCAGCGCGACCTGCAAGAAGGACGCACAGAGTATCTCGCATTTCAGATTCCCTGGTTAAATATTTGTCCTCGCTAGGTAGTTGTAACGTATAGCCTAATGCCGCTGCTCCACGCGCAATAATAGATACCTTGTGCACCGGATCTGTATTAGGCAATAGTGCTGCTACCAGAGTATGGCCTGATTCGTGATAAGCGACTATGCTTTTTTCTTCATCACTTATTACTCTGCTTTTTCTTTCAGGTCCGGCAATTACTCTTTCTATTGACTCCTCAAGTTCAGGCATTTCCACAAAATTTTTGTCACGACGTGCAGCAAGCAAAGCAGCCTCGTTGATGACATTTGCCAGGTCAGCACCTGAAAAACCAGGAGTGCGTTTTGCTATTGTATTAAGATTTCCATTAGGTTCAATTTTAACATCTTTAGCGTGTACCTTTAAGATTTCCTCTCTTCCAATCAGATCAGGTCTATCGACAGTTACCTGTCTGTCAAATCTTCCAGGACGAAGCAATGCGCTATCCAATACATCAGGCCTGTTTGTAGCTGCGATGATGATTACGCCACTATTTGAAGTGAAGCCATCCATCTCCGCAAGCAGCTGATTTAATGTTTGTTCCCGTTCGTCATGGCCACCGCCTAAACCAGCACCTCGTTGTCTTCCAACGCTATCAAGCTCATCAATAAATACTATGCAAGGTGCCTTCTGCTTGGCTTGTGCGAACATGTCACGCACTCTCGCGGCACCCATGCCAACAAACATTTCTACAAAATCAGACCCACTTATTGAAAAGAACGGTACCCCTGATTCACCCGCAACTGCTTTTGCCAGGAGTGTTTTTCCTGTTCCCGGCGGTCCTATGAGTAGAACGCCCTTTGGAATCTTACCTCCCAGTTTTTGGAATTTTTGAGGATACTTTAAATACTCTATTATTTCTTCAAGTTCTTCCTTTGCTTCATCACATCCGGCAACATCCGAAAATGTAGTCTTTTTTGCATCTTCTGCAGCATAAAGTTTAATCTTTGCTTTTCCAAACGAAGCAAAAGGACTTCCCATGCCTCCCATTTTTTTTGATATAAAAAACCAGGCAATTCCAATAATCAAAAACGGAAAAATCCACCACATGATCATGTTTCTTAGAAAATTATTCTCTACCTCTCCTTTGAACTTAACGTTTTTACTTTCTAATTCGTTGACCAGTTTGATGTCTTGAACGGGAACGGTAATGAAGGCAACGGGTTTGTTTTGTTCAGATGTCATACTTTCATAGTGCCCTTTGATTACTTTTTCTCCCACGGTGCAATCAACTATCTTTCCCGCACTTAAATACTCTCTGAATTGGCTGTAAGTGATTTCGCCGGTTTTAGGAGACAAAAACATCTGTATGATGTATAAAACTACGAGAAAAAGAAGGAGATAGCCTATGGAAAAACCGGTCTTCTTGGTTTTCAAATTTTTGGGTATTTTTCTTGGAGTCTTTTTATTTGTTATTTTCATTTAATCCTTTACAGCATAAGTCCTTACGGGATATTATATATGCCTAATGCAATAAAATTACAAACTCGTATTATATGACAATATCAATTTTAAGTCAAAGTAATAAATGCTGGGTGTTATGAAGCAAGATTTACTTTTTGCTAAATGATCGGTAGGTGATTGCTACAATTTGACAACAAGTGAAGAAAAGAGAGGTAAAGTGCCACAAAAATTGTGCTATCTTTTTATTAAGTAATGGTCGGGGCGACTGGATTCGAACCAGCGACCTCTTGAACCCCATTCATCTCCAAGGGTATAGATTGTTTTTTGTTTTAGTTTCAACTATTTTATTTTATTAGGCTTATAGGCACATTTCCATAAATCAATTTTAGTCTATTTTAGGGTGTTTTGAGTTATTTTGGGTACATTTTGGACACAGTCGACCTCTTGATTGTTATTCAAGAGACCGGGAGTTTGAATCCCCCCTTCCGCATTTACTCACTCCTTTTGTATCAAGCACTTACGTTTTTCCAGAGTCCAAAAATACCGTCCCCAGACCGTCCCTAGAATGTAAATTGAACTTGTTGACTAATAGCGACTGTAACACGGTTTGAAAACCCTTTTATCATGTTCAAACTGTGAGTGTGATATAATACATATACCACACATGGTACAAGTCACATACCTCCTCCTGAAAACCATCGACAATATTGACAAAAGCCTAGTTTGTTATCATTCCCCTTAAATACCACTCACATATCAAGCGTAAACAGGTGGTGAATCTGAGATGTCGAAATTTTCTTAATACCTAAAAATATTATAAAAAATTGACAAACCAGCAAGGATTGTTTATATAACAAGACAGTAAATAATAACGGTTATATTCTGATGATTATTACCGTTAGTGATTATTTTACTTATTTATAGAAAAGTTGTGGAGTAACAAAAAACGGTTTATTTGAGAATTAATGTTTTGACACCAATCATAAAGGATAAAAAATGAAAAAATATAAATGTCTTGCACTTCAATTATTTTTCCTGTTTTCGCTTATATGTATAATATTGATTCCAAAGGTGGCCAACGCATATTCAATGACCCCTTTGCAGATTTCCACTGATATAACAGGTCTCGTTAGTGGCCCAACCGAGGATTACAGTTTTATGCAAGTCTGGTTCACAGGTAAGGATACCGATGATACATCAATTGTTGACGAATTTTGGTCTGCACAGCGATATGCAAATGTCCAGTCAGGATCGTACTCTGACTCAGTCTACGACGGGCCGAGTAACTACCTGGTTGTAACAGTGATAGCAAATGGACTAAATAGTGGTAGCTATGCGGCTGGTGATCTTACATTGCAGATTGATAGTCAACCGTTTTCTGTTTATATGCCTTCATTTACCATTACTACTCAAAAAGATCATTTCAGCCTCTACATAGCTGATGATGGCTCCACGTTTTATGCCAACACTGATCATGCACCATTTAATAATGCTTCTATAGGTTGGGAACTTATGCAAGGAAGCCTGGATCTTACGCCTTCAGAGGCTTTTGATGCAGTCCATTTAGCTGCTTCAGCTCCTGAATCTGAACCAGTCCCAGAACCCACAACAGTCGCACTTCTCGGTATCGGCATAGTCGGACTCACAGGAGCAGAAGTAAGACGTAGACGGAAGAAGAAAGCAGTTGATAAAAGCTAGGTAATTATTTATCAAAATTGATCCTGTATAAAGATGCCTACATTCTTCACTACGAGGGATGTAGGTGTTTTTTGGTGTGACTAAATAGCAAGTTCCTTTTGTTGGGATCAGACTGTGAGAGGGATGTAGTATTAATACATGCAGACAGGCAGGGGTCATACCCCCCTGGGTGATCAATATGTCATATACTTTTATTTAATGCTTCTGTTTTATTCTTCGTTTATCAATAAATTAAAAATAGCTCCAAGAATGACTGACGTCAATTCCTTGAGAATCATACCTTAAATATGACTCTTTTCTATCCCGTAGCAAGCTTAATATTGTGTCCCAAAACATCTGTTTACAAGACACCTAAAATCACATATTTAAGCGATTGCAAATCAAATACTTGCAATGTACAAGTTTCAAGGGTTTTCGTGACTTTTTGTTTGGGTATCCTTGTGCCACACCCAAAACTACATCTCATCAGTAACACCCAATGTGGCTCAATGGTAGAGCACGTCACTCGTAAACCCATTTGGATGTCTTTCACAAGTCCTTTAAAATCAACATAATGCACTATATATTAAGTGCTTATGACTATATTTAAGCTGGCTCAATTTGTCTCTATTTGTACCAATTTGTACGGCTTATAGTCGCAATATAGTCGCATCAACTTCACCATGATGGGGTGTAGGAGAAGAATGTAGTTTTTTCAGTTATCCACATTTATGAAGAATCTATATTATTTGCTAATAACCTGGCAGGTTCAATCATGTTGATTGAACTTGAACATTTCGGTTAAGACGAATAGTTGACGTCAGTCAAATGACTTTATCTCCTCATGCTGGTACGAAAAGAACACAAATTTTGGAGTGCATTAACCGTGTTACTGCTTTATTACCAATCACTAATCATCACGGATGATGAACCTCATAATTTCGATCAATAAAGTAAAATAATAGTTCAAGAATTGTCATTACAATAATACGGTAACTCTTTTGTTGCCAAGCTTTAAGAGAGCAAAAGTTGTATAATATCAGGTGATTATGATAGAAAGAATTTAGACTTAATAAAAGCTTGACGTACCATGTTTAACGTTTACAATACCAAGCACAAACACAAAGAAGCTTTATTGTCTGTACATTTGGAGTGCAGTGACCGCCTGTCCGTCATGCCTATGGCAGACTCGCTGCGGCGAGCCAGTTTGATGGGATGGTGTTACTGCTTTAATTACGCATTATCATGCCTGCCAGGCCAGGCCGTTCGCCAGCCCGACGCGCATTCTGGCGGGGACTGGGATGATGCACTCCATAAAACTTTGCGATCTTCGCGTCTTCTTGTCCGACGTGTTGTATGGTAGGGGGAGTGAGAATTTTTTTTATTATAGGTGCTGACTATAGGGTCTAATAATCAAAAATCATAAGGAAGTAAGGTAAAAAATCATGAAACGTATTTTAATAACACTATGTCTGTCTCTATTATTTACAGCGACCGTGCCAGTCGGCGTTGTCAATGCCGCTAGTAAATTCTGGAATGTCGCAAACGGTGACTGGAGCGGCACCAACTGGAACTCGGGTATAGTATGGCCTCCCCAACCCAACGTCGGTGAACCTGGATCTGGAGATACTGCCTATATTGACAACGGCGGAACGGCGCAGATAACGCAGAGCGGAGAAACGGCTGTTAATGTATTTCTTGGTAGTCTCGGAGGTTCTAGTGGCAGCATCAACATGAGCGCTGGCAGTTTATCGACTACCTCTATGTTTGTCGGCCATATTGGCACCGGATCATTTATCCAATCTGGTGGTACTGTTACTTTGTCCAGTGGCCTTATATTGGGAAATAACCCAACCGCAGTCGGTTCATATAATCTAAGCAGTGGTAGCCTGTTTAGTAACTCTCAAAGTATTGGCCATACTGGCACCGGTACCTTTACACAGAGTGGCGGGACGAATTCAGTTTCACTTTCAGGATTGAACACAATCGGTTCAGGCAGCAGCGGAATATATAATTTAAGTGGAGGGGCGCATATTGTTGGTGATCTTACTGTCGGTAACGGCACAGGCAGCGGTACATATAATTTAAGTGGCGGAACTCTTGATATAACAGGTAACATCTTAAACAACGGTGTAGGTGCGAGCACTCTTAATAATGATGGAGGCATATTAAACATAGGAGGAGGTTCAATCAGTGCTGATAATTTCAATATTGCCAACTCAGCAGGGACGAATGTAAGTCATACTTTGGGAATTGGAGAATCTATTACTGCCGAAAATGAAACCATAGGCAATTTTGGGACCGGTGCTTTTACTCAGACCGGCGGTACTAACACTGTTTCAAACAACCTAAACCTGGGTGTTGATGCTGGAGGCAGCGGAACATATACCATTTCCGGTGGTACCCTCGGTGTAAACGGCAGCATAGTAAACGGTGCAGGTACTAGCACATTTAACATAGACGGAGGCACAGTAAACGCGGGGACAATCGGTGTAGATAATTTCAATGTTGGGAATGATGCTGGGTCTAATGCAAGTCACACTATGGGAGTCGGTGAATCAATCAGTGTCGGTAGTGAAACAATCGGAAATTCCGGTACTGGAGTGTTTACTCAGACCGGCGGGACAAATACGATAACGAATGATCTTAATATGGGAGTTAACTCTGGCAGCAGTGGGACATATACGCTCGGTGGAGGGACACTTGATGTGGGAGGAAATATTGTTAACGGCGACGGTACCAGCACTCTGAACATAGATGGGAGTACATTGCTTGTAGGAGGAGGTTCGATAGGTGTAGATAATTTCAATGTGGGGAATAGTGCTGGGTCGAATTCAAGCCACACTCTGGTAAGCGGAGAATCAATCAGTGCCGGCAGTGAAACCATAGGTAATTCAGGTACCGGTGCATTTATCCAGACTGGCGGGACGAACAGTGTTGCAACCGAACTCTTTATCGGCAGACTTGCTGGCAGTGATGGGACATACAGTTTAAGTGGTACAGGTACTGTTTCTGCTACTAACGAATTTGTAGGGAGAATTGGTACCGGCTCTTTTACTCAGACCGGTGGTACAAATACTGTTTCAAACAGCATTGAGCTCGGCACCCTTTCCGGTGCCAGTGGTACCTATAATTTAAGCGGAAGTGGTGTTGTTTCAGCCAACTCCTTTATTATTGGTAATATAGGTTCTGCAGAATTTAACCAGACTGGGGGGGGAAATACAGCTTCATCTGATCTCTTCCTTGGTTTTAATTCCGGTGGTAGTGGAACGTATAATTTAGGCGCAGGCAGTCTGGATGCCTCTTTTGAGACCATTGGCAATTCCGGTATCGGTGCATTTACTCAGACCGGCGGGACGAATACCGTCACAAACGATCTCTTTATCGGCAGAAATGCTGGCAGTAACGGAACATATACAATTTCCGGTGGCAACCTTAATATTGGCAATAACATTGTTAACGGTGACGGTACAGGAACACTTAACATAGATGGTGGAACATTAAACGTAAGCGGTGGCTCAATTGGTGTCGACAATCTTAATATCGCTAACTCAACCGGAACTAATGTAAGTCACACCCTGGGAAGCGGAGAATCTATCAGTGCAGGAAGTGAAACCATCGGTAATTTGGGAACCGGCACATTTAACCAGACCGGCGGGACGAATACCGTTTCGAACAACCTTAACCTGGGTGTTGATGCTGGAGGCAGCGGTACATATACCATTTCCGGTGGCACCTTCGGTGTGAACGGCAGCATAGTAAACGGTGCAGGTGCAAGCACACTTAACATAGACGGAGGGACGGTAAACGCGGGTACAATAGGAGTTGATACGCTTAATATTGCCAACACAGCCGGCACGAATGGAAGTCATACGCTGGGAAACGGAAAATCAATCAGTGCGGGTTTTGAAAACATCGGCAGAGAAGGTACCGGTGTTTTCACCCAGACCGGTGGGACGAATAGTGTAACAAACGATCTCCTCATTGGAAGAGTATCTGGCAGCAGTGGAGCGTATAACTTAAGCAGTACAGGCAGTATTTCGGCTGATAGAGAATTTATCGGTAATGCCGGTACTGGAATCTTTACGCAGAGTAGCGGGACGAATAGTGTTTCAAGCGAACTTGCTCTCGGAGTTTTCTCTGGCAGCAGTGGAACGTATAATCTGAGCGGTACGGGTAGCTTGTCGAATAATTTTGTGCAGGTTGGCAGAGCAGGCTCCGGTACATTAACCCAGACCGGTGGGTCTCATACTGTTTCAACCGAACTCTGGTTAGGTGTTTTCTCCGGCAGTAACGGATCATATGGTTTGAGCGGAGGAACAAATACTATAACAGACCTGCTCTCTCTCGGAGTATTTACCGGTAGTAGTGGCGCCTACGATCTGAGTAGTACCGGTACTGTTTCGGCTGATAGAGAGATCATTGGCAGGGACGGTACCGGTGTATTTACTCAGTCCGGTGGGACACACACTGTCACAAACGACCTTTCGATTGGTCAGTTAGCTACCGGCAACGGAACTTACAATATGTCAGGAGGCTCCCTCAATGTAGGCGGCAACCTGGATAATGCTGCCGGTACAAGCACTCTTAACATTGACGGTGGTACGGTAAACGTTACCGGAAGCATTGTTAATGGATCGGGTGCAAGCACACTTAACATAGACGGAGGGACGGTAAACGCGGGTACAATCGGAGTTGATACTCTTAATATTGCTGACTCTGTCGGGACGACTGGAAGTCACGCTATGGGAAGTGGAGAATCAATCAGCGCCGGCAGTGAAACCATAGGTAATTCAGGTACCGGTGCATTTACCCAGACGGGTGGGACGAATACTGTTGCAAATGAACTCTTTATCGGCAGAAATACTGGCAGTAATGGGACATACAGTTTAAGTGGTACCGGCACTGTTTCTGCTACTAACGAATTCGTAGGGAGAATTGGTACCGGCTCTTTTGCTCAGACCGGTGGCACGAATACTGCTTCAAACAGCATCGAGCTCGGCACCCTTTCCGGCGCCAGCGGTACTTATGATTTAAGTGGAACCGGTGTTGTTTCTGTCAATTCCTTTATTATTGGTAATATAGGTTCTGCTGAATTCAACCAGACTGGGGGGGCAAATACAGCTTCAGCTGATCTATTCCTTGGTTTTAATTCCGGTGGTAGTGGAACATATAATTTAGGTGCAGGCAGCCTGGATGCCTCTTCTGAGACCATAGGTAATCTCGGTACCGGTGTATTTACCCAGACCGGTGGAACAAATACCGTATCGAATAATCTCCTTGTTGGTGCCAGTTCCGGCAGTAGCGGAACTTATAATGTAAGTGGCGGGAGTTTTTCAGCAAACAACAGCTATATAGGCGGATCGAGTACCAATTCTGGTGGAAGCGGTACGATGAACATCTCAGTTGACGCTGATATTCTGATCAGCAGTGCCATGAAGATATGGGATGCCGGTATTGTCAACCTGAGTGATGGTATGCTTGATGTAACCTCTATTGATAATACAAACGGCGGTTCTTTCAACTTCACCGGTGGTACACTGAAAGTGGACTCCTTTACCGGAGACCTCGCTCTTACCGGCGGGACACTTGCACCGGGAAATTCTCCCGGCCTGACAACCGTCCTGGGTGATTACTCAATGGACATAAACAGTACGCTGCAGATGGAGCTTGGTGGACTGATACCGGAAACCGAGTACGATGTTCTTGACGTTACCGGCATGATGGACCTTGGCGGAACTCTTGAAGTCCTCCTCTATGGTGGATTTAATCCGGATGTTGGAGATACATTCGATATTCTGAACTGGGGAAGCCTGACAGGGATGTTTGACTTCCTTGTCATGCCAACACTAATGAATGGCCTTTTCTGGGATACTTCTGATCTCTATACGACCGGTGAATTGAGTGTAGGCTCAGCAACCGTCCCTGAACCTGCGACAGTAGCTCTGTTGGGACTTGGATTGGCCGGATTGGGAGGAATGTATCTGAGGAAAAGGAGAAAGAAAAAACAATTCACCGCAGAGACGCAGAGAGCGCAAAGTAAAATGTAATATGAAAACCGAAACTTGAAGTACGAAATTCGAAACAAATTAAAAATCTGAAATTAGAAACAGTAATCACAAATAGCAAATCACAAATAACAGACAACTCAGAAAATCAAAACTATTTAATAGCAGACGGAGAAATAATCAGAAACGCAATAAACCATCCTACTTCTAAAACCTGGAGATCAATTTCTCATATTCCGAATGCGATCCAATCCAGAACCAGGTAATAGTATTGCTCTCCTTTAGCCCAAGTGCCCGATAACCACGACTAATACGAACAGAATAAAGAGGTTCTGTGTTGTGTATAGATTTGAAATGAAGGCTTGGATGGTTGGGATTACTATTCAACGTTTCATATGCTTTTACCGCCTGGTTTTTGGTGCTTTTGGGAAGTGCGTCAAAAAGATTCCAAAAATCTTTCGTAGTGCGGGATATCATTTTTTCTTAGATGCGGGATCGAATGGAAGTGTTTCTCCTTGTTTAATTTCATTACGAACTTTTGTTGCGAGTTTAGAGAGAGATTCCTGAGAATTGGCAAAAGACGTTTCCCACTTCTTTTCATCTTCTAACTCTTCCAGTACAATTGCTGCAATAGCATCCTGAGAAGCGTCAGCTAGTTTGGAAGCCTGGTTAAATGCTTTTTCCAATAGTTTAGTCATAATTATAATTCTATTCAAAAAATTGTAACAAACAAGTAAAAAAATTAAGAATGGATGTTGAGATCAGTGTCCCAATGAACAATTTATAACAAATTGTATTATTGTTTTTTCATTTCTTTGTGTCATGTCACATTGTTGCCCGTCACACTTTTGTGCCACGGCACATTATTCATATAGAGACACACTCTCGCATAATCTATAAGCGCAAAGGATACCCACCTCTCTTAAAAGAATTTAAAACAAACCGAAGGAGTCTGAGAAAGTTATTGAATTCTAATATTGCTTTAGGTGCAAGCCAAGATTCCATGCTCATATTGGAATATTTTTCAAATCTGGAAAAAATAATTAAAAATGAAGAGAAGAAAAAGTCAAAAAAGGAAAATGAGAACAAATATTTCGATGCGATAGAATCGAATGTTATTAGCATGATCAATGGATTGCACCGGGAAGATAGTAAGAATTATTATAAAGAACGTTTTACGATTGATTTATCAGAAGAAGAAATGAATGCATTTTTTGAAACAAAAACTGAAGACGAAATAATAAGGTTTTTTTGTGATGTTGTAATAGATATTAATTGTCTAACGCTTCAAACAGGATTTAAAGATTATTGGGACACGTCAAATGAAAATTGTAATAATAAGAGTATTGCCAAATTGAAGATGATAAATATAGCTATGCGACAAGTATATAATTCTATATCAATAATGACTTACAAGAAGTCATTGGTGGCACTGGTCAATGAAGCAAAACACAATGATGAGTCACTATTTAATGCAATACATCTTGATAAAACCCTGTTTGATAAGGATTGGGTACGTAAACGAATAAATAAGGCATTCTATTCAGGGGATTCTAGGTTTTTTAATGAGTTGGCAAGGGTAATTAAGAAACCTCCCATATCGGCAAAAATAGATCGTGGAGAACTAATTACGATATTATCGACATTGTGGCCATTTGGACTTTATAGACTTGATAATAACGAGCTCATGGACATATTAAGAACGAGCGGAGTGCCAATACAGAAAGACAAAGAATCATTTAGGAGATTCGTCGATAATTTAAAAGAGGAGAATATTCTATTAGACATTAATAAAATTATAACTATTAAAAAATTTCGGACGTGAAATAAATTTTTCAGATCCGAGATTTATAAATTTAGATTCAATACTATGGCCTCAGTGTGAAAGCACTGCGGCCTTCTTTTATGGATTATTTGTGAACTGGGTAATGATAATTATCCATATTAGATTCAGGCAAAATAAACACAAATATCTTTTATTTTCTGTTTTGTAGAAATTTAAAGATGTTTGTACCTTGGGAGTAAATAAAAGGCCAGACGAAGAAACAGGTGATACTCCTTCTCTCTTTGCTTTGCATTTTATATGGAGCAAAGAGTGAAGATCTATAAGATGAACTTGGGTCACTTATGATAAGCACTGTGGTGCGTGTGTGCGTAGTGAACGAAGCGCACACGCACGCACCACACAGGAATTAGGCAATTTGTAACATAGTTGGGTGCGAAGCCTAGTAACACAGCACCCTTAAATTACATAATATGATTAGAAAGGAGTAAAAATGGAATCTAAAGAAGTATTTAAGAAAGTATTTAAAGGAGTTGATAGTTTATATATCTCTTATAGAGGTGAACTCAGAGAAGGGGTAAAAGAGTGCTTGGAAGAAAAAAAAAGACTGGCTCAATCAGATGATGAAACAGAACAAGCTTTATCAAGAATGGTCATCAATTTTCACTTATTTGAAGTAAAGGATAGAGGTGCAAAGGGATTTTCATTTATCTTGGTTGATAATTGGTATCGCATACAAATATCCGGAAGTGAAAAGAAGGTAATGCCGACAATATATGTTCAAGTATCAAGCGAACTTCTTACAGGCCACGGGCCGGAAAGTGCAATAAGTAGACTAAGGAAAATTGTTAAAAAACTATTGGTAAAGATAGAAGAGGAGACCGTAAGCAGGGCTGATATCTTTGTTGATTTTACTACTAATGAGAAATTGGAGGATATTAAAAGCATATCTTGGATTACCAGGGCTAAGAAGCTTGCTGTATTCAGGTATTGTGATGCATTTACTGGTTTGGTAATTGGCCAGGGAGGAGATATTTCAGCAAGAATATATGACAAGACCTTAGAGATTGGTGAAAGTAATAAATATTATCTTAAAGAGATATGGGAAAAGCGTGGTTGGGATACAATACAAACAGTGTGGAGGCTTGAATTCCAATTAAAAAGGGTATGTTTGAAGGAGATGTCTATAAACACGTTTTCAAATCTCATGGAAAAAGTAAATAGCTTATGGGTTTACTGTTCAAATGATTGGTTACGGCTTGCAGTAAAAGATGAAACTGTTAATAGAACACGATGGATGACTAATCCAATGTGGGAAAAGATTCAAGGTGTAAGAATTAATGATGGTAATCTTGTCGGTGTACTAAGAGAGGTAGACAAATCAAGGGTACCAAGTGATAAGACAATATTTCAGAACGGCATGGGTTATTTGACATCTTTTGCAGCAAAGGAGGGATTTAAAAAAGTTAATAATGAGACAGTTATTAGTTTTCTTGATATTGGGAAAAAATATCTCGAAAAGCTAACTAATGGCAAAGAGGAAGATTATTTAGAAATAAAAATAAATAATAAAAAGAAGAAATATAACAAGGAATAATGTTGAAAGAATGAAGATTGAGATTGATGACAATTCACTTATAGACGAGATTGTTAAAAGGGTCGTTGTGCAGTTAAAACCTATGTTCAATAACTCACATAACTCCGTAGATGATGAGCTAATGGACGTAAAGGGATTAGCCAAGTATCTAAAGGTTAAAGAATCATGGGTGTATGAGAAAATACACACAAAGAAAATCCCTTTTCAGAAGGCAGGTAGATTTCCTCGTTTTCGGAAGAAGCATATTGACAAATGGCTTGAAAACCCTTACGCTTTTCTTTACGTGCCTATAAGCCGCTCAAAAAGGAAGGAGGGCATGTATAATGAGTAGGCTCTATAAGCGAGGGAATGTATATTGGTTTGATTTCCGAATCAATGGCATAAGATATAGACAAAGTACAGGTCAAACAAAAAGAAGGGATGCAGAGGACGTCTTTCATGCCGAGAGAGAGAAGGCAAAGACAGGAGAAAGTGTAGGTACAGAAAAGATTAAGGATTGTACAGTAGCTGTTCTGGCCGATGAATATTCAAAATGGGTAAAATTTCAAAAGTCTTATGGTAGTAAACGTTTTTTTATAAAGCATATTGTTGAGACATTTGGGAATTTAAGAGTAAGAGACCTTAATGCCAGAATTGTTGAACAATGGCAAACCATGCGACTGGAACACCGCAAGCCCGCCACTATAAACCGGATTACAAGTTGTTTAAGGCATATGATTACTCAAGGGGAAAAATGGGAAATGGTGGACGAAGAAACAGCAAAGCGTGTTAAAAGTGTGAAACTACTGAAGGAAGATAATAAGAGGCTGCGATTCTTAACCCTTGAAGAGTGCCATAGGCTGATAGATTGTTGTCAGGAGCACTTAAAACCTATTGTTACCATTGCCCTTCATACAGGTATGAGACGGGGAGAAATCTTGAGCTTAAAATGGGAACAGGTGGATTTAAAGCATGGTTTTATTTTGCTTGATATCAGCAAGAACGGTGAAAGAAGGGAAATCCCGATTAACACAACGCTCGAATATCTTTTTAAAGAAATACCACATAGTGTTGAAAGCATGTATGTGTTTGCCGGCAAAAATGGAAACCCATTAACCGACATAAAGAATAGCTTTCACGCAGCACTAAAAAACGCTGGAATACTTGATTTTAGATTCCATGACCTCCGACATACCTTTGCAAGTCATCTAATCATGGCTGGCGTAGATTTAACCAGTGTTAAAGAACTTCTGGGCCACAAGGATATAACAATGACGTTAAGGTATTCACACCTTGCCCCAGGGCATAAAAGAAAAGCGGTTCAAGTACTCGATAGGATCATGGAGAAGGATGAAGATGTGGTTTTAAATAATGGGCACAATTTGGACACAGTTTTAGAGAAAAACCAAAATGGTGATTGTCCTAAGTCCTTGGAGGTAATGGTCGGGGCGACTGGATTCGAACCAGCGACCTCTTGAACCCCATTCAAGTGCGCTAAGCCAAGCTGCGCTACGCCCCGAGAAGAAACATCTTTTTTTTGAAAATGTGATTATATCAAATAACTCTTATTCTTCAAGAACTTTTGCACATTCCATTTCGTCTCAACTATCCTTTACGTAAAAACTTATAAACTTTCGTATGAAAACTTGGAGTTATGTTTCTCGATTTATCCGATACTAATAAATTTAGTAAAATAGCTGTTGTATTATTCTGATAAATGTTATGTAATGTACCAAATAGAGATTCCGGTAGTAATGTGTCGGGACAAATTAGGAAGGATATAAATCTTAGGGGAGAATAGTGCTGAAGGTGCACGTTTATTTCTTCTGATAAAATTTTGAAGGGATATTTAGATATTATGTTTATTCTAAATGAGATTGTAGGTATTGGAGACTTTAGCATAATGGATAATTTTCGTTTAATTGTTATCGCCGCAATTTTCATTGGTATTATTGTTGTGCTTTTATACCTTAGATCTGCAAGGGGTGGGAGAAAGAGAGACAGAAAGCATGCACAAGAGACAAATCCATATGATAGGGGCAGCAAAGAAGAAAGGCATTCTGATGATGCATTAGATGCTTTCATGCGTATAGAAGAAGAGTTAAAGGCAAGTAAGGAAGAAGAATTAAAAGCAAGTAAGGAAGAAGAATTAAAAGCAAACGAGGAAGAAGATTTTGAAGATATTTCAGACTTGGAAGTAGAAATAGAGAAGGTACCAGATATTGATCTCAATAAAGAATTAGCGAATATTGAGGGCATGGAGGGGCAGACTGGTACAAAGCTGGATGCAGGAGTGAAAAATATAGGGGCAGAATTTACTACGATAATTGAAGGATTAATTTCAAAAATAGAAGAGAGAGAAGAAGAGGTTGTGAGTAAAGTAGAAAATGTTGTTGATATAAGGATTCAAGAGGTGTTGAGTAAAATTAATGATAGAATTGATGAAGTTATTCAAGCTCAAAAAAATTCAACTGCTTTGGTTTTAGAAAAAATGATTAATTCTTTGCGGCAGAAAGAAGAAACGGTATTTAATAAAATACTGGAAGCAATAGACGACAGATATGCCACATCGGAAACGCTTGATACTATACCGATAGAGGAAGAGCTAGCTGATACTTTGTCATCTCAGGTACCAGAGGTCGTGGTAGAAAAGACGGTAAAGAAGAAACCAGCTACTAAAAAGAAAGTAGCTGTTAAAAAGAAAGTAACGCCTAAGAATAAACAGGTAGTTAAGAAGAAGCCGTTAGCAAAGAAGAAGCTGGTAGCAAAGAAGACGTCAGCTTCCAGTAAGAAACCAACAGCAGTAGAGGATAAAAGTATTCCGTTAGAAACCCTGAATACTTTACCTATAGAAGAAAAACCGGTTGGTACTAAATCTTCTAAGAAGTCTAAGAAAGTGGTAGATGAAAAAGTAGAGTTTGAGGAAATAACAGAGAGCGATTTGGGTACACCAGGTGAAAATAGTGGCATTTTGGGGAAGCTGGCCAGTTCTTTACAATTGGGGGGAGCATCTGTCGATATTTCATTTCCTGAAGAATCTGGAGATACGGAAGCGGTAGCGGAAGTACCTGAGAAAACAGAGGAAGAAGATGACTGGGAAATACTGTCTGAAGTGGAAGAGGATCTAAAAGCAGAGGAAGAGGGGCCGATTACTTCATCAGAGAAAATAGAGAAAAATAGTCCAGAAGAAATGGTTGGAGTCTCAGATGATTTGGATATACTGGATTTAATGAAGGAAGATCCTATTGATATTTCATTTCCGGATGAATCTAGCACTGAAAAAGAAATAATAGAATTACCTGAAGAAATAAAGAAAGAACCTCTGATAAAACCATCTGGGGTTAAAGAAGGGGCAAAAGTAGAGAAAAAAGAGTCTATTGCTTCATCAGAGGTAATAGGGGAAAATATTTTAGTTGATGATACAGACTCAGCTGATTTTGATATTCAAGAGTTCCTGGAAGAGTTGGGAAACATTCCTTCTGGAAAAGATCTGGAATCTGAAAAGTGATGATACTGGCCTGGTAATTATTTTTTACTTCGCCTAATGTGATATTTCTATTAAGGGAGTGTACCTTCTATCTCTGATTTTGGTTCACGGAGCATTAGCTCTTTTACCGCTTTCATTGGATCTTTGTCTTTATAGAGTACATTGAAAATCTCCTTTGTAATAGGCATTTCAACATTATATTTCCTTGCTAATTCGCAAACCGACTTGGTCGTCAATATTCCTTCTGCAAATTGATCCATTTCCTTCAATACCTGGGACAGTTTTTTGCCCTTGGCAATTAGCTCGCCTACCAGACGATTTCTGCCGTAGGGGCTGACGCAGGTGGTTATTAAATCTCCGAGTCCTGCAAGCCCTGAAAAAGTGTCTCTCCGGCCTCCCATTGCGACTCCCAACCGTGTTGCTTCTGCCAGTCCTCTGGTTATCAGAGCCGCTTTGGAATTATCCCCAAAACCGAGTCCGTCACATATTCCTGCCGCAATTGCGATGACATTCTTTACTGAAGTTCCAATTTCTACACCTACTACATCACTGTTTGTATAAACACGAAAATATTCTGTTATGAAAATTTCCTGAATTTCTGTTGCCAGCTTAATATCTTCAGATGTAACGACAACTGTAGTTGGAAGTTTTCTTGCCACTTCTTCCGCATGGCTTGGGCCTAAGAGCAACGCAATAGGTGGACCACCCAATACGTCGCTAAGTATTTCGCTTCCACGCATGAGCGTTTCGTTTTCAATACCTTTTATTACGCTTACGATTGGTGTTCCGGTTATGTAGCTGTTTTTTAATGGCTGAAGTGTTTTCCTGACATAAGGCGTAGGTATGGCAACTACGATAATATTGGCGTCTTTTTGTGCAGATTCTAAATCCGGAGTTATTTGTAAGTCAGGTGGGAGCGGGATATCCTTCAGGTATTTTTTGTTTACTCTATGTTTCTTTAAAAACTCTACATAGTCAGGTGTTGATCCCCAAAGAGTAACATTATGTCCCTTGCTGTGCAGCACAAGTGAAAGTGCTGTACCCCATCCGCCTGTACCCAGAACTGCTATTTTCCTTGTTGCTTTTTGCTTTTCCATGAAGGATAGTTCATCTGCTTTGAGGTTTTAAATAACATTTTGTTATTTTAGGGCAGGAAAGCAGTTTAAATAAAATTAATCATCAAAATCTGTGAGATCTTTGTAGAGAGGGTAAGTTGCACAAAATGCCACTATCTCACTCTTTATTGTTTTTAATTTGCTATCGTCCTCATGCGCTTTTAGTGCAAGATCAATCCAATCAGCAATTTTTAACATTTCAGGCTCTTTCATACCACGTGTTGTAACAGAAGGAGTACCCATTCTTATTCCGCTTGGGTCATTCGCAGTTCTTTTGTCAAATGGGATCATATTCCTGTTGAGAATAATACCCGCTTTTTCCAGGGTTATCTGTGCTTCCGTCCCGGAGATGTTCTTGTTTGAAAGGTCTATGAGGAAAAGGTGGTTGTCGGTGCCTCCTGAAACGATTGAATAGTCCTTGCTTTGTAGTTCGCTACATAGTTTATTTGTATTTTTAAGTGTCTGAACCTGAGCATCTTTGAATTCTTGCGTTTTTGCCTCTTTGAATGCTACTGCTTTTGCCGCAATAACATGCATCAACGGGCCGCCCTGGATACCAGGGAAGATTTGTTGATCTATTTTGGTAGCATATTTAGACTTGCACATGATTATTCCACCCCTCGGGCCTCTGAGTGTTTTATGTGTTGAGGTAGTTACGAAGTCAGCAAGTGGTACAGGATCCTGATGCAGACCTGCCACAATCAATCCAGCTATATGAGCAACATCTGCTAATAAAAGTGCGCCTACTTCATCCGCGATCTTTTTAAATTCCGCAAAATCAAGTTCTCTAGGATAAGCGCTTGCTCCCGCAATTATCATGTGTGGCATGCTCTCTTTCGCAAGTTTCCTTACTTTGTCATAATCTATATATCCGGTCTTTTCGCTTACACCGTAGGTGATTTTTTCGTATAACTGTCCTGAAAAATTCTTTTTGAAGCCGTGTGTGAGGTGTCCACCATGTGAGAGGTCCATGCTCAAAATTTTATTTCCCGGAGATAATGAAGAAAACAATACGGCCATATTTGCCGAAGAACCTGAATGCGGTTGGACATTAACATGCTCTGCGCCAAATATGTCCTTTGCCCGCTGAACGGCAAGTTTTTCAGCTATATCAATCTCTCCACAACCGGCATACCATCGTTTGTCAGGGTAGCCTTCAGCGTATTTATTAGTCATTATTGAACCTTGCGCCTGCATTACTGCATTACTGCAGTAATTCTCAGAAGCAATCAATTCAATGTGAGTCCGTTGCCGTTTAACTTCGTCGTGGATTGCCGCATAAATTTCGGGGTCTACATCTTTTAGAGTATTCATAATATTAGAATGTGTTTAGTTAAAAATAGTTAAAGAAGTTAAAATAAATCTATTTGCCGATCTTCCATTTCAAATATGACGTAAGGAAATCATCAATTTCTCCATCAAGGAATGATTGTGCTTTACCAGTCTCTGCTCCTGTTCGTAAGTCCTTTATCATGGTATAGGGCTGCAGCACATACGATCTTATCTGATGGCCCCAAGCAATATCACCTTTTTCGTCATATGCATTGGAAAATTCTTTCTCACGTTCCTTCTCTTTTATTTGATATAGCTTAGATTTTAGCATTTTCATGGCCGTAGCTCTATTTTTATGCTGCGACCTGTCGTTCTGGCATTGTACTATTATGCCTGTTGGTATATAGGTAATTCTCACGGCAGAAGATGTTTTGTTGACGTGCTGACCCCCTGCGCCGGAAGAACGGTAAGTATCTATCTTTAAATCTTTTTCGTTAATTTCTATATCTATTTCAGTATCTATTTCAGGGATTACATCAACCGCTGCAAATGAAGTGTGTCTCCTGCTGTTAGAATCGAAAGGTGATATACGAACCAGACGGTGGGCGCCAATCTCGGATTTTAAATAACCATAGGCGAAACTACCTTTAATTATGGTTGCAACCCTTTTAACCCCAGCTTCGTCACCGGGCAGAAGATCGATCGTTTCCATGGAAAAGTTGTTTTTTTCCGCCCACATACTGTACATTCTCAGTAGCATTGATGCCCAGTCACACGATTCCGTACCTCCTGCACCGGCATGTATACTGAGAAATGCGTTGCAACTATCATTTTGCCCATTCAGCATCATACGTAATTCAAGCTTCTCAAGCTTTTGGGTAAATGATTGCAGGTCCTTCGCTATCTCAGCTTCTAATTCGTCATCGCTGTCCTCATCCTCTGCAAGTTCGGATAAATCAACGACATCACTAAGTGATTTCCGCAGTTCATGAAAAGGTATGGTTAATTCTTTTAATTCCTTGAGCCTTTTTATGGTAGATTGTGCCTTCTCCTTGTCATTCCAGAAATCAGCATTTCCTAACTGCGTTTCAATATCATCCTGTTCTTTTTCCTTGGAATTCAGGTCAAAGAGAGTCCCTTAAATGTACGAGCCTGTTTTTTAATGGATTTAGTTGCTTATCAATATTTTTGATCATTTTCAACCTCTTATTGTCAAATGGTTTCCCTGTTTTCGAGCCGAAATTATAGTTTATGGAAATATTAATGTCAAATTGTTTTTAACAGCAAAAAATATTAGTTGAAATGAGTCGGAAAATCAGGTAAATTGACTAATTCCCATAATATGAGGAAACTTTACAATAACAAGATAAAATGGTTAAGATAACGCTGCCCGACGGTATTGAAAGAAAATATGAAGATAAAGTCACTGTTAAGGATGTGGCTTGCGATATTGCCGAAAAGAATCGCAGCATGGCAATCGCAGGTAAGGTTAACAGTATGCTTGTAGATCTTGATAGCCAGATTGAGACGGATACAACGCTGGATTTTGTGATGGCTGACTCTGAAGACGGTCTTGAGATACTCAGACATAGTACCGCTCACGTCATGGCTCAGGCCGTCACTAATCTATATCCGAATGCCAAACTCGGGATTGGTCCTTCTATCAAGGACGGTTTCTATTATGACTTTGATCTGGAAACAATACT
>Ga0209045_1000735_pt1 | contig 35463 bp, 16 predicted proteins | sample SaaInlLV_10m_DNA_4_FD_184664 | JGI IMG/M metagenome (GOLD analysis project Ga0209045, IMG submission 184664) | Marine microbial communities from expanding oxygen minimum zones in the Saanich Inlet - Saanich Inlet SI072_LV_200m_DNA (SPAdes) (version 2) | ecosystem: Environmental > Aquatic >...
CGGGAGCGGTCCCTTCCGGCAGAGCCGCGGCTCGGACGGAATGGCGCCTGTTCTTACAGAGCCGCGACTTACGGGAGCGGTCCCTTCCGGCAGAGCCGCGCACAACGTAAGCGGTCCCTTCCCGCCAAGGGAAAACCGCTCCTGTTAGTCGCGGCTCGGACGGAATGGCGCCTGTTCTTACAGAGCCGCGGCTCGGACGGACAGGGGCAGGGATGGCGACGGATAACCTGGAGATACAGACGTGCCTCAACGCTTCCCAATCCTGTTCGCTGTGCTCCTGATCGCCCCCGTTCTGCTGGGGGCGCAGAAAGCACCGGACCTGTACGTCAAGAAGGCAACATTCGCCGAGACAATGCTGGCTACACGTGCGCGGCTTCGCGACTACAGCCGTGAGACGGGTTTTCTTCCGTACGTATCCGGCCTGAACCGGAAGGGAGGCAAACCGCGCCTGATCACCGTCGACGTCAAAAATGCGGATCGGCTGTTTCTTGTGGCGCATCACGACGCTCAGCGTTGCTCAATCCCAGCCGTCTGGGGCAATGCCAGACTGATTGCCAGAGACGGGACCGCGACGCGCCTGGCCGACCTCGAGCCAGTCTCCATGAAGGCGCTGCGGAGAGCATTTGCGCGCTACCGGAAACCAGGGCTTGCCATCGGAGAGAAAACGTTCGAGCATGGCATCTACGCCCTCGCTCCCGCAGAGATCAGCTACAAGCTGGACCGCAAGTACGAACGTCTTGAGGCCGTCATCGGGATAAGCCACAAGGCTGACCGGAATGTGGGCATCCGGTTCAAGGTGCTGGATCGGCCAAACCGTGACGATGTTCATACCGCCGTCTGGCGCGGTATCAGCCGTGACTACCCACGCCAGGCTCGTGAATTCCCGATCGACGAGGGAGTCTTTTGGCTGGGAAATGACAACACACAAGGCTTCGAGCTGCGTCTCATCGACTCCCAGGCCCGACGAATGGGTGCCCTTGGAGATGGCGTTCGGGTGGCCATGAACGCGTTGTCCAAGGCCAAACTTCCCTATGATGATCCACGCCGACTGCAGCTCCTCGATAAGGCAATCCGACTGCGGGACATCGCCGCATCGGTCAGCCGGGTCAACGTCGATGCCATCGAGCGCATCCTTGACGCAGCACCAGAGGGAGAAGCCCGGAACCGGAACGAACTGGTCGCGCTGAAGCCGCAACTGTCAACGATCCATGCCGCCATCAAGCGTCTTGATGAAGATGCCTTGGTCAACGTTGGCGAGACCGCCACTCGAGCCCAGGGGGTACTGTGCAGAGCACTTATGGCCGCGCTCGGAGCCGAAGAAATCGTCTTCACTGTGCGCAATCCGGGGAGAGATGGACACTGGTACGCAAACTTCGGCTATTGGTGCAGCGACCCCGGGAAGAAGGTCTACGGCGAAGGCGGCAGTCGCCTGGCCAAACTGAACCTGCGAACAGGACAGGTCATCGACCTCCTGCACGACTCCAAAGGAGCTTTCCGTGACCCCCAGGTCCACTACGACGGCAAACGGATCCTGTTCTCGTACCGCAAGGGGGGGACGGAGCACTACAACCTGTATGAGATCAACGCCGACGGCACCGGCCTGCGCCGACTGACCTCAGCTCCGTTCGACGACATCGAGCCAACCTACCTTCCGGATGGCGATATCGTCTTCTCCTCCAGTCGCTGTAACCGCTGGGTGAACTGCTTCCACACGCAAGTTGCTATCCTGTACCGGTGCGATGCGGATGGCGGCAACGTCCGGATTCTCTCAAGTAATGTGGAACACGACAATACGCCATGGCCACTGCCGGACGGACGTCTGCTCTACACACGCTGGGAGTATGTCGACCGGAGCCAGATGGCGTTCCACCATCTCTGGACCATCAACCCGGATGGAACCGGGCAGATGGTGTACTTCGGCAACCAACATCCCGGACGCGTCTTCATCGACGCCAAGCCGATTCCGGGCACCCAGAAGATCGTGGCTTCCTTCTGTCCCGGTCATGGACGGCGGGAGCACGCCGGAGCGATCACCATCGTCACGCCTGCATCCGGGCCCGACGAGCCCGCCTCCGAGACCTGTGTCAACAAGGAGCCAGTGTTCCGCGATCCGTACCCCATCTCCGAGGACCTCTTCCTGGTTGTGCGTGACGAGAAGCTGCTGGTCATGAACGGTGACGGCGCCTGTCAGGAGCTCTATCGGGCTGAGAGACACATCCATGAGCCGCGGCCCCTTCGCCCTCGCAGACGAGAACACGTGATCCCCTCGCGCACGAGCTGGGTGAAGACACACGGGCAACTCGTTCTCCAGGATGTGACCGTCGGGCGTAACATGGAGGGCGTAAAGAAGGGCGAAATCAAGAAGCTGCTGGTGCTGGAGTCTCTGCCCAAATCGGTCAACCACAGCGGCGGCCCAGACATCCTCAGCAGCCTGGGAACGTTCACGCTCGAGCGCGTGCTGGGCACCGTGCCGGTGGAACCGGACGGATCCGCGAACTTCCTGATCCCCGCAAACCGGCCGGTTTTCTTCGTCGCTCTGAACAAGGACGACCTGTCGGTCAAGCGCATGCAGAGCTTCGTCAGCGTCCTCCCGGGGGAGACGACGAGCTGCGTGGGCTGCCATGAGTCACGGGTAGAGGCCCCAGCTCCTCGAGGCATGGGGCCGGTGCTGGCTGCCGCGCAACGACCGCCCAGCCGTATCGAGCGCTTTGAAGGCTTGCCTGACGTTATCGACTTCCCGAGCCACGTTCAGCCGATTCTCGACAAGCATTGCGCCGGCTGTCACAACTACAGGAAACGCGCGGGCAAGGTGATCCTGACGAACGATTACGGTGAACGGCGAGGCACTCGGAGGTTCACCCAGGGATACTGGACGCTGCTCCTGCGCAGACAGTTTGCTGACGGCGGGAACCACTACGCCAATCGCCCCCCCCGCACCATCGGCACTGGAGCCAGCCCACTGATGCAGAAGATCAACGGGAAACACCACGGCGTCACGCTCTCCGAAGCGGAGAAGCGGCTTGTCTGGATGTGGATCGAGGTCGGGGCACCCTATGCAGGGACATACGGCGCCCTGAAAACAACGGTTGGACCGATGGTCTCGGGCGTCTCCAGGCGGGTGATCGGGAAGCGCTGCAACTCATGCCATAGCAAGGACGGCATGCGCATACCGACCGACGTGCGGGGCATCCGCCCCCACTATTACCGCGTCCTCCCCAAAGGCGTGGCACGCTTCGCCACCCCTCTTCTGTTCAACCTATCCCGCCCGGAAAAATCGATGGTGCTCCTGGCTCCCCTGGCCAAAGAAGCCGGGGGGTACGGCATCTGCCCCGGACCGGTCTTCAAAGACACAAGTGACCCGGACTACCAGGCCTTGCTGGGCTCTATGAAAGCGGCCTCGGAATACCTCAAAACCGCAACGCTTTACCACATGCCCGGATTCAGGCCGAACGAACACTACATCCGCGAGATGCAGCGCTACGGCGTACTGGCCAAGGCTTTCGATGTCGAAAAACAGCCTATCGACGTCTTCCAGACCGACCAGGTCTACTGGCAGACCTTCTGGCACCAGCCGGATGTGCGCTGAAGGACCGCTCCTGTTAGTCGCGGCTCGGACGGACAGGGGCGCTGCCTTGGCAGAGCCGCGCACAGCGTAAGCGGTCTTCGCCTCCAAGGGACCAACACTCTTGAGCTCCGGGCATCCCTGCTATTCAGCAGGGCAAGCCCTGCCCGGCTCTCTCCGGTTCAGAGAACCGGCCTCCAAGGGACCAACGCTCTGGAGCTCCGGGCATCCCAGCATCAATCAGTACATCATGTGTTCCCGGTATACGTCGAGGGCGAAGCGGAAATCCTCGTAGTCAACATTGGTCGATATCGAGTGGTCTGAAGCGTAGACGTAGCTGGCCCCACGCGCCTTCATTCCCTCAATGAGCTCGGATACTTCACGGCGAATCAAGTCTCGGTCCCCGGTCTCCAGAATGCGCTCATCCAGTCCGCCGATCAGACACAGCTTGTCTCCGTAGTTTTCGGCAATCCACAGCGGCCGGTTCCCCGCCTTCACTTCCATCGGGTGCAGACCGTCGAAGCCGGTCTCGACGATCAGGTCCAGTAGCGGCTCAGTAAACCCGCACGTGTGCAGTACAACGGGCAGGTCGTGGGAATGGAGCAGCTCAACGACCTCGGCGTAGTACGGAAAAATGAGCTCTGTGTAGATGTCCAGGGAACAGAACGTCTTCTCCTTGTAGCCCAGGTCTTCATAGAGCCACACTCCGTCAGGCTTGCCGCCTTCTTCGATGAGTATGCTCAGGCACTCCTTGTACAGATCCGTGTAGACGCGGCAGTAGTCATGGACCCAATCGGGATCGAGAAGGAGGCTCTCGTAAAGGCAAATGTCCCCCATGCTCGCACGCATGTTCTCCCAGATGAACTGATTCCCGAAGAAAGACCAGAGCCCCTGCTCGCGGCGCTGCTCGATGGCGTTCTTCACACCCTCGATCGCGCCTTTGACCCGTTCGCGCGCTGAACCAACGACGTGCGGCCGGTAGTCGCGTTCCCACACCTCCCGACTCGTCATCCGGAAGTCGATGTGTTCGGGGGTGCCTGACTTATTCTTCCAGTACTTGAGCGCCCCGCCGGCGCCGTTCCGGCGAATGATCCAGTCATCGGTTTCATCGACCACTTCAGCTGGCCCCGAAATCGGTTGCCAGTTGAACCAGCCCCCTGCCCCGACCATGTCAAAGCCAAAATGGTCGGCCGCTCCCACGGGCGCCCCCTTCTCGTTCGCGGGATAGCCCTGCGTCACCCATTTGCGCAGCGTGTCCGCCCAGGGGGAGTCGTGGAGACCGACGCGATCAGCCGGTTTCTTTCGGAGTAGACAATCAACGACATCTCTCGGAGTCTGCATAGTCTGGCTCCCGTGTAACTGCTGAGAACGAAAGAGCGGTGTCAGTTCTGCCCGATCTTCCCGAGCGCCTCGATCGCATTCGCGATCTCGACTCGGCGCTGAGCATAGTCCCTGGCGCTGAGCTTCTCGGCCATGGCGGGCACTTGGGGCGCCGCGTCACGACAGCCGGCGAGGACGGCTCCCGCCGCGGCCACGGCCTTATGCCGTGGGGCACGCTTCCTGGCGGCCGTGAGGCTCTGCTCAAGCGTAGCCAGATAGCGCAGGTCGTCGTAGCCCTCGCGGAAGCACTCCCACTCGAGGGTTGAGACCATTTCAGGCTTGTCGGGGTGCGGCGCTGCGTAGGCAAAATCATGGGTATCCGAATCCAGATCATCGAAAGCACTTCCGCCGAAGTGGTAGTACGTCCACGGCACATGGGCGCTGATCGGGCTCTGCCAGAGCCAGTAGCCGTTGCAGAGGCGGACCCATTCGCTGGTCACGGCGATTTCGCGGATGTTGTAGTAGTTCCAGGCTTCGTCACCATCCTTGGCCAGTTCGTCGGCCAGCTCCTGCCAGGCGTGTCCTTCAGCCTGCCAGGAATCGAGCGTGTGCCCGTGGTAACAGCGCAAGTCCACCCACGGCGCGATCTTGTCGACCATCTCCTGCTTGCGATTGTGGAAGGTGATGTAGATCCGATTGTCTGAGAACTCGCGCGTGAGTCGGGCGATGGCTTCCCAGACCTCGTAGCGACCGCGCCCGAAGACTTCGTCCATCCACGCGTACATGAACTCGCCGGCGCCCATCTCGGTCTCGAGATCCGCCAATGCCTTGAGCGCTCCCGCGTAGGCCTGCCTGAACTCGACACTACCCGCGATTTCCGCGGCACACTCAGGCGTCATAGCCACCTTGATACCCAGCATCCTGGCCAGCGTCAGCGGGTGTGTCCCGATGATGAAAGGCGGACCGATGCGCTCGCCCCGCTGAAGCTCGACCGCGTCGCGAATAGCGTCGGTGTCGTATGTGATTGAGCCATCCTTCTCTTTGTGGTAGTGGATTGACGCATGCCAGATCACCACAGACCCGCCATGCTCACGGATGTCGGCCATCTCACGCCGGATCTGGTCGTCTGTCTTGCCCCGGCCCCGGTAGTAGCTGCCTGCACGCTTCTCCGGTGTCGCCAACCCAAAGCCCGGAACGCGAAGCCTGACCGGAAGCGACGCGAGATCCTTCCCTTGCGCAGACAGGATCAGGTTGCCCTGGAAAAGCCCCGCCGGCGTCCCATCGGGAACGTGCACAGTGACCACCAACTGCCGCACATGCCCTTGGGCGATCTGTTCAGGAGCTTCCCGCCACAGAAACCGCCAGTTGTAGACGGCATCCTCACGCAGACGTCTGTACTGCACGCGTTTGAGGAGTCGCTGTGTCCAGCGCACGTCAACGCACTCGGAGGGAAGCACAGCGGGACCGCTCAAGCTGTCGACACGAACGGCAGGGCTCGCAATCGCGCCGTTTGCGAACAGCGCAACCGCCCTCGTTTCATACTCCCCGCGGGTGGCCAGCATGGTCAGCTCAGTCGCGATCGAGTCGGCTTGAGGCTTCACTGTCATGTCGGGGGGCTCATCGATGCTCGACGTCAGCCAGGCGACCTTCCCCGGGCCCACCGGCCCCGAGAAACCGGGCAGGTACGGGTCGACCCGCTGGACCCGGATCGGCTCCAGGACCTCTTCTTCACGAGCGACAGCGACCTTCCCGGTAAAGAGCCGGTAGCGGGGAGACTCGATCTGAATCACGAGTTCTCCCTGAGCTACGTTCCCGATTCTGAACTCCCCGAAACGATCCGTCCGGGTCAGACCAATGGCCGTCCGGATGGGGACCCCCGCTGCCGTCGTTCCGTCCTCGTTGAGGATGGTGCCACTGACCTCGGCGGTTCCGCTGACGCCCTCTGCCGGCTCAGGCGGGGCTCCGCCAAAAGAAAAGACGCCGAAACGGTTGGGGATGCCGAAACCGCCTCCAGTCATGGCCCAGCTCGTGAGTTCTTTGCCAGGCGTCTCGTTGCGGCAGACGTTCGCGCGCCAGGTCGTGTCTGTTCCCGGTGTTTCCGCCCCCAAAGCGGCGAAGGGAATGGCCACCTCCACCGACCAATCATCCGGGCGGACCTCACCGACGCTCCGCAGTCCTTCGCAGGTCCAGTCCCAGTCAATCTGGCGTCCTTTGGGCCAGCGGAGATCGCAAACGGCCCCCAGCGGGTTGAGGGCGAGCTGGTAGTACGGAGTCCCGGCCCCCCGCGGCTGGAGAAAGACCTCGACCGCATCTCCCTTGAAGACCTGCTTTTCGGGAGCGCCTTTCTCCGGTCCTGCGCGGAATGTCTCCTGCCCCTTCTCCAAGGCCCGGCACGCGAGGTACAGGAACTGACCGTCATAGGCGGCTTTGACTTCGGTCGGGTAATTCGGTTTGCTCCCTTTGTCGGAGGTCCTCAGATCAGCGGCAGGGAGGCGTTTCCACACAGCATCGTTGAGTTTGCCATCGATGGTTGGGGCGTCGTCGACTTTGGGGATGGTCAACGTACGCAACATCGCTGTGACCGAAGCCTGGATGGGGGTGACTTCGGCCGTAGGAGCGGGGCGTTCGAGGGGGATACCGGTCATGAACTCAGTGCGCGCGATTTTGGAGACGCGTACTTCGTCAATCATCCCCAGGAAGCGCAGTTCGCCACGAAGGGATCCACACCCGAAATAGACAGGGGTCTTGCCGACGGGAAGCGTTCCCGGGTGCTTGCTTTCAGCCGCCAGCTGCCCATTGATGTAAAGCCGTGACGCTTTGCCATCGAACGTCCCGGCCAGGTGTACCCATTGTTTCAAGGGCATCGGGGCGGTGATGCTCTTCCAGTCCTCTTTACGGCCGGGGTTGACTTTGACAAACCAGGTGAGGGTCGCCGCACGTCCAGCGATGTAAAAACCGTACATACTCGAACGGCCGACAATCCGCTGCAGGCGTTCCTCGCCGCGTTCTTCCAACCATGCCCAGCACTCGATCGTGAGCCCATTTTCCGGTTGGGCATCCAGGGGAATGGCAACGTCAGGGGCGCCCTTCTCCCCAAAATCGACAGCTTGGCCGAAGCGACCGTCGGTCAGCACACAATCATTCGACACAACCGGTGCCTGAGCGCGGGACGCATCTTTGAGGGGAAGGCTGTCGCCCTTCAGCAGCAGCACTGTCGCCCAGTCTGCAACCGGGGCTTTGGGATCAACAGGTAGCGGGGGGACGTCAGCCCGGGTGAGGAACGCAAACGAAGCAAGACAATACAGGGCCGTAGAACAGCGGAGCTTCATCGTTCTTTCTCCATCCGTATCGACGTGTTGAATGGGGAGCAGAGTCCTCCACAACCTAGTGTGGCGACACGCAAATGCATTTACATATGCACTGGCTATCCCGGCATGCCAGGTGCGCTCGGGCTCGAAAGGCGATGCCGTCGCATCGTTGTCGGGCCCGAGTGCGGCTGGAGGCCGGAAGAGCCGTGCCGCAAGGCGGGATGTTGACGCTTCGCTGCTGCCCTGTGGGCAGCCCGTCTCGGCTTCGCCTCGGCTGCGCTATCTTGGGCCAGGCGCCCCCCTGCCGGGGTCGGGCTGTACCTTCGGGTACACCCGCTCTCCCGGCAGAGCGACTCTGGCACCAAGATAGCCGCAACATATGGCAACGGATTTGCGTGTCACCACACTAGTCGCAGCGGGCCGGTGTGCCAAGGGGAAGAACTGTTCCGGAGGGGCTCATGCTATATTGTGGGATCAACCGGCTCCCGGCCGTTCTGGTGGTGTGCGAACAACGAGAGGACTCTGAGTGACTGATCCATACATGGCGTACGATGTGATCGTTGTTGGCGGCGGCCATGCCGGCTGTGAGGCAGCGTTGGTAGCGGCCCGACTTGGGGCCCGGACCTTGCTTCTGACCATGAACAACGACCACATCGCCCAGATGTCCTGCAACCCGGCAGTGGGAGGAATTGCCAAAGGACAGGTTGTACGGGAGATTGACGCTCTCGGCGGGGAGATGGGCCTTAACACTGATGCCTCGACCATTCAGTTCCGCACCCTTAACCGGTCCAAGGGACCCGCCGTCCGTTCCCCGAGAAGCCAGTGCGACAAAGTCATCTACCAGCGGCGCATGAAGCACGCCATAGAGCGCCAGGAACAGCTCTTTGTCCACCAGGCCAAAGTCGTCCGGATCACAGTCGATGGAGACGCAGCCACTGGCGTGGTCACCGAGTTCGGCGACGAGTACCAGGCTCGGGCCGTTGTGCTGGCCACCGGAACATTCCTCAACGCATGCCTGCACTTCGGTCTGAAGTCAATGCCGGGAGGCCGAGCAGGCGATGCTGCAGCCATCGCTCTGGCCGCGTCACTGCGCACGGACCTCGGCCTGGAGATTGGCCGGCTGAAAACGGGGACTCCGGCCCGCGTTCTTGGGCGAACGATCGACGTGGCTTCCCTCGAACGCCAGGATCCCGACCCGGACCCGGTTGGCTTCTCGTTCCGCAGAGCCGATGACAGCCTGCCGCATCTGGGTGGTGAAACCGTGCCGCAACTCCCGTGTTACCTGACCATGTCGACTGAGGAGACAGCCGACGTGGTGCGGGCAAATCTCAATCGCTCGCCGCTCTACGGAGGCAAGATCGACGGAATCGGGACACGCTACTGCCCTTCTTTCGAGGACAAAATCGTCCGCTTCCCGGATCGCATCAACCATCATATCTATCTGGAGCCCGAGGGTGCCTTCACCGACGAATACTACCTCAACGGCATCTCCACGAGCTTGCCCGTCGATGTCCAGTGGGCAATGGTCCGGTCGCTGCCGGGCCTTGAGCAGGCGCACATCTCGCGCTACGCCTATGCCATTGAGTACGATTTCTGCTTCCCGCATCAGCTCCGCCACTCGCTTGCTCTGAAACGTTGGTCCAATCTCTTTCTCGCCGGGCAGATCAACGGGACCAGTGGGTATGAGGAGGCCGCCGGTCAGGGCCTGCTGGCTGGTATCAACGCGTCCCGGCAGGTGCTCGGCACAGGTGATCCGATCGTCCTGGGCCGCAACGAGGCCTACATCGGCGTCATGATCGATGATCTGGTTACCAAGGACATCGTCGAGCCTTACCGGCTGTTCACGAGTCGAGCCGAATACCGCCTCCTGCTGCGACAGGACAACGCTGATCGACGACTCATGCCCCTCGGCCACGAGTTGGGACTCATTCCCACCGAGACTCACAGGCAGCTCGCGGAACGCGAAACAGTGATCGCCGAAACCAAGGGCATCCTGCAAAGCCAGCGGCATGAAGGCACTCTCCTGTGGGACCAACTACGGCGTCCGGAGGTAGGCTACGCTGATCTGGTCGGTGCCCCGGTCATCGAACCGCGTGCCGTCGAGCAGCTTGAGATCGAAGCCCGGTACGAGGGGTATGTAGAACGTCAACTGGCCCAGGCTCAGGCACTCGAGAAACTGGAATCATGGCGGATCCCGCCGTCGTTCTCCTACGACATCGTCGGGCTTCGGACCGAAGCGAGACTCAAACTGGAAAAGGTCCTGCCGGCTAACTTGGGACAGGCTTCCCGGATAGACGGCGTGACGCCGGCGGAAATCGGCCTCCTCCAGGTCCATCTCAAGCGGCAGCAGTAGACGGAGCCAGACCATGCCCCACCTCAGCCGCCGTGAGTTTGTGAAGCTCGCCGGGACCGTTGGCATGACCGCGATGGCTGGAGCGGGGTACGCAGTCGCCCCTGAGGATGCTACGGTCCGGATCCGGAACGTCGAGTTCCTGTCGCCGTGACAGGGGGTGGGGGAAGGTCTGGGAAGGTCTGGGCAAGGGTCCCCGGCGAGGAGAGAGGCGTAGCGTCAACGGCGCACCGGTCTGGGGAAGGGAATCAGTGAGGTGGGGAGCTTCGTCAGTCCGCCTTCTTCTCCGCGACCTCTCGCTCATGCTCCTCAAGCATCGGCTGGACGTGTTTGTCGAAGCACTCCGGGCAGATGCCATGGCTGACATCGGCCTGCGTGTGAGACTGGATGTAGCTGTCCACCTGTTGCCAAAAATCATCGTCATCTCTGACTTTGTGGCAGTAGACGCACATAGGCAGGATGCCACGGAGCTGCTGGATCTCCCCGAGCGCCTCCTCAAGCTCAGACACCTTCGTACTCAGTTCTTTCGTCCGTTCAGAGACGGCCGCTTCCAGTCCCTCAATGTGGCGTTTGAGCTCTTTCCCCAAGTCCCACTTGGTGGTCAGGGCAAGTGCCATCTGTTTGACCGACACAACGTCGAACGGCTTGCGCAGGAACTGGAGCTTATCGCTCACGCCAATTTTGTCGAGAATCTGCTTCCAGGAGTAGTCGGAGTATGCCGTACAGATCACCATTTCGGTATCGGGGAAGTCTTCCCAGATGGCCCCGATTGTCCTGATTCCATCCCATCCCGGGGGCATCCGAACATCCACGAAGGCGAGTGCGAAAGGCTCTCCCTTCAGCGCCGCCTCGCGCACCATTCTGTAGGCCTCTTCGCCTTGGTGTGCGTGTGAAAGCACATAGTTCAGCTCGTCGTCCACGTCAGAGCTATCGGGATCGCCCTCGGCGCCGAAGAGGTCGGTCATAGCGGCCGCCAGTCTCTCCGTCGATTCACTTTCCGGCGACAGAATTTTGGCAAAGTCATCGTGGATATCGGCAGAATCGTCCACGATCAGGATTCGCTTGTTCTGGCTACTCGGCATTCTGGCCGTCCTTCTCATTGGGACCGACGACCGGGAGCCTGATGAGGAACGTGCTGCCCTCTCCTGCCCCCGCGCTCTCAGCGCAAATCTCTCCACCAATCTCCTTGATGAAATTGGCGCATGTGTGCAGACCAAAGCCGTGCCCACCGGGCTTGGTTGTGAAGCCGTGGTTGAAGATCGTGGTAAGATTCTCGGCGGGGATACCAATCCCGTTGTCTCTGATCTCCAGCGCGATGTCGCCGTCGGCTCGGCTCCCAACAATCCGGACCCTCCGTTCGCCCGGATCCACGTCATCCCTTGCCTTCAGGGCATCCACAGCGTTCTGGACAAGGTTGATCAGGATGTAGACAAGTTTTGTCTTCTGGGTGGTCAGGGTGATGTCCTCGGGACAGTCGACGGTGACCGCAATCACATGATTGCTGAGTCGCGTCTGATTCAGCGCGAGCGCATCACTTATGACATCACGCAGCGCCACCTTCTGGTAGAAGAGTCCCGGCCGCGCATAGTCCTGCTGGGTGCCGATCACTTCCCGAAGAAGCCCCACCTTGCGCATCAGGCGGTCCGTCTCTTCGAGGATCGTGTCTCGTTCCTCAGACAGTGCGGCCTCGGTAAATCCGAGGACCTCAAGGGTCTTGCTGCCCTTCGGATCATCAGTCAGAAAATCGGTCAAATCTCCGGCATGCTCGTTAAGCAACCCGTTGACCTTGCCAAGAGCCCCAAGCGCGGGGCCACGCACGTTCGAGGAGATCAGCTCACAGGAAACATTGATGCTGTTGAGGACGTTCCCGACGTCGTGCAGTACACCGGTGGCGATCTCGGCCATGCCGGCCTTGTGCGCCGCGTTCAGCAGATTCCCCTGAGCCTCCTGCAAGGCGTTCTCGGTCTTCTTGCGGACGGTCACGTTACGGATGTAAAAACAGAGCTCCCCTTTGGACGCAGCCGTCAGATGAATGCTGTTTACCGTCACTTCGGCGGGGAAGGTCATGGAGTCCTTCCGGTTGCAGTGACACTCGATGAACACGCGGCGCTTGTTCTCGAGTTTCATCGAGATCCACTCCAGCATGCCGGTGTCAGCCCCCGAGAAGAGATCGGTCACCTGAAGGTGCCCAAACTCCTCGGATGACAAGAGGAACAGCTCCTGGGCACGCTCGTTGGTGCGCAGGATTCGCCCGTCCAGCCCCGTAAAGAGAATCGCGTCATACACACTCTCGAAGAGCTCGGTAAAGAGGCGGTTGCTCTCTTGCTCGTCCGGGATCGCTTCAGTCACGGGGACGAGCCCTGAACGGGGCTTCCGACTCGGCGTCTTCAGAAGGTCTCGGACGTTCTCCGTGGCCTTCTTGATGTCGATCCGGACCGTTTCGCGTTTGCCTGGTTCGTTACTACTCACCTACTTCTCCTGGCGGGTACCCCGCAACAGCAGCGCACAATCAGAGGAACGTCCCTGAGGACGTCTCCCAGCCCTTCTGGCCCATCGTCACCCAACCTGACGACAACGCCTGCAGCTCAGCCTGATACGTTAATCAGCCGAGGCACGAGTTTCAAGCTTGAGTACACGCCTGAGCATACACGCATCACTTGAGCCCAATGCGGCGGCGGGCGTACCATTCGCCCGCGAGGCAGACCGCCAGGAGGACGAACAGCAACCACGAGTCGCAGAGGTACAGACGCGACGAGGTCGCCGGCAGCCTCGGGCTCAGAGGAAGCTCGCGAATGCTGTCCAGCTGTTTGTAGGTCCAGAACCGTCCGCCGGTGATCCGGGCCATGTCCCGCAATGTCTCTTCCCGATAGCGCGTGTCTTCCGTTTCCCGTCCCGTCTGGCGGGCCACAAAATGGGCCTTCCTCGGGGTGGGTCTGTCTCCGGGAAAATCGACCCGATAGTCCACCATGTACTCGCCGGGTTGGTCCGGAAAAATGAGGCCGGTGTAACGCCCAACAGCGGCGGCGCTGGGATCCAGCACGACCGTTTGCGTGGCTCCGTCAGGCGACGTAACATCACACGACACACGGGCATCCGCCGAGGGCCGAAAATCAGTCCCGAGGACTTCCACATCAAGAGCGAGTTCGTCGCCCACCGTGCTCTTGACGCCATCGCATGCCGGGGCAACACGCTCCTTACTCGTGGAGCCCAGCCAGCCGAGGAGCTGGCCCCAAAACGCGTCATGCTGGTCATGTCCCGTTGAGCTGCTGAGCCGCCAGCGCCAGCTGCTCTCGAACGCAACAAAGGCGACCCGACCGCTACCGTAGCTCTGCGCAATCACCACAGGTCTCTCGGACCCTTTTGCCACAGCCGCCGGCCGGGCTCCCCGCTTCGTTTCACCAACGAAAGACAAGAGGCTCCCGCGCTCAATCTCGAGGCCAGTGGGACGATCAAGGACGTCCCCCGGGAGGACCTCAAACAGGAAGTTCGGGTTGACTGCAAAGCGCAGAGGCTTGCCGGCAGGCAGGAACTCGGATCGGGCGATCGGGAGGGCATCAGCGACAGCCTCGGGAATACCGGACAGCGGCCCGAAGAAGAGTACGCCTCCACCACGATGCTCCACAAACGCAAGCAAGCCGTTGACTGTTTCCTGGTCACACAGGGCAAAGGCTCTGGTATCTACAAGCACGGCATCGAACTGGTTGTACAGCCGTTGTTCTCGTGGGTACCCTTTGCCGCTGTCGCGCTCGGGCAGGCCGTGAGTGTAGTAGCTTGCCTTCGCCGCACGAATCACGCAGGCCAGAGACAACTGCTCATTCGAATCGGCCAGAAGCTTCAGGAACTTGTACTCCCAGCCGAGATAGGCCCCGAGATAGAGCAACCGGAAAACGTCCGGCTCGGTTACGTCGACCCCAACGAAGTCGACATCGTTGTCCCGCCTGGCATCGCCAGAAGTCGGAGTGAGTTCAGCACGCAGGGTCTGGAAGCCGGCCCGCCAGGGAACGGTCGTGAACGTGACCTTCGCGCTCCCACCAGCCTGGACCTCCACCTCCTTGGTCTGTGTCTCCGCGTCGCCGGTCAGCGACACCCCGGCCACAACATCCCGACGCATGGTGTTCTCGATCACGGCTTCTACCGTCACCGGTTCACCCTTTACGGCTTCTACCGTGTCACGCGGAAAACTAATGCGCAGATCCCCGACCTCCCCGAACTCGCCAACTCCGACACAGGACACCGGGATCCCGCGCCCACGGTATACCTTGCAGACCTCTGCGACCGGCTCACCGTGGTTCTCGTGACCATCCGAAAGCACAATCACTCCCCCCAAGGGGACGGTGGAAAACTCATCCAGACACTGACGAAGTGCGTCTCCAAGGGCGGACTTTCCAGGCAGGACGTCGAACGGCGCGCCGTCCGAAGTGGCGGCGGCCGGCTCCGGGGAGCCCTCCCGGGAGCCGCTGGCTTCAGTGGCTGCCGCCACGTGATGGGGCACGTGCAGCTCCTCGCTGAACAGAAATGTGCTCAGCCGATAGGTCTCAGCGAGACGCCCCCGGAGGGCTCCATTCGTGCCCTCCTCAAACACAGCCTGCACCCTCTCGATGCGAGCCGTCCGGCCGTCGCAGTCGCGGACGGTCATGCTGTGTGAACAGTCGGCCAGAAGAGCGACCCAGAAGGCGTCTCGATCAGGTGTATCGACCCGGCGATACGGCTGCAGAAGAAGGATAAGCAACAACGCTGCGGCTGCCGCTCTGAGCGTGCCGAGAAGCGCGGCGTAACGCCGGCCGACGACCCCGCGGAAGCCATGCATCATCCAGAGCAGGCCAGCACCACCGGCGATGAGCCAGAGACCAAGAAAAGGGAAGGAGAATGGTGTATCAAAACCCGTCATTTGGTGCGGCTGAGGTCCTTGAAATACTGTTCGACGAGTCGCCGGTAACGTTCAGGTGGGGCCGATGTCCGTTTTGACAGGTCATACCGTTTCCGCACTTCAGTCGTGAAGAGATGCTTCTCAATGACCCGGGCGGCCGCTTTGAGCAAGGCCCGAAGTCGCTGGCTGTCACCGGTAATGTCCCCCGCGCCCGCCGGCATCCCCATCTCGTCCCCGATCTCCTGGAGGGTGGGATCCTGGAGTTGGGCCGACAGCCCGTCGACTTCCTGTGACATACGCTGTTGCAGCGCGTCCAACTGTCGTTTCGCCGCTTGGCTGCGACTCTTGCCCAATTGTTCGGCTCGTCGGTCGGCAGCCTGGAGCTTCCGCAGCGCCTGAGTGAGTTCCTCACGCGACATCGCGGGGAGCTTCTTGGCCGCGTCGCCAAGTTCCGAGGACAGCTGTTGCAGTACGTTTGCCGAGTCTGTCTGGTAGCGCCGAGCCCGATCAAAGCGCCTGTAAAGCAGTGAATTTGCCGCACGCGTCATCTTTGCCGAGAGGTCACCTTCTCGCGCTCCCTGGGTGGCTTCGGCAAGAGCCTGGGCAGCGTCCGGGTACGCGTCTTCCAGCTCGGCGGAAGCCCGTTCGATATCAGTCAGCAGTTTCCCAGCCGCCTTATTGAGCCCCTTCTGCTGGTCACGAGCCGCATCCCGGGCCTCTTTGCTGACGTTCTTCTCCGCACTCATGCCGCGACTCTTCTCAGCGGCCTGCCGCTGCATGTTGGACAGCTGCTGAGTCAGCGAAGCTAACCGAGCGATCTCATTGGCGGATTCCTGTCGGTGGCTCTCCTCAAGGGCGCGGGTTGCCTCAAGCAGGAAATTGTGAGCTCGAGACCCATGTCGCTCCCCCAGGTCAAGCTGATCAGCGTCCAGACGTTCCGCCCCGGAAGCCATCTCCCGCGCCGCGACGTCTGCGATTCGAGACGCCTTCACTGCCTCGGGCAGCTCCTTGATCTGGGCAGACAGTGCGCTGGTCGCTTGCTTCAATCCGCTCTGTTTCTCTGCGAGGGCATCGTTCAGAACTTCGGCGGCCGCCTTCGATGCCTGACGACGAATGGCCTCATTCAGGTTGGCTTGCTGCCGGCCGAGCTTGCGGAGCTCTTCCAGCATCTGCCGCATGGCCGCGAGCTTCTCCTGATGGCTCTGCTGGGCTCCCCCCTTCTCCCCTTTCTTCTGCTCTTTCTGCTCCTCCTCGCCCTCGGAGTCTCCCTCTTCCCCTTCTTTGCCACGGGCGGCATTCTTCATCAATTCATTCTCGACCTGGACCAGCTTTGCAAGCGCTCTTTCCTGCGACGGAAGAGACTCTTCGAGGAGCCTGTTCCCGATCAATCCCTGCGCCTTGGCAATCTCGGCGACGGCATCCCCAAGCAACTCAGACAGTGCATCGGGCGTTCCGCCACTTGCCTCGAGCATCTCGTTGACCTTCCGCTTACCCTCAGTGTGGAGGTCCTTCATTGCGCGAAGCAGGTCATCAGCCAGCACGCCCTGATCGTCACCTTCGGCAGACATGGCTTCCCAGGTAAGCCGAATCAGACGCTTCGTCTCGGCGATCAGATTGCTGACGTCCATCTGCTGCTGTTCGCCCTGGGAGTCCTGTTCCTCCGGTTTGATATCGGGGCGGACCTCGATGAAATAGATCTCTGATCGAGCCTTCTGCGGGTTGGGCGATCGGTTATCCTGCACGACGAACAAGTAGGAGACCACATCACCGGGCGTCAGTCCCATGCCATCGATGTCGAACAGATGGGCCACGTTGAGATCGGTCACAGCGGGTACTGCCACCGGCGCGGCATCGTCTCCCGCTGTTCCCTTCGTCGGCGCACTGTGCAGAATGACTTCCTGCCGCTCGCCACCAGAGACCGTGAACATAAGCGCAACCCGACTGACCGCGAAATCATCGCCAGCCCGAGCTTCAACATCGAGCTTCGCCCCCGGCTTCACCTTGACGTCCTCTCGTGGAACAAGAACATCCACAACCGGAACAAGATCCGGCTCCGCTTTGATCGTGAACGGTTGAGTAGCGGCACTCCTCCCGTGTGGTCCCCGCAACTCAACAAAAGCCGTGAAACTGTCGATCAGCGTGTGCTCGAAAACGAGACGATCAGCTCCGTGTGGGACAAAGGCCTCGCGCTTCTCCGCCTCCCCCCCCGGCGTCCCTGCCTGTCCCGAACGGACAAGCGTGGCCGTGATCCCCGGAACAACATCAAGGGCAATCTTCACCTCGCTGCCCACCACCGCCGAGCAATCCCGAAGGGCATCAAGCACAAGCGGCTTGCGTCCAGTGTAGGCAGGAGGAGAAAGTGCGATCTCCGCACGAGCGAATTCCGGGGGGCGGTACGCGTGGATCGTGTACCAGCGGCTCGCCAATCCCGGAGTGAGTATGCGGTATTCGATCGTGCCGATAACATCGTAGAAGGTAAAGAAATGGTGCCGCCCATTGCCGCGGTTCATGAGGAAGCGATTCGTCTTACCGTCCCGATAGACAATCTCAGCGGAGTTCCCCCAGCGCCGGACGTCGACCTCAACCCGGAGATCACTGTGCTCAGGCAGTTCCTCGCTCCCGGGGCTCACAGCCAGCCCGGAGTTCGTACGTTGAAGCGCATCAAGGAAGCGAAATCGGGCTTTGGCGAGGATTTGGGCGTGCAGAGCAAAGACACCCAGAGCGACGAAGATCCCCAGAAGGGTAAGGATGCGTGGCCACCGGAGATGCTCGGGGAGGACGGCCTGAACAAAGTCAACGGCACCCGAGCGTCGGTGTACGTCCTGAAGGAGGGCTTGGGCGATGGGATTCCGATCGACCTCGGGTACGGCCTCGACTTCGACGGCACAGGCGACCGCATCCATGAACTCGGGGTGCGCGTCCTCAACCGCCAAAGCCAAACGCTCAGCCCGCGGTGTCCTGAACACGCTGCAGAACCACTGGGCCACCACATGAGCCGCCCCCAGCAGGACCGCGACACCGACAGCAGCCAACGCCCAGGTCTCCCGCAGGGGGAAGATCCGGTTGACGGCCTCGATGAGAAGGACGCCGGTGGACAGAAGCCCCAGGCCCGTCACGCACCCAAGCACCAGCCGGCGCCGTTGGATGAGAGCCTTGGCCCCCTGAAGTCGAGTGGTTATGGAGCCGACCGTGCGATGCTCAGCAGCTTGTTCCGGTCCGGTCTGCAAAAGGAGTGTGTCCAAATCCTGTATTGGTTACCTCGGCAGGGCGCTCGTTTCCCTCGAGCGTTGATGCTCGTGGTGCCCCTACCACCAGGGCAAGCTCGTACTTTAGTGTGTCAGCCGCATTTTGGGAACTCGCGCGAGCACGCCACCCGGTTCGCGTGGTCGTGGTCGCATCGCACGTCTGTAGGACGTTGAGAGCGGGACGATGGTTCCGCCCTCCGCTCCCGGGGGCTTGGAAGAGGACACCGCGTCTCACCTGCGCCGGGCCCTCGCTTTCTGTACGTTCAGGCAGAACGGGGGTACAGTCAGGCGACTGCGAACCTCAAAACGAGCTTCCTGGAAAGAAGCGAATCGCACCAAATGGCCGAGCATCGTCGTTGGCGGCCCGGGCGGAGAATCGCGAAGAATGGTCCGCCCGTAAGGGTTGCCAGGAAACAGAAAGGGCCCATTCGTCGAATGATGAACACCGAGCCAGGAAACAGTGCCCGGCCTGCGGCTTACCGATCCCTGGCGCGGGAGCATTCCGGCCGCCTCGGTACGTACGTCTGTACGCACCAAGGTCCCCGAAACACTTCCACATCCAGGCCTCAGCAAGGGGTGGGCCCGCTATTCGCACCCGCCGCCACTAGACGCAACATCATCTGGATAATGGGGGATCAACTCCGGCCACACGCCCTGAGTTGCTTCGGTAACCGAACCGCCTCTACACCAAACCTGGACCGTATGGGAGCAGCGGGTATCGCAACGGCAGGCTGCCCTCTCTGCTCGCCGTTCCGGGGCTCCATGCTGACCAGCCGGTACCCGCACGACTGCATTCCGGGACATGACGTGCCAATGCCCGATGGCCTCCCGACCGTGGCCGATGCCTTCAGCAGGAACGGCTACGACACAGCGTGGTTCGGCAAGTGGCATGTGGATGGGGATACCAACCGGCCGAAAGGCACCCGACCGGCCTTCCAGACGGTTGCCCATGGGCGACGCGGCGGATTCCGGACCTGGCTGGGCTACGAGAACAACAATGCCCAGTACGACTGCTGGTTGCACGGCCATCGAGCAGATGGAACAGCCGTGGAGCACTACCAGCTCGAAGACTATGAAACAGATGCGTTGACCGACTTGCTTGTCCACTACTTGGAGGACCGAAGTGACCCCGACGAGACGGCAGCCGAGCCGTTCTTCGCCTGCCTCTCCGTGCAGCCTCCGCATGGCCCGTACGTGGCGCCTCCCGAGTGGCTCGGGCGGCACTGCCCCGAAGACGTCGAGCTGCGCCCGAATGTCCCGCCGATTGAGCGAATCACCACGGCAGCGCGACGGGATCTGGCCCGGTACTACGCCATGGTGGAGAACCTGGACTGGAATGTCGGACGCGTCCTGGAAGCCCTCAGGAAAGCCGGACTGGCTGACGACACCGTCGTCCTGTTCTTCTCTGACCACGGTGACATGCACGGCTCGCACGGTCGAATCCTCAAGTGCGTCCCGTATGAAGAATCGCTCCGCATGCCGTTCATCGTTGGGACAGCGTCCGAGTCTTTCCGGATCACCCCCACCGCCCCGGGCTGGACTCCGAGCCTGGTGAACCATGTCGACCTGGCTCCCACCTCCCTCGGCCTGGCCGGCATCGATGCCCCGGAATGGATGAGGGGGACCGATTACTCAGGCTACTATTTTGACCAGCGGCCGAGGCCGAAAGACGAGCCCGGATCAGCCTACATCCAGCTTGTGGACCCCGGGTGGACCAACCGCTACGCCTGCGACCGCGAACGCCCGTGGCGCGGAGTCGTCACCGGAGATGGCTGGAAATACGCGGTGCTCGAAGGTCAGCCCTGGTTGATGTTCAACCTGACGGAGGACCCCTTCGAGTTGGCGAACCTCGCAACGGACGGGCGATTCTCCAGGAAGCGCAGAGAACTGCAGGATCTGCTCGAAGAGTGGCTTGAGGAGACGGGGGACAGCTTCAACCTACCGGAAATCCCGATCTCGGGATAGCAGTTGAGGTCTCGGGAAGGTCGGCACGGGGAAGGGGCGGAGCGATCAGATGATCGCTTTGATGGCGGTGGCAGCTTCAACGAAGCTCTGGAAGCGAGCGGTGTGCTCCTGCTGGATCATCCGGGACATCACTTCCTGGAGTTCCGGGCGAAACCCACGCAGCTTGCTTGACATGGCCAGTCGCACTTTCGAAACGTGCCGTTTGGCCAAGGCCTCGACTTCGTTCGCATCGTAATACGTTTTCCCTGAGAGGGCGTAATACATCACCATGCCGAGACTGTAGATCTCGCTGCAAGCGTCTTCGCCGATCCCGAGGAGGCGCTCCGGCGGAAGGTAATAGGGCGAGCCGGAAACATACTCATCGCCGGGGTCCAGAGCATCCTCGCGCGGTATGCAGAGTCCGTAGTCGATGAGTACGGCGTAGCCCTCGTTGTTGATGATAATGTTCTCGGGCTTGAGATCGCGATAGAGGAAGCCGCAGTTGAAGATGTGCTGCTCTGCCGCGAGGATGTGAAGACCAATTTGGAGGACATCCTGCTCAGGCAACTTGCGGTTCAGATCGATGAGTTGATCGAGGCGGTCACCTTCGACGCACTCCATGGTTGAGTAGTACTCACCATTCTCATAGCCACTGGCGATTCCCTTGATGAGGCAGCGATGGTCGCCGATGATCCTGGCAGTCTTCGCCTCATTAAGGAGAGCCTGAATATGGACGGGGTGGGTCTTCTCTTCCCGCCCCAGGACCTTGACCGCGTAGACCTCTTCGGGGTCCTCGCCCCCGCAGGCCTTATAGACACTGCCCATTCCCCCGCCGCCCAGCGGCTCATAGAGGAGGAACGCACCAATCTTCAGAGGAACAAAGTTGATCCCCTTGCACTTGGTGCACGCCACCATCTGTAGCGCGGTGAGATCCTGCAGAGGAACATGCTGGCTGCAGCTCTGGCACGGGAAACAACCGGCCTCGTAGGCCTCCAGTAGTTCCGTGTGATTACGCTTCTTGGTGCGCGCTGGCTTCTTTTTGCGTTTGAACAGACGCATCCCCGAGAGGTGTCCTGTCTCCTGCCAATGAGTGTCTGCGATCGCCGGAAACGGAAGAAGCGCCGATCGGCGGCATCCCACGCTCTTGGACCGGCGCTCTGCGGTGACGCCGACGGTCAAATCGGCATCACGCCCGGTCCCCTTCCCACACGAATCGCCTCCAGTTCCCGCCAATGGTACAGAAAGGCCGAAACTGCCTGGAATATCGCACAGATTCAAGATGAATCCAGTCATGGGGCCCTAGTTTTCCTGCTTTGAGGTCGGCTGGGAAGGTGCGAGTTCAGGCAACGGCGGGACCCGTTTGGGAGTAGCGGAATCTGCGTGTCTGCGCGTCCGCGTGGTGGAAAAGAGCGCGAATGGGGATATTTGTATCGTTTCTCTTTGCGTGTTCTGGTCCCACGAAGTGGGCGATAACGCGTTGATTCGGCACTGACCAAGCAAAGGAATGGTGCGCACCATGGTCAAACTGCAACACGAACTGGAGGACGCCCTGGCGCAGGCCCGAGAGGCACTCGCCAGCGCTGCGAACGAAGCTGGAGTTGAGGAGTGCCGCATCCGCTTTCTAGGCCGCAAGGGTGTCATCCCGTTCCTGATGCGCCAGATGGGTGCTTTGAGTCCAGACGAACGACCGTTGATGGGCAAGACTGCCAATGGGGTAAAGCAAGGCATCCAGGCAGCCATCGATGATGCCCTGGCGCGCCTGGCAGGAGATGTTTCGGATACCTCCGAGGCGCTGGACATGTCCCTCCCGGGGCGTCGCCGCACGCTTGGCCACAAGCACCCGATCTCCCAGGTCATGGATGATGCGGTTGCCATCTTTCGCCGGCTGGGCTTCGTGGTTGCAGATGGGCCCGACCTGGAAACCGAATACTACAATTTCGACGCGCTCAACACCCCTGATGATCACCCGTCGCGGGACATCCAGGACACGTTCTACCTGCCGGACGGCCGACTGCTCCGCACGCAGACATCCCCCGTCCAGATCCGGGTCATGGAGAATCAGGAGCCACCGGTACGGATCATCTGCCCGGGGCGCTGCTACCGGCGCGACACACCCGATGCGACGCATAGCATGAACTTCCACCAGATAGAAGGCCTGTACGTTGACAAGAACGTGTCCCTGGCTGACCTCAAGGGCGTGTTGACCGTATTCGCCCACGAGCTGCTCGGCCCCGACGTCGAGCTGCGTTTCCGACCACACTTCTTTCCCTTCACCGAGCCCAGCATCGAGTACGATTTCTCATGCATCATGTGCAAGGGGAAGGGCTGCAGCGTCTGCAAGAATTCAGGTTGGCTTGAGATCTCGGGCGCCGGCATGGTCGATCCCGCCGTCTTCGCAGCGGTCGGCTACGATCCCGAAGTGTGGACCGGGTTCGCCTTCGGGATGGGCGTGGAACGTATCGCGATGATTCGCCACGCGATTAGCGACATCCGTCTGCTGTACGAAAACGACGTCAGATTCCTGGCGCAGTTCTGATAAGGGACACGAATCAATGAAAACATCACAGAAATGGCTGAGTAACTATGTTGACGTGCCGTGGTCGCCGGCGGAGCTGGCCGACCGGCTGACGTTGGCGGGGCTTGAGGTGGAAGGCATCGAGGACGTCGGAGCCGTTCCGGAAGGGATCGTGGTCGCCGAAATCCTGGAACGCCGACCGCACCCGGGCGCCGACAAGCTGAGTCTCTGCGACGTCTCCCTGGGGGACGAACCGTTCCAGGTGGTCTGTGGCGCCCCCAACTGCGATGCAGGGGCAAGAGTCCCACTGGCCCCGGTCGGAGTAACAATCGGAGATTTCAAGATCAAGAAGGCCAAGCTTCGCGGCGAGGTCTCCTACGGCATGCTGTGCAGCGAACGCGAACTCGGACTGAGCGAAGACCACGAGGGCCTGATGATTCTCCCGGACGACGCCCCGGTCGGGGAGTCGCTCCTGGAGTACCTGGGCAGCGATACGGTCATCGATTGGGAGGTCACACCCAACCGCCCCGATTGGCTCTCCCACATCGGTATTGCCCGCGAAATCGCAGCTCTGACAGGCAAACCGGATAGCTTGAGACTCCCCCCGGTCGCCGTGACGCGGACTGACGCGACAGCGGTTGACAGCGTCGTCTCGGTCGAGGTGCTCGACCCCGACCTCTGCCCCAGATACACAGCTCGTGTCATCCGCAATGTGACGATCAAACCGAGCCCGCAATGGATGCAGGAGGCCCTGCTCGCGGTTGGTCTCCGGCCCATCAACAACGTTGTGGACATCACCAACTACGTGCTCATCGAGTGTGGCCAACCGTTGCACGCATTCGACCTGGAGTTGCTGTCCGGAAGCAAGATCATTGTGCGTCGAGCCACGGACGGTGAGAAGCTGATGACTCTGGATGGAGAGGAGCATGAGCTGACCTCGCAGAATCTGCTCATCGCCGATGCAGAACGGGGCGTGGCCCTGGCGGGCGTCATGGGCGGCGAGAACACCGAGATCGCAGAAACAACCACCGACGTTCTGCTGGAGAGCGCCGCCTTCAACCCCACCAACATACGGGCTACGGCGAAGTCTCTCGGAATCAGCACGGATTCGTCCTACCGCTTCGAGCGCGGAGTCGATATCGAGATGACCGACTATGCCAGTCAGCGCGCGGCAGCCCTGATCTGCGAGCTGGCCGATGGCGAGTTGATGGACGGCGTCATTGACGTCTATGCCACTCCCTACGAGCCCCATCGGGTCAGCTGCCGGACGAGCCAGGTGGAACGCCTCCTGGGCGTACCAGTAGCCGCCGATGCAATTGCCGGATACCTCGAAGCGCTTGGCCTGACTGTGACGTCGAAGAGCGAGACTGACGTTGAGGTGTCCATTCCTCCCTACCGCCTGGACCTGACCCGGGAAGCGGACCTAATTGAGGAGGTGGCACGCCTGTACGGCCTGAACAACATCCCAGGTCAACCGGCTCCGGCATGTGTAGGCGGCCCGATGGATAGCGACTGCTACTATCCCGTCGAAGCGGCTCGCGCTCAATTGCTCGGGCTCGGGATGGATGAAGGCATGACCTACAGCCTGCTCGGCCTGGAAACAGCAACGCGCGGGACGGGCGTGGCGGCGGACGAGGTCGTAAAGCTGGCCAACCCGTTGAGTTCCGAAGCCGCCTGCATGCGGCCCTCCGTACTCCCCGGAATTATCCAGACTGTCGGGCACAATATCGCCCACGGCAACCATGATCTCGAGCTCTTTGAGATCGCCCGTGTCGTTGCGCACTCCGCGGATCTCCCGGAAGAGCGCAACCAGGTCGGAATGGTGCTGACGGGACGCCCTCACAGCGAGCGTTTCGGGGCCGAGAAACAGCAGGCTTACGACGTCTACGACATGAAAGGCGTTCTCGAGGGGCTCCTTGAGGAACGGCGATTGGTCGGCGTGGCGTGTGCCCCGGCGGAACACCCGGCATTTGAGAAGGGGGCATCCGCCGCCTTCACCTGCGAGGGAAAGACACTGGCCGTGTTCGGTGAAGTCAATGCGAGCCTGACCGCCGACATGCGGCTCAAGTTTCCTCTGTTCGTCGCCCTCGTGGAACTCGATGCGATCTTCGAGGCACCAAGCTCAGAACGCGTCTACTCCTCGCTGCCGCCGTTCCCAGCCGTGGACCGGGACATCTCGCTGGTGGCCGGGAAGGACCTGCCCAACCAGCAGATCCTGGACACGATCTGGGGCCAGAAGCAGAAACTCCTGGAGAGCGTCGAGCTCTTCGATATCTACGAAGACGAGGGGGCTGTTGGTGCGGGAAAGCGGAGCCTGGCCTACACCCTGACCTACAGGGATCCGAAAAAGACGCTGACCGATGAACGGGTGAACCAGGCGCACGGGAAAATCCGTAAAACGCTCGCGAAGCAGCTCCCCATCGAGTTGCGTTAGTACCAGGCTGCGCAAGTCAGTGTACGCCCTGACGCCCCTGGCCTTCGCCAGTTGTTCTATCGTTCACATCCGAGTGTGTAACGTGCGTCAGAGCGCATGGAGGAGCCGGTTCTCCTAACCGGCCTGGCCGCATGCGGAGATGCGGCGCCTCCAATGGTGTGTCAGCGACCAGCAGTTTCGTGCTCAAAACGGTGACGTTACACACGAGGACGGCTCCGGGATTCCGAAACCCAATCAGCCCTGTCTCTTTGTGTCGGCGAACTGAGTAGATGACGGGTACGCGTCCTCAGCGGCCCTGCCCATCCAAGACTCCATCCGCAGGGGGCTCGAAACTCCCTCCCACCACCACTAGGAAGAAGATGAGCCACACGTGTATCCGCTGTGTCGCGCTCGCCATTGCGCTCGTCCTCGGTGTTGCCGCGACAGGAGAGAACACCGGAGCGTTCGGGCCGCTTGCGCTCGAAAGCCGGTCACGGCAGCCTGTCATCTCGGTTCCCCCGACGACCAAACCGCCAGTGATCGACGGGAAAATAGGGTACAAGGAATGGACAGATGCCACCATCCATCGAGCCTTCATAAATCAACGCACTGGTGTGCAGCACGACCTGACCACCGAGCTGTATCTCAAGTACGACGACGACGCACTCTACGTCGGCGTGCTCATCGAGCGGCCGCGGTCCGCGCGCGAGCCAAAGGCCAGCTACGCAAAGGGCAAGCACAAGAACATCTGGTGGAAAGACGACAACTTCGAGTTGTTCATGATCCCAGGTGAGCGCGAGACACACGCGAAGTACTGCTACGTGTTCGTTGGCAACTCGAAGGGCGCGTATTCCGAGATGATCAAGCCGGTGGGGCAGAATCCGGCGGTCGAGTGGAACGGGCAATGGGAGTACGTCGCGCGGGTGAGCAGTCGCGGCAACTCGGACTACAGCTGGCCGTGCTGGGAAGCAGAGCTCAGGATCCCTTTCTCACAGTTCATCACCCTTCAGAAGCCGGCGCCCGGCGTGGTATGGGAACTGGCTTTCATGAACCAGCAGCTGACGCCTGTCAGGGAACCGGTTACCTGGTCGCAGGCCTGGTCCTTCAGATCGAGAGGCTATGAGTCCTTGACCATGGGCCGGCTGCGTTTTGTCGGTGAGGGGTTCTGCATACGGCAACAACGAGTCGGCCATATCATCTCCGAGGACAAAAAGAAATTCGCGGCCAACGAGTTCTTCCTGCGCAACAACAGCGACAATCCGGTGAAAATGGATGTGAACACCGCGCTCTATCGATCGGAGCACAAGCGGCCTGACAGCGAGGAGACGTTCCTGAATCTCTGGGACATGGTCGGCTACATGGATCAGACAGGTGAGAAGATGATTCAGGACCCGAAAATGGCCGTCCAGGCATTCCGGCCCCGGGCCAATATTGTCAGAGAACTGAACGAGCGCTACACGTTCGTTCGAGCGCAAGACAACAAATACACGGTTCAGGCGAACAGCACGGCGTACTATCGGTTTCAGGACCCGCTGGAACACGGTGAGTATATCTTCATGACCGAGATGCGTGAGTCCGAGACAGGTGATCTCCTCTACAGCAGCATCCTGCCTTCCGCCTATTTCCCCGGGTTCAATATGGGTGCATTCCCGTATTACCTGCGGCACAACAAGCTCCGTGTCGAACTGGACCTGGGCAGCTTTGATGAAGGCATCAGCCAGGGGACAATTGAGGTCGCGATCTCTAACGAGACGGGTGACGTCGTAGACAAGACACGGGTGACGGACTTCACGGTCTATGAGAACGTGAACGTCTATCTGGACACGTCGAAAGTCGCGCAGGAAACCACAGCTGTGGTCAAGGCCACGCTTCTTGGGCAGACCGGTGACATCAAGCACCAGGAGCAGACCAGCGTATTCCGACCGGAGACCCCGGAGTGGTTCGGTAACAGCATCGGGAAATCCAACGTGATCTGCGAGCCGTTTCAGGCGTTGAGAAAGGCGAACAGGAACACGGTGGCGCTCTATGGACGGACGTACAGGCTCGGCCCGGCAGGCTTACTGGAATCGGTCGTTGCACGCGGCACGGAACTGCTGGCCCGCCCAATGCAGTTCAAACTGAAAACAGACCTCGAGATCAGCCCTGAGGAGTTCAAGCTGGAGCTGAAGAGCTTCTCCGACCGCGAGGGCAAATGGTCTTCGACATTCACGAACGACGAACTCCGCATTGAGGTCCGGACTAAATTGGCTTACGACGGGATGCTGCGCTACGACATCTCCTTCGAGCCGCGCCGGGGGCCGGTCACGATCGAGAAATTCGAACTGCACATACCGATGAAGAAGGAATGGTCGCGCTACTTCGGCCACCACGCGACCGGGACGCGCGTGGAGACACAGGCCATCGTGTGCAAAGCGGGATTCCTCGAGCGCTGGTTCGAGGAATACGGGGATGGCATGCCGTTCACGTTTGCGTTCATGCTCTCCGCCGAAGACCGCGGCATCCAGTGGTTCTGTCCAAGCGACCGAAACTGGTCCAATCAGGACGAGCGCAAGAAGATAGCCGTCGAGTCGGACGACCGGAGCAACACGCTCGTCGTTGCCATTGTCAACAAAGCCAAAACACTGGATGGAACGACGGACTACAACTTCGGCATAACGGTCACCCCTGTCCGGCCTTCCGACCCTGACCATCCAGTTGAGATAAGCAACGGCCCCGGACCGCAGTTTCTTGTTGAAGGGGTGGACGAGAAGAAGGAGAAATGGGGACACCGGATGCTGAAGGCTTCCCAGGAAGCAGGCGGGATTGTCGGTATCCACGGCTACCTGGATCCGCAACGGATCGGTGTGCCGCGTTTGTATGATGAAGAGCAGGAGAAGCGGTACGTTCAGGCCGTTGATGTCATGCACCAGTACAAGATGAAGTACATACCGTACTCCACGTGGGGCGTGAACAGCAGCTTGCCGTTCTTCAAGAGCTTCGGATATGAGATGCTGCAGGAGCCAATCAAGGACATCTCTTTCGGCGCCTTCCAACAGACAATGGCTTCGACATTCCCCGACTGGTTTGTGCACAACCTTAACTACTTGCGCGACAAGATGAAGATCGACGGCCACTACATGGACAGTGTCCAGTACCCACGGCTGTGTTTCAACGAATTGGAGGGGCTGGCATGGACTGACGAACTGGGACGCAAGCACGGAACATATGAAATCTGGGCGCAACGCGACTTTGCTGAGCGCGTGTACGTGTATTGGCATCACGAAGCCAAGCCGAGCGGTCTCGTCAGCTCGCATGTCAGCCAAGTGCCGCTGTATTTCCTCGCGCCCTTCACCGATTGCATGGTAGCGGGTGAATGGCATATAGAGGGGAAGACGCTTGACGAGCAGTGCCCGTTGGACACGTTCCTCATGTTCTACGCAACCTGGCCGCACGGTGTCAGCACCCACCGGCTTTGGTGGAACTGGTACCGCAAGCCACTCCAGCGGAATCAGGTCTGGACCATGTGCCTGCTGCACGATGTGTTGATGCGGAACGGTGGCGGGAACATCCTGGCCTACGGCAAGAGTGTCGGCTACGGCAAGGCGGCGAGGCCTTACGTTCGTGTCCGCCGGGTCCGCCGGGAGTTCAACGGTTCGACGTTTGTGCCCTATTGGAGCCAGCAGATTGCCACGTTCTCGCCGCCAGGTCCGAGAGCGAGTGTGTGGGCTGACAGAACCCGGAAGGCGGCGTTCATCGTTGTGGGCAACATTCCGAATCAGGAGTACATCGGAACGATGACTGTGGACAGACAGGCCTTGCCCGCAGGAATGGGCCTGGATGCCTACGATGCAATGCTGGATGAGGAACTGGGGACCATCGATCAGGCCGTGCCCATCAGCATCAAGCCGATGCGCTACCGAATGGTCACAGTCGGTCTGCGTATTCCGTTGCCGCAGGGCGCGCATGTGGATAACGACGATTGAGCCATTCCACGCCAACGTGCGCGGGCAGGGCTGTTGGGGCGTGGTGCAGTTGGGAATGGTGAGGTGGAAGGCATGGCGGAGGCGACCTTCAAGATCTGGCAGGGCACCCCGGGCGGATACGCCGAACGGACGCCCTACATCGCGGGCTTCGAGTTCGCCCAGCCGACGCGCGTGGATGGGCTCCGCTGTGTGCATCATTACCTGAGTCAAATGGCCGAACTGTCGTACCGGCTCGAAGTGTGGCAGCGGGGCCGTTGGATCCGGGTCCGGGACCGGCGCAACGTGGCCCTGGTCTACCCGGGATTCATGTTCCCTCTCACCTATGAGCACCGGTTCCGGGAACGGCCCGTCGGCAAGGTGCGCATCGTCTACGAGCGTCCGGTGCAATTCTGCTGCTATCGCCTCGAGGTGCTCTGTGGGGATCAGGTCGTGGCAAGCGATGCACCCGAGCCTGTTCTGGAACAGGGAAACCGCTTCGGAACGTTCTACGACGACGCCTGGCGGACGCTTATGGCCGAGACCGTCGCGAGTGTCGGGCAGGTGGAGGACCAGGACCGGTTCGCGGCGATGCGTGACCGGTTCACCAAGCTGCACTTCGACCGGCGAGACCATGTTGCCGAGACCATTCTGCGCCGTGGCGAACCGGAACTGCGGGACATGGAGGAGTTCCTGCCGCGGATCCGCTTCGGCAGCACGGTGATCGGCGTGCCCGGTCAGCCAGGGGGCAACATCCGCGTGGACTGGAATCACGCGCTGCTGTGCGAACCGGCCAAGAACAGCCCGGAACCGAACAACGATCCGTACTTCTACTTCCGCAAGCGCGTGGTGTTCCTGGTCAGTGAGAACAGTGTCCCCTACGGAGCAAACCGGGACCGCTTTTCCGGACTCAAACTGCTGCGAGGCTACCTGCCTTGCGTCAGCTCGCGGTACCGGCACGAGGGGGTCGACTACAGGCTCGAGACCTTTGCTCACGACCCGGGTTCACGCGGCCCGGTCACTTTCGTCCGAATGCGGTCCCGGAACATGTCTACAAGGGAGAGGACGGCCCAGTTCGCGGCACGAATTGAGAAGTACGTCTTCCACGAACCCCCTCCGGTTATCGGCTTGCGCGATCCACACATCGTCTGCGAAAACGGCCGACCGATCCTCGGCGCCAGTGCCCCGTTGCACGAGGCGCAACGTCGGTTCGCCTGGGCGCGTACGCTCGCCCCGGGCGAATCTCACGAAGTCTGGCTTGCGTTCTGTCCGTCCGTATACGCCAACCCCGGGCCGCTGCCCACGCCGATGAGCGCCGCGTGCTACGCCCAGGCACGACGCGAGATGCAAGAGTACTGGCAGACACTGCTGCGCCCGGCCGTGCGCATCCAGGCAGCTGAGCCCACACTGAACCGCTGGTACGCCACCAGCCTCGTCCAGCTACTGCTGCTCACCGACACACCGAACGGCTATCTGTACTACGGCACCGGCTGCACCTACGACCATGCGCTGTACTACATCGAATCATTGCACGGCGCCTTCGCCCTGGCAAAACTCGGACTCGACACGCCCGGCAAGCGCTGCCAGGAGGGGTTCTACACCAATCCATACTACGACCACGAGAATAACCCGGTGCAGCAGGCGACCGGGAAGCTCTACTACCAGGTGAAGCCTTTCCGGAACTGGGCCTGCTACTTCGCGCATCTCACGTATCTCTACACCGGCGACACGGCGTGGTTACGCGAGATGGCTGAGCGGCTGCTGCCCAGAATGGAGGCGCTCATCGAGGAGATCGAGTCCACGGGCAAGGGAATCCTCCCACCCGGCTACTTCGGGGGCGATGTCCACGATCGCGAGGTGTACGCGATCCTGGCCGATATCCAGGCTTGTCTCGGCCTACACGCCTTCGGTCGACTGCTCGCCGCCCTCGACGACCCGCGCGCCCGACGATTCCGGGAGTACGAGCCTGTGTACCGTCAACGCGTTCTCGATGCCATGGAACAGACCCGCGCGCAGAGCGTCTGGGGCCGCCCATCCTACACGCTGGTTCTCGACCCGCACGAAACCGGTTACCTCGGCGAGAGACTTGAGGCCGTAATGGACAATACGCTCTCGGCTTACCTGGGCCTCTTTTGGAGCATGCTGCTCTTCACTGACGTCTTCGCGCGCCATGAGTCGCAACTGGCGGAGATCCGCGACTTCTACGAGAACAGCGGCGCGTTCCTTGCCGGGCTCCTGCGGATCCACGGGCTGCAGGTCGACAACACCTACGTGTACGGCTACCGGAGGGATCTGCTGTTGCGCGGCGAGAAGGACCGCTTCCTCCAGTCGCTGTTTGCCGACGTAACAGCCAACTGCACAGAGCACTTCCAGAGCTCGGAGCACTGGATCGTCGTCCCGGACAAGGACTGGGGCGCGGTAGAGGAGAAGCATCGGATCGGGGTCAGCGAGGCCCTGGTCGGGAGCCTGCGCAGTCTCTGCGACATGTTCTACCTGGAAGAGCTCAGCAACGTCGAGCCGACCGGGACTGTCTTCATCGGGCGCGGCGTACCTGACCGGTGGCACACGGGCACGCGCGGGTTCGGGGTGCGGAACGCACGCCTGGTCGGTGGCCAGATCGATATCCGCTACACGCCGCAGGACCATGGCAAACACATCACGCTGGCGGTGCACGCGCGCGGACTCAAGAGGGACAAGCAGTTCCGGATCCGAATCCCGCAACCCGACGGCCGCCTGCCGTCCGCGTTCACAACAACCGCGGTTGCGTGCGAGAGCGGGGAGGAGTTGATCGTGACCACGCGGCGTTCGTTCCGCATCACCTTCGCCTACATGTAGGCGCGAGGGCGATGAGCGGTTCCCGAGGCTGTTATGCGAACGTCGAGCTGCGCTGCCGCGGGGCACACCTGCCCGGGGCTGTCTCTGCTGATGGAGCTAGCCTGGAACAGGCGCACTACCGATCCTTGAGGCGCCAGCGGGTGCCCATGAGACAGGTCTTCTCACCCGACTCGTGAATCTGGTAGTAGACGGTGAGAATGCTGCCGTCCGCAAGCTGAGTCGAAGCGGGGTACCCGAGGTCACCGCTCATGGCGCCGGCGAGCTTGATCTCATTGTCCACATCCCAGGTCCGCCCGTTGTCCCAGCTGACGCAGGCATATTCACCATACGGCGCCAGGCGACGCCCATACACGGTGACGATCGCATCGTTCTTGAGGCGTATCAGATGTGGTGGATAGCCGAGCAGCGGGGTGGCAACCGCCGGCGTCCAGGTCTTGCCCCCGTCGGTGCTGATCGCCTGCCTCAGGTAGTCTTTCCTGCCGTCCCGCTTCCTGGTCTTGGGGTCGCTCCAATGGTATCGGAACTGAGCGATCAGGGCACCGTCAGCGGCTTCTACGACATGCGGTTCGTGAAAGCCGGTGATCGCGTCTCCCGGGCTGGCCTGGATGGAGGCAATCTGCTGCCAGGAGCGACCGTCATCTCGTGATTCTTCGACCGTGAGCTCCGTGTTCTTGTGCGGGAACCGCCTGCCAACGTAGAGCAGACGTCCGTCTTCCAGCTGAATGGCTCCGTGCGGCGCGGACCCTTTGGTCTTGACCGGAGCGTCCCACGTCTTGCCCCCGTCCTCTGAACGGCGGGTCCAGTAACCAAGCCACTGTTGCCGAATCTCCGGGGTCAGTTTCTCGGCGTGCAGGCGCCACTGGTTCAGGACGGCATCGCCCTCGAGATTTTTGAGCCAGGAGCTCTTCATTGAACCTTCGAACGCTAGGGACGTGAACCAGGCCACCACGAGCGTGCCTTCTTTCGTCTCGATGATACCGGCGTCACGATCGTCAAGCGGCGTGTTGCAGATGGACACCGGATCGGTCCAGGTCTTCCCATCATCTGCGCTGCGGACGAGTTGAACCTTGCCCCAGGGACAAACGTGTTGGTCCCGATCCCCCGAGAAAGCCGCGAGCAGTTCACCGTCACGGCGCAGGCAGACCGTGGGCCAGCCAATGTACCGGCCCTCCTGCTTGCAGATCACACTGATGTCTTCGATGGTCGCGTTGGTCTGGTCTGTCGGCACTTCGTAATGCATGCGGATCCTCCAGTCCTGGGGCAGTTCTGTTCGGTCACCGGTCACTGAAAACTCCTCGAAGTCGACCTGTCCTTCGCTCGTGTATACACCGGCGAATCCCGAAGCCAGGGCAGTGTCTTCCCCGGACAGCATCTCCTGCCCGTCAAGATAGACGGTGAGTTTGCTGCCGATCATGTCAGCTTGCGCCTCATGCCAACGCCCCGTCTCAAGTGGGATCTTCCGCTTGCGGGTGATTTCGTGGCGACCTTCAGCCCAGGCGTTCCGGGTGAGGATGATCTGGTCGTTCTTGGTGTCGTAGTGCACAAAACACGCTGTGCGTGAATCACTGGACCGCAGGATCAGTCCCGCCGCTTTGACCCCTTTCCCGGCATCAGTCACGCGGAAACGGACGCGAACGCTGGTGTTCGTGAACGCTGCTCCGCGGTAGAACGCCCAACTTCGGCCTTGGACGGAGGTCAGCCGCAGGGCCCTGTCCCCCCACTCATGGGTGCCGCTCTCAATTGTCCACTTGTCGGGTTGCCCCAGAGCCGGTGGGCCAGGTTGCGCCCATCCCAATCCGGCTGTCATGGTGGCAATGAGGAAGACGGTTGGCAGAGACGTCGAAAGGTTCATTGTCCACACGCTCCCATTTTGTGCTCGAACATCGAGGTCGCACTGTGATGCCGATCGGACCTCCTGTCAACGCTTCGGCCTCCTTCCGGCTCGACGTCCTCCGCCTCTCCCGTTACCTTCTGATAGATCGTCCCGCACCGTAATGAACCTGACGGAGGCATGCTGTGAGCACATACCGCCATCTTGTGGTCCTGTTGAGTTCCGGGTTGATTGCCTGCGGTTGGGTCACAGCAGCTCCACCCCCGGCTCTGCCGCCGCCGGACACGTCCCAAGGCCTGCTGTTCCACGCATCCTTCGATGTGGACCGACGTGCTGACGTCGCGGTGGGCGAAGACCTGCCCTGTCGCTCAAGGTACGCACGCGAGAATCGGACGGCCGAGGGGGGCACACACACGCCCGGCGTCTTCGGTGCAGCCCTGTCCGGACGCTGTGGGAAGGGCGGCTCGGGTCACTACGCGGGGCTCGGGAATGTGCTGCCCGAACGGGGGACCATCGCGTTCTTCGTCCGTCAGGTCGACATGCACTACGGCTTTGAGCCGCTCTGGCTGACGACCGTGGATTCATATTACTGGGGGATGTTCCTGCGCTTCTGCAACAAGAACCAGTCGCTCTCCGTCTGGAATATCGACGAAGTATACCGTCCCGACGTGCTTCACCCCCGGGGGACACCCCGACTTGAGTCTGGGGAATGGACCCATCTGGCGCTCGTTTGGGACCAGGCCTACGGGGCTACGTTCTACGTCAACGGTGCCCCGGCCGGATCGGATTGGGGGGAGCGCTCCTGGACAAGCCGAGGCGTCGATCCCGATGGCATTCGCCTATTCTACAACGATCATGTCTTCTACGACGAGCTGTACGTGTTCGATTTCCCGCTGTCAGCCGCACAATTGCAGACACTGCACGGGACCAATACGCCGCCCGCAGCCCCCGCCGAGACAATTTTCGATGAACGCCGGGGGGACAACCGCTTACAGGAACTCTCATGGACCCAGCCGGACCCGGCCGTGGCCCAAGTGGCCATCAACGCCCCCGCCTCGGCCAACACAATTCGCCGGATCCTGCCTCTCGATGCACGAGCAGTCAAGAAGTACGGTGGGGGAGCCATCGACGGCAAGCTCGGCCAGGGGTGGCCCCCACTGTACAACTACCGCTTCAATGGCGGGAACGGCCTGCACATCCACGTCGGACAGCCCTTCGATCTGATCACCATCGAAGGCTACTTCAACGGCGATATCCATGGATCCCACCAGCTGACCCCGACAGACGCCCCGTGGATGCACGTCAACTCCCCCATGTTCAAGAAACGGCTCGCGC
>Ga0209045_1000741_pt1 | contig 35257 bp, 23 predicted proteins | sample SaaInlLV_10m_DNA_4_FD_184664 | JGI IMG/M metagenome (GOLD analysis project Ga0209045, IMG submission 184664) | Marine microbial communities from expanding oxygen minimum zones in the Saanich Inlet - Saanich Inlet SI072_LV_200m_DNA (SPAdes) (version 2) | ecosystem: Environmental > Aquatic >...
CACCTGCAACCGGTCCGGGGAGCGCTCAGGGATGAGCTGCCTCCAGGGAACGCTGGTCTTGGTCCGGGGAGCGCTCAGGGATGAGCTGCCTCCAGGAGACACCGGTCTGGTTCCGGGGAGCGCTCAAGGATGAGCTGCCTCCAGGGAACACCGGTCTGGTTCCGGGGAGCGCTCAGGGATGAGCTGCCTCCAGGGAACGCTGGTCTTGGTCCGGGGAGCGCTCAGGGATGAGCTGCCTCCAGGGAACGCTGGTCTTGGTCCGGGGAGCGCTCAGGGATGAGCTGCCTCCAGGAGACACCGGTCTGGAGGCCGGTTATCCCTAACCGGTCTTAAAGAACCCAGTGCAGAGGGGTCGCCGTTCCTGAGAATGGCCAGTCTTCGGCTAAAGTACACAGATCCTTGCGAACAGGGTTAGCGCGAACATAGTCAAGCTTGCGGAGGTAATGCGACTGAGACCGCATTTGAGTGTCCCAACAATCATACTGAAATATGCGCTCCAGCGCTGGAATCTCATCGGCCACCCGCCGTTTCCAGTAACGCGCCCAGTTTTTCACCGGCGCGCAGTCCCATCTGCCGGGGGCGCAGAAGAGATGGACATGGTCCGGCATCACCACATAGGTGCCAACGGTCCAGTGATCACTCACCGACCAAGCTGTACGAAGAGCCTGGACCGTGGACGCGTTAGCCAGGATCTTCGCGCGTGGATACGTGCAGACGGTGACCAAGACAATGACCGGCTCATTGTGCCGCCGGACCGGTGATGGATGTGCAGGATGTCGGCGGAGTTGACGATCCTGAGTCATGGCATGGCCCTTTACTTATAGCGTTTGGCTGTTAGCTATTATATAAAACCCGTACCCATTCAGGTCAAGCAGCATTCCACCTGGAGGCCGGTTTTTCTAAACCGGTTCCGGGGAGCGCTCAAGGATGAGCTGCCTCCAGGAGACACCGGTCTGCCGGGTCCGGGCGCTCAGGGATGAGCTGCCTCCAGGGAATGCTGGCCCGGTTCCGGGGAGCGCTCAGGGATGAGCTACCTCCAGGGGATGCTGGTCTGGAGGCCGGGGAGCGCTCAGGGATCCGCCTACGTCTCCGGACTACGGCGCGACACGTGAGCTGCCTCCAGGGCTGGGACATCGAGAGACAGACAATGGAAACGACATGACACTACGCAGCATCATCTTAGGGCTTCTGGGCGCTGGTTCCATCTGCGGGCTGAGCTTTCTTAACGACCGCGTACTGAAGCAGACCTACCTGGTCGGCAACAGTATGCCGGTCGCGGTCTATGGGTTGCTCATCCTCTTCGTCGCCGTCGTGAACCCGTATCTGCGACGCTGGCGCTTGTCCGGCAAGGAGCTGACTGTTGTCCTGGCGCTGACGCTGGCCGCGTGCTGCGTGCCCGGGGCCGGGTTGCTGCGCACGTTCTCCTCGTCTCTGATCCTGCCGCACCACTACAGCCGCCTCGAAGTGGGGTGGCGCGAGGAGAAAGTCCTTGAGATGGTTCCGGAGCCCATGCTTGTAGACGTGTCGCAGGACGCGGACACGATCCTGGACGGCTTCGTCCAGGGCCTGGCGCCGAGCGATGGCCACGCTGCTGTGTCGGCCGTGCCCTGGTATGCATGGTTGCGCCCATGCGCATTCTGGTTGCCGTTGGTCATGGCACTTTGGGGCGTACAGATCGGTCTGTCACTGCTCTTTCACCGACAGTGGGCGGCTAACGAGCATCTACCTTACCCGGTTGCCTCTTTCGCCGAGGCGCTGCTGCCGAATGGCGAGAACGGGGGGCGATCCGTGCTCCGGTCACGAGCATTCTGGATCCCTGCCGGCGCAGTCTTCGTGTTGTATCTGAACAACTTCCTGTGCCGTTGGTATCCCCAGGTCCTGATCACCGTCCCAACACGTTTTGACTTCTCCGGCATCATGCCCCTCTTCCCTACTCTCGTCCGCGGCGGCGGCGCACGTTTGCTGGTCCCCACCGTCTACTTCATTGTCATTGGCATTGCTTACCTTATCCCGGGTGATGTGTCGCTGGCGTTTGGGGTTGGACCTTTCCTGTGGGCCCTGCTGGCGGGTGGGCTTGCCGCCTATGGTGTTAACCTGAACACGGTCTACGGCGGTACCAACGGTTACACGGGATTGAATGCCCGGGCGTTCCTGCTTTTCGGCGCCAACCTAGGGGTCTTCATCACCTTGCTTTACACGGGGCGCCACTACCTGAAGACCGCGTTCTCCCAGGCGTTCGACCGCCGTCATGCCATCGATGAGGAGCACCGCACGGCTGTGTTCGGGTGCCGCCTGTTCGTCGGTGCGTTTACAGTGTTCGTCGTGCTGCTGTCACTGACGCGTATCGGGATCATCCCGGCATTCCTGTTCGCCGCGATCCTGGTGGTCTTCTTCACGGTTATGGCCCGGCTAATAGCGGAGACGGGATTGTTCTACATTCAGCCCATGTTCCACGCCTGCGTAATCCTCTGGGGCCTGTTCGGTGTCCGGGCCATCGGTCTGCAGACGCTGCTGGTCATGCAGGTGCTGACCATGGTCCTCACCATCGATCCGCGGGAATCGTTGATGCCGTTCATGACCAACTCGCTCCGTCTCCTGGAGTACCGAAACGCGAAATTGCCACGCGCCGCCGGCTGGTGTGCCGCCGCGATTCTGCTCGGGCTTGCCGTCGCCTTGCCGTTGAGCCTCTACATTCAATACGATCAAGGCAACGCCGTGTGGGAAGGGTGGGCCGACCGCGCCGTGCCGCGCATGCCGTTCGCGAATGTCACCGCCGCGAAGCGCACCCTCGTTGCACAAGGTCTGCTGGCGGAGGCACACGACTCCCAGGGCTCGGTCGGCCTGCTACGGGCCGCGCCGCACCCGGCCTGCGTCACGGCCATGCTCGCCGGGCTCGGCCTGTTCCTCGTCTTTGCCGTCGCGCGGCTGCGCTTGCGATGGTGGCCGCTGCACCCGCTCCTGTTCGTGATCTGGGGCACGGAACCGATCTGGCGCATGTGCGGGGCATTCCTCCTCGGCTGGGCGATCAAGATGACGATTCAGAAGTACGGCGGCGCGACTGTCTACAACCGGCTCAAACCCGTGATGATGGGCCTCATTGCCGGCGAAATCCTGGGCGCCGTGTTCCCGTGTATCGTCGGTGCCATCTATTACTTGGTGACCGGAACGCCGCCGGCTTCATTTCACGTGTTGCCGGGGTGATGGTGGTTGGGATGAAGAGTGGGATGGATTGGAACACAATGGTGGATAGCATGACAACCCGAGAACGCTTTCACGCCGTGATGAACGCGCAACCCTTCGACCGCCTGCCTGTGGTCGAATGGGCCGGCTGGTGGAACCAGACCATTGACCGCTGGCACGAGGAAAAACTCCCCGCCGATGTGACGGACCGGTACGACATTGTCCGTCACTTCGGACTTGATCTCTATTGTCAGGCGTCGCTTGCTCACACAACCCCCGCCTGTCCGCGGCCCGAACACCACGGAGCCGGCATCCTGGCCTCCATTGAGGACTACGAGCGGATCCGGCCCGAGCTTCTGCCCTGGCCACCGTCGAACCGGGATGCGATGCTGCGGGAGTTCGAGCACTGGGCACGGCTCCAGGAAAAGGGCGAGGCTGTCGTCTGGTTCAGTGTGCAGGGCTTCTTCTGGTGGCCGCGGACGCTTTTCGGCATTGAGCAACACTTGTTTGCGTTCTACGACCAGGCCGAGCTCATGCACCGCATGAATCAGGACCTGGCCGAATGGCAGCTCAAGGTCTTCGACGACATGGCGAACGTGTGTGAACCAGACTTCATGAGCTTCGCCGAAGACATGAGTTACAACCACGGCCCCATGCTCTCCAAAGACCTCTTTGACGAGTTCATGACGCCTTACTATCGCCAAGTGGTTCCGCGTCTGGACGAGCTCGGCATTATCCCGATCGTCGATTCGGACGGCGACATCACGGTCCCGGCCGAGTGGTTCCGGGACGTGGGAGTCCGGGGCATTCTCCCCCTGGAACGCCAGGCGGGCGTCGACGTTGCGCAGCTCCGCGACCTGTTCCCCGACATGTGCTGGATCGGGTGTTTCGACAAGATGACCATGAACCAGGGCGAGGCCGCCATGCGCGCGGAGTTCGAACGGTTGCTGCCCACCGCGGCAAAGGGCCGCCTCATCATCAGCTGCGATCACCAGACCCCGCCGGGCGTGTCGTATGACGACTACCAGCTCTATTTGCGGCTGTTCCGCGAATACGGCGCCGTGGCCGGCCGGCTGTCAGCGCAGCTGGGGACGGCCGAATGAGCAAGACACTGTCGTCGCTACACGGACGGGGCTGGGGGGAGAATGCTCCGCCGGCGGTACTCGCGCGGGCTGATGCCCATGATGTTGCGGAATTGCCGCGAGAAGTAGTTGCTGTCGCTGAAGCCGACCCCGACGGCCACCGCGGACATGCTCCGGTCGGAGCGTCGGAGCAAAGGGCACGCCTTGCGGATGCGCAGCCGGATGAGGTGGTGTATCGGCGTGTGCCCTACACCGCGCTTGAAAGCGCGGTACAGGCTGCTCTCGGACATGTGCGCGATCCGGGCCAGACGGGCAATGTCGATGGGCTCGGCGTAGTGGTCCTCCAAGTGCCCGAGGGCTTCACCTATGCGCAGCAGCGGACGGCTTGCGGCTGTCTGCACTTGACCGTAGCAGCGCGAGAGATATCCCACAATCTGCATGAACGACACAACGGACATGGCGAGAAAGCCGGGCGGCCGTTCGGTGCACTCGCGTTCGAGCGCGTCGATCATCGGCGCCAGGTAACTGAGTTGATGCGAATCGAGGTGCAACCTGCTGCTGAAGCGGTGTTGCTTACGGAAGCGCGGCTCGAGGGTGAACAGCGCATGGTAGCCCGGTAGGCTGCGCAGGTCATGCAGCGGAAGATCGAGCTGCCCGGGTTTGAACATGATGTTGACCAGCTCCAACTGCCTGGGATTGCGGTAGCCGTGTTCCCCACTGCCCTGAATTACGAACACGTCCCCGGCCATGACGTCGTGCTCGTCGTCGACCGTGAAATGCACTCCCTGCCCGCTGAGTACGATGACCAGCTCCGAAAAGGCATGACTGTGCAAACGACTGGGACGCTGCGACACACGGCGGTGGACGACAACCGGCATTCGGGCGTCGTCGAAGAAGTCCTCGTGTCTGAACTGATGCGGCATGGTGGTGGGACGTCCCGGGTTGCTCCGTGCTGTGGCCTACACTACCTCGCTCCTGTCCCAACATGCAAGTATTGTGCTGAAAATAGCCGGTTTCGTCAAGGAAATGGCCGTGATGCGGAATGATCTTAGACGAGGAAACCAGGAACTGCGATAGAGGAATTGACGGCGTGCACATCATCGTCTGCATAAAGCAGGTCCCGTATACGACCGAGGTGCGGATCAACCCGGAGACCAACACCCTGATACGCGAGGGTGTGGAGTCGATCGTCAACCCGTACGACATGTACGCGGTCGAGGAGGCCCTGCGCATACGGGATCGTCTTGGTTGCGGCCGCATCACGGTATTGAGCATGGGGCCGCCGCAGGTGGAGACAGCGTTGCGTGAGTGCCTGGCTCTGGGGGTTGACGCGGCAGTGCTGTTGTGCGACCGAGCGTTTGCGGGTGCCGACACCTGGTCGACCAGCCTGACGCTGTCTGCTGCACTGCGCCGCCTGGACCCCGGGCTGATCCTGGCAGGCAAGCAGGCGATCGACGGGGACACGGCTCAAGTTGGCCCCGGCATCGCCTGCCATCTGGATCTTCCCCAAGTGTGTTATGTATCGCGCATCTGCGAGATAACCGCCCGGAACGCGACTGTGGAGCGACTGCTGGACCACGGGCACGAACGCGTGCACGTGGAACTGCCGGCAGTCTTGACGGTTGTCAAGGAGATCAACGAGCCACGTATGCCCTCTCTGAAAGGCAAGGTCCGCGCGCGTGGCGCCAATCTGACTGTGTGGGGCCGGGCAGATCTCGATGTGGATGCCGACGTCGTGGGTCTGGCGGGATCGCCCACGGCGGTCAATCGCATTTTCTGTCCTCCTCAGCGGTCAGGGGGAGGCCTGGTCCCCGGGGGCAGTGCTGCCGAGGTCGCGGGGAACCTGGTCAAGCGTTTGCGTGCGGACGGCGTTCTGTCGGACGGGAGGGAATCCCATGGCTAGTCCGGCGATCCGCATTGACTGCGACGCATGTGTGGGGTGCCGCAAGTGTATCCCCGCCTGTCCGTTCGGCGCCATTGCCATCGAGGAGCGTTGTGCGGTGGCGAGCGAAGCCTGCACGCTGTGCGGGGCTTGTGTGGACAGCTGCGAATTCGATGCCATCATCCTCGAGCGTCCCGAAGAGGGCGAGCCCATTCCGAACGACTGGCAGGGCGTCTGGGTTTTCGGGGAGCAAGTGGACGGTGTCATCCAGCCTGTTGTTGACGAACTGATCGGGGCTGGCCGGCGGCTGGCGGATGCGCTTGACCACGAACTGACGGTGGTTTGCTTCGGCGCGGATATGGCTGACCAGGCGAATGCGTTGCTGCAGTATCCTGTCGAACGGATCCTGCTGGTGGAAGATCCCCTGCTTGCGGACTACACAGCCGAACCTTACGCTGCGGCTCTTTCAGACCTGATCGCCGAGGGCAAGCCGGGGATCGTGCTGGCTGGCGCCACCGCGATAGGGCGGAGCTTCCTGGCCCGGGTCGCCGTCAGCGCCCACACGGGTATCACGGCGGATTGTACCGAGCTCGGGATTACCGACGACGGCTTGCTGCTGCAGACACGACCGGCGTTTGGCGGCAACATCATGGCCTCGATTCTCTGTGCCAACCATCGGCCGCAGATGGCGACGGTACGGCACGGCGTCATGCCGGCGGCAACACCTGAACAGCGTCAGTGCCCGGGCACGGTGGAGCGCGTACCCATGCGTCCCGGCTGGGCGCGCTCACGGTCACGCCGCTTGGCCTTCCTCGACGAAGGGGGGCACTCGATCAATCTGACCGAAGCGGAGATCATCGTGGCCGGCGGTCGCGGCCTGGGACGGGCGGAGAACGTCGCGTTGGCGGAGCAACTGGCCGACGCACTGGGCGGGGTTGTCGGCGCCAGTCGCGGTGCCGTGGATGCAGGTTGGATTCCCTACGGCCATCAGGTGGGGCAGACGGGCAAGACGGTCAACCCCAAGCTGTACATTGCCTGCGGGATATCCGGGGCCGTCCAGCACCTGGTCGGCATGTCCAGCGCCGACACGATTGTCGCCATCAATAACGACCCGAATGCGCCGATCTTCGATGTGGCCACCCACGGTGTTGTCGGGGATGTCGCCGAGATCATCCCGGCGTTGATCGAGCAACTGACGGGGGGGGGGGCGAGCCGGGAACGGCACGGACGAGAACCGACGGACGCGGACGACCACGGGCAAGCGTGGACAGGTGCGGACACGGCGCCGCGTTCGGACGCCGAGCCAGGCGTCTCAATTGAGAAACTGGATGCCCGGCACGAAGAGTACCTGCGTGATGAATCGCGGCGGGTGGGGCGCGCCGAGTCCATCTCCTTCCCTCGCACCGAGGCGGACATCCGGGATGTATTGCGACGCCTGGCAACCGACGGCACACCCGTTACCACCCAAGGCGCCCGTACCGGGATTGCCGGCGGCGCTGTGCCCGCCGGCGGCCATATCCTGAACCTCAGCCGCATGAACCGCATCACCGCCCTGCGACAGGATGCCGACGGCGGTGCATTCTCTGTCACTGTCCAGCCCGGTGTGCTGTTGAGTGAACTGCGTGAGGCTGTACATGCGCGAGATTTCCGCACGGACGGCTGGTCGGAGAAATCGATGGCGGCGCTGGATGCCTTCCGACAGGCCCCGCCTCACTTCTTTGCCCCGGACCCAACCGAGACCAGCGCCTCCATTGGCGGCATGGTCGCAAGCAATGCCTCCGGAGCCTGCTCGTTCCGTCACGGCCCCACGGGCGGGCATGTGCTGGGCCTGCGGGTCCTGCTTCCCGATGGGGACGCCGTGAGCCTGAAACGAGGCCAGTGCTTTGCTGACGGCCGCCATTTCAGCCTGCAATTGGACTCCGGCCGCACGGTCTCCGGCGAGCTCCCCGCATACACACCTCCACCGGTGAAGAGCGCGGCCGGGTATCGGTTGGCAGACGACATGGATCTGCTCGATCTGTTCATGGGGATGGAAGGCACGCTCGGGGTCATCACCGAAATCGAGGTGAGTCTGTTGCCCGCGTCCCCTGAGCGCTGGGGCATCCTGGCCTTTCTCCCGGACGAGGCAACCGCTCTGCGCCTGGTGCGTGCCGTGCGCGGCGAAACCGTTGGCGGTGCTCCCATCGCGGACGCCCGTCCGGAGGCCGTGGAGTTCTTCAATGCCGCCGCCTTGAATCTGCTGTGCAAGCACAAGCGGGACAATCCCGGCTTTGTCGCGATCCCCGCACTCCCGGATCACCTCCATACAGCGATTTACGTCGAGTATCAGGGAGCGTCCGACGCGGACGCCTACGAGGCCGTTCAGCGATTTGGCCATCTGCTCGAAGCGGTCGGCGGCGACAGTGGCGCAACATGGGCGGCGGAGAACCGACACGAAATGGCGCGCCTGAAGACGTTCCGTCACACAGTGCCGGAAGTCGTAAATCTGCAGATTGATCAACGGCGGAAGAAGGAACCCGAGCTGACCAAGCTGGGCACCGACATGTCCGTGCCCGATGCGCGCCTCGGCGACGCCATGGAGATGTACAACAGGGATGTGGCCGGCAGCGGCCTGGACGCCGTCATTTTCGGCCATATCGGGGACAACCACGTTCACGTGAACATCCTGCCGAACACCATGGACGAATACGCCCGCGGCAAGCAGCTGTACAAGGACTGGGCCCGGCAAGTGGTAGCGTGGGGCGGCAGTGTCTCCGCCGAACACGGTATTGGTAAGCTCAAGACCGACTTCCTGCGCCTGATGGTAGGCGAGGACGTCTGCGACCAGATGCGTGATCTGAAGTCCTGTTTCGACCCCGACCTGCGCCTGAACAGCGGCAACTTGTTCGCCCCGGAGTAGAGAGAAGAACGCATGAGAGCAATGAAACTCACCGGCATCCGCGCGATGGAGATGCTGGAAGTTGCGGACCCCGCAATCGTCAACCCGAACGATGTCCTGATCCGGATGAAGGTCGTGGGCGTTTGCGGCTCGGATGTGCACTACTACGAGACCGGCCAGATCGGTTCGCAGGTTGTGGACTACCCCTTTGCGGTGGGCCATGAGGGCGCCGGCGTTGTCGAAGCGGTCGGCCCGGCCGTCACCCGCGTCAAGCCCGGTGACCGCATAGCCATTGAGCCGGCCATGTCCTGCGGCGCCTGCGACCAGTGCTTGGCAGACCGACCCCACACCTGCCGCAAACTCCGCTTCCTCGGCTGCCCCAAACAGGCCGAAGGCTGCCTTTCCGAGTACATCGCCATGCCCGAAGACAGCTGCTTCAAGGTCAGCGACAAGACCACCTTCGACGAGGCGGCCATCTCCGAACCGCTGGCCATCGGTGTTTACGCCGTCAAGCAGTCGATTCCCATGCAGGGGGCGAGGGTCGGCATCCTCGGCGCCGGCTGCATCGGCCTGAGCGTCCTGCTGCCCGCCAAAGCCCAGGGAGCCGACAAGATTTACGTGACCGACAAGATCGATACTCGCCTCGACCTGGCTGCCAAGGCCGGCGCGGCCTGGGGCGGCAATCCGGATCGCGAGGACGTGGTGGCGAAGGTCGCGGAGTTGGAGCCGGGTGGTCTCGACGTGGTCTTCGAGTGCTGTGGCGAACAAGACGCGCTGGATCAGGCGATCGACATGCTCAAGCCAGGTGGCAAGCTGTTGCTCATCGGCATTCCTCCAACGGCCAAACGCGTGAGCTTCCTGATCGACGAGCTGCGGCACAAGGAGATCTGTATCCAGAACGTGCGCCGCCAGAACCACTGCGTGCAGCCGGCGCTGGACATGATGGACCGTGGGGATTTCGACGTCAACATCATGGTCACGCATCGCTTCCTGTTCGAGCAGACGCAGGCGGCCTTCGACTTGGCCGCTTCTTATGCTGATGGCGTTCTGAAGACGATGATCGATTTCCCGAAATGAACCGAAAGGACTCGGATGAAAGCCGCTGTAATCAAAGAACCCGGCCGGATCGTTGTTGAAGAGGTCGCCATTCCTGTACCCGATGCGGGAGAGGTCTTGCTGAAGGTTGACGCCTGTGCGCTGTGCGGGACCGACCAGCGCGTACTGAAAGGCGAGAAGCATGTGGATGTACCGATCGTCGGGCACGAGATCGCCGGCACTGTCGCCGCCGTTGGTACGGATGTCAAGGGCGTTGAACTCGACGAACGCTACGCCGTGCAGACGGTCATCGGCTGCAACGCCTGCCCGATGTGTGCTCTTGAGCGCCAGAACCTGTGCGAAAATGGGTTCAAGGCGATCGGTTACCAGTGGAATGGCGGCTTCGCCGAATACATGGTCATGCCCGTTGCCGGAGTCCGGCAGGGCTGCCTGATCCCACTCCCGGCCGGCATGAGCGCAGAAGCGGGAACGCTCATCGAGCCGCTCAGTTGCTGCGTGAACGGAATGCGCTGCCTGCCGTTCGAGGGCATGCACGCGGTGGCGGTCTTTGGCGGCGGCATCATCGGCGTACTCAACGGCCTGGTCGCCAAAGCGCGCGGAGCAGAACGAGTTGTGATCTTCGATGTCGCGCAGGATCGTCTGAACCTGCTTGAGTCGCTGGGGCTGCCGTTCGATGGCCTCATCAACAGCCGTGACCATGACCCGGTCGAGTGGATCACGAACTTTACCGGCGGACGCGGCGCGAACGCGGTCGTGGTCGCCGCATCCGTCAAACAGCTGGTGCCGATAGGGATCCAAATGCTGGCGCGGGACGGGCATCTGTCCATCTTCGCCGGCATGCCCAAGTCTGATCCGGTCGAGCCGTTGGACCTGAACCTGATCCACTATCCCGAACTGCACATCCACGGGGCCAACAGCTCTGTGCAGCGCGACTACACTGAGGCCCGTGAGTTGATCAGCAGTGGGCGAGTTGCGGCCGAGAAACTGGTGACGCACACCTTCAGCCTCGACGATTTCAACGAGGCGGTCGCGACGCAGGGCAACCCCGCGTCCGGTTCGCTCAAAGTGATCATCAAACCGTAAGGAGTACCCATGGCTCTTACTGAGAAGTACGCTGATGAAGTCGCGAAGTTTGTGAAGGTTAGCAACCAGCTCGCGGCCAACAAGTATGTGACCGGATACGGTGGCAACGCCGCCTGGAAGCTCGAGGACGACCTGATCATCATCACGCCGACCATGCTAAACAAGGGCGAGATCACCAGCCGTGATGTCGTCTTCATCAACATGGCCGGCGACACAGTCGAGGGCGCCCGCCGCCCCACCGGCGAACGGCCCATGTACATCAAGTTCTTCAATGACCGTCCGGACATCCGCTCGGTCATCCACTGCCACGCCCCGAACGTCGGCGCCTTTGCGATCATGAAGGGCGAAAACCTGCTGATGAGGCCGTTCTTTCCCGAGACATCGCATGAAGTCGGCCCGGTCCCGGTGGTGCCGTACGCCGAACCGCTCACACAGCAGTTGGCGGACAACTTCGAGCCGTTCATCAGGAAGTACAACAGCTTCATTATGGAGAACCACGGACTGGTCACCATGAGTCCGGAGGGGATCGAATACACCATGATGAACGTGGAACTGCTGGAGATGTCCGCCTACTCCATCCTCCAGGTCCTGGCGGCGGGACGCGAGCTAAAGGAACTGTCGCGCGAAGACATCGAGGGGCTGGACAACGTAATGAAGCAGCGCAACTGCCCTATGTTCGGCGCACCCGGCGTCTACCAGTCGCTTGTGGAACTCTACTTCTGAGGAGTGCCATGAAGGAGCACATGATGAACGACAACAGCTACGCATTGGCAAGAGCACAGTACGCCGCCTTTGGGGTGGACACGGACGCGGCGATCGAGCAAGCGCTGGCCATCCCGATCTCCCTGCACTGCTGGCAGGCGGACGACAACATCGGGTTCGAGGAGCAGGACGGGGTAGGCCGGCAAAGAGCCTCCAGATGATGCGACGATCTCAATTCACAACGCTTCTTGTCATCTGCCTGTTGTCGGGGTGTGCGGTGTTTGTGCGGCCCAAGGGGGCTTTCGGGGATTGCAGGAAAGCAGAGCTTGTACTCTCGCAGAAAACCAACCAGCTGACGGCATCCGATCTCGGCTCGTCTTTCGAACTGACCGCCAGCGGCGGGGATCCCTACGTCTTCTTTGACGACATCGGCGATTTCTGTCGCAGAGACAAGCCCCATGTGATCGCCTTCGAGTATATCTACGCAAAAGCATCCGGCAGATTCAATTTCTACTGCTGGCTCAAGGGACAGGCGGGCATATCCGATTCGACGGGGTGCTGAAAAAGGCGGAGACGTGGACATGGCATTGGATGGATGTCAGCAGAAACGGCAAGGGTCTCGGGGCTGCCATCCAACGCTTGCGCATCGATCCGCCCGCCCCCGGGATGAAGATCCGGAATGTGCATCTCGTGGAGGCCGACAAGGCGCTGCTGCAGCGCGCGGCGGTGGGTGATTTCGTCGGCTCTCTGGACACGCTCGGGATTGAAACCAAAGGCATGACCGCGGACCCGTGCGCGATGGAAACGGTCCGTTACTCTGACCAAAAGAGCACCAGTGTGGTCAGGAGTGTCTACGCCCACCTTGATCTGGATGCACGGTCGAAACAGGTCGAAGAGAAGGGCCACGTCAAGGCTCTTGTCCCGCTGGGACCGGTGATCGCGGCGGGTGAAGGCGAGCATCCCGACAATCACACCGTGGTCCGGATCCTGAGAAACGCAAGCTCTCCTATTGGTGGTGCTACCAGTCTGATCGAGCGATGGACCAGGGCAACCCTCAACGCTTTGATCTGACGATCCGGCGCAATCCGGAGATCGTGAAGTGCATTGCTGCAGCGAACAAACGTCTGCAGGAGAGACTTGACAGAACGCCCCACTTCTGAAGGCGAGAGTATGACATCCAAAGAGAGAGTACTGACCACACTGGCACATCAAGAGGCCGATCGCGTCCCCATCAACTACCATTCCAACCCGGGGGTTGATGGAAGACTCAAAGAGCACTTCGGTCTCGAGCGGCATGATGCAGAGGGACTGCGTCAAGCCCTCGCCGTAGACTTCCGGGGCATCGGCGTTCCCTACACAGGGCCTAGACTGCACGAGGACATCCCGGAGCGTGGTGTGAAGGTAGACAACTGGGGCATCCACCGCATGTATGTCGAACACGAGAGCGGGGGGTACTGGGACTACTGCGACTTCCCTCTCCGGGACGCCGATGAGGAGACGGTGGCGAACTGGCCCATGCCGTCGCCGGATGATCACGATTACAGCGGGGTGCGGGATGCTTGCGACAGGAACAGCGACTATGCCCTCCACGTCGGGGGCGCAGGCCTGGGCTGCATCATCAACACGGCTGGGTTCCACCGTTCGATGGAGCAGGTGTTCTGCGATCTCGCACTGGACGAGCCTGCGGGTGTGCTGCTGATCGACCGATTCCTCGCGATCCAACTCGAAGTCACCGAACGGACACTTGAGGCTGCCCCAAAGGGCGCGATCGATTTCATGTGGATGGGCGAGGACCTGGGGACGCAGAAAGGGCCGTTGATCAGCATGGAGATGCTCAGGAAGCATATTCTGCCGCGGCACAGGCCCTTTCTCGATCTCGCGGCTTCCTACGATCTACCGGTCATGATGCACACCTGTGGTTCCAGCAGTTGGGCCTACGAGGAGTACATCAAGATGGGGCTGAGGGCCGTCGACACGTTGCAGCCTGAAGCTGCGGACATGTCTCCAGCATACCTGAAAGAGACCTTCGGTGGGCGACTTGCCTTCCACGGTTGCATCAGCACGGCTGGTCCTGTTGCCACCGGCACAGTCGAGGAGACCGTTGCGTACTGCCGGAAGACGCTGGAGATCATGATGCCCGGCGGAGGCTACTGCTTTGCGCCCACCCATTCTCTGCAGGACAATTCACCGACCGAAAACGTCATCGCCATGTACGAAACAGCTATGCAATACGGGAGATACCGATGAGCAAACAGCTTTCGCACCTGACTGGTATAGTGACCCTGGCTGTCTTTGTGGCCGTCTGTGCAACCGGCTGCCGGCACATCACCCACGAACAGGGAGGGACCCCGACTATGCCTTTGACCGAAGACGACTTCGTCTCCGTGCGCGATGGGCGCCTTTGCCTCAACGGGCGCGAGTACCGGGCTGCCGGGGTCAACATTCCTAACCTGTCGCAGTCTTACATGGGCACCTGGCACCACGACACGCAGATCTACAGGACGACCGCGAAGGCGCGCCAGGCCATGATTGCAGCGCTGGACGATCTGGCGAAGCACAACATCCCTTTCATTCGCTTCTTTGCCGGTGTCGGCTATCCCGTGGATGCTCAGAAGCTCTACATGAAGGATCGCGAGGAATTTTGGCGTCAGATGGACGAGCTGTTCGGGCTGTGTCGCGAACGCAACATCCGGCTTATCCCGAGTCTGAGCATCTTCGCGACGTGGGCCGGTTACCATGGCGAATACAAGAACGCGATCCTCGATCCCACGTCGAAGACCTACGCCTCCACCTACGGCTACGTGCGCGAGTTCGTGACCCGTTGCCGCGACGACCCGGTCGTGTTGCTGTGGGAACTGCACAATGAGATCTTCCTGCACGCCGACCTCAATCACACGGGGCGGAAGCCGAAGTTTGCCGCTCTCTACCCGCCGGGCACGCGCGGCCATCGGTTGGAGCCCACGACCATCGAGGACTACTACACGACCGAGATGCTGACCCGGGTCTGCGCGGATATGACGCGGTTCATCAAGTCAATCGATCCCAATCACCTGGTCACGACGGGGGACGCGCATCCGCGGGATTGCAGCAAGTCCCTGCGCGAGAACTGGCCGAAGCATGTGTGGACGTTCGACACGATCGAGGAGCACTGCGACAGCCTGCTGCTGCAGCAGGCGCGGCCGTTGGATGTGATCAGCCTGCACGTCTACGGCAATTTCGGAACCCGCTACAAGGTCGACAATCTGCCCATTGTCGACTATGCCCGTGGCATGATTCGGGCCGCACACGCGGACAAGCGCCCCGTCCTGATCGGCGAGTTCGGTCAGGGGCGGAAGCGCTTCCTCAAAGACGATCCCGGGGCGGAGTGGTTCCTGAAGTGCTTTGACATGTTCGGCGCCGAAGGCGTGTCGCTGGTCACGCTGTGGACCGTCCACTTCCCCTGGCAGAAGAAAGACTTCAACATCCCCGACTGCGCGGCGCACCCCGCTGTCTTCGAACGCCTGCGTCGCTTCAACGAGGACCACGTCGCGCCACTTGTGCCCAGCAACGTGCAAGGCAAATAGTGAGCGTGTACTAGACCACGGACGGAGAATCCTGTGCGTAAGCGATACAAGTTGTGGCCCAGGACCCGGAGACGGTGCTTGGTGTTTCCGGGGCTCGCCGCGGCGTTTCTGGGATTGAGTGTGAGGGCAGACATGGACTACGCGTGCGAGGATGGGACGGTCCCCACCGGACTCCACGCTTCCACAGGCTCACGTCTCGGCATCTCCGAACGCCAGGCCATCACGTCCGACCAAGCGTTCCGTTGGGCATGGCAACAGACGGCAACGCTCACGGTCGACATTGATCCCGACACCACGTCTGTAGGAGCCGACAGCGTCGGCGAGTTCTGGCTCTACTGCATCAACCCGATGCCCGGTCCAGGTATGAAGCTGATTGCCGGGCACGGCAACGAACCCGGTTGCCGCGGCACAGTCAACACCGATTTCCGAGGCTGGCGACTCATCCGCTTCCGTTTCGGTGACATGGCAGGTGAACTTCCGAGCCAGGTGACGTGGCTGCGGTTGCGGTCCCCGAGCGCGGCCGGAGCCGTGTTCCTTGACAAGATCAGCATCCAGTCCGAAGGGCCGTCCGGCCCCCAGTTCGCCTCGCGTCAGGTACCGTGGAGTTTCTTGCCCTTCCGGCTGCGGCGGATGGATGCAACCACGGTCGCCGAGCCCACCCGCGAACCGGCACTGCTGGAGGGTGTTCGGGCCCTGAAACGTCGTCTCGTGGCACGTCATGTCCCTAAAGGCAAGCTGGAGGCGCAGCTGGTGACTCAGTTGCTCGAACGGACAGCGGCCTACGGGATCGAAGTGACGGACGAAGGGATGATCGGTGCCGCCATCGACGTGCGCACCTTCGACGCCCTGCTGAAAGACATCGCCTTAGCCTGTCAGCGCCCCGGTTCGGCCGAAGACAAGGTGCGTCTGCAAGCCGCGTTCCTGACCCTCAGCCGTTTCATGCTGGATCGCGGCCATGCTGCCGGCAGCCACACGAACTCCAGGATCTGGTACGGAACCGAGGCGCACTACCTGGCCTTCTTCCTGATGCAGGATGCCTTGGCAGCAGATCCCGACTTGTTGGACGCAGTGTCCGCGTCGCTCCGGTGGGCCAACGTGACCGGACGCGTCTTCTTCCCCGGCGATCGCGACGAGTGGTGCTACCCTGGGCACGGATACCTGAACCAGGCCGGCCAAATGGACTATCTCATCTGCGACCTGTGGGGGCACATCTACGCCATGCTGACGGGGCGGGACGAGGGTCTACAAGCCGCAATGCTGCAGGCCTGGGGGCGCTGGACGGAGCACTCATTGTGCACGCACCATTACGACTCGCGCGGCCAGATCAAACCCGACGGCAGCCTCTACCACCACTTGATGTTCTACAGCGGCTACGGCCTGCCCGCGATCGCCCGTCTGGTCGAGGTGGTGGCGGCCTTGGATGGCAGCCCGCTCGAGGTGCCACGACCACTCTACGACAAGCTCAAGTTCGCCTACATGCGCGCTCGGCTTTGGGCGTTCCCGCAGTTCGGAACCATCGCATTCGGGCGTCACCCACTCGGGCGGACCTGGCCTCTCCCCGGGATCGACCTGCTGAGCAGGGCAGTCCCGGGAACGGATGGTCCAGACGGTGAGCTGGCCGCAGTTCATGTGCGCGTTGCCGGTTTGGCCGCTGCGTCCGCCCAAAAGCTCTATGGTCGCCCCATTCCCCCCGAGCCGCGACCCGATGGCTACTGGTCTTTCAACCATGCTGCCGCCGGCATCATGCACCGACACGATCGCGCCGTGCACTTCAAGGGATTCGCCTCGACGCCGGACTACGCTGTGCGGGGAACCGAGATCTACGCCAACCGGGACAACGCCTACGGACGCTACCAGAACTACGGCACGATCGAGATCTTCAGCTACGACAGCAGCGACCGAAGCGGCTTTCAATACGACGGCTGGGATTGGTGTAGGTACCCCGGCACCACCACACTCCTGCTGCCGCTCGACCGGATGAAGGGCCCCCGTTCCCCCAAGGTAGAGGCCCCGTTCGCGGGCAGTTGTCACCTGCAGAACGATCAGGGGATCTTCGCCTTCGCACTGGATCAAGTCGGCCGGGAATCGCTGACCGTGCGCAAGTCCGCCTACGCCATGCCCAATGGTGTAATCGTGTGCCTGGGCAGCCAGATCGGGAGCGAGTGCGCGGAATACGAAACCGTCACCACGCTCTTCCAGAACGGCTTGGCATCGCCGACAGACCCGATTCTGCTGGCCGGTGAAACGGCACGTAGCTTCCCGCTCGAGCGTGAGCTGACCGTGGCTGCCCCCACCGTTCTCAATGATGCCCAAGGCAACGCTTACGTTGTGCGGCCCAATGTTGTCCTTCATCTGGCACGGACCCGGCAGCAGTCCCGGCACGACAAGCAGCGCACCGAGAACAAAGTCACGGCAGGGGATTTCGCCACGGCGTGGCTGTCTCACGGCAAGGCACCACGCGATGCCTCGTATCACTACGCGATCATCCCCGGTGGGTGTCCGGACTTGGTCGCGAAGGCTGCGTCCCCAGATCCCGGGTACAAGATCCTGCGGCGCGACGCGACTGCTCACGGCGTGGAAGATCGTCTCAGCGGGTCGACAGCATTTGCCGCCTTCGAAGGCGGGCTCCTCGGGCACGACCTGCTCTACGCGGTCGACAAGAAGTGCTTCCTTATCTGCCGCCGCAAGTCCGTGGATGATCCCCGCCTTGAGCTCGCGGTTGCGGATCCGAATCTGAACCACCGAGGCAAAGGGCCTACGACGGTCACCGTGACGCTCAACGGGGAGTGGGAACTGGCGGGGAGTGCTCTACCAGCACAGGTGTCACTGTCTTCGCCTGCTCCGGGACGCACGGCCCTGGCGGTGACGTGCGACACCGGCATTCCGGTCAGTCTGAGTCTCTTTTTGGGCACGGGGAGAAGATAGCCATGGGTACCCCCGGCGACTTGAACGATGGAGGGAATCGCGAAGGCGAACAGATCAAGAACGACCTTCACTGCTCTGTCGAGGGGTGCAAAATGCTGGGCGAGCGCTTCGCCGAGAAAGCAATTGAACTGATGTTGTTCTTCTACTGAACAGGCACGTAACGCCGCGGAGGCGGACCCCATGTCAAGGACCACTGACTGGAAAGGCCAAGGTGGAATAGTCCTGTGAAACGATACGTAACCGTCCTGTTGATCTCCCTTGCCGCATCAATCCACGCTGCGGAGAATGGCGGAGTTGTCTCATCGGCACGTAGACCTGGAAACGCCAGACCCAATGTGCTGCTGATTATCAGCGATGATCAGGGCTATGGGGAATTCGGGTTCACCGGCAACAAGAATGTCCTGACCCCCAACCTCGACAAGTTGGCTGAACAGTCGGCTGTGTTCGGGAACTTCGTCGTGGCGCCGGCCTGTTCGCCGACGCGCTCGGCCCTGATGATGGGGCGCAACCATTTCAAGACAGGCGTCTGGGGTGTAGGGCCGGCATGCAACATCCTCGACGATGAAGTCTTCATGCCGCAGTTCTTCAAAAAGATCGGATACGCGACTGCGCTTTTCGGCAAGGGGGATAGCGTCCAAGCCGTGGGCGGAAACCCCGATGGTAGATACGTCCCCAATCGCCTACCATCTATTCGAACAGCATGATGCCCATGTAGTCGCCGTTATTTAGGCCGCCCTGGGTCGGTGCCCAGGAGGAGGGCTCACACTTGCCGTCGCTCCAGTCGCTGCGTCCGAACTGGGCACGCCATACCTGGCCGGGTTCGGGCGTCCTGCTGAAGTCCTGCCAGGGAATAGCGATCTCGAGGATCCAGGAGTTTCCCTGTTCGTCGATTCCCGTTGCGACGCGCAGCTTGCTGTTCCACTGTTTGCCGTCCATGGCGTCATAGACCGCGGCCTTGGCGTTGATGATGTAGTGATAGAACTTGTCTTTGGGCCATTTCGGCGGCACGATGGCGAAATCGGCGCTGTCGTCGTTCCACACGGCGGCGTCGCGTTTGTCGTAAACGGCAGCGCGGTTGTTGACGTCGGCTTCTGTCAGCCTGTAGGCGACGTATAGGTGTGTGTCATCATAGCTCAACCGGACTTCGGTCTGGCATCTGGCCGGGCTGTCTGTCGTTCCGTGTCTTTGATGATCGAACGCGTAAAACCCGGTGAGCACTGGCGCGCCTGCCCATTCGCCGGTTGAGATCACGCCGTCGAGATTCGGGGGGGTGGAGCGTTTCGGCACGATCGCGACAGTGTTCAGGAAACTGTCGACTCGTTGATTGAATTCCTTCCAGGCCAGTCCTTGGGTTAACGGTTTCTCCTTGAACCGTCTCTGTATCTCTTCGCCCAGCGCGGCGTAGCGGGCACGCAGCGCTGGGTTGAGTGCGTCCCCTGACACGCCCGCATTCTCCGAGCTCTCCTCACGGGCAAGACGCGTAACCAACGCGCTGGCGACTCGGCAGTAGGTGGGGTTCATGGGCTCTGCAGCGAGTTTCGTCTTGCCCTTATTGCCATCCAGAAGGACCGTGGGATCGCCGGCCAATCCATCGATGTATCGGGCCAACGCCTCGCGTCCGAACGCTGCCTCGTTCAGCTTCGCGGCCAGCTCGAAGAACATGCCCGGGGTCAATTCCCGCTCAGTGGCGATCCAGTCGCACAGCGTCTTGGCCCGCGCGACGCCGGCGGCGTACCGGGTCACGGTGAAGGTGTCGTGGAAATGACGGATGCGGCGGCGTTGCCTCTCCGTCGCTGCCAGCCCCAGTGCCTGGTCGAGACTCCGGCTGCAATCGTCGATCACCGAGGGTGTCATGACCAAATCGATCGGTGCGCTGACGAACCAGTACGGATTCAGGTGCGAGGTGTTTCGGTTCCAAGCGTTCTCCAGGGCCGTGAAGTAGCGGACCATCGGCTCGGACGCCGGGCCGAAGCAATCGTCGCAGAACTGGCGCAGGAGCGTGTTCGGGTCCAGATCGACGTCCCAAAGCAGACGCGCGGTGATCCAGGTCTTCGGTCCGTCAAACCCGAAACACGTATACTCTTCGCCGTGGTAAGCGGTTCCGCCTGCCTCGGTGAAGAACTTCAGGAAGTCTCTGGTGGAACGCAGTTCCAGACGCGGATACTTGGCGCCGTTGAAGTCGACGTGCCAGCCGTGTACGGCCAGCCGTTCCGCGACGTTGGCCCAGGGTAGGACAACGCCGCGCACCTGCTGGAACTGCTTCGTGCGGGCGTGGAAGAGCGAGTAGTCCGTCACCACCAGGACCACGATGTTGGGATGCAGCTTGAAGTCGGGGGGAGCGTAGGTGCCATTCTGGTAGGCCATTGCCCCGACCAGCTTTCCGGGATGTGTCTTCTCGAGTTCCCGGCAAACTCGGTTCAGGAACTTGAAGTAGACGTTCGAGTAGTTGGCCCGGCCGTCGTTGCTGTACTTGACTCCGCCATTGCCCGCCCGGCAGCGTTCGCACTCGCACCAGCCGTAGTTGTCGTTAATCGCCAAGCTGACCAGCTCCTCGTAGGGGCGCGCGTCGAAGAACGTCCGCGCCTCGTCAGCCACTGCCGCCACTACTTGAGGATTGCTCATGCACGGCTGCCAGTTCTTGGTCAGCTCCCACTTCTTCGGGATTTTGCGCTTACCGTCCAGCAACGGGTAGAACTCGGGGTTCTTCTTGCCGTATTTCTCAGGGGCCAGGAGCTTGCCGAGGTTATGGGGGATGTGGTACCGGCCGCCCCACGCTATCTGGTTACGAGTCATCCAGTCGCTGCGTTCGGGCACCCAGGCTCCGAGCGAGAAGTCGCGTGAGAGATAGTCCGGCGTGTGCTCCACGCTCAACTCACCGACCGCAATGGTGTCGTTCTGCGGGATGATGGTCCACAGCGGGTCCTTGGCCCCTTTTTTCTCCGGCAGGTAGTGGTGCACGTCCAGGACTTCCATGAGGAATGCGCTCATGGCGAAACCCATGCCGCGGCGGTTCAGGTGTTGCTCGCCGCCGCAGGCGATGACCAGGTTGTCCCCCACCCGCTTGAGCACGGTGTGCTGCTTGTCCCGGGCGTCGAGGTCGAGGGCCAGGCCTTCGACGAATTGCGTGCGGCCAAGGTGAATCTGGGGACCCGTTGCGCCCCGGTGCGCTTCGGACCCGTCCTCCACGGCAGGAAGCGTCACCCCACTGATCCGGCGCACCATGTCCTGCAACGTCCGGACCGGCCTGTCGATGTTACTGGAATGCACACTGTTCCGCCAGCGGAACTCGACTTGCTGCGCCGCGTAGGTGGCTGTGGGCTTGCCGGCTCCGTCCAGCTGCTTGAGGGGCGGCACTGGCTTCTCCCATCGCGGATGGACGATCGTGGCCACAGCCTTCCCGTCCCTGACAATGGTCAACGGCTCCGCCGCCTGAGTCGGCGCCGCCAACACGCTTGCCAAAAGCAATGTCCCACAGAGGAAGCCGGCTACTCTCTCGGGTCTCATGGCTCAACTCCATGTTCTCGATGAACGGCAGGTCGCGGACCGCGTCCATCGGCTTGTTGACTCAGGAGCTCGGCTCGGCGCGCGCCCATGCGGTAGAGCTCATAGACTTCGTCTGGGTTGAGAATCCGGTTGTATGCGCGGAAATCGTCGAGGCCCATGGTTCGCTTGTCGCCTCCCAGGGTGAAGGCCTCGCCGTGGGCTTCCGGAAACGCGTGCCAACGCCAGACGTAGACTACTTCGCCCTGAACGTACATGCGGGTCTGGTTCCGCCGGCCCCACTCCCCGACTGTGACGCAGACATGCAACCACTCGCCTTTGTCCCAATCGTCCACAGTCCACAGCGCCTGGCTGGCAAAGACCGGACGGGGCGTGCCATCCGTTCCTGCGGGGTTTGCGCTGCTGAAAAAGGTGAGATTGACGCCTTCTTTGGCGGACCTGAAACCGATCTCGATATGGTTGACCTCCCGCATGCGGCCGCCTCTCTTAATGCGTTCCGGATCATTCTTGCGGAATACCACGGGTAGGTTTCCCTTCTCTCCCGGGCTCCAGTGCGGCTTGATCCAGAACGCGATGCTGCCCTTGCCTAGAGGGAAGGAGTCCGGTTCCGTGTATGTGAGACCAGCGTCACCGGAGATGACGACCGCTTCACCCACCGGGCCCGTCTCGTATGTGACTTCGATCGGTTTGACAGGCGTGCAGACCGGCTCGCCAGTCGCGGCGGCAAGAGATCTGTCGAAGGGCAGGTGGAAGGTCAGCCCCACGGCCTCCTCAGTAACTGCGGTGTCCGGCAGGGGAAGCATGTCCCCGACTCGCGTGGTTTCGTACCTGTGTGGCACGGGCTGATTCACCCGATAGAGGTCTTTTGCCAACGCAGCCATCTCCGCGCGAATCTCGGCTTCGTGAGGTTTGCCCTCGATGTAATCGGCGAACTGTTTCTTGTAGAAGCCGTGCCACGGCTTGCCCTCCATCGCGGCAAGCTGCTTGTCGAGGAAAGCCGTCATCTGCGCCATGTCCGTCCTGTCGCCTTCGAAATGTCGGAGGCTTTTGAGTTCGATGAGTGCCATCCCTCGGAGTCTGCATGAGAGATCCCCGCGTTTCCTGTTCACCGTCGCGACGTGCACGGCTTGCTGGTACTGCGGTGTTTCGCGGTTCTTGGCCAAGTTGATCCCGTCGGCCAGGTCGCGAGCCTCGTAGTGTCCGACTTCTTCCTCGTCGATCTTCAGCGCATAGGCTCCGGACTGGAGGCCCGTCACGCACAATGCCTCGCGGTTCAGTTCGTCCGTGAACGGCACCAGTCTGACTCCGAGTGGCCCCACTTCGTCGGTGGGAAAGGGCAGCGCGTTCGCCTTGACAGTGAACTGCACGGACGTGTCGCCAGTCGTCAGCTCAGTCACTGTGCAGTTCGTTTGCTCCACGACCGTCCTCCCGGCTGCATCGATTTTCACGCTCGACACCACAGCCGGTGCCCCTTGCGCGGTGAGGAAGAGATAGGCCATGACGAAGTGTCCGCGCGTGTCGGGGTGGACACGGCGTGTGTCGTAGAACGAGAACGTCGGATCCACCCGGTGCTGTTCTTCGAGAACTCGCAACACGCCAGTGTTCATGTCCACCAGAGCGGCATCGAAGCGCTCGGCCAGCGTTCGGCAGTGATCGGCGCACTTGAGCAGGCCGTCGTTTACGCGTGGTCGGGCAGGTTCCAGATGATCGGGGCCGCGGGAGAGGCTGATCTGATCAAAAGGCGACGGCGTGAAGAGCACGATCCTGCTGCCAATGCCTGCGATCTGTTTGCAGAGCTTGTCCATTTGCTCGCCGTACAGGTGCAGTTTCGCGTCTCTCTTCGCTTGGACCTCGGGCGCACAAGTCGTTGAACTGCCGTACAAGCTGCGGCCCACGTCGTTCATGCCAAGCATGACCGTGCACACTGTCGGGTTGCACGGCGCGATGTCCCCGTCGAAACGCCGGACCGTCCCTTGGGCCGTGTCTCCGCTGATACCCCGATCGAACACGGTGATCTCCCGATCGGGGAAGCGGGTGAGGTAGTACAGGTGGACGAACTCATGGTAGTCCGACTCGTTGGCATCGCCGTGAGTGATGCTGTCGCCGATGAAGCCGACTCGTTCGCCATCCTCGAAGAGCGGCGTGGCGGCTCGACCCGTTTCTGTGAGTATCCCGGCTGCGAGTGCCGCTGCACAGACGAAACCGAGGAATACTCTTCGTCTCATGTTGCTATTCCGTCTGTTGTACGCACGTGCCATGTCGGTTCATGCGCTCATTCCAGGACCAGCCAGCCGCGTTCGTTCTTCTGGGCGCCACGCCAGTGCCGCGTCTCGCGGGCAAGGGTCCAACTCCCCACGTTCCGGCCCCACTGGTTGCGGGCGTAGCGGACGAGGTTCAGGCGGAAGTAGGGCGCCCCGGCGGGGTCGACGTTGATTTTCTCCCAGCTCACGGCCATTTCCGTCTGCCACTCGTTCGCGCCCGGGTCCCAGACGGTCTTGTGCGACGCGACGGCTTCGATCCCCTTTTCCAGCAGACCACCGTACACGTTCACGATAAGCTGGCCGCCAGGTCTGTCGGCGAAATCCAGGTACACCTCAACCGACGGCGTCTGGTTGGCGCTGCGGAATCCGCGTGCCCTGGCCTTGTCGCCGTGCTGCTTGAGGTAGTCGTCATAGCTGTCCTGGCTCTGGTCACCACACCGTAACGCCACGTACAAGTAGTTGTCGTCATACGCGAAAGCGACATCCGTGGCGTAGGGGAAGGGCAACGCCGAGTTCCGGACGAACCACGTCTGCTTACTCTTCCACTGCCAGCAGGCATCGTCCAAGCCGCCGTCGATGACGGGTGGCGTGTCTGCCCGGTTTGCCCCGACGATCCGTTGTGAGGCGTTGCGGAGGGTTGCCAGGCGTTTCTCGGCAGCCGGGCCTTCCCGCCGTACGTGTGCCGCCAGCTTGTCCACGGCCTTCCCGGCCGCATCACGCAGCCTTCCCGCATTGCGCTCGCCCTGGCCGAGCAGTTGCTCGATTTCCTGGCGGACGCTGCCCCCCAGAACGTATTCCATGAGCTCAATGGCCCGACTGCTGGCCACGATTGAGCCGATTTGCCTGGCGTCCTTGCGCTGTAACTGGAAGACGTGACGCCAGAGCTCGGTACGGGGCCAGTCCTTCTCACCTTCCAGCAACGCAGTCAGCACGTCTGCGGGGGGCGCCTTTGCCTTCATCAGTTCCGCTGCGGCAGCGTGGGCGTGGTGACGCCTGACAACGGTCTCACTGACGGTTAGGCACGAGGCGAAGTAGTCGATCCGTTTTCGGGTGAGCGTATCGCCGGCTGCCTTTGTCTGTGCCTGATCCAGCAGCTTCCACAACGGCGGGAAGTCCTCGGGGAGCATCAGGTCGAATTGGGACTCCCGTCTGTAGCCATACATGTTCCCGGATGCCTTGACCCGGGCGGCCCCCTCGGCGTAGTCCTGTTCGACGGCTTCGAAGTAGGCCTTCATGGGCTCCGCGGCCGGGCCGAAGCAGGCCCGGCACCAACGGCTCAGAAGCTGGCCGGGGTCCTGAGTGGGGGCCCACAGCAGGCGCTCGGTGATCCAGAGTTTGGGGCCGTCGAACCCCCGACCGTACTGCACCTCGGCGTAGAATCCCGAGCCCGGGCACTTCTCGGCCACATGCTTGAGTTTTTCGGCGAGATGGCGCGTGTAGATGCGCGGGATGGAGTAGCCTCTGCCATAGAGGTATTCGTAGAGCCCGATGCGGTCCACCCGTTCCAGCCAAGCGTCGACCTGGCCCAAGTCGTGTTCGCGTTCCGCGGGGTTGCCCCAGGCGCCGCTCGAATCGCAGATGAACGGGAGGATATTGCGCTGTACGGGGAAGTTGGGGGGATGCTCGGTCCGGCAGTAGGCGAGTGTACCGATGAACCTGTCGGGGTGTGTCTCGTGCACGCGGCGTGCGACCTCGTTCAGGAAGGTGTACCAGTAGTCACTGGCATGGGTTGTCTTGCCCTCGATTTTGATGCTGTGCGTTCGGCCCTGCAGCGGTTTGCAGCGTTCGCACTGGCAGTACTTGTAGGAGTCGTTCATGCCCAGGCTTGCAGAGAGGCGATTGGGCTGTTTGTCGAAACGCTCGCGGCAGTGCTCGGTCACGATGTCAATCACATCGGGATTCAGGACGCAGGGGTTCGGCGTGCTCGACCCTACACACGGAACGCGCTTGCCTTGCCAGAGGCCGAAGTACTCCGGGTTGTCCGGGAACTGACTGGCGAGCATGAAGCGTTGGCCGATGTAGTGATGGAAATCGTACCGGCCGTTGCCGGCGTGCAGCCGCCAGGTTCGGCCATCCCGGTAGGTGTTGAGGCAACGCGAGAGGAAAGCGGGTACTTCGACACGGCTTTCGGGCCGGATGATCACGCGCTCGTGTCTTGGGGCAATGCTGAACAGCTCGTTGGGGATGTACTGGTCAATGCCGAGATAGGAACTGAGGAAGTCGTAGACCACGTACTGCATGTTGCCGGCGAGGATCACGAAGGTCGGCGTGACGTGAATCACGTAGCCGTCACTGTCCATGTCTCTGAGCCGGTCGCGGAAGAGCTCCCGCGTCCTGTTCGTGGCACCCAGGTAGATCGCGGGGCCGTCGGTTTCGGGTTTGTACACCCCTTCTGCGACGATTTGCAGTGTCCGTCCCGTGCTATCTTTGATGCTGTCCCGCAACTGCTCGGCATAGGCCTGTGCCGTCGTCGGGATAGGCCGAGGCGGATAGTCACCCACATATCGCCAGGCCAGTCGTTCCCCTTTGCTCTGGGCACCGGTAACGATGACAGCCTGCGTTTGGTCATTGACCAGGGGGAACGCCGATGCCGCTCCCGAGTCTCGCGCGGCCCATACGAAGATGGCGATCAACACGCCTCTGAATGCAATTGCGTTCGCCGCACGCATCATGTCGCTCCTTCCATAACCGGGACAATCCCGGTCGTTGCGCGATCAATGGGCAAAAGTGGGCAGCTAACAGAAGACCCTAATTGCGCACTATTGCGCAATCAAGCCTGCGCCCATCGCTCTGCAGGCCGGAGAGAAGATGGTGCTGGTGGTCAGGTGACACGTGTCGACCAAGAAGCGACGAAGGACTAACTTCCTTCGTCTCAACGCATTTCGCCAGATCTCACATGCCTGGTCGAGCTTTCCTCCGGTCAATCTCTACAGTATAGAAGCTCTGCCGTACTTCCCGTCTCAACACAAGCAGAGCGAGAAACGTGATAGTGGGAAAACAGATGACTAACAACCGAGCTTTCGCCTACTGTTCCCGTCTTTTCGCAGGCGTGGTCGCAGTTCTTGCGGGCATCCTTGCGGGCAGTCTCTTTGCAGTTGAAGAGAGAGCGGCCAATGGCGGCGTCCGCCAGTCACCGTCCAATACTGCCCGTCCGAACATCATTCTCGTCATGGCTGACGATCAGGGCTGGGGAGACACCGGTTACAACGGTCATCCATTCGTGCGAACACCCGCCCTTGACGCCATGGCCAGGGAGGGGTTCGTGTTTGACCGCTTCTATGCGGGAGCGCCGGTCTGTTCCCCGACCCGTGCCAGCGTCATGACGGGGCGTTGTCCGGTCCGGTCGAAGGTTGCCAACCACGGTCGCTATATGCGTCCGCAGGAACAGACGATAGCTGAAACGCTGAAATCGGCAGGCTATGTGACCGGATTCTTCGGCAAACTGCACCTTGGGTCAGGGCAACCGAACACGCCCTGCAACCCCAGCGGCATGGGCTTCGATGAGTGGGTTATGGGGCTCAATTTCTTCGATAACGATCCCTACCTGAGCCGAAATGGGAAGGTCGAACACGTCCAGGGCAAAGGTTCCGTGATCGTGATGGATGAAGCGATCGCATTCCTTAGGAAGCACAGGGCTGATCGTCGTCCTCTCTTCACAGTGATATGGTTCCCATCACCCCACGACCCGCATCGGGAAGTGCCTGATGGCCCCGCTCTCTACTCTGGGAAGAAACGGGCTGGATATTACCGGGAGATTACGCTGCTCGACCAGCAGGTCGGTCGCCTGCGTAGCGAACTGAGGAAGACGGGGATGGCGGACAACACGATCCTCTGGTATTGCAGTGACAATGGGGGGCTCGTCAAGGAGACGTCCGGCGGCCGGGGGCGGAAGGGCAGTATCTACGAAGGCGGACTGCGTGTCCCGGGTATCATCGAATGGCCTGCGCGCAAGCTCAAAGGACGAACTGCGGTTCCGGTCTCGACCTGTGATATGTACCCAACCTTAATGGCTTTGGCCGGGGTGGAGTTGATTGCCCCACACCCGCTTGATGGAATTGACGTCAGTGCGATCATCGCAGGAAAGACAGGTAGACGCAGCAAACCAATGGGTTTCTGGTTTCGCTTACAGACCGGGCAAGGAACGTGGAACGACCGGATTCTGAAGGCGATCATGGAGAAGCAGCAGGCGGGTGCACCACTGCCACACGATCCTCCGCGCATGCTCAAAGACGTGAATGACTTTCCCCAGTTTCCGGGGGATACCGCGAAAGGGCATGCCGCATGGAATGACTGGCCCTTTAAGCTGCACCGCGTCAACGGCAATGCATATCAACTCTACAATCTCGAAGCTGACCCGATGGAGGCAACCGATCTCTCCACTCGTCCCGAACATCAACAGCGACTTGAACGGATGAAGAAGGAACTGGGTGCCTGGATGCGTTCGGTTGTTGGGAGCCTTAACGGAAACGACTATGCGAAGAAGCCGTAGCAGAGCACGGAGATGCGAATGGTGCGGGCCTCAAGGAACTGGTCGCTCAACTCACGGCGGACCTTGGAGCAAGGACCTCAACGTGGTCATGGGCTATCAAAGCCCAGGAAAGATCAAGGTGGAATAGTCCTGCGAGACGACACGTAACCCCGGAAACGCGAGGCCCAGTGTGCTACTGATCATCAATGGCGATCAGGGCCACGGGGAATTTGGCCGGGATGTCCTGACCCTCGACCTCGACAGACTGGCGGAGCAGTCAGCTGCTTTTGGCGACTTTGCCGTTGCTCTTGTCTTCTGAGGGAGAAGCGCTTTGACAGGAAGATTGAGGACAGAAAAATGAGAGGCATGGGATGCCGATAGATGTCAGAGCAGACCTTGTCAGGTTGACGCAACGTGAGTTTGCCGCCATAGCCTATGAAGTGGTATCTAGGCGGGAAACCACCGTCGAGACGTCCGCACATGGGAAGCCCTCTGAGGGAGAAGCGCTTTGACAGGAAGATTGAGGACAGAAAAATGAGAGAGATGGGATGCCGATAGATGTCAGAGCAAACCTTGTCAGGTTGACACAACGTGAGTTTGCCGCCATAGCCTATGAAGTCGTGAGCCAGGCGTTTGCTGTCCATAGCGAGCTGGGCTCTCTGTTTGATGAGACAGTCTATCAGAACGCATTGGCCGCACGCTTGAGGGATGTCCGGACGGAGGTCCGGATCGATGTCACCTTTCGGGATTTCCGTAAGATCTATGTGATGGACGCGGTTGTATCCGACGGAGCCGTGTTTGAGTTCAAGGCAGTAAAGGGGATCTGTCCGCGCCACAGAAGTCAGCTGCTGAACTATCTGCTTCTCGCCGGGCTGAATCATGGGAAATTGATCAATTTCGGAACCGATGGGGTTGAGCACGAGTTTGTTAACACAAGCCTGACCCACGCCGATCGAACCTGCTTTGGGGTGCGTGATGACGAGTGGCTCGAGACTGACGGCTTCGGGGAGGACGAAAAAAAGCTCGTACTGGAAATCTTGCGGGATTGGGGGACGGGACTCGATTGCGCCCTGTACAGAGAGGCCCTGTTCCACTTTCTTGGCGGGAAGAATGGACTCCTAGCCAACTTGGATATCATTCAGAACGGCATGTGTGTTGCACAACAGGTCGTACCCTTGTGCGGGAACTCCACGGCCGTGCGTTTAACGATGTTCCAAGGTGAAAAGGGAAAATTCGAACGGGATCTAATCCGCTTCATGCAGGCCACCAGAATCTGTTTCTTACAGTGGATTAATGTCGCCCGGAGTGAGGTAACGTTCAAAACTCTCCATCTTTCTGTCCCAGATTTTTCTGTCTAAATCAAGGAGCAACTGAGATGAAACCGAACATCATACTCGTTAACTGTGACGATCTCGGCTATGGCGACCTCGGCTGCTATGGATCGCCGGAGAACCGGACGCCGCATCTTGATCAGCTTGCCGAGGAAGGGATCCGCTTCACCGACTTCTACGCGATGTGCCCGGTGTGTTCGGCGTCGAGGGCCGGCATGCTCACCGGCACGTATCCGCCGCGCATCAGCTTTGTTGATGTGCTCTTCCCCGGGGCTGCCAAAGGCATGAAACCGGGCGAGAACACGATCGCATCGCTGCTGAAGCAGCAGGACTACTCGACCATGATCGTGGGGAAGTGGCATTGCGGGGATCAGAAGGAATTTCTGCCTACCGAACACGGCTTCGATCACTACTTCGGCATTCCCTACAGTAATGACATGGGCCGTCAGGACCGGGGAGACGCTGCCCGATTCTGGAGTCAGAGATACCCCGACGGCATTCCGCCACTCCCGCTTCTCAAGGACGATGAGGTCATTCAAGAGCAGCCTGATCAGTCGGCGATAACCGAACGCTACGTGGAGAAAGGCGTGAGCTTCATCCGTGACAACCGGGACAAGCCGTTCTTCCTGTACTTCCCCCAAATGTATGTCCATCTGCCCATCTATGTCCCGGAGAACTACCTCAGGAATGCCGGAGGCGACGCCTACAGAGCTGCGGTTGAGCATGTCGACTGGTCTGTTGGTGTGCTGGTTGATGAGCTCAGACGCCAGGGGCTTGAAGAGAACACGCTGATCGTTTTCACGTCGGACAACGGCTCCCGGGCAATGCCTCCCTCGGGCGGCTCGAATGCTCCCCTGCGTGGACGCAAAGGACAGACTTGGGAAGGAGGACAGCGTGTCCCGTGCATCATGCGCTGGAAAGGGACCATCCCCGAAGGGCGTGAGTGTGCAAGTCTCGTCGCCGCCGCTGACTTCCTGCCCACGTTCGTGAACCTTGCCGGTGGCGACATTCCGGAATCGCCGACTATCGACGGCGTGGATCTCGGCTGCTTGCTCGAAGGGAACACAAGCGCAACTCCGCGGGAGCTCTTCTTCTACTGCAGAGGAAACGGCATCGAGGCGGTGCGTGACGAGCGCTACAAGCTGCATCTCAGGAAAGGGCAGGAAGACATCCTGGAGCTCTACGACCTGCGCACGGACATCTCCGAGAGCAACGATATCGCTGCTGAGAGCCCGGAGATTGTGGCACAGCTGCAACAGGCCATTGACGACATGCGCGCAAGAATCGGGGACGACAAGATGAGCATCGAGGGTTCGGAACGGCGCGAATGCGGCCATGTCGAGAACGCCGTCCCGCTGACGACATACGACGAGAATCACCCGTATATCATCGCTGAGTACGACATCGGCCACTGCGGCTGATGTCGCCCAATAGGAATGACTCGTGGACGAATGAGAGCATGAGAACATGAACAAGACCTGCCGCGCTTGCCTTGACTGTGGCGCTTCCCAGATGCGCAGATCATGAACGTGACGTTCGACAACGCAGCATACGTGAGCCACAGGACCCGCAATCTGAGGCTGTGCTTCCTGGCCGGATGCGTTGTCATGAGCGCAAGCCTGCGTGCCGCAGAATTCACCATGCACCTGACTGACTGGTATGTGAATTCGTTTGGGCATGCAGACTCGGGCGCAAAGCTCGGAGTGGAGCTGACTCCGGCCGGTACCCAGGCGCTGCAGATGCACTTCTTCGGCCCGGAGACGGTTACGGTTGTGACGTCCAGTGGGGTCGAGGCCCAATGTGACGCCTGGCCTGAAACGTTCGGTGGCTTCGGTGTCTACGTCCGGAACGACGGTCGCCGCACTGTTTTGAACGCCGCGTTCCGGGATCGCGACTTGCACCAGTTCAACATGCATCTGCCGATTGAGCACGACGGCTGGCGCTACGTCTACGTCGACCAGTTGACCAACTACAAGGACAAGCAGGCAGTCCTGAACCCACGCGAGCTTGGCACGGTCTGGTTCACCGTGCGGGGGGGAGCCGGGGCCGCCGTCGCGGTCGGCCCCATCCACTGGCATCCGAGCGGACAGGTACTGCTGCCCACGTACGAGGCGGCCGTTGCCGATGCCTTCTACACCGAGGCACCGCCGACCATTGACGGCCGGACCGTGGACGACGCTTGGCAGGACGCGCCAAGATACTCCCTGGACCACCTGGCCCATTCGCGTGACGCACCGTCAAGCTCCGAGGACCGTTTCATGGTACTCTGGGATGAGAGCCGGCTCTACGTGGCTGCGGAGTTCGCCCATCCCGAAGGCGCGGTACTCAAGGCGCAGAAGACACGCCGCGACGCAGAGGTGTGGCGGGACGAGGATGTCGAGGTCTTTGTCGGGAACGGTCTGGACCCGCGCATGTTCTACCAGTTCTTCGTCAACCCCGCCAACACACAGGCCGACTACGCGCGCGTTTTTGACCAGACCCAAGACACGATTGTGACCAAGACAACTCAGTGGAACGCCGATTGGGCCAGCGCCGTAGCGCGTGAGGGAGGGCGTTGGACAGTCGAGCTCGCCATTCCCTGGACCAGTATGTCGTTCGAAGCCGCCCCGGCCCTGATCAATTTCCAGCTCATGCGCGGCAACCACTGCTTCCCCGGCAAGAAGATCGAGTACGCGGTGTGGAGTCCGGTTCGACGCTCGCCGTGGCAGGGGTTTGGGTTACTCCGGCTTTGCCGTCGGGATCAAGACACGTTCAGCTTGGAGCGTCTTCGAGCGAAACTCCTAGGGCCAGGTCGGATTTGGGTGACGGGTAGATTCCGGAATGCCACTCAGCAACCTACGACGCTTGGCCCAGTCCGTTTGCGGGCATGGCTGTCGGACGCTTTCGCCCCGCCCCGAATGTTTGCGGAAACCGTCGCGTTCGCGAGCCCCGAGGGCACCGTGGACTGGCTCCTGGAGTACCCGGGTGCAATTGACGGAGACCATCGTTTGACGGTCAGCGCCGAACCGGCTTCCCCCGCTCAGCCGGTTGCGCCTGGGATCGGCTTGCTCCGTTTCCGCATGGACCTGCCCAGTCCGGTGAAGGTCAATGACATCGTGCTGTTGCCGAGGCCCAAGACAGTGGCCTGGAGGAAGGGCGCATTCCAGATCCGGGACGAGGACACCATCGGCCTGTCTGCTGACGCCACACCCCGGACGATCCAGACCGCGGAACTGATGGCCGAGTACCTCTACGGACACACCGGTGTGCGCCCTGCAGTCAGCACGGTCGCAGGCAGCGGCAGCCGTTTGCGGTTGAGCATCGCCCCGGGGGTGAGCACAGGCGAGACGGGGGCCGCAGACGAAGCGTACACGCTGAACGTGAGCGCCGCCGAACTCGTGATCACCGGCGCCGGTGAGCACGGGCTGTATTACGGCGTGGTTACGCTGCGGCAGATCATGAAGGCCACGAAGCAGCCGGCCATACCCATACCGGCAGTACACATCCAAGACTGGGCCTACCACCGTTGGCGAATTTACCACGAGTGGCTGCATCATCCGCCGTTGTACGATGAGAAGCACCGGAACGGGTACGATGTCGAGCGCATGAAACGGGTCATTGAGGATTACGTGGCCGGCGCCAAGTACAATCTGCTCGTACTGCAGGTTGACCGCTCCTTCCGCTTCGACTCGATCCCGGAGTTCAACGGACCACGGGACATCCCACCCGAGAAGTACCGGGAGCTATGCGATTTCGCCCGCAGCCATTTTCTTGAGGTCGTTCCCGGCGTGCATTTCGGCTCGCACTCGTTCGTCGCCTATATGGATCCATCCCGCAGGGAAGAGGGCATGGGACCCGGGCAGATGGACGTGACAAAGCCCGGCACGGCTGAGTTGATGACGCGCATGTACGAGGACATCATCACCGCAGCCGGCCCCCCGCTGCGGTTCTTCCACACGAACAACGATGAGTGGTGGCGTCCCATCGGTGACCTGACGCTTGTGCACAACGGCAAGACCCGCAAACAGATCTTTCTGGAACACCTACTGGCGCAGCACCGGGTGCTGAAGGAGCACGGGTTGCGCATGATCATGCTCAACGATATGCTGGAGCCAAACCACGCGGGCGGCCCGCCCATGAATCTGTTCGAGGTGGCCGCGGAACTGCCCCGGGATATCGTGATCTCTTCCTGGAGTTACTCGACCAAACGCTTCCACGAGATGGGCTTCGAAACGTGGCAGGAAGACAACGGCTGCGTCGCCACCGTTCGCGACCCCGGCCGCCACATTGCCGGCTTCGGAACTCTCGTCTACTCCTGTATTTACAGCCTCTTTCACTTCATGTCCGACGCACGTGCCTGGAGCTTCGGCTGGCACACTGCATTGGCCGCAGCGGAATTCGGCTGGAATCGCAACCAGTTCAACGCCATGCCGACTGAACCCTGGGCTGCCCAGTACATGCCAAATCTGATGGGCACGTTCAGCAACCAGCCTAACCCTCACGCCAATGGCAGCCTGACCCCGATCACCATCGACGCGGACGAGCAGCTCTCAGGCCGACTTGCGCTCACAGGCACCCACGATCTGGCCGGTGTGCCCATGCAGCTCACTGCGCGTGCCGCAGCAAGCGATGCCTCTCTCAAACAGGATCTACCCGCGGGGACCCGAGCATCAAGCCTGATCCTGCTGCATGCCGTCGATATTCCGGACACCGCCGCACGGAACCGGCTCAAGCAGCTGTTGCGCAAGCACCGGCCGCACGGATTGCCGGTTGGCCAATACGTGTTGGAGTACGACGATGCGACCACCGTCGCGCACAACCTGCGGCTCGGAATCAACATCATGGATCTGTGCTGCCCTACTCTCAACCGGTACGTGCGCTATGGACGCTACGTGCATCCGCTCAATTCCGAAGGTACGCAGGCCATGCTCCAATTCGAGTGGGTCAACCCGTACCCCGAAAAAGTCATCCGCTCAATCACACTCGAGGCCGAACACAAGGACGCACCCATACTCGTGGGCGGCCTGACGTTGCGCGGCGTAAAGGAGAGTGGCGCGACGCTTGATAGGTGATCCCTTCTCCAGGCAATGCCTTGGATCCACCATTGACGCCCGAGGTTTGGCTTGTCCGGCGACTCGTATGGGGTGCAGGGCGGGAACGGGAGGCCTAGCGGTAGTTTACTGTGGATGCAGGAAGAGGGATCTGCAACCTTCTCTCATTCAAGTGGAAAGATCTACGCGTCGTTGTATTGTGTCCCGTCCGAGGGTAGAAACGGGACTGGATCGTTGGGAAGAACATGGTCGGTGAAGGGGCGGGTGACAAGGCGGCTGTCGGGTTTGGGGATGTTTGGTTCCGAGCCAGCTTGA
>Ga0209045_1000742_pt1 | contig 35235 bp, 29 predicted proteins | sample SaaInlLV_10m_DNA_4_FD_184664 | JGI IMG/M metagenome (GOLD analysis project Ga0209045, IMG submission 184664) | Marine microbial communities from expanding oxygen minimum zones in the Saanich Inlet - Saanich Inlet SI072_LV_200m_DNA (SPAdes) (version 2) | ecosystem: Environmental > Aquatic >...
AAATGCTGCCAAGGCTACGCAAGATAGTCTTTCATAGAAAGATCTTCTTCTTATGTAAAGATACTTTTTTCGTCTTTTACTTGGTTATTTAAACAGTACCTTTTTTTTATGATTACTCGGATTTCAGTACCTAAATAAGAGCAATTATTTATATCTTTACATTTGAAATAAGCAAAGAATTAATGTCAAAATTTATCAACTAATGATAGAAAATAGCAAGAAGAAATTATGGGAAAATCCATGGGGATATAAAGAGAGTTTTATCATTTCCATTGGTTTCTTAATTATTGGTTTTGTGTTGGAAGTAATTTCCGGAAGTAAAGGGGTTAGTGCACCTTCCTGGCCTGTAAACATTGTCATTATTCTAATTTTCATGGTCTATATTGTTTTATGTTCATTATATATAAAACATCCTATTATTAAATGGCTATCCAGTATTCAAGCTACTGTTTCGGCTGTAAGTATATTTACTGTTTTAGTATTGTTAATGGGCTTTATCAGGCAGGAAGATCAAGGAGCAACAGGATTAGTTAAATCCTTGGGATTATCGCATGTTGCACAAAGCTGGTCGTATTTACTCTCTGCTTTGTATTTATTACTGATATTGGGTTTTACAACTTTTCGCAGAATGAAACCCTTTAATCTAAAGAATAGTGCATTTTTCCTTAATCATTTTGGTTTATGGCTCATTGTGGTTTCGGCTTCACTTGGTTCAGGCGATATGTATAAACTTCAATTAAGGATTAATGAGGGAAATACCATGCAAGAAGCCAGCGATGGAAAATATACTTATCGTATTCCTTTTAAAGTTAAATTAGTCGATTTTCATATCAAAGAGTATCCTCCTGAAATTGGCTTGCTCGACATTGGAGCGGGTATGTTGGAGATTGAAAAAGGAGATAAATTATTATTGGTTGAGGATCAAGAAAAAGAATTTGGAAACTGGAAAGCCAACATTACTAAATATTTAGGATACAGTAAGCAAATGGGAGATAGCTTTGTTGTGGATTCATCCTTTGGATCATTTGCAAGTGTTTATATTGAAGCACTCAATCTTAAAACCAAAGAAAAAAAGCAGGGCTGGGTAACATATGGAAACTTTATGGCCAGACCCAAATATCTTTATTTAGACGCGGATTATGCTTTAGCCATGGTTCAACCCAAACCAGAAAAATACAGTTCTGATTTAACGATATATACAGATGATAACGAATTTGAAGATCACAAACTTGAAGTAAACAAGCCTATTCGTGTGAATGGTTGGGTGCTTTACCAAACCGGCTATGACGATCGTTTTGGAAAATGGTCTGATGTAAGTATCATCGAATTGGTGAGAGATCCTTGGATTAAAGTAGTATACATCGGTATTTTTATGGTTTTATTTGGAGCTCTTTATTTGCTTTGGGTAGGAAGTGGAAGAAAACAATAATGAATTAAACAGAAAAAAATGACCTGGCAAGAATATCAATATTTCATCATAATCACAGTCTTTACTTGGTTGCTGAGTTTAGTGTTATTAACCTTTTGGAAATCGCAGAAAATGCAGCTAATCGGGAAAATATTAGTTTTCGTTGGATTAGCTTCTATTTTGGCTTTTACTATCGGATTATGGATTAGTTTACAAAGACCTGTATTCCGTACATTAGCGGAAACCCGACTATGGTATGGTATATTTATAGCGATTATAGGAATCGTTGTTTATTACCGTTGGAAGTTTTTGTGGGTTTTATATTATAATTTAGGATTGGGTTCGCTATTCTTAATTATCAATTATTTCAATCCCGATACTTTTGATAAGACACTTATGCCAGCCTTACAAAGTCCCTGGTTTATCCCACATGTTATCGTTTATATGATTGGCTATGCTTTTCTTGGTGTAGCTTCATTGATTGGTCTGGTCGGTTTATATAAAATTTGGAAAAAAGATGAAATAAAAACTACTCTATTATTGGCAGATAATATCGTTTACATTGGTTTTGCTTTCTTAACCTTTGGTCTTTTATTTGGAGCACTTTGGGCCAAAGAGGCTTGGGGACACTATTGGACCTGGGACCCAAAAGAGACCTGGGCTTTTATTACCTGGCTAATGTATTTGCTTTATATTCATTTGAGATTCAATACCAAGAAAAATATTAACTGGGCTTTTTGGGCTCTTGCACTTGCCTTTGTTGTACTGATGATATGTTGGTTTGGTGTTAATTACCTTCCTTCTGCCCAATCGAGTGTACATGTGTATGGAGGCTAATAACCGGAGTCCGGGATAGGATTTAACTCACAGAAAACCAATGATGCACCCGCCTGAACGGATTTATTCGAGCAGGTTTAATTTGGGCTTTTAATCATGAAGTTATAGCATGCTATTTCAAGTGATTTTAAGTCCAAAGATGATGTAAATTAGCTTTCCTTTTCAAGGGTTTCGATGATTAGCCCATATACTTCCTCTAATTTCCTTGCCTCGCCTGAATGACAAAGTCGGGCAGGAATTATCCAGATAGAACTTCGAAAATTTGAGTTGTCAATGAGTTAATCATCTGAAAATGTGAGCAAAGCTTATCCCGAACTCAGGTTAATAAATGAAAAAGGGTTGATAAAATCAACCCTTTTTCAAACAACTATTAATTATGGAAATTGGTTCCATTGGTCTACTAACTATTTACATAATTAGTTATTCAAATATACAAAAGTGTTTATTAAGGTAAAAATGAGATTAATTCAATTACTAGCTATTAATAATAATATTATATTGAGATATGTCAATATATTAAAAACCTGCTATTAAGCCTACGCCACCTACAATTAAGCCTACTAACACATTAATTAGCTTCATGTATACAAAACTCTTTTTGGATTCAGCCAATAGAGGAAGCGCACCATGACCATCCTGAACAATTGAATTTGCCAGTAAAATACTAAAGGGAATATTCCCACTCAAAAACAATGTAATGAAAAGAATATGTGGTCCCGACTCTGGAATTATGCCTACTAATACAGCAATTACCAGAATCATATAAGGGTTATCTTTAATCCACGTATTGATGGGAAGAAACTCCATTCCAAAATGGATGAAAAGCAGTGCTCCCAATGTCCATAGGAAAATTTTAAATAAATGCTTTTTGATTATATGCTCCCACAAGTGATGTTGCAGAAAATGATCGGGTGAAGTAGTTACTATGAACAAAGCCACGAAAGAAGCAAAAAGTGCGGTTATTGCTACCCAATTGAATTCTGGGTTATGAGCATGTGCATGATCATGTGCTCCATGCATTAAAATATTATCGTGATCGTGTAATAATTGTCCAGTTAGCATGCCAACAATAAACAAAATAACACCTGCAATTAAAATAGCACGTTCAAAGGTAATATTCTTTAATTGAGGTATAATTTGCTTTTGTTCAAAACAGCTACAAGAAGGTTCGTGTTCGTGAAAAGCAAAATGCAATTCTTTTCTCTTAATAAAATTTTTATTCTTGAAAAAGATTTGCAAAATAAGTCCACTTATAAGCGCTACTCCAAAAATGATCAGCATTAACTTAATAGCCATATCTGGCATCATCGAAAACATCACAAATGCTTCATCACCTGAAGTGGCTATCATTGCTGTAACGATAGCTGCGAAACTAAATACACCATGAGAATAAAGAGTTACAGCTGTATACGTTCCCAAACATCCGGGAACTAATCCCAAAAGTGCAGCTACTAGAATTTGTAAAAAACCAGATTTTTTCAATGGTTTACTCCATTGTCCTTGGGTGAGTATAGTAATATACTCAATCAATAACATCATTACCAATACAAAACTGGTAATCATTAGTGTATTTCTTATGACATCAATCAAGGGCTTCTTTTGCTTTTTTATTCATGACAGATTTCGATATTCTGATGCTTATTTCATAAAGCAGTACCAAAGGTAAAGCTATTAAAACCTGGCTCATCACATCGGGAGGAGTAAGTATAGAAGACAAAATTAAAATGACTACAAAAGCATGTTTTCTATATTTACGCATAAATTGAGGTGTAACTACGCCAATTTTGGACAAGAAAAAAGTTAATACAGGTAACTCAAAAACAATTCCTGCAGCAAAACATATGCTGGATATATTGGAAATATAGGAGCTCAGATTAATTAAATTATTTACTGAATTACTAACATTGTAACGGCCCAGAAAATTAATGGAAAGCGGAACAATCAGAAAATAACCTATTAAAACACCAATAAAGAAAAGGAGATTAATGGCCAATACAGAATATCCAGCAGCTTTTTGTTCCTTGTTGTATAATGCTGGCCTAACAAACCTCCAAACTTCGTAAATAACATAGGGAAAGGATATAAGAAAGCCACCTATCATGGAAATTCTGATATGGGTAAGAAACTGGCCTGCCATTGTCGTATTAATTATTTCCAGAGGGAAAGAATTAATACATAAAATATCTTTACCCAATGAGTTTCCAAGCCTGCATAATAATTCATTGGTAATAAAGGAAGGATCTTTTGGGCCAAGTATGATAACTTCAAATACAATGCGCTTAAAAAGGAAAGCAACTATGGCAAAAAACAAGACAACTACTACAGAGCGGAACAAATGCCATCGAAGTTCTTCTAAATGGTCAAAAAAATTCATTTCTTTAACTTCTTCAATATCGCTATTAAGCTCTTTTCTCATGGCACAAAAATAAAGAATTCCAAGTCATGATTAAAATTAAATCATTTCAAAATGGATTAATGTATATTTACTCTTTATCTGATTAAATGATTGCATTAAATGGATCAAACTAGGGAAAATATAGTTGAGGCCGGAATTATTATCATAGGAAATGAAGTTCTTAGTGGAGAAACTCTGGATACGAATTCTCAATATATTGGAAAAAAATTAAATGAACTTGGGATTTTAGTTCGAAGAAAAATAAGTATTCCTGATCGTCATGAAGATATTATAGATGCCATCAATCAGTTAAGTGCGTGTTGCCGCGTATTAATCGTTTCAGGTGGACTCGGACCCACCAATGATGATATCACTAAAAAGACATTAGCAACTTATTATCAGTCAGAATTAGTGTTTGATAAAGAAGTTTTTAGAGAAATAGAGAGATTATTAAAGCATAGGGTTTCCGTTATTTCCGAAGTTCATCGAAATCAAGCATACATACCTGCCTGTGCCAAGGTGTTGAGCAATAATTTGGGAACAGCTTCCGGATTATTGTTTGAAGAGAATGGTCATATTCTTATTGCGCTCCCTGGCGTACCCTATGAACTCAGAGGACTTATGGATAATAAAGTTTATCCTTTCCTTAAAAATCTGTCAGATTCGATTAAATTGGTCAATTTGAATATTAAAACAATTGGACTTGGAGAATCTGTTATTGCTCAAAAAATCAAAGATATTGAAGATTCACTTCCTGCTTATATAAAACTTGCGTATTTGCCTAGTATTGGACAAGTAAAATTAAGATTAACAGCTCAAAATGGCAAAGAGAGTTTAATTCTTGCAGAAATGGAAGAAATTCAAAATAGAATTGTCAGTCGAATTGAAAATTATATTTATGGCTTTGGTGATATTACATTTTCAGAAGCTTTGGGGGAATTGTTAAGAAGTAGAGGATCTAATTTGTCAATTGCTGAAAGTTGTACTGGTGGTTTTGTTGCGCATACGATTACTTCAGTATCAGGTAGTTCTCAGTATTTTAATGGTGGTGTAATAGCCTATTCCAATGAAATTAAAGTAAGCGAATTGCAAGTGGAAGAATCTATTATTAAGACTTTCGGAGCGGTCAGTAAAGAATGTGCTGAAGCGATGGCAATAGGTGTCAGGAATAAATTCAATACAAATTATGCAATTGCTACTACGGGTATTGCAGGACCAGATGGTGGAACAGAAGATAAACCAGTTGGAACCGTATGGCTGGCAGTTGCATCTGAAAATTCGGTTATCAGTAAAATGATTGTATTTGATAGAGGCCGTTTACAAAATATTCAGTTTTCAACAATGACAGTGCTGAATATGTTGAGGAAGCTTATTTTACAATTGAATTAAAACTTAATCCGATCGGAATAGGGAGTTGCTTTCATCAGAACAAATTCATGTACAGTTGCTTCATCCAATTTTCCATTTTTGAATAAGCTGTTTTTTGCAATATAAGCTGCTATTTTTTTTTCTTTCATCCAAACAGCACCAATTTCTGCTATTTTTTCAGTTTCTAAAAATATAAACTGACTATAGCGAACAATTCCTTCAGGATTTGATTGAGAGATTTCAACTGGCGATTTAAAAGATTTGTAGACTATTTTAAGTACTTTAACTTCATCCTTATCATATATGTCAAAATAGCAATCTGGTTCAAATCCACATCCGTGTTTGATGATTTTGAAGCTATAAACTCCATCGATACGAACTTCATTGTTTTTTTTATTGTAGTCGACTTCTTGTCCTGACAGATGAAAAACTGTAAAAAAGAAGGAGGTAATGATGATCATTTTTATTAGTTGCATATAATTGCTTTAAAATATGTCTAAGTCCTTAGCAGAAATAACTTTACCTGTATATGTTTTTGTGATTTCCTTTACCAATTCTTCATCTGTAGTACCCCACGCTAATTGATGATAGAGTAGGAGAAGATCTGGTTTAATTTGATTGGCAATTTCAGCTAACTCAACTGTTGATGTGTGAAATTGTGGATGATAGTTTTGCCAGAACTTTGTTCGGTACTGAAGTTGTTCTTGGGAATACACTTCGTGTATCAACACATCTACCCCTTGGCATTTGTCAATTAATTTCTGACATGGTTTTGTATCACCTGATATAGCAATTTTGCGATCAGGGGTTGTGAAAATAAAACCATATGCATTTTCCCAATTGCCATGCTCAACTAAAAATGCTTCTACTTCAATATTTTGATCCTTGTAAATAATTCCATCCTTAATTTCATGTGTATTTACTTTCCAGCCATTTTCGGTAGCAGGTTCCAAACCATCTAATCTTATTCGGATGTCTTCCCGATAAGCTTTTAGAATATGTTTTGTCATGTCCTGAATTCCCGCTGGGCCATAAACTTCCAGTGGCTTATCTCTACCCATAACCCAGGGTGTGAAAATCAGATCAGGATAACCTGTAGTGTGATCGGAATGTAAATGCGTTAGAAATGCAATTGTTAAATTCTTGACACTTAAAGCATCAATATTTCCTCCATAACGTGGAGACAAAGCAGCAGCTTGCCTGACCAATCCTGGTCCAAAATCAACAAGATAAGCTTGATTATTAACAACAATAGCAATGGAGGACCCTGCATGTGCTGGATCAGGATTTGGCGTACCTGTTCCAAGAAAAATTATTTGAGTTTGACCAGATGCACTGTCCATCATTTGACAAACAGCCGCTGTGCCAGATAATAAACTATAAATTAGAATGAAAACTATCGATTTTGTTAGACTCAAAATATCTGCTAGTTCAATTTTAAATGAAACTTTAATTTTGCCATCAAGTCATTCAACATGATTGGTTTTGCAATGTAATCATCGCAACCGGCTTCAAAGGCTTTTTCACTATCACCATATAAAGCAAAGGCAGTTTGGGCAATTATTGGAAGGTCTGGTAAAATTTGTTTGAGTTTTGTACTGGCTTCATAACCATCCATTTTGGGCATTTTAATATCCATTAATACCAAATCAAAATCAATATTATTATTGATTGTTTCGAAAATTTCAATGCCATTTTTAGCCCAAATTGTTTGGCATCCGCGCATTGACAATAACTTTTGAAGATAACGATAATTGAATTCTTCATCCTCTGCAACTAAAATTGTGTAACCTTGTAAAAATTGATCTGGCTTTGCAGGCTTCGAAGTATTTGTTTCCATTGGTGTAATGTTTTAATAGCATAAATTCAAAAGAATCAGCTATGTTATAAGCACTCTAATTTATTGATTTTCTGTCTAAAAATAGAATTCTGATCAATCTTTATTGCATTCTGTCAAAAAAAAAGGAATCCAATTTGGATTCCTTTTTAATTCATTTATCTAGAAAATATTTATTTCTTCATGAAATTAATTAATTTGTATTGCTGGTTTGATCCAATTTTAAGTTGATACATTCCACTACTGAATGAACTCACATCTATTTTTTGATTATTCAAATTGTTAGTAGGGTAAACTTTGTAAACTAATTTTCCATTCATATCGAAAATTTCAATATTCAATTGATCTTTCAATTGTCCTGTTTCTATTACAAAATAATCTGTGACAGGATTCGGATACATGCGTATAGCATCAAGTAGGTTATTTGTTTCATCAAATCCTGTATTTCCTGTAATGGTAATGGACATACTCTCAATGTTATTTGTTTCGTCAGATTCGTCAATTTGATCGGATGCATCAGCTACAAACAAAATAAACCAATTGCCATTGGCGGTATTGTTTGGAATAATTAAATTTTCGTTGGATGCGCTTGAGCTATTGACTGTTAAGCTCAACACATTGTCTGATCCCAATTCAATATCAGTTCCATCCAATTGGGTGTTTGAAGAAAGAAAGTATTTTAAAATGCTGCTTCCTGCATCTCCCTGACCCTGGTTTTTAATGGTGCAATTAGCTGTTAAAACACCTCCAACATTAACCGTTGCTGGTGTAACGCTTTTTGACTGAATGATCAAATCAGCTTGACCTTTAAAAACAGTAATTTGAGAAGAAGCAATATTATTGTTTTCGTTGTCTTCTGTGATTGCTAAATTAGCATCAGCGTAAATGAGAACATACCAGTTACCAGCAGCTGTGTTAACTGGAATTTGGAAAATTTCAGCAACAGTCATGCTGCCATCTTTAGCCAGACTAATTACATTATCTGATCCCATTTCCATATCACCTGCATCAAAGCTTGAGTTTGCTGATAAATAGTATTTTACTACAGAAGATGCAGCAACAGAACTTCCTTGGTTTTTAATTACGCAAGTAACTGTTAGGTTTTCGCCAGCCTGAATTGTTGAAGGCGAAACGGTTTCATCATAGGCTATGAGGTCTGGATCGCCAGCTATAACACGTGTGATTTCAATTTCGAAAAGATAGGTTCCTTCAATTCCTGAAAAATAGGGACTGACTTCGAAATTAACTGTACCGGCACCGATCACATTAAAATCAGATGCTTCGTCATCATCAAAATAGGCAGACCAATTAGCTCCGTATTTATAAGCAAAAACTGCATCGCAGCTGTAAGTATAACCGGTTCCACTGTTGTAACTATCATGTAAGCGCATGCTAATGGTATAATTATAACCACTGGCTAAATTGAAGTTGTAAAAATCAATATCACTTGCATTGTGAAAGTTTGAGCCAACAGTTGTAATAGTGGCTTTATCAGCTACAAAAGTAGGTGTAAATGTATACGGACTGTTTTCTGTATTATTTACCTCATATGGATCTGGATATTGGGCTGTTGAAATAATTTTTATTGGAATAGGATTTAAATAGGAATCTTCATCAATAAGTGTCCAGTTGCCACCTGAAGGTTTAAAATGAGCAGCTAAAATGTAATCACCTGGAGCTGCTTGGATAGAGCTGCTAACAAACCATATACCATTTGTCCAATGACTCATGGTAGGTAAACTTATACTACTTCTTGTTTCAATCGTTTCAACGAATTGACCACTTGATACATCAAACAAGGAAACGGTTAATTCTCCATTAAATGTGGAACCGCTAAAATTTGCCATATCAAACCAAACAAATGCTGAATCATATTGAACCAATGGTTTTGGGAAAGCATAAATAGAGTCATATAGTCTAATGTCCCAGGCTGAAGTTCCCCCTTGAACAGTTACAGATACAGGGTTTGAATATGATCCTTTATCGACTAGAGTCCAACTTCCGCCACTTGGTCTGAATTCAGCTGCAACTAAATAAGTGCCAGGTGATGCAGATATACTGCTGCTCTCAAAATCATGTCCATATGAATAATAGTATCCATCGGTTAATGATAAATTGTTAAAGCTATCGATCAGTTCAACAAATTGACCTGATGAACTATACAATGCAACCCGAATATCTCCGGTAAAATTGGTGCCACAATTATTTAATAATTGAACCCATATTGTTGCTGACTGATATTGAGTTAGTGTAGTGGGCGTTTTTGTGATTCCATCATATAATGTTAACATGATGGAAGAAGTTGTACCCGGTTTGATACCAATTATAGCTGCCTGGCTGGTTGAAAAGTCATAGGTCGAAGGATTTAAATTTGAAACGTAAAAATAACCATCCTGTGAACCTTGCCATCCCCAATTGAAATGGAAATGGTTATTTGATGTTCCTTGATAGCCATCGCAAACAAATGCATGACCACCTGACGAACCATGACCACGGTAGATCATTGGTCTGGAATTATCAATTTCAGTTTTTAATAAACTCTCCCAAGCGCTACTTGTATAATTACTTTTATCTTTATATTGAGTGGTAGATGAATAACCAAAATAATTTTTCAATGATGAAGCTGCATCTGAAGTATATGCACCACTTCCAGTTGGTGCATAATTCATTTCAACACTTACACCACAGTGATTGAGCAAAGTAGCCACAGCACTGTTATTGGAGGAGAGTGAATTTGGCATTCCACTCCAATTGTATGTTGTCATGCCATAATTAGCAGCTAATGTTCCATAACTTGAATGGTAATAGGAGCTAGATCCGCTTCCTTTTGTTGGTGATTTGTGGTAATGCATTACCTGACCCATAGCAACTGCTACACATCCAACTAAAACCCTATTGTCGTAACTGCTGCTAGCATCAACAGGACAATTTCTGTTGTAATATTGACCTTGTCCCCAATGGGCAGAAACTAATGGACTTACACTACGATAGTTTCCTCTATATACTGTTTGTTTCTCAAGATTGGCCCATTCATTTTGAATGTTTCTATCAGCTTTTAAGCCATTGCTAATAACTTTTAGAATTTGCTTTTCATATATAATCATCATTTCATGAAAAGAGGGAGGCTGATTTTCAACCAAATAGTTTCCTTGAAATGAATAACCTAAAATTGGATAAACATCATCATCTGCTGAAACAATAACATATCCTTCAACAGAACTATGAATATTAAAGACAAAATAAAGATTGGAATTGTTTTGCGTTTTGGTAAATACCAATTCGGTGTGTATATCTTTCAGTTTGATGTTGTGGAATTCACTGGCTCTTTCGAAAAACAAATTTTTCGCAATTTTTTTTGCGTAATTGGAGTTAATCGGATTTGCAAAACCACAGAAAACAAATAACAGGAGAGCTATAGAGGTTAATAATCGTTTCATTATATAATCGTTAATTATTTAAAATATTCCATCCTTTAATGGGATTTCAAAGATAAGCTAAGAGGTAAAATGCGGCATTAATAATTTAAGTCAAATTATCAACCATTATAAGGATGATCCTCTTTGAATTTTTTCAATCGAAATGCTAGATCTGCAAATTGGTTTCGATCTACTTGCGAAACACAAGCTCTTAATCCTTCCAGACGTTCGCTTCCTGTAATGGCCAGAGAAATAGCACTTACACCATAGTAAAGTAATTCTTCAACCAATTCTTCACCACTAAAACCGGGGTAGCAAATAGTGAAATAAAAACCATCGGCTATGGGTTGATCGATATCGGTGTCATAAACAATTTCGAATCCGTTATCCAGAAAATACTTTTTCATTACTTTCGCTTTTTCTGCATAATCCAATACATCTTTACGGTATTTATATTGTCCTTCATTCACAGCCTTTAGTATGGCAGCCAAACCATATTGAGGAGAATGGGCTGTACCTGAGCTTAAGGCATATATAGAACCAAATATCAGTGCTCTACCAAACAAGTCTGAAGAAAAATATCTTCTTAAATCAGCTGATTGTGTGTTGAAAACTTTATCAGAAACGACCAGCATACCAATTCGTTGCCCGGCATAACTGAAAACTTTGGAACTGGAAATAAGTAAAATGTAATTATCAGTATATTGTGAAACACTTGGCTGATATGGAGGAACACCCGGTTCAGAATAATCCTTACGGAAATCCATTCCGAAATAAGCCAGATCTTCGATTACCACTACATTGTACTTATCGGCTAATTCTGCAATTGTTTTCAGTTCATCATCTGTAAAACAAATCCATGACGGATTATTTGGATTGGAATAAATAATGGAGACAATATTTCCTTTACTCAAATAGCTTTCGAGTTTCTCTCTAAGTTTTTCGCCACGGTAGTTATATACATCAAAACTCTCATATTTTTGACCAAGTACATGATGTTGTTGTTTTTGAACTGGAAATCCGGGATCGATAAACAGGGTAGTGTCTTTTCCTTCATACAATCTTCCTAAAGTCATGAATGAAGCAAATCCACCAAGCATAGAACCAACAGTTGGAATACATCCGCTAGGATCCACATCAATATTTAAAAATAGTTTAACAAAACGAACTATTTCCGCTTTAAGTTCGGGTATTCCTTCAATATTCGGATAAAGAGATGCTACTCCTTTGCGTAAAGCTTCAATTTCAGCTTCCACTCCGATTTTTGCAGGTGGAAGCCCGGGGACACCCATTTCCATGCGGATAAATTTCTCGCCAGTTTCTTTTTCAATCTGACTAACCACTTTTAGCAATTCACGAATGCTGGCTTTTCCAATATTTTGAACACCACTTTCTTCTATTTTTTGCTTGACTATTTGATAGTTTATAGGTGTGTTTTTCATTTTCAAGAATAATTTACTGTCTATTTTAAAGTATTGCTGTAAACACAAACCTACATGAAATTTATATAATGTCCATGTAAGTAAAACAATAAATAATTGTAATAATTTACGATGAGCATAAAATGAGGAATAACAAGCTCGAAAAGAGAATCGCTTGAGAAATATAGCAACAGCTCAAATCAATACATGAGAAATTGAAAGCAATAAGAAATTGGAAATAATGAAGTTGTTACTTCTTAAACTGTGTTTTCAACAAAGCAGTCCATTCTGCAATGAGTTCATTTGTATCCTCTGGATAATTATCATGGTCGATAGGGAGTCCTACAAACTGATTTTTAACAAAGGCTCGTGAACTGGTGAAATCATATTTGTCGCCAGGCCAATGCCCGATAATTTTAACTCCTTGTTCTTTAAGTTTTTCAGACAAGGGTCCCATATCGTCACAAAAATGATCAGGATACAGAACTTGATTTCCTAAACCAAATATAGCCGCTCTTTTACCCTTTAGCTCTACCTTTTGAATAAGCATGAAAAAATTGTCCCAAAGGTTTTTGGTACTTGCATCCGACCAATTATCAGCTCCAATTGTAGAAATGCCGAAAATATATTGATCATATTCTTCCAGTTTTAGTAACGATACTTTGGAGAGGTCTAAAACATCAATGTCTTTTTTTTCAAAATTATTAGCAATGATATTAGCAACGTCCTCTGTATTGCCACCAGTATATCCGAAAAATAATCCAATTTTTTTCATTTGATTAATATTAGTTTTTGTTGTTTGAGCACATTGGCTCATTGTACAAAGTTAATGTTTTATCGTAACATTAATTATTGAGTTGATGTGTTATCAAGTTGATTAATATCAATAATTATGACACAACAATGTTAATGATTTTATTGGGGACGAAAATAATTTTTCGAACTGTTTTTCCTTCTAACCATTTTTTAGATTGGGGGTTATTCAATATTTCCTTTTCTACCTCCTCTCTTGAAATTTGTGTTGGAAAGGATTGTTTGAATCTCATTTTCCCATTGAAAGAAATGGGGTATTCATGCTCATCTTCCTTCATATAATCTTCATTAAAGTTTGGGAATTGAGTTTTTGTAACACTTGCTCGATGACCTGCCATAGCCCATAATTCTTCAGCAATATGGGGTGCAAATGGAGAGATTAAAACGATTAATGGCTCCAAAATATTTCTTTTTGTGCAAGCTAATTTAGTTAAATCATTGACGGCTATCATAAATGAACTGACAGATGTATTAAAGGAAAGTCGTTCAATATCATCACCAACTTTTTTGATAATTTTGTGTAGTACTTTTAACTCCTGGTCGGTTGATCTTTCTTCTGATAATTCAAATTCATTTTGCTCATTGAAATACAAATTCCAAAATTTCTTCAGGAACTTTGAAACACCTTCAATGCCATCTGTATTCCAAGGTTTGTGAAGCTCAATAGGGCCGAGGAACATTTCATACATACGAAAAGTATCCGCTCCATATTTGTCGATTATTAAATCAGGATTAACAACATTATGCATGGATTTTGACATTTTTTCAATGCTATATCCACAATGATATCTGCCATCTTCCAGAATAAACTCAGCTTGTTTGAACTCAGGTCTCCAGGATTTAAAAGAGTCTATATTTAGATAGTCATTCTCAACAATGTTTACATCCACATGCAAAGGGGTAGCATACAAGTCTTTGTCTTTGATGCCGGCAGAAACAAAAATTGGCTTGAGTTCTTTGTGCTCTCGGGTTAAATACGACTCAACATCCTGACCTATAGCCATTTCTTTGATCTTATTAATAACATCATCCAGATTTTCTAGAATTCTGATAACTGGTATAAGAAGTAAGTTGTAATCATTTTGATCAAAATATTCTTTATATCTGGATTCCAGCTTTTCAAGTTTTTTATGCTGTTTAATCTCCAATACAATTTTTGCATCCTGACTGAAAAAATCAAATTCACGATGACCTTCTTTGTATTTACGGTGAAATTTTATACCTGTTTTGAGTTCCTTGATTTGTTCCCAAAGAAGATATTCAGCATATTTTTCAGGGTTAACACGATACACAAAATTTGAACGACCTTGAATCATTCCTTGATTGACTAACTTTTTGAAGGGCTCTTCTTTGCAACTTAATCCGAGGTCAAAAAGAAATTTATTCCAAAAGCGTGAATAAATTAAATGTCCTGTAGCATGTTCAGTCCCACCAATATACAAATCTACATCCTGCCAATATTGTACAGCATTTTGTGAAAAATACTCTTGATCGTTTTGAGGATCCATATACCTTAAATAGTATGCACTTGAACCTGCAAAACCTGGCATGGTATCCAATTCCAATTGATATCCTTTAGCTGTTTTCCAGTTTTCGGCTCGTGCTAAAGGCGGCTCTCCATCCTCTGTTGGTAAGTATTTGTCGACTTCCGGCAATTCCAATGGAAGCTCAGATTCCTCCAGAACTTTGGGTATATCATTCTCATAATATACTGGGAATGGCTCTCCCCAATAACGTTGACGGCTGAAAATAGCATCTCGCATCCGATAGTTAATCTTGAATTCTCCTATTGCAAGTTCTTCAAGTTTAGTATTCATTACATGCATTGCATCTGCCACCTCAAGCCCATTCAGAAAATCTGAATTAATAAGAGTTCCTGCTTTCGCATCATATGATTCTTGATCAATATTGCCACCACTGACAACTTCAATAATGGGTAGATCAAAATGTTTTGCAAAAGCATAATCACGACTATCATGTGCAGGAACAGCCATGATAGCTCCAGTTCCATAACCAAAAAGGACATAATCTGCAATCCAAATAGGCATCTTTTCATTTGTGAAAGGATGAAAGGCATAGGCACCTGTAAATTGCCCACTTACGTTTTTAGTTTCTGCTATTCGATCTCTTTCTGTCCGTTTGCTGGTAATTTCAATGTATTGCTCTATCTTTTCTTTAAACTCAGAAGTGGTTATTTTACTAACTAATGGATGCTCTGGAGCAAGAACCATATAGGTTGATCCAAACAAAGTATCTGGTCTGGTCGTAAAAACCTCAATCTGAAATTCGCAATCTTTCTGCCTCCCTGGGCTTGTCGAAGGCGCTGCCGCAATCTGAAATTCTATGCTGGCTCCAGTAGATTTGCCAATCCAATTTCGTTGCATTTCTTTCAAGGAATCGGACCAGTTCACCTGATCGAGTCCTTGCAAAAGTCTTTCAGAATATGCAGATACCCTAAGTAACCATTGAGTCATTGGTTTTTGAACCACCGGATGCCCTCCACGTGCCGACAAGCCATCTTTAACTTCATCATTGGCTAATACTGTCCCTAATTCAGGACACCAGTTTACTGTGGTCTCTGCCTGAAATGCCAATCGATAATTCATCAATATGGCTTGTTGTTCTTTTTCTGATTTGGAATTCCATTCCGCTGCAGTAAAACTTAATTCTTCTGAACAGGCAGCTTGAATATGAGCAGTTCCATTCTGAGAAAACTCTTTAACCAAAGATTCTATTGGTTCAGCTTTCTGTGATTCATTATTGTAATAATGCTTGAATAGTTGAATAAATGTCCACTGAGTCCATTTATAATATGAAGGATCAGATGTTCTGACCTCCCGATCCCAATCGTATGCAAAACCTATTTTGAATAATTGCTCTTTATATCTTTTGATATTTTCATCGGTTGTAACAGCAGGATGCTGACCTGTTTGAATAGCATATTGCTCAGCAGGCAAACCAAAAGCATCAAAACCCATTGGGTGAAGAACATTGAATCCTTTCAGAACTTTGTAGCGGCTGTAAATATCGGAGGCTATATAACCCAAAGGGTGACCAACATGAAGTCCGGCACCTGAAGGGTAGGGGAACATATCCAAAACATAAAATTTTGGTTTGTTCTTATCAATCTCAACTTTATAGGTTTTTTGAGTGTGCCAGGTTTCTTGCCAATTCTTTTCTATCTGTTGGAATTTATATTCAGCCATTCTTTGCTTATTTCTTTTGTGTAATTAGCAGGCAAAATTAAGGATTCCAATTCTTTTGTTGGTGCTAAATTTAATCAAATGAAAATGGGATCTTTTGTTTTAAGCTATAATGGAGGATGAATCATCATGCTGAACTTGATTCAGCATTTATTAGATCATGAAATAAATTCAGGGTGAAGATAAGTATTCAATATAAATAATTGGGATTAGTTCTTTTTACTTGCTTTTCTTAGTCTAAATAGCTTTTTAAATGAGCTGAAAAATCGTTTTTCAAAATTCCAAAAGAACTTAAATTGACCGAATATTGTACCTATTACTATCAGCAAAATATTATAAATTGGAAGAGTCAGGAAAATAAAAACCAAAAGACGGTTCATGAAAGATGGATCATCAGTAAGATTTAGCCCATGACTGATAAATCCTTCAACTCTTAAAGTAGACATTCCTGTAAGAGCAAAAACAACAAGAATAATCACAACATGGAAAGTGCCTTTAATGCCCCATCTTGTTTTAAGCTTTTCAATCCACATTGGTGTTTTCATTCGGCAAAGGTATGATTTGAAGTGAATCTAATTCAATGATTTTTAATTTTTTGAATAATCTAAACTGGATCCTGCTTTCCAACTTTTTAATCCAAATTCATATGCACCTGCATCTGGTGCTAATCCTTCAAATTTATCAGTCAAACCCTTAACAATAATTCCATAATCAATTGCCTCAGAACCAGATTTTAGTGAAAAATCAAACACATGGATATTTGTAAATGCTGGTCTTGAAATGGATAGATTGTTTTGTTTGAGCGTTCCCTCAGACATGGGATGGGAGCTTAAATTATTAAATACATGCTGGTTTGTATTGTTTGAGAACTGTATTCCACCTGTTGTTTTTTGTATGTAGCGACTTAACCATATTGTATTGTGATAAATGCTAAGATTGCTTGCTGGCTTGTTTGTGCGGATTCCGGTTTCAACATGCCAGATAACATTGTGATGAATTCTGTAATTTGAGCAATAATTATCAATATACACTCCTTCACAAGCTTTTTGCGTTTGCGCATCATGTATCCAATTGTAGGCTATTTCAGAGCCCTCACCATCTGTTTTAAAAACATATGTTCCACCAAGATCTTGTGTAAGCAAGCCAAATAAGGAAATGTCATTATACATGATTTGAACTTTTTTAGCATCGTTATGTACAATTCCGCTTCTTGCGGTATTCCTGATTGTATTGTGCAATATTTTATGGTTTTCACCGACCAGCGCAATAGGTGCAGCATTGGTTGCCATCCAATTGCAATCTTCTATAATACAATTTTGCACTTGGTTATTATGTCCTCCTAAACTTATACCATCCCCCCAACTATGCCCAATATAACTATCCGAAATTTTATTGTTTCTTCCGCTGATTTGAATGCCGGCTCCATCCCAATGTTCAATTGAATAATCACTGTTTTGCATTCCCCGATCAAAACTCCGACTGAAAGTGAAAAATGGAACAGGATAGAGGATACTACAACTTTCAATCGAGCAATTTGTAGCCATATTTAATGAGATATTTGCATTCTCAAAACGCAAATTGATGAGCTGAATATGAGATTGATGATCAGCTACCAATCCAAATTCTCGTATCCGAGCTTCTATGTTAAGTTCGTCAATATTTTTAGTAGTGTAATAATATAAAGTGTCGTGTTGCCAGTGCCATTCATTTTCATGGTCAAGAGCATTTATGTGTTTAATGATATAGGTCTGCCCATCACCTAAATAATTTTTTTGCCCTTTTGCATTCCACTGGTGACTCCGATTTTTACAAAATAGCTGATTGCTATCTGAAGTAGAAACCTGACCGATTTGTGTGACCCATTTTTCTCCTGTTAGGATGATGCAATAGGCCCTTATCCAATGGTTTCTGGGAAATGTGGCATCTTCAAAAAATACACTTCCGTTTGAATCGGCTGTTACATGAAGCCAATCGTCCAGTATAAATCTATTTTCCTGATTTTTGTTTGGGAAACGAGCTTCAAATGCAATTTCATCATTAACCATTAATTGTAAAACTTCATTAGGAATGTAAGTTTTGTAAATATTATTTTGATGGAGTTCCCAATCAGATGCCATTACACAACCACTAATTATTACGTTTTCATTCTGATAGGAAGTGAAAATAATTGGGGATTCTGACGTGCCATTTTTTCTGATGGTAACTACCTCTCTATAAATACCTTTTCTGATATAACAAGTGTCACCAGCTTTTATAACATCAGCAGCCTTTTGAATACTTTTAAAAGGGGAGGAGATTGTCCCTTGATTATTATCATTACCTGAAATTGAGACATAATACTGTGTTTTTCCTGTAAAAAAAGAACAAGTGAAAATAATAAAAAGGAATATTAATTTGTTCATTGAGCCATTTAAGTCTGCTTGATTTAGAATAATCTAATTTATGATTTTGCCGATTCTGTTTTTTTCCTTTGCCCAGTATATATACAATGCTTTTCCAACAATATCTTCTTCAGGGACGAAGCCATACATTCTTGAATCATATGAATTAGGTCGATTATCTCCAATAGTCCAGTAGTAGTTTTTCTGAACCTCATAAGAGGAAGTTAAAACACCATTAATCCAAATACTATTGCTGTCATAGTCAAGAGTATTGCCTTCAAAATCAGTTATTAGATTGCAATAAAACTTTATGTTATTGTTGTCTAATTTTAAGATATCTCCACTTTTAGGTATTTGAACAGGGCCATAGAAATCCATATTCCAATTTGTATTTTGTGGCTGAATGATGTTTTCGTCTCTGGCATTTCTCATTTCCAGAATATGATCAATAGAAATAATTTCTTTTTTTTGGCTTAAATAATCTACTTGTTCAATAGTTAGAAAAATAATGTAATCAATTTCATTATCTGACATGATTTCTGTTATCCCATGTTTTTCTAATAATGTTGGATTAAATGGAGTAGATGTTTTTATCAGATATTTTTGCTTCAACTGATTTTCATTATGAAATGATATGTTATTAACATAAACGTGTCCATTGATAATTTCAACCTCATCACCCGGGAGTCCCAGGCATCTTTTGATGAAAATATCTTGATTGTATGTAGGGCTGATAAAAGCGATTATGTCTCCCAGTTCGATGGATTCGAATTCTTTGTCTACTGTGAAAACATCATGGATCAGTAAGCTTGGTTCCATGGATGATGTTGGAATTATATAGGATTGGACAGGCAGTTTGCTTTTTACCTCTGTCCCATAAAAAAGAATAGAAATGGCGATTTGAATTGATATTATTGCAACATAAATATACCATTTATCCCATTTTTTTATGTCTACTTCTTTTGTCTTTCTACAAACGACAATTGCATCAATAAATATGTACAATAAACCACCAATAGAAAGAATGAGTGAAATGTATAAATTTGGAAATGTTTTTAAAAAGTTTGTGAATATCAGAATATTCACATAAATATTCATTGTAATAAAAACAAGAATGGCCTTTTTAATTTGGTGGTTATAAAGCTGACCTAATCCTAAACTTAGTATAGAAAGCAAAAAAGCTATCCATGGATTTTTCCTTTTCATTAAAATCTATTTTAATAGTTTATTTAACCTGATTAAGGCAGGTTAAAGATAATCATTATAAGAATTCAATGAATAGTCTTGAAGAAAATACAGAAATATGAAAAGGAAAAATAGAGTGATTTGATTTTACATCAATTCATTTTGTATTTGAGCAACCCAGTCCTTTATTCTTTTTGCTGAAAGCTTTGCTTGATTTTCCTGATCTAGCAATAAACCCACAAATTGATCTCCTCTTATTGCTTTAGAGCTTTCAAATTCATAGCCATCAGTTGAAGTGAATCCAATCAGTTTTCCTCCACCTTTTTCGAGAATTTCGGCCATGATTCCTAATGCATCACCAAAGTTTTCAGGATAGCCTTTTTGGTCACCTAAACCATAAAGTGCAAAGGTTTTTCCTTTTAAATCCATGTCTTCCAGTTCAGGAACAAATTCATCCCAATAGTTTGCCAATTCGCCATCAAACCAAGTTGGTAGACTAAGAATAAGTAAATCGTATGCTAATAATAAATCACCTGTGATTTCTTCTGCATTGATGGCTTCTATCTTTTCCTTACCAAATACCTCGCTAATTTTTTCTGCTGCCTTTTTTGATTTGGTGGTATTGAAACTGTATATGATGGCTGTTTTCATTTTTTTGTTATTTGTGTTCTGTTGTTTCAGTTCTTAATTCGATATTCAAATGTTCTATTGTTCAATCATTGATTCCACTTTGAAAAGTGAATTTTTGCCACAAAGGCACTAAGATTTCACAAAGAGCTACATGTTGATTATCATTGCGTTGTGTTTCTTTGAGCCTTCGAGTCTTAGTGGCATATTTCTTTTTTTGATTTTCCGTGTGGACTCATTTATGCAAAATTTAATTTAATAAGCCAACAGCTCTTTTGCTGCTTTTTCAATTTTATCGGTATCTGGCAAAATTGCTTTTTCAAGAATTCGGTTGAAACCTACAGGTGTAAAAGTTGACCCAACCCGCTTCACAGGTGCATCCAAATACTCAAAAGCTTTATCACTAATTAAGGCAGAAATCTCTCCGCCAAAACCTGAAAATATTTTGTCTTCATGCACTATCAATACTTTACTTGTTTTCTTTACCGTATTAATAATGGCTTCCTCATCCAAAGGAAGTAATGAACGCAGATCTAAAACCTCAACTTCATATCCTGACTCTTGTGCAATTTTTTCAGCTGCTTCAAGGCACATATGTGTTGTATTTCCGTAAGTAATCATGCTCATATCTTTTCCTTCTCTTCGGATTCTTGCCTTTCCAAAAGGAACTTCAAAATCATCAGGGATAGGAGTTGCAGCCTTTGGTGCATTGTATAATGCTTTGGGTTCCATAAAAACAGTCAGCCCCTCTGATCGTATGGATGTTCTTAATAATCCAGCTGCATCGTCAGCAAAAGAGGGATAAACTACACGGCAACCGGGGAAAGTGGTTAATGCTCCTTCAATATTTTGAGAATGATACAATCCTCCACCAATGTAACCTCCTGATGCTAAACGGACTGTAATGTTGGGTGAAAAGGCTCCATTGCTTCTCCAATAATCATGAGTTGTTTCAACAAATTGCTCCATAGCCGGCCAAAAATAATCGGCAAACTCAGCACCTTCAACAACAACACGGATGTTTTTATTAAATCGGCTCATACCATTAGCTGTTCCCATAATATAGTCTTCGGCAATTGGTGCATTAAATACGCGTCCAATTCCAAATTCTTTTTGCATGCCTTTCGATACATTGAATATACCGCCTTTGTCTTTATTGGCAATATCCTGTCCCCATAAAAAAGTATCGGGATTATGACGGAATTCAGCTTTTAAGGTTTCATTTAAAGCCTCAATAAATTTCTTTTTATCTCCTTCATGCGTATGAATTCCTGTTGGATATTTTTCAGTTACATATGGTTCTGCAATGACAAAATCATGAATGGAATTTGGATCAGGATCTGGTGCTGCCAGAGCTGCTTTATGTGCTTTTTTAACTTCAACTTTAACTTGTTCTTCAATGTCGTTTAACTCTGCTTCTGATAATCGATCATAACGCAACAGCATGCGTCTGAACTTACCCATCGGATCGTATTCTTTCACATAATTCATTTCATAATCATCTCGATAAAGATCATGTCGATCAGAATTTGAATGTGAATGTATCCGAACGCAGTTTGCCTGAACAATAACAGGTTTTTGTTGTTCCTGTGCATGTTTTTTGGCTTCTGTCATAGCATTCATGCTATCAAAAACATCCTTTCCGTTGCAGTGGATAATTCTTAGATTTTTGAATCCTGAGAAATTGTTAGCGACTTTGCGATTGGCAGTTTGATCTTTTTTGGGCACGGATATTCCATAACCATTGTCCTGAAATACAAATACAACAGGAAGTTGCTCATTAGATGCACCATTGATTGCCTCATACACATAACCTTCCGAAACGGATGATTCACCTTGTGAACTAAATACAACACCAGTAGTTCCATAATGCTTTATTGCACGAGCTGTACCTGCTGCAGTTTGTGTGTGATTTCCTGTACAAGAAGAAACATTGTGGATATTCCATTCTGGTTTACCAAAATGATTCGACATATGACGTCCACCACTGGCTAAATCTGTCGCTTTTGAAATCCCATTCAGAATGATTTCTGTAGCTGTTAAACCAGCAGAAATATTGGTGAGCATATCCCTGTAATAGGGGAACATGTGATCTACATTTTTATCGAAAACTTGTCCGATTGCCAATTGAATTCCATCATGTCCTGCGTAAGGTGCATGGTAACTCCAACCAATTGCTTGCTTTAAATAGTTCGGAGCTCGTTCATCCAAAGCGCGACCTAATGTCATTAAATAAAACCAATTCTTCAGGCTTTCTTTATCTGTATTCTTAATGGAAAATAATTTCGGAATAATATTATTATCTACTTTCATTGATCTGCTTCTTATTATTAAATATTTCTTGTTGTATCGAATTGCTCTAAATAATCTGCTATTTTTTTAACAAAAGCGCCACCTAAAGCCCCATCGACTATACGATGGTCGTATGATAAGGATAGATACATTTTATGTCTGATGGCAATTACGTCCCCATGTTCTGTTTCTAAAACAGCAGGTTTTTTAACAATACTGCCAGTGGCAAGAATGGCTACCTGTGGTTGATTTATAACAGGTGTCCCAAAAAGATTATCAAAGGAACCAAAATTTGTAATACTGAATGTCCCTCCTGAAATGTCATCCGGACTGAGTTTATTATTACGAGCATTTTGTGCCAGTGTATTCACATCTGTTGCTAAACCTGCCAAGTTTTTTTGATCTGCATTTTTAATGACGGGAACGATGAGGTTCCAATCTTCTAATGCTACTGCCATCCCAATGTTAACTTGCTTTCGGAGAATGATATTATTCCCATCTGTTGACGCATTCACTTGAGGAAAGTCGCGAAGAGCTTTGGCTACAGCTTCCGTGAATATGGGCATATAGGTGAGTTTTTGTCCATATTTTTTCTGGAATTCAATTTTAACTTTATTTCGCCATTTAACTAAATTAGTCACGTCAGCTTCAATTACTGAAGTTACATGAGCAGAAGTTTGTACCGACATAATCATATGATCAGCAATAAGTTTCCGCATTCTTCCCATTGGAATAATCTCATCACCCGCATTAATTGAAATAGGAGCTGCTGATTTTATTGGCTTTTGATTTTGTGGTGATTTTGTTCTGTTTTCAAGAAAGTTTAATACATCTTTTTTTGTAAGCCTGTCATTTGAACCACTTCCCGCTATTGTGTCTAATTCTGCTTGAGTGATACCTTCTTTTGCAGCAATTGTTTTTACTAGTGGAGAATAAAACCGATCAGTATGTTGGATGGAATTTTTATCGTCTTTTTCAACTGCTAAATGAGTTTTTTGTACATCTTTTTCTTGCTTGATTTCAACAGCAGTGTCTTGAACATCTACATCTTCTCCATCCAGAGCAATAATGGCTATGACTTTTCCTACAGCAACAACTTCATTTTCAGCAAAAAGTATTTTAACAACTTTTCCTTCCACAGGAGATGGGATTTCTGAATCCACTTTATCGGTTGCTAATTCTACCAGAGATTGATCTTCTTCTACCAAATCTCCTTCTTTGATTAGCCACCTTAGTATTGTTGCTTCTTCTACACTCTCACCCAATTTGGGCATAATGATGTCAAACTTAGCCATAATGCGTATTTATAATTAGTACAAATTTATAAATAATATAAAAAAGAAAGCTTGTAAATTTGTTTAATGTTTGACATTGATTGTTTTACATGCATTAATCAAATAAAATAATTTAATATGAAAAAATATTTTTTATTAGTACTTGCCACAATGTCTTTTATATTTATCAGCCATAAAACATCTTCTCATTGTGAAGTTCCCTGTGGAATTTATGATGATGAATTACGCGTAGAACTGATTTATGAACACATCAGTACGATTGAAAAAGCAATCAAACAGATTGAGGAATTAGAAAAAGAAATTCCTGTAAACTATAATCAAATGATTAGATGGGTTAATACGAAAGAAGAACATGCTACTAAAATACAGGATATTGTTAACCAGTATTTTATGACTCAAAGGGTAAAGGCCGTAGATGGTTCAGATCAGTTTGCATATGACAAATATATTGCTCAACTCACCAGTTTGCATCAACTCCTGGTGTATGCGATGAAAAGCAAACAAAGTCTTGATCTTAAAAACGTAGCAAAGCTAATGGAATTAACTGCTGTTTTTGAACATTCTTATTTTGGTGAGCACAGGCATGATAAGGAAGGTGAGCATAAATAGGAAAAATCTCAAAATTATTAGTAAGAACGTCTTTGCAAGGATGGTGAAAGAAGCAATCTGCTGAATTGAAACGGACAATATTGTTGTGTTTTAATTTGGAGGGGATTGCCATGCTCGTTCCTCGCTCGCAATGACGGTATTTATAATTGGGTATTCGCAATGATGGTTTATTACAAAAATCCTATCAAAATAGGATCTTTTCCTGAACTTATTCCTTTGATTTGTACTTCTGCGAAATCATTTTGCTTTAAGGATTGTGCAGGGAATTCAACCGGAACATAATGCTGGCCATAACCTTTGGCTAATCCTTTATCGTTAATTTGTTCAATAAGCACTCGCTGTTGCTTGTCTATGAAAGAGCTGCGATAGACAAGTTTATTAGTTTCGGCAAGGTTTCGAATGATTTCACTACGTTCTGTTTTTACTTTTCCAGCAATTTGATCCTCCATTCTGGCAGCCCTTGTTCCATTACGAATCGAATATTTAAACGTATGAACATGGCTAAAACCAATTTCTTTAACCAATGAGACTGTTTCTTCAAATTCACGATCAGTTTCTCCAGGAAAACCAACCATAATATCAGTTGTAAAATTGAAATCGGGAATTTTAGTTTTTATTTTTTCAATGATATTTCGATATTCTGAAACAGAATACATTCGCCTCATTTGAAGTAGAATCCGATCTGAGCCACTTTGTAAACAAAGATGAAGATGAGGGGCTACTTTAGGATGTTCCAATAATTCAATAAAGCGATCCCCATATCCATCAGGCTCAATAGAGGAAATGCGGACTCTAAAGTCTCCGGATATGTCTACCACGCTTTCAAGGAGTTTCTCAAAATTCCAATCATTCCAATCGTAGCGCCCAATGTTAACTCCGGTAAGGACAATTTCCTTATAACCGAAATCAAGGACTTGCTTAATATTATCTATAATTTCTTTTTGAGGACGACTGATTGCACGTCCCCTGACTTTAGGAACAATACAAAAAGTACAGAAATTATCGCAACCATCCTGAATTTTGATCATGGAGCGGGTATGCATGGTTTTATCTGCTGGGACGTAATTGAAAGTGTCAGCTTTGATTTCACCCAGATTGATGACTTCGCCCTCGAGGTGTGAATCAACAATATTAAATATCGAACTTTTTTGCTCGTTTTTAACAAAATAGGTCACATCCTTAAGATTGGATGGATTATCTGTATGATTATTGACCATGCAACCTGTGACTACCAATAAAGAATCAGGATTTTTACGATTGGCAAAATTTACAGCTTGTCGGGAACGAGAATCACCCTGATTGGTAACAGTACATGTATTGACTACATACACATCTGCGGATTCTGAAAAATCAACTATTTCATAGTCACCATGATGAAATTGAGAGACAATTGAATCTGTTTCAAATTGATTCAATCGGCAACCTAAGGTTTTGAAGGCGATTCTTTTCATGAACTAAATTTAGATAGAAAGACAGAAAGATAAAAAGATGAAAGATGGAAAGACAGAAAGATAAAAAGACAGAAAGATAAAAAGATGAAAGATGGAAAGATAAAAAGATAACGAATCTAATCTGGACTATTTTGGTCTTAAAAAGTCATTACCAATAGTTTATTAATTCCGGTTGCATTATTTCTAAGATTTCTGATAAAACCATTTATCATTTTCTGAATCTCTATTGTTTTGTTTAGTATCTCTGATAAATTATTACTTTGAATATAATCAAGTTTCCCTGCAATAATTAATTGTGTTTCCAATTCATAAGTGGATCCTAATGCAATGTCAAGAAATTGAATAAAGCCTTTTGTCGTTCTACGAGAGCTACCTTCTGCAATATTTGAAGGGATTGATACTGAACTCCTATTTATTTGCGATATCAGATTATACTGTTCTGATTTTGGAAATTTACTGGTTAACTTATAAACATCAGTAGTCAGTTGGATCGATTCCACCCAAATTTTTAATTCCCTGAAATTGTGCATATTCTTATTTTTAATGGTTTCCCAAGCTTAAATCTTACCCAATCTTTCTCAGTCTTGCAAGTCTTTCTCAATCTTTCCAAGTCTCAATTAATTCTCCTTCAATAGATAGGGAAGTAGCGGATGTGATTTTTAAATCAACGAACGAGCCAATTTGTTTTGTATTTGTTGATTTAAAACGAACAACGATCCGCCCTTCTGTATAAGCTGATAAATAACCTTCTTTCCTGTCCTGACCTTTTACGAGCACTTTACGTGATTGGCCAACAAGCTTTTTATTATAAACCAATGAATGTTTTCTGAGAACTTCAGATGATGCATGTAATCGTTTTTTCTTTATTTCCTGATCAATGTCATTGGACCAACGAGAACTTGCTGCACCCGGACGAGGAGAGTACATAGCTATATAAGCCATGTTGAACTTCACTTCTTCCATTAACTTGAGTGTGTTTTGGAATTGCTCGTCTGTTTCTCCTGTAAAACCAACAATGATATCTGTAAAAATTGTTGCCTGAGGTATATGTTTGTGAATAGCATGAATAATTTGCCAGTATTTATCGACTGAATGTTTTCGGTTCATCCGAATAAGTACATTGTCATCCCCAGATTGAGCAGGAAGATGAATTTGCTTGGCCAAGCAATTGTATTTTGAGATTACTTCGATTACTTCTTCTCCCATGTCGCGTGGATGTGGTGAAGTGAAATATAGCCAGAATTCTTTGCCAGATTGATTGCCATATTCCCCAATTTTTTCAAGTAATTCTGTAAAACTGATTTCTTCATCTCCTTTATCCAAACCATATGAATTTACATTCTGCCCTAAAAGGGTTATCGATTTGAAACCTTGATCAACTATTCTTTTCAGTTCATTCAGAATATCTTCAGAGGATCGGGATACTTCACGACCTCTTGTATATGGAACCGCACAAAATGTACAGAATTTATCGCAACCATTTTGGATTGGGATAAAAGCTTCGAAATTTGATGCATAATTTGGTTCCACATCCCAAAAATCCTCGATATGAATATTTAACTCAGACATTTTTTTGCCTGTGTTAAACTCTATTTTTTTGGGAGAGACGAAATCTGGTATGGCTTGCGCTTTTTTTATAACTTCTTTTTCAGAAGAATGTTCCTGTTCCAATCCAAAAGGAGTTACTACTCCATATTGCCTGATCATATCTGGAAATTGGTTCAATTCTGACATGGGAAAAACCAAGTCAAATAGTTTTAAAAATTTATCCCGATCAGCAGGAAGTAAACATCCGGAAACAAAGGTAATTAGGTTTCGTTTATCTTTCCATTTATTCCATTTGGAAATACGATTGTAAACTTTGTCAATTGCTTTCTGACGAACAGAACAAGCCAAAATACCTACTAGTCCTGCTTCTTCTTCTTTATCTGTCCATATGTAACCCAATCCATCTAAAACAGCCCGAACGCGTTCACTGTCAGACATATTCATCTGACAACCCAGAGTTACTAAATGATATTTTATCATTTCTATATCTTAAAAGTAAACTTCAGTAAATATGTGCTCGTTGGAAATTCCTTGTTCTTCAAGTAAGTCCTTACTCTCCAAAATCATATCACTATTTCCACAGAGATAAACCAAAGTGTTTTTGTCAATTTTGTTTTCTTTCAAATAATCAGTAACACGACCCTGAAAAGTTCCTTTATTGTCTTTTGAAACACAAGATATGTAACGATGATTTTCATAGATGTCAGATTCATAGGCTTCACTTGCATACCTGATTCCATGAAGTAATGTATAATTGAGGTCATCGTATGAGGTTACAAAACTATGAAAAGGAGCAATGCCTGTTCCGCTTGCAATAAATAGTAGGTTCTTATCAATATCTTCTTTACCTATTCTGAAGAAACCTACTGCTGATTCTACCTGAATTGGGTCTCCAACTTTGAGCTTTTTGAGTTGTTTCGATACACTTCCGTCTTCAACTTCTTTCACCAATACTTCTAAAAAATTATCTTTCTCACCGCTATAAACTGAATATTCTCTTAATTCTGCACTTTCATCAAGTCCTATTAATATATGCTGACCAGCGACAAAATTTAATCTATGTCTGTCGAATCTCAATACAAAAGCAGATTCGGTGAGCTCTCTGATTTCCTGTATTTTGAATATTTTATTTTCTCTCAAATTCATTTTACTATTATTAATAGAGACGAGTTATAAAGCAAAAAACAAGCTAAAAAAGCCTGTTTTTCGAATAGCAAAATTAATGAATTTCAAAAGAATAGAGAAGCTTGATTAAAATCTGTCTAATTAATGAATTCTGGGCTACGAATTGATCTCTTTTGTATCAGATGGTCGATTATTGTTTTTCCAAAATCAATCAGTAAAACCATCTGATTTAAATCAGTAATCCATGCATGTGTTCTGGTTGTAATGTAAAGAATATCATTCCTTGATTTTAATCCAGCTTCATGAAAAAGCTTTCTTTTTAAAGGTCGAAGACCATAGTTGTATTTTGAATTTAGGAGAATAAATTTTCGGACTTCACTATTCATCAATAGCTTATTTATAAAGAAGCTGTCTTTTCCATATATTAAATATGATTTGTTTATTTCGTCATACGAGGATTTGACAGTTTTGGTAAGAAAAGAAAATAGATGACTCAGTAAATAATACTTTGTCATCTTAAAAAAGTCTTTTTTCTTTATTTGAACGGGTATGAATAATCCTGAATAGGCATAATTACTATTATTATCCCCAGCATCAAATGAAGCCAGCATAAACCTGATTCCTTTATAATAGGTGGTTAGTGTTAGTTTTGATTGAACTTGTCCCCACCGATTTTTGTCATTCGAGAAAGCGACCTCTATTCCTAATGGATTAAGGGTTTGTTTTAGATTCTGGATATAGGATTCAGTGACTTTAGCCTTCATGTGTCTAATTGTTTTAAAGGTTAGATAGCCTGTCCCGATTTATCGGGAGAACTCGTATTATAATCATTCTCTTGTGCCTGCATACTGAAGTGTTTCGGCACAGGTGTGTGAGTAGACTTATACACATGCTCGTTTTTAAATAAAGTTCTTCAAATAAAACTATTTCAGTTTACGACCGTCTTTTTTCAGTGCTTCTGAAATGATCCACTCTATTTGTCCATTCGTGCTTCGAAACTCATCAGCAGCCCATTTTTCAATGGCATCAAAAAGTTTGGGATCTATTCGTAGGGCGAAAGATTTCTTTTGGCTCATAACTCAATTTCGTTTCAAAAAAGATTTTAGTGGTGCAAGGTACCCGTATTAACCACAGGACTGGTTCCTTTTTCTGAGCAAAGTACCACCAGTAGGTTGCTAACCATAGCTGCTTTCTTTTCTTCATCCAACTCAACAATTTCTTTTTTTGAAAGCATGTCAAGAGCCATTTCCACCATGCCTACAGCACCCTCAACGATTTTTGTTCTGGCTGCAACAACTGCTGTTGCCTGTTGTCTTTGGAGCATTGCTCCAGCAATTTCCTGTGCATAAGCCAGATAGCTGATTCTTGACTCCATAACTTTAATACCAGCAATGTTCAATCTTTCCTGAAGTTCTCTTTCAAGTTCTTCGTTTACTTCTTCACCACCACCACGCAAGGTGATTCTTGCATCTTCATCTTCAATGTCGTCATAAGGGTAAGCACCTGCCAGTTTACGAATAGCAGCTTCGCTTTGAATTTCTACGAAATGCTCGTAATTGTCGACATCAAAAGCTGCATTGTAGGTGTTCTCTACTTGCCAGACTAAAACAACACCAATCATAATTGGATTTCCCAGTTTGTCATTGACTTTAATTGGATCACTATCCAGATTACGAGCGCGAAGTGAGATTTTCCTGCGTACATAAAATGGGTTTGCCCAAAAGAAACCATTGTTTTTGACAGTTCCTTTGTATGCTCCGAAAAGAACCAACACTAAGGATTCGTTGGGATTGATAACAAATAATCCAATAAGAAAAAACAGACAGAAAACCCCTAATAAAATAGATGCGACTAAGAGTAAGACATTATCCTGCAAATAAACAATACCCAGCACGCTGGCAGCAATACCCAATAAAAACAGGAAAAGGAATAAATATCCTGATTTTGGCATAAAAACTTTTTCTTCTTTCATGTGTTTGTATTTTAAATGATATCAAAATGATATCACAATGATACGATACGAATTGAAGATTTCCAAATTATTTTTGAAAAAAAATGAATTTGATAAAAACAATCAAAACATAAACAATATAAGGAGGCTGATTCAAAAGTCAAACATTCTGCTGATTAAGGTTATTACGCAGCCTGCCAAATAAAATTTTATTAAAAAAAATGGGAATCTCATTTTCTGAACAAAGAGATTCCCACTTTATTGATTTATCCTGACTTCAGTGATAATGTGAGAAAGGCGTTTATAAGTAAAGCCTCTTCAATATGTTTAAGACTATCTCCTACTCAAGTATATTAGCAACAACTTCAATTTCAAGAACTAGTTTGATGGTTGTGTTAATAGGAGAATCCGTTACCGAACCATTCATATAAGCAAAGAAACTTTTATCGCTAATTATTAAATCTGAGAAATTACTTTGCTCCTCAATAATAAGGCTTGTAGTATAGGCATCACCGCTTACGAAAAGTTCATAGAATTTGAAATTGGATGCTGAAGCGAATGCAATGGGCGTATTGCTATTGTCTGCACTATAGGAAATATCTCCTGTAAAACTACAGTCTTGAGAACCTGTATATGATGTTACAAATAATTCTGCACTTTTAATGATGTATTCGTTGATATTAGATTCGTATTTAATCAGTGTGCTGTCCTGACTAAGATCTATTAATTTCATTTCAGAAAAAGTGGTCACTCCAGAAGTTAAATTAACATCAAAATATTGTTCAACTGTAAGGGGCACTCTAATGGTTCCATAGTTTTTTAAACAGCTTTGACTAGCAAGAGCCGATAAAATAATAGCAAATAGGAGAAATTTTTTCATAGAATTTGATTTATTGGTTTTATCAAAGATATAGAAGAGAATCGGATAAACAAATTAGTTTATATCATGTCCTTTATTAATTTATTTCTCATGTAAAAAATCCTTCAATATCTATAAGCTGAATTCTTTTTCTGTCAATTTGCATAAATAATCCACATGCGTTTCAAAACTAAATGCAATTCAACATTTGGATATTAATATCTTTGTTTTCATAAATACGAAACATTCATGAGTATATTGAGTACACTCGACTGGATAGTCATTGTTTTTTTCCTCCTTGTATCTATCATTATTGGAATTCGATTATCGGGTAGAGCAGGAAAAAGTATTACGGAATTCTTTCTAAGCGGAAGATCACTTCCCTGGTATGTTGCTGGTATTTCCATGGTGGCCACCACATTTGCTGCAGATACTCCCTTGGCTGTTACAGAATTGGTCAGTGAGAATGGAGTATCTGGAAACTGGCTTTGGTGGAATATGTTGATAGGAGGTATGCTGACTACTTTTTTCTTTGCTAAACTTTGGCGAAGAGCGAATATTCTTACTGAAGTTGAATTCATTGAATTACGCTATTCAGGTGTTGCTGCTTCATTTTTAAGAGGATTTAAAAGTATATACCTTGGTTTATTTATGAATGTTTTGATCATGGGTTGGGTGAATCTGGCTTTTATTTCCATTTTAAAAATATTTTTCAATTTACCCGATGTAACTCCCTTAGCCTATTCACTTCTTGGGAATGAATATGTCTTCAATTTCAGAATAGAGTATTATGCAGCTATTGCCATGTTGTTTGTAGCTTTTTACAGTTCATTGGCTGGTTTGTGGGGCGTAGCCATTAATGATATGGTGCAATTTGTTATTGCTATGACAGGGAGTATTGTATTGGCCATTTTTATGCTTCGTTCACCCGAAATTGGAGGAATTACTGGTTTAAAAGAACAATTGGATCCAAATGCCTTGAAGTTTCTGCCCCATATTTCAAATATTAAAGGAACTGGCCAATTTGTAGGTATTGGAATCGGAACCTTTTTGGCCTATATCAGTGTGCAATGGTGGGCCAGTTGGTATCCGGGAGCAGAACCGGGTGGGGGAGGCTATATTGCTCAGCGAATGATGAGTGCAAAAAACGAAAGACATTCTTTGTTTGCTACTTTGTTTTTCCAGATTGCTCATTACTGTATTCGTCCCTGGCCCTGGATTATTGTGGCCTTAGGCGCCATGGTTCTTTATCCCGAATTGGGGGTAGATGACAAAAAACTGGGTTATGTGATGGCCATGAGAGATTATCTTCCAAATGGTTGGCGAGGATTGATGTTAATAGCTTTTGTTTCTGCTTATATGAGTACTATTTCGACTCAATTGAATTGGGGAAGTAGTTATTTGGTGAACGATTTATACAAACGATTTATTGATAAACGAAAAGAAACAAAATTGGTTTTAGTTTCACGAATCATTACTGTGGTGTTAAGTCTTGTTGCTATTTATGCTACCTCACAAATGGAAACTATTAAAGGAACATGGGAGTTTATTATCGAGTGTGGTGCTGGATTAGGATTGGTATTGATTTTACGATGGTATTGGTGGCGAATTAATGTTTGGAGCGAAATTACTGCTACTGTAGCTCCCTTTTTATTCTATTATATTTTCAAGATTAGAATGGGGATTGAGTTTCCAAATAGTTTTTTCTTTACCGTTTTATTCACGACAGTATCATGGATAATTGTGACCTATTTAACTCCTGCTGAGAAAAGTAAAACTTTACACGATTTTTACAAAAGAGTTAAACCTGAAGGATTTTGGAGTGGGATATTTACTGGACATCAATCCACTCACATTCACAAAAGCAAGTTAGGAATGCTGTTTCTTAGTTGGGGTAGTGCAGTTATAATGACTTACTCCGTATTGTTTGCATCTGGTAAATTGATTTTTAGGGAATGGAATGAGTTTTTTGTTTATGCCGCTGTAGCTATAGCATCTTTATTATTGTTGTTATTCAGTCTCAAATCTGAAATGGAGTAGTTTACTTAATTTGCTTGCGTCCTGAATGGCTAATTCTTTTGTTTTGCATTGTTTCACAGGAACACTGTAATCAGTTGTTTCTCCTTGCATCACTACCTTAACATTTTTTTCAGTAAATGTTGTCGATCGCATGGTCTGGCTCCATGCACCATATTGCTCAACAGTGGTGTTAATGAGAATTTCATCCATGACGCTCAGGTCGGCCCACTTGCCATGCCTGAATAGTCCTGCAATTTTTGTGTAGGATTTGTATCGCTTATTTTCTGTATCTATCCTCGTGCCTTTAAAAGAAAATGCCATAGATGCTCCAATTAAAACGACAATAGGGGCGAACCATGAAAAAAAGAAACCTGCAATAAATACAATATAGCCTGCAAAAATTGCTGCAGGGCCAAATGCTCTTCCTGTTTTGTTGTCAATAATCATAAAAATATTTATTCGTCAAATGTAAATAAATGTTTTTATACTTAAGAATAGGAATTGTATCCTGACAATATGATAGAGATATTGGTGCAAACTTCTTAATTGCCTAAATGATTGTGGGATTAAAAATCACCTTTCCATCCGACATTTTAGTTACGTATTGATAAAGGCCATCAAATGCATCTTCCAATTTAATGACTCTCTGGATTTTTGTTTCGACTTCTTTGTTGATGATCAAATCCTGTAAGAAATTGGAAACTTCATTGAAATGCTCGGGTTTAGTTTCTCTCATCCAGTCACCCAGATTGAAACCTTCAAAACTCTTTTTATGAAATATGGTACCTAGAATATCAAAATTGGAGGCATTTTGGCCGCTTAAACCACCGTAAAGCAGGACTTTAGAATTTGATGGCATATTGTTTAGCAATTGGCCGCTATGTTCTCCTCCAACAGCATCAAAAGCAATAGTCGCTTTTAGTTTGTGAGCTAATTTGTTGAATTCATTTTCAAATTCTTTATCTCTTAAATTGAGAACAAATTCAGCTCCTTGCGATTTTAATAAGTCAACATGAGCTGGTCTTCTGACAATGTTAATTAAAGGAATTCTTTCTTTTTCTGCCAATTTGTGAACAAATGCACCTACTACTCCAGCTGCAGCATTTTGAATGATAGCTTTATCACCGCGTTTTTTTGCAGTTTCAAATAAGCCATAGGCTGTAAAAGGATTGACAAAAAAACAAGCTGCTTGTTC
>Ga0209045_1000744_pt1 | contig 35077 bp, 34 predicted proteins | sample SaaInlLV_10m_DNA_4_FD_184664 | JGI IMG/M metagenome (GOLD analysis project Ga0209045, IMG submission 184664) | Marine microbial communities from expanding oxygen minimum zones in the Saanich Inlet - Saanich Inlet SI072_LV_200m_DNA (SPAdes) (version 2) | ecosystem: Environmental > Aquatic >...
GCCGTACGAAATGTCGCCCGTGAATTGCACTCCTGTCCGGAGTCTCTTCAGTAGGTCATCAAGAATGACGTTCGATTGCCGGCGCCAGGACCCCGGTGTGCTCGGCTTCACGATGTTGAATCCGAGCTGGTGGGCTTGCAGGCCAGGGACGAACGCCGCGTCGGCATTAAGTCGCTCGACGATGGCGTCGGTCGTTCCCCAGCAGTCGTGCCCGAGCCCAGTGGTGTGCGAGTGGGGATGCACGCCCTGGCCGAATACATCAGCCAGCGACACGTCCACCAACACGAACTCCAGGCGATTGAAACGCGGCACAGTCGCATCGGCGACCAGCCGCAATCGGTAGCTTTGAATCTCCATGATCACGTTCCTTTCTGGTTGTGGGATGCGAGGACGCTGCCCTCGCGCTCCCGCCAAAGGGACATCGTCCCTTGTGGAATCCCGTTGTTGTTTGCACGTGCGCGCAGGCGCCGCAGACGGCGTCAGCTCCCGCACGCCCAAACGTCCGCATCGGTGCTGGCGCGCCGAGAGGCATGGGATGGTCTTGCACACGCGGTAGCGCGTCAGCAATCGTATTGGCGGACGGAGGACCGCAACGCGGTCATCGTATGCCAATGCAGATCCGAGGGGTCCGGGGAGACGCGTCGCCCCGGCCTGGGATTGGTAAGGGGCGGAGCGCCCTTGCCCCGCCGGAGGCATTCCCTCAGGCGCCAAGGAGTTGGTTGAACTCCGTGAAGTCAGCCGCGATGCGGGACCGCGCGAGGTCAATGGCGTCCGAACTGACTTGGCCGGAGTCGGTGAGGCGTCGGAGATGGTGGTAGGCGAGCATCTTCCCGAGGTCGTTCGGCTGGTCCAACAGCGCCTCCGCTTGCTCGATCAGCTCTACGGCCTCCCCTTTCAGCTTGGGCAAATTGCCCGTGCTCAGGCTACTGACGTTCACTCGTGTGGCGAGCTTCTCAAGCAATTCCTGAGGGACCGTACCGGGGCGATTGGCCTCGACCTGAAGCGCGAGATACGCCAGGATCGAGACATCCTGCCCCGAGTCGGCCAGGTCATTCCAGGCCTTCGACTTGGCCAGTTCCGATAGATCCTCATGGACCAGGATCCGCGTCTTCTCCAGGAGATCCTCGCACGTGAAGAGACGGTAGATTGTCTCCGTGCGAGCCATGTCGGAGCTGTCGCGGAAGTACTCCACCAGAAGATCCAGGCAGACCTCGACCTTGTGGAGGAACTCCTCCTTGTTGATCCCATCCGCTGCGATGCCGACCGGGATGCTGGCCAAGATGACTCTCTTGGCGCTCTGCACCATGTCGGGTAAGGACTCGCCAAATCGGTTGGCACGCGCCATCTCCACGCTCCTGACGGCCAAGAGCGTGCGGTACATGAACCCGAGCCGGCGTCCGTCGAGCTTGACCTTCCCATCGGTCTCCTTGAGGACGAGGATGGCCAGCCTGCTCAGAAACTCGCCCAGCGTGTCAAGCTGTCTCCGCAATGCCATGAAATGGCCTGCGGCGGCGGACAAGATCCCCGCCATCTGCGAGCCGACTACGGACGTCTCTTCGGACGTCACGGTTCTTGCCGCCAGACCATCGTCGAGCCATTCGCAGAGACTGGGAGCATCGTCGCCGTTGATGTGGTGCACCACGCGGATTCGGTCCTCCTCATCCATGTCCAGCGCCTCAGGCGGGTACAGGAAGATCGCGAAGCGACCGGTCAGGGCCGCGTCCAGTTGCTGCGTGCCGTTGTAACGGCTGTCGTCAGACGGGTTCATGGCGGCCCATATCCATTTGACCGCAGTTGGGAAGCCCATGATCTTCCGGGATCGAATGATCTCGAGCCATTTGGCCTGGAGTTCAGGGAGAGCTCGGTTGATCTCATCGATCAGCACGAATTCCTTGTCCCAGACGGTCACAGCGCTCGGGACATACTCGACGCGCCCCTGCTTCAGTGATTCGACGTTCGGGAAGCCCAGGACATCCTCGAACAGGCTCTTGCTTGCGTCGTAGGCCATGAATGCCCTGCCAAGCGACTGCGCGGTCTTGTAGGCCACATGCGTCTTGGCAGCGCCGTGGGCGCCGATCATCAGCAACGGATCGCCGGTGAGCAGCGATGCCAGCACCAGGTTTTCGTCCACAACACTCCAGCCGTAGACTCCGAGCTGTTCCAGTAGCTTTGTCATGGTTCGGTTCCTTTCAGGTTGGTTTGGTCCAGAAACACAGAAGGCCCGCGGGCACCGGCCCACGAGCCTTGTCAAGATGGAATGCGGGGACGCTGTCCCCACTCCTCTGCCAAAGGGACAGTGTCCCTCTGGACTCCCGTTGCTGTTTCGCGATTCCGCGTCCAACTGTCGCTGGCCGCAGAGCCGCGAAACGGTCTTTGCCTCGCACCTACGAAGATAGGTGCGCGCTGCCGCTCCATGCCTGGAAGTCAGCTTCATCCCGGACATGGGTATCGTAGGGGAGTGCCTCCGTGTACGTTGCATGGACTATCACTTGGCAGTGACCGGCGTTGGCTTTCCATACGGCTCTGGCAAAGCGATCGACGAATTTCTCTTCCGTTTCGCCGCCGCAGAGCGCGCCGTCGGCGAATGCCGTCAGATCCCGCTCGTCTCCCTCGGATGGGGTACCGTTGTTGAAGTCCTCCGGCGAGAAACTCCACTCCTCGCAGCATGCAGCGATGACTTGCTCGCGCCGTGCTGCATCTATGCCCGTAATCTCCACGGACATCTCGTATGACCTGCTCATTGTCTTTTCCTCCGATTCTTGACCATGCTCCAATAACAAGAGAGGCAGACCGCCATGACAGCGCGTCCGCCTCCACGAACGGTCCAACATCCCGGCCTTCCTGCGTTCCTCTCAGCTCTCCTCCGACAGGTCCACCGTGCGGCAAATACCCGTTGCAGAACACGTGACATCGAACACGGTGGCGATGGAGTCATGTCCTCGCTGGATGCGCAGTGCACGCTCTGCGGCCTGACGGAAGCCGGTCGCGGACACGTCGATCGTCCACTCAACAAGGAACTCTCTTCCCACCTGGTCGGCGGTCGATGGGGACGATGTCCCATCATTGTCGTTCGATCCCTGGTCCGGTCCCGCGGGATACACGAGACTCCCACACTCAGGGCACGTGCCGCCAGGCACAATTCCGCCCGGATCCAGACGGCTTCCCAGGCCGGGAATATCAGGTAGCCTGTGTTCCAGTTCGCCTTCGTTGCCAAAGGTCTTGCCGCAGTTGTCACATGTCAGTTTCATGATTTCACCTCGCTCCTTTCTTGCTTGGGAATCGTGATCTCAGCGTTGAGCTCATGGCAAAACGCCGCCATCGCCTTTGCCCATGGCCAGCCGTCGCCCCAGTACTCCTGGCCGTCGACCAGGAGCCGAGGCAACAGGCCCTCATGCTCTTCCGTGAACGGCCCGTAGGCTTCGAAGAACGGCGGAAAGCCGTCCAGTGTCTTCGAGAGCACGTACAGATTCCCATCCGTGTCTCGAAACCAGCGTTCGCTGTGTCGGTTGATCGCACGGCTGTCGTGCCCGTACGTCTCCCGGCGGATCTCGGTCAGTCTCACTGTGCTCATCTTGACTCCTTTCTGATCTCTGGATCGCTTCGCTATGACCAAAGGGGACGCGTCCCCTCTGACACCCCGAGCAGTTTCGCGATTCCGCGTCCAACTATCGCTGACCGCAGACTCGCCAAACGTCCAGTCACCGGCTCATCATCGCCGGTGAGATGGCCCCATCACGCGTCAGCGTTGCGCACCGCATTGGCGAGCGGAGGATAGCGATAAGCGATCCTCGTTCGCCAATGCAGATACGTGGGGTCCAGTGCACGCATTCCCCGGCGCGGGGAGTGGGGTGCGAAACCCCACATGTCCTCACTCGGTCACATCTGCCAGCTGCACGACTTCACCGAAGGGAGCCAGATCGGGGCAGTCGGCCTTCGTGCCGAAGAGGATGGTGAGGATGGCGGGGTGAATCTCGCTCAACTTCCGCGAGTGTTCGTCATCCAGGCTGGCGTAGCCGTCGGTCAGCACGACCGCGCGGTCGTATTCCTTCTCGACGACCGTGCTCGCAACGCAGTTGAAGTCCGTGCCGTAGGTCGTGCTCAAGCGTCCAGCGCAAAGCACGTCGAACGGGACTTCCCGCACGGCGTTGCTGAAGAGATGAACCGACCGTATCCGATCTCGGTGGCGCGACAGCAATCCGATGATCTCCGGCAGGTGTTCATTGACCGATCCGGAGACATCCAGAAAGATCGCGACGCCTTTCTGCTCGTGTCTGATCTCGGGTTGCTGGTTCCTGAACAGGCCGGGCCAGGCTCCCGCGCTCAGCATGACCAGATCACGTCGCGACGGACGAATCGGGAACGGCGATGTGACCCGGCGCATCCGCTGGTTCTCGCCAAGGAAGTTGCCAAGCAAACGCCGACTCGCGTAGCGTGAGAGCAGACTCTCTCTAATGCTCTCATTCCGCTTCAGCACCTCGATGAGAAGGTCCTGCAGGTGCGGACACCGGCCCGCGCCGGTTCCTGCTTCGCGAACCACTCGAAGCAGATCGTCGGTGACGCGGGCGGCGACAGCAGAAGACCAGCCGTCGACGCCATTGGCGCGGGAGTGCCTCTTCCCATGGGAACCGATCAGGAGCACGTCCGGGGCAGTTCCGGGGGCAAGCACGCGCAGAGACTGGATGATCTCCCCGGCGCTGAGTGAGCAGGAAAAGCCGCTGGTGGGGTACAGGTGACTATACAGCGACTGGTAGCGGCTCTGCGACATGGCACTGCCCGAGCGCAGCAGGCCAGGGAGCCCACGCTCTGGGTAAATGCGGAGAAAGAGGGAGCCGTGGCCGGACGGCTCGGCGAATACATGTGTGATGATGGCATTGATGACGGCGTCGCAGGCAGTATTGGCGATCCCATCATCGGGGTGGATGAAATGTCCAAATGCCGGGTGGAGAAGCTCGTGACAGAGCAGGCAGAAGAGATCCACATCCGTCCGAACGTGTTGTTCGACGAATCGCGGACCGTAGCGGAGTTCACCCGCGGCGTTGATGCACGCCGTGGGCACTGATGGGTCGGGGATGACCCGTGCCACAAACGTGGCGACGAACGAGTCAGGGCCGAAGGTACGGCGGAAGACTTCTCGTGCAGTTTCCAGAGTGATGTTCATGATAGCATTCCTTTCGTGTTGCTGGTTGCAGACGGACGAGGGGGGGGGAGAAAGAGGAGGGAGCTGACGCTACACGAATTCTCGGCATTTCAGCTTCCTCGACGGGAAACTGGCCGTACGTGGCGTCACGCAACTGAGTGGGTCGAAATCACGTGGCAGGCGAAGTCCCTGTGGTCATGTCCAGGCGGACAGACGGGTCATTCGCGGAGGGGGGCACAGAGCGAAAATGAATGAGAGGCGCTATGCCTCTCACTCGTGCTGGTAGAACTGCGCATGATCCCGCCAGAACTCGCGTTCGCGGAAAGCCTCAAGCTCATCCTGAACGCATGACAGAATCTGCGACACTTCTTCGTGGATGTCCCGCAAAATGCGGTTCATCTCGGAGAGTTGTTCCTCCAGATGGGGGTCTGTGCTGGTTGTGTTTTCCATGTGCTACCTGGAAGTGGCGAACAGCTATATAAACTTTGCGGTGGTAACACCTTGCACGTGAGAAGATCAGGCTGCAGACGGGTCGCCACATCACCCGCAAAGGCGTTGAGATCCTGTGCGGAGGAGGCCGGAGAGAATAAGAGGAGAAGTAGAAGTCAGTCGTCCGATCGCTCGGACGCCCTGGCTGTCACGAAGGCCAGCTTCTTCTCGATGTCGGCTGGGATCGTCAGCAGCACGCGACTGCTGTGAATGCCTTTGGCTTGCAGCCCGCGTAGAGTCGTGGCCTTGACGCCTTCATCCGCTGCGAAGCTGATAAGCCAGTCATAGCCTTGCTTGAGCAGTTTGGCGATGTTGGCGGCACCACGTCGGCCGATCTCGACTTCGACTGCCACCCGGAAGCCCTTCTTCTCAGCATGCAGATCGACGGCCTGGCCGCCACCGATTGGTTCCTCCGGTCGAACGGACCATCCGTGGCTGACGAGTCCATCGGTGATCTGCTGCTTCCAGTAAGCGTGAGCCAAACCGCCTTCCCGCGGCGTGGAGTTCAGCTTACCGGATCGCCTCAAGGCGGTCTTCATCTTCTCCGAGAAATCGAGCAGAACGACTTTGCCGGTTCGAGTTGGCACATCGACTGTAACGAGCAGCCCGCGATCGATCAGTGACTGCTTGGCCCGGTTGCCGCGTCGCCGGCTCACGCCGATTCGCGCGTATCGCTTCACAACGCCATCCAATGGATGGTCACGGACGTCCTGCAGGAGGAGCATTTCCACTTCGCTGGGCTTGTCTGCATCTGCCGATTCCATTCGATCCACTCCATGTTTAGGGTCAGGTGGAAGCGGCAGAATAGGAGGCTCTCCAGCGCAGACAGGCGATTCCGGCCCGGAATCGGTGATATCGGGTGGGTAGAGCTGCATCAGGTGTGTGTCCGTGACCGACCCCTTGGCAATATCAACTTTGGGGATACTAACCTGGAACGGTTGCACGAACCGTGATTGCAGTTTCACGATGGCCCGGCCCATGGCGAGCTGTCCCAGCACATCACGTTGTTCGCGCGGGATATGCATGATTTCCCCAAGTGTATTGATGTCTTTGGGGTGCTTGATGTTGAGTGCAATCGTGCAGTACGTGTTCCCGAGTGCCGGAACGGAAATTTGCGATGGGTGCTGATCAATGAGCACGATGCCTTCGCCAAGTTCCCTGATCTCACGCAGGAGGAGGTCGATAACTGTTTCCTTGTTGGAGGCACTCAGGATGTTGTGTGCCTCTTCCACAAGGATGCAGTGTTTGAAGGTCTCCCGGTCCGGTTCTAGCAGACGGAAGTGATGGACCCAGACGAGCAGCGTCTCGATGAGGAAGATCTTCTCTGCATGTGCCAGCGAGTGAAGTTCGAGGCAGGCGTTGCGGTCCAGTAGGTCGCCGATGCTGTCGTTGCTGGACACGTTGATGACATCCGAGATTTGCCCGAAGCAAAGGCTCTGGACGGCTCGGATCGTACTGTCCAACCACATGGCCTTTCGGCCCTTGGCCGACATATTGCGGACGAATTCCAGGACATCGGCCATGGTCGGGAACTGCGCGTCGCGGTTGTCATAGCATCCGGCCTCCTTGTAGACGTGATCCAGAGCCTCCTGCAGAATGAACATGACCCCTTCGCCCAGGTAGTAGGCGTTGCTGACGATCTCGATCAGCTTCTTCAGCCACACGGTGATATCCGTTCCGAATGGCGGGATCAAGGGGTTGAAGCGCAAGGGATGGACGTGCGTTCCGACGGTGTAGACGTCCAACGGCAGTGGTTCCGGACCTGATAGCAGATCCCGGTAGTTCCTCTTCCAATCAAAGATCAGGAAGGGCTTGCCCTGGGCTGCCAGACGACGCAGAAACAGCGCGACCGTGTTTGTCTTCCCGGCACCGCTCCGGCCGAAAATGGCCATGTGCTGGATGAGTTCATCGTCACGCAGGCCGAACGGATAGAAGCTCCGGTCGCCGCCCATGACCGTCCCTATCCGGTAGGGGCCGTCTGCCTCGGCCTGTTGTGGAACCGAAAGACCATGGTCCAGAGACAACGGCGTCACGCCAAGCGCCTGCTCGAGCCGGAACTGGATTGCGGTCTCGATGTCCTTCCGGCCTTGTGCATCCTCCATTTGGTAGGCACGCCACCACCTTGTGGCTTTGTCTCGACCCACAAACGGCATCAGCCGCCTCAAGTCATCCTCAATCGCCAACCCGCATCAACTCCGACTTCCGTTTCTCGTTCGAGAACTCAGCCCACTGCTCGAGTATCGTGCCCAGGATTCGCCCGGTATCACGCCAGCACGCAATATCCTCAGCCCATTGCTGCTTCTTGAGCTGCTGCACTTCTTTGACGAGTTCGGACTGCACCCGCGTCCAGTAACCGACTTGCGAGGAGAACTGCTCTAACTCATACAGTTTCGAGCGCACTGCGCAGGTCTCGTAGTCGATTCCTTTGCGGACGTTGTAGGAAATGCTGTGCCGCGCTGCCAGGTGCTGTAGCAGCATGTCCAACTGATCGTGGCAGATCGCCGCGCGTTCGGCGGGCAGATCGTCCGGGTCTATTCTCGGTAGACGGTCTGTGTGGAATAGTCTGTCTACCAAACTCGATTGGTCTTCGAAGGGACGGGGTTCCGCGGTTTGCTCGTAAAGAACCCGAATCCGTGGTGGAACGGGACGAATGGCTGCCTCTACTTTGCCCGAGTGCGTCCCAACTTCGACGGGCTGCAGCGCATGATTGTATTCCATGGTAGTACCTCCGGCAGTGCTCACTGCCAAGTGATGTCACGGAAGCTATCGGACTTTATATACTTTGCGGTCGGAGAGCTCGTGCTCGGCCCAAAACCTCCCGTTCTTGCCAGGCATCGAAGCTCGCATGAGTGTGGGTGTGGATTTCGGGTGGAACGCGTGGTCTGCCTGGGGGTACTGTCTTCCGAAGCCGCGGCGCCCCGTTAGCTTTATAAGCGTCGTATCCGTAGGGTAGTAGTAGTTGTAAAAAAATAGGATAGAGAGAGAAGAGAGGAGTCGTTTCCATCGGAAAACTACTCCCACAAGCCTGGCTGACGGATACCACTGCAAAGGGGTGAGCAACGCTTTTATAGCTCCAGTCACCTCACTTCCTCTGAAGGGTGATTTTCCAGTGCAAGGCTCAGTTCATACGTTGATTCGGACGCAGATTGACAAGGCGACAGCCAACGCAATAGTCCGCAATCCGGCGTACCTCGACGACGAGCAACTGTCCCGGGAAGGCCAGTTTGCTGTCTTGACCGAGATCTTCAATGCCAATGTTCGGGACCGCGAGATCCGGGACGTCAGCAGCCACTTTGCCCCGATGTTCCAGAACGGGCATCCGGTACATCTGTCCGTGTTGGGTAAAACCGGCACAGGCAAGACCATCACCATTCTATACTTACTGCACGAGTTCGAGGAGCTCTGCCGCGAACGCCGTATCCCGTTTCGCCAGTACCATCTCGACCTATGCTGCGCCGTCCCGTGCTTCCGTGCGCTCAACAACCTTGCCTGCCTGATGGGGGCCAGCAAGTATTACAAACGTGGCATCAGCCTTGATGACCTGATGCTGGCCATCGAGAAGCATCTCCGCTCCGTGTCGGGTTACGTCACGGTTTTCATCGATGAGTCGGACAACATCCGGACCGATGCCGACTCATTCTACAAGTTCCTGATCAAACGCCTACCGCAACGTATCGAAGGCAAGCTCATTCTCGTATTCGCCTCCAATCGGCTCAACTGGGCCGACAACCTGGATCCACGAATCAAGAGCTGCCTTAAGATGCGGGAAACCATCTTCGACCCGTATGACGCGACCGACCTGCAGACCATTCTCGAAATTCGCGTCACCAAAGCGCTTCGTGCGGGCATGATGGACGAAGGAGTGGTGCCCATGATTGCCGCCCTCTCATCGCGGAACCACGGGGACGCACGGAAGGCAGTCGATCTACTAACCAGATCTGCACAGCTCGCCGAGAAACAGTGCCAGCACATCACGCTCGATGCGGTGAGACAGGCAAGCGAAGAGATCGAGAGGGACAAGTACGTCACTCTCATCAGAACGGGGCCGAAGCACCTCCAAGCTGCCCTGTATGCGGCACTGCTCGGCAGTGAGAAACGTCCGAAGTCGCTGCACACCGGTGATGCGTACCTGCTCTATGATCATTTCTGCGGGGCGGTCTCCCTCCGTCCGTTGACGCAGCGCGCGTTCTCGGACCTCCTCAGTGAACTTGACATGTACGGTTTCATCCGGGCCCGAACCGTGTCGCGGGGCCGATACGGCCGGAGTAAGGAGATCCACATCGCGGTCGCTGCACCGGTCGTGGCGGAACTCAAGAGCACGATTTTGGCATGTTTCGGCATGGTGGGGCCGGTGGTGACGAGACGATGAGCGCGTTCAGGGCCGCACGGATCCTTGATCCGTTGGCTTGGTGGGACGTGGCATCCCTTTACGACCGCTACGCCGGCGCCTTCGACCTGTTCGTCTACTGCGCGTTTTTCACAGCTGTCGCACGCCTCGCGTTGCGCGGCAAGTTCTCAGGCCGCCCCGGGCGTGCTCTCGCTGGTGTGATCGGGATCGCACTGGGAACGGCACTAGCCGTTACCGCAAGTCGCCACGCGTGGTCACTCCGGCGGGCTGGACCAATGGCCATCGCCATCGGTCTGCTTGTCGTCGGGATCGTTCTGTTCCAGCTCGTACGAATCATGGGCACACCGGGGACTGTGGCCGTTTCGTTGACGTACCTTTCCATCTTCCTGTTGATGCACGCCGTCAGCCCAGAGCTGACCGACTACCTCGACGACCAAGCGTCAGGACTTGGCGTTGTGCTGTACCTCATTTTCTACGGCTGCCTCTTGACGCTCTTCGGGGCGTTGGCCCTGCGCGCCACGTCACGCGCAAGGATTGAGAACACCGGCCAACGACGCATCGCTCGTACGGCCGAGCCTTGGCATGGCAGAGAGAAGAAACTACGGAAGGCGATCGTGAAAAAGCCCGTTCTCGCGCCAAGACCGGACAGGTCACAGCCCCGCAGCCCCAGACGAGCAAACGGCCTGGGACGCCGGCTCCGCAGGGCGCTACGCTCTGTACGGAGGTCACAGGTGGCGGAGAGAGGAGCAGTCAGCAAGGCCCAGAATCATGTGCTTCCTGAAGCTCAACACAAGATCGCGAAGGTGGAACACACGCTCGCAGCGGTCCGTGCAGAGGCAGGGAAGCCGACTCCGTCCTGGGAAGGGATGGCACGCGCGACTTCCCAGATTGCCCATGGGGCCGACACGACCATCGAACTCATCGACCGTGTCAGGACCTTGGACCGGCGTATCCGGACCATGGATTGGCGACAGCACGAAGAACTGCGCAAGCTCTGGGGGCACGCAACGGATGAGGAGAAAGAGAAGCTCCGCAGCCGGATCCTGCTTGAGCGCAACAAGATCATCCAGGAATCTGCGGGGGACGCTCTGGCCCAGCGGTGCGAACGTAGGCATCAGGACTTCCGGCGTGTCATGGACGACGTCGGGAAGGGCGCGCTAAGTCAACAGCGGAAACCTGTTCTGGACGGCCTGGCTTTGGCGATCGAGATACAGGAGGCACAGGGAAAGGACCTGGGGCGTCTGCAGGCAGTAGAGAAAAAGTTGAAGAAACTGACTAAAGCTAGAGGAGGGAGTGAGGCAAGCGGCGGTCCTGGTCGAACAGCGGGAACTGCCCAAGACCAGAAAGGAGCTCCTGGGCCCTCTTGAGAACGTCGCCATCTCTTCCGTGAATCACGCCTGCATTTTCGTCGGCATCGACCGACCTGCTGAAGACTGTGAACAGCCATCGAAGTTCAGCGACATCCGCCATGGGGGGGGCAACGGCCACCCGCGATGGGTCGTCCGACCGTTCGAATCTCACCAGCGCTTCCTCGAGTCTCTCACGCAGAACGCACTTGGCCAGCGAGTTCGTGCCGAATGCCGCGAGGTGACCAAATGGCCGCTCTTCTTGATTGGGATCTGTTTCCATGTTTCTTGCACCAAGCCACTGAGTGGCAAGTGCTGCTTATAAAGGTTTCGGTGAATTGAGGGGATGGGTGGAGCGAGGGACGCGATACGTCTGGATCTGGAGATCGCCGGCATCACGTGCGGAGCCATCGATAGCGGGACTTCTCCTCATGTGCGTCCGGCGCAGGCCCAGACATCAGTTCATCCAGACTGCTCCCTGGTACATATGATCTCTCTGCCTCAGATGGCTGGACGGGGAGCGTGCCGGCACCCGAAGTATCACCTTCCACCGGCTCAGTCGAGCGCGTGCCCCTGCAGCGTGACTCCAGATCGTCTGATAGCCAACCATAGTCGGCGGGCGTGGCGTCCGGCGGATCACCATCGGCCAGAGGCGTTTCGTACAGCTGTCCGCGGCCGTAGAGATAGAAATAGTCGTAGTCCGGCCCTGCGGGGCCATACCCCAGGCGGCCGCCGTACTGCTCACGGAATCTCATGGGATCGATGGGGATGGCCGGACTAATAAACCTATCGGCGCTTGGCCTGGCCGGTCCCCGATCCCGACCTTTACTCCACGTACTCCTCCACCACCTTGGGCTCCTGTTCCGGCGGCGATTCGATCATCTGCTCAAATGCTTTCTGCAGGCAGTAAATCGCCAGCGGGATTTCGTTCCGGGTGAACGTCTGTGACGATTGCCACTCCCCGTTTCTGTCTTTGAAACGAACGGCGATCGATGCTTTCAAAATCCGGCGTTGCGTCCCCTTCACCTCGATCTCATTCTCCCACAGGGCGCACGAAACCGCTCCGGCCCTGATCCGGGACACTGGTGTTTGGCTTTTCATTCTCGTTGCCTCCGGCCCACCGTCATTACGCGGCGGGTCTCTTTGCACACCACGTGAAGAGACCCGATACAGCTGTTGACTGGACCCACACGGCGACTCAGGCTTCGCGCGGGGCGACCGAAGGGAAAGTCCGCGCGGAGCCGCCGTCATTTGACGGTGGCGACTGACCGGGAGCGGCTCTTGCTCTCGGTAACCGACTTGATCCTCGACCTCAGATTCCTTGCACGTGCGTACCACTTGGCCAGTGCACACATGTCGCTGTCCAGGATGTCCTGAAGCGAGAGGGTCCCGGTCCGCACGTATCTGAGAACAGCATACTTCGCCTTGCTCGTGATCCGGTGGCCTATGCGGTCGTTGATGATGTCGAACATGATGAGTGCATGCCTTAACTCATCCCGCAACTCGGCCACTTCCCGCCGGGTCCGATCGAGCCGCGGTCGCAGTCTGTCGAAGTCAACTGTTCCGAATGCGCCCCAGTCGAGAGAGCCATCCCCCATCACCGTCGGCCGAATGACACCCCTTCTGGTGCTGAACGGAATGCAGTTGAGCAGTGCGAAGTGGTCCTTGAGCACTTGCCTCTCCAGTTCCTCCGGGTCCGCCAGTTCCCAGTCGGGGATCCCCGGCACGCTACCGTAGCCGTTGTTGCGCTCAAGCCTCAGTCCGCCAAAGACTGGTACCACGATTCCCTGGTACGTGTGTTGTGTTTGTTGTTTCATACGAAGCACCTCCGAGTCAGACCGAGCAAGCGATCGGTCCGCTCACTTGGTAAGCGGACCAATCGATGCGGCATCCCGACCGACGGATCCGACGCAGGACAGCTTGACTGGTGCACGCGGAAACGCTTGCCATCATCCTGCGGAAAGCGGAGGGAAGTAGCGGACGGATTGATATGCTTTTAGGCGTACCACCGCCGACCCTCCGCAGGAGGGGAAAAGCTTATGAATACGGACGCGTTGACCGGAGCGCAACAGAGCTCTGCCTGTCCTCTTCTCACCCCAAAGAAGAGGGCGGGGCAAAGCCTGACGGTCGCGCCAATACCGGCACTATTGGATCCCCTCAAAGTCAGCGACATAGCTGTTCACCGAAAGACTTAAATCGGTCAACATCCACAGTCCTGCGCATGGCTACACCAAGACCCCCGATCGATCACCGACACGCCAAGATGCTCCTCGGATACATTGCCGAGATGGAAGCCAAGGGATTCGTCCTCCACGGAACTGAAGTCCCATACCGGAAGACAAACGGTCACGGCTTCATTGATGTCATGATGTATCGCCAACACCCGACCACCGGGACCACCAACTGGCTCGTCACTGAAGTCAAGACAGACCTCGTGGACATCGGCCGAACCACCCGCCAAGTACTTGCAGCCAGAGAGTTCGTCCCGACCCACCACCGCCAGCTATTCAAATCTCACCGTGCACAGACAATTCGCTATCCCCTGGTCGTTTGGGCAAGCGACGCCAACTTGATACAGTGCCTGAACTACAGCAGGCTATTCGAAGGGATCGACGTCGAGTTCCACCATCCCAATCCAGACGCAGCCTCGGCCGCCGCGAACAAGTTCCAGATCCACTCCGCCATCGCTCACGCTGCCGCCACTCCACCGTCCACCAGGAACCGAGACCCGTGACCACCGACAGCGGACGCTACAGCAGCCAATCAGAAGTAGAGAGTCGGCACGGAGCGAGGGACTCAGAGCGGACCCTTCGATAAAGCTATAGGCTCACCCGAGCCGACCCGTAGCGAAGCGAAGGGGATAGCTTTACGATAAAGGGTCTGCGTCGTCCCGAGCGAGCAGCAGCAGCAGAGAAGAACACGGGCGAAACTAGCCCAGCACTTCCCGACTCACCCGAAGCCGATGTTTGAGTTTGAACTGCTCCACCTCGACAAGCGCCACCACTTCCCGAAGCACCTCCAGTTTCTCACCGAGTGGCAGCAGTTCCCCGAAGCCAAGTGCCTCGACCAGTTCAGCGGGGTTTGCGTCTTCCTCAACGCAGTTGGTGAACAGCTCACTGTCCTCGACGACACCCAAGATGTATTCCAATTTCTTCCTATTCATTTTCGACTACCTCCGAGGAGCCACTTTTTCGTGGCTCTCTCACTTGGTCAGAGAGCCACGGGAAGGCTCCCCGGAGCGAGGGACGAATGAGCGGACCCTTCGATAGAGCTTTAGGCGCAGCCGACCCGAAGGGGAAAGCTTTACGATAAAGGGTCTGCGTCGTCCCGGGCGGCTAACCACCAACCTGTCACACATCTGAACTCTATCCTCCTGAATCCATACCCAATCCTCAATTAGTCGCTTTTCGGCACAGTGCGTAACACGCCGTATATCAGGGTGTTGCGTTGGCGTCTCCTGTAGCGTAAATGGACAGCAAGCACCGGGAGAAGAGGGATTTGGGATACACCGATCAGGGCTTTCCGATACACCACCGATGGGTTTTCGATACACCAGTTCCTGGTTTGTCAGGGATGGGGTCGGCGTGCTTGGGGCGGTGCCCACGACGCCCCAGCATCCGGTCCGTGGCGTCCCGCGGAACGGATTGCTGGCCATCTGCGCCAGCGGGCGGAACGAGCGAGGACGTGGCGAGACAGGACTTGCGGGAAGGGGGGAAGGGAGGGGCGGATTGACCGCCCCTCGGGAAGCGGAGCCTACAGGGCGGAATCGGCAAGCCGACGCTGCAATTCGGACAGGGCATTCTGGAGGTGCTCCGCGACGGTTGGTTCCGACGCTGCTCTGCGGAGCGCTTGCCGAATGGCTCGTTCCAGAGGCGTCTGCTTCTTCTCCGACCGGCGCTTCGAGTTTCTCTTCTTCGATCGCGGTTTCGGTTTCAGGCCTTTCACCGTCCGTGATAGAGGCAACTCCCCGCTGAACACTTGATCGACCAACTCCGGCGCCTTCTCCTGAACCAGCTTGGCATCGGCGACGTAACGCCCGGAGACCCCAACCACCAGACCGGCAATGTCGGTCGCCTTCAGGGACTTCTTCGGAGATGAGGGCAGCAGTTCACCCATCTCCTTCTTGGCCGCGACTGTGTCCCTGATCTTCTGTACCCGCTGTTGCGCGACCTCATCGCTGATCTGGTCGAGGAAGCGAAGGGCGACGATGGCTCGTTGGGATCCCGACAGTTGCCGACGCTGCACGTTCTTGGCAAGCACGTAGTCCAGAGCCTCGTCCGCCGTTCCGTCAAACTCCTCGAAGGTTGGCTCGACACCCAGATCTTGACAGGCTCGGTACCGATTTCGACCGTCCAGGATCTTGCCCTCAAAGAGCATGATCGGTTCTTTGAGCCCCACTTCCAGGATGTCTGCTCTGAGCTTCTTCAGCTCATCCTCCGACATCATGGGCAGCAGGTTCGAGAGGGGGTGCGGTTCCAGTGCTTTGGGTCTTCTCGGTGGCATAGCTTGTCTCCCGTTTCCGGCCTGGTTGGTTTCGCAGCCGGAAGGGGATGGACACCACGTCCACGCTCTTGCCAATCCAGCCCGGGAGCCCGGCGGCCGGATTCCACCGGAATGCTCCGGCAAGAGAGCGGCAATTCGGGCCAAACCGTTTCACTAGACACGGTTGCGGGCAAACGGCAGCGCGGGGCGGTGCCAAGCGGGTCGTCAAACAGAGGCAGGCCAATGGATAGTTCAGATAGCGCCGTCCAGACTTCGGTCACGGGGTGCCGGAAGAGCTGATCGAGCGGGGGGGAGGCGAATCGTCGATCGTTGCATCGACAGGCGTCTCCGACACCGTGGGGAGGGCATTGGGACCGGGCTCAATCCATAGGCAAGAGGGTAAGCTGCACACCTGCGTGGATGTCGCCGCGGTGGCCCTCCCCGAGACTTTGGTATGCTACCTGCTACATTGGTGTGGTCCAACGCGCAGGGCATCCGAAATTCGCCGGCGAACGAGTATCGAGTATGCAGATCATCATCAATGGAGTCATATCAGGGCTGCTGATCGCGATGGTGGCGATGAGCTTTTCGCTCGTTTACCTGCCCACCCGAGTTTTCCACATCGCTTTGGCGGGCATTCTCACTGCAGCGCCGTTTGTCGCGATGGCTGCAATGGGGAAGTCCGTGCCCGCCTGGGCTGCTATGCTTTTGGCGCTGCTTGTTGCTGGGACCCTCTCCGTCCTGTGCGAGCTTCTGAACCATCGGCGACTGGAGCGCAGACGCGCGTCTGCGGGAGCACACATGGTCTCCTCGATAGGCATTTACCTGATCCTGAACCAAGCGGTTGCCATTCTATGGGGCAATGAGTCACACGTGTTGCGCAGTGGGATCGAGGGCACATTTCATGTTGGGGCTGCGGTGGTTACCCAGGTCCAAGGCTGGACTGTGATCGTTTCCCTCATCGTTTTCGCAGGGCTGTTTGCTTGGCTTCGCTTCACGAACCATGGTCTTCGTCTGCGAGCTCTGGCTGACAATCCCGTGGAGTTTGCCCTTCTCGGATACAGCGTTGACCGCCATCGCCTGTTCTCCTTCGGGCTGTCCGGGCTGGTCGGCGCTACGGCTGCACTACTCATGGCCTACGACGTAGGCTTTGATCCGCACGGTGGGCTCTACCTGCTGCTCCTCGGCGTTGTCGCCGTCATCATTGGAGGCAGAGGCAGCTTCCTCGGACCGGTGGTGGCTGGGCTGCTGCTGGGCGTCCTTCGGGCACAGGTTGTCTGGCACTTGTCTGCGCGGTGGCAGGACGTCATCACCTTTCTCATTCTGGCTGGCTTCCTGTACGTCCGACCAAGCGGCATCTGCGGGCACGCCTCGCGTCTGGAGGCAGATCAATGAACTACGTGCTGCACCTGCTGATCTTCGCATCCATGTACGTGATTCTTGCGCTAAGTCTGGATCTGGTGATGGGCTACATGGGACGCTTCAACCTAGGCCACGCGGCTTTCGTGGCAGTTGGGGGATACACATACGCGCTGGTTACTGTTGCCCTGGGATGGGGCTTCATTCCCGCACTGGTGGTCGCGGTCGGCGTCGCCGTGATGCTGAGCCCGCTGCTTTCACTGCCAGCCTGGCGTTTCAAGGGCGACCTTTTCATCATGCTCACTCTGGTGGTCCAGACCCTAGTGTTTGGTGTAATCCACAACTGGGGAGAACCAGGTCAGCCTGTGGGCAGTTGGCGCAATTTCACCAACGGCCCATTCGGGATTGCCAAGATCCCCAAACCGGATATATTAGGTATCTCATTGGATACTATGGGTAGCATGGCGGTGTTTTCTCTCATAGTCGCAGGAGTTTGTGCCTTGATCGTTTTCCGGCTCACACATTCCCCGTGGGGACGCCTCCTGAAGTGCGCCCGCGACGACGAGTTGGCTTTGCGGGGGCTCGGGAAGGACGTCCGCAGGCTCAAGGTGCAGGCGTTCGCATTCTCCTGCGCGCTCGCAGCTGTTGGCGGCGTCATCTACGCCAGTTACGTCTCTTACATAGACCCCAAGGCGGCCTCCTTGGACGCATCCATACTCCTGCTCTGCATGCTCTGCGTCGGCGGCATGGGGAATTTCCGGGGTCCAGTCATAGGGGCGTTGGTTCTGGTCCTCATACCCGAGGTCCTCCGCTTGACCCCGATGCCGTCCGCAATCGCAGCCAACGTCCGGCTGTTGGCATACGGCCTGCTATTGGTTGTTGTAGTCCACGTGAGACCTCAAGGGATCGCCGGTGAATACCGGATAGAATAGCATGGCCATCGACACGACCAATTCAGCAGCAGATGACTCGACACGGGAAGCAGCAGACGCTTCCGGTGAACGGCTGCTCATGTCTGTACGTGGGTTGTGTAAGTCTTTCCGCGAACAGACCGTGCTGAACAGCCTGAATTTTGACCTCCACGAAGGGGAAGTAGTGCTCCTTCAGGGGCCAAATGGTTCTGGCAAGACTACTCTGGTCAACATGCTGACCGGAAATCTGGTGCCTGACGCCGGGTCTATCCGCCTGATGACCAACGGCGACGAGGAACGGTTCGAGTTTCCGCGCCACTGGTGGCAGGACCTGAATCCCTTGGATCACTTCCTGCCGGAACGCGTGGCGCGCGAGGGTGTGGGGCGCAGCTGGCAGGAAACCCGCCTCTTCCCCTCCATCGGGTTGGCGGAGAACATAGCGACTGCGTCAAGCACTCACTCCGGCGAGAATCCGTGGAATGTACTGTTCCGTCCCCGGAAGACTCGCGGGGATGAATCGTCGGCCAAGCGGTTAGCCGAGGAACGCCTGACCGAACTGGGGTTGCGAGGTCGCGAGTTGTCCTCCGGCGACATGGTCTCCCTCGGACAAGCCAAGAGAGTCGCTATCGCAAGGGCCGTGCAGGGCGGTGCCAGGATTCTCTTCCTCGACGAACCGTTGTCCGGCCTGGACGCTGAAGGCGTAAAGGATGTGCTGGGGCTGCTTCAGAAGCTCGCGGAACAACACCACATCACTCTCGTCATCATCGAGCATGTCTGGAATGTTCGCCATATCCTTCCCCTGGCAACCACGATTTGGAATTTGAGCGACGGACGCCTCCATGTCGACGAGAATTGTCGCGCGGAGGGCAAGGGCACGGTCTCGGATGACGGCTGGGCTCCCTTCGAGGCATTGTTTCCAGAGTTCAGGCTGTCTCGCTCCTGCACCATCCCAGAGGGAGCTAAGCTCAACGTCTACAGGTGCGGTAGTGGCTCCGCCGATGGCGAGCCCACGCGGCTCCTTCAAGTGGACGGTCTGGTTGTTCGACGCGGCATTCGTCCCGTGATCGGCCAGAGGCATAACGGAGTCAAGCCATCCGGTCTCAGCTTCTCCCTGAGCAACGGCGACATTGCCGTTCTACAAGCGCCCAATGGATGGGGCAAGACAACGCTTATGGATGCTTTGAGCGGCATCATCCCGCAAGAGCAGGGAACCGTCACGCTCTGTGGCAAGCTGGTTTCCGATGCACCGCCCTGGTCAAGGGTTCAAAACGGTCTTGCCTACCATCGGTCTGACAATGTCGGCTTCGGGTCCCTGAGCAATAGTGAGGTAGCTCGGCTCACAGGCGAGACTTCGGGGCGGGACCAGGATACAGACCGTAAGAAACTGTCTGAATGCAGCGGAGGCGAACGGAGAATCGCGCGACTCAGTGGCTTGCTGGCGCGCCCACACCAGGTGGCTTTGCTCGACGAACCATTTTCGGCGCTCGATGAATCACACCTTGCCGCCGTAGCCCAGGCGATCAGGGAGTCCATCCTCAACAGGAGAACAGCAATGATGATTGCAGTCCCGTCGGCGGCAATGGCCGGAAAGGTCTGATCCGTCTGCGTGTATCGCCAATTGCAGAGTAATGGGAATCGAACAATAGAGCCAACAAGGAGAACAAAGCAGTGAAGAAGAAACTCGCAATCGTGATCGGCGCACTCGTCGTGATAGCCCTCGGGGTTGTCGTCGTTCAGAACATGCAGAATGGTCAACCTGATCGGCCAGGGCCTGCGAAATCCGTTCCGGTGCGCGTCGCCACCAACATCCCGATAACCGGCCCCCTGGCCATCTGGGGAACATCCATCCAGGAAGGCGGCTCCATGGCTCTTGAAGAACTGGCCGCTCGTCCTGGCGCGTCCGCCGTGATCAAGGTGGATTGGCAGGACAACCAGGGCGATCCCAGTACGGCGGTCAGCCTTCTGCAACAGCAGTACATGACCGGGGCACCGGACGTCTACGTTTCGGGGCTCAAGCCGCAGGCCATGGCAATCATGGACCAACTCGTCGAGAAGGGCACCCCGAATTTCGTCTGGATTTTCGACCTCGCGATCAATCAGGGCTCCAGCAATAACTTCCGGACCCTCGTAAGCTATAAGCTTGAGGCCCCCGTCTATCTCAACTATGTGGACCGGGTGAAGCCGAAACGCGTGGCGATTGTCTACATTCAGCTCCCACACTCCGCTGAGGAATTCGATACCGTTGTTGTCCCAGGGCTGGAAGAGCGCGGCATCGCCGTGCAGCAGGAGATCTACGACTTCGGTCACAAGGACTTCAAGGACATCGCCGCAAAGGTCAAAGCCTTCGGTCCCGACCTCATCATCCTGAACGGATTCCAGGGTCATCTCGTCGGTCTGGTGCGCGCGCTGCGCCCCCTCGGTCTAATCGGGGATGGTAACGTCATCGGCACGTACGATATGATCGACGCGGCCAAGGTGCTCGCCCCGGATGAAGTCGAAGGAATCCGGGTTGTAGCCCCACGCTTTGAGACTCGTCCCACCGAGGGCAAAGCTGGTCCCTGGCGCGAACGGTTCCAGGCGAAGTATGGAAAGGCCCCACTGTACATTCATGCTTATGCCTATGACATGATCACCGTCATACACGATGCAGCGACCCGACTCACCCTCCCGGCGACGAAGGAGCAGTGGATCAATGCGATTTCGGCAACAGACGCCGAAGGAATAACGGGCCCCCTGAAATTCGACGAAGACGGCGATCTCATGACACCGGTCGAGGTAGGCGTTTACAGGAATGGAGCCTTGAAGCCGGATACCGCAGACTGACAAACCAGGAATTGCTCGATAGGCACACTTCCCGCCTTGGTTTCGACCAAGGCGGGGATTGGCTTTTTTTGCTGCCCGCAATACGGAGAGACTATGAACGACCTTGCCGACCCCATCGCCGGACGCGCGTCAATTGGCGAGATTGATATCCGAACAGACAGCCTCAACGACCTGCGTTGGGACCGCGTCATGCCGATCCTGATCGAGGAACAGGTTTTCATGTGCCATCAGATGAGGCAGACCGTGATGGCACTGCGAGATCGGCGCAAGCGAGGTCTGTCGGTTCTCGATCTCGGCACGGGCTCAGGCATCTTCGGAATCTATCTCGACCACGAACTGAACCGAACAAGGGATGGTCGCCCCCTGCCTGAAGAAGAACGTTCGTCGATTCTGTGTCTCGATGTCAACCCTCGGGCAATACACTTCGTTGAGGACAACGCGAAGCAGAATGCTTCCGTTCAGGTCGCGACCAAATGCGAGCGTTACTGCGATCAATCGGTCCCCGCTGCATCCCAAGATGTCGTCATCATCAATCCGCCGTACCACCCGGTCCATGGGCATTGGGTCGAAGACGTGGCTCTTCATGGTGCCGCCGGCGAAGACGGTCTGGCGGTCTTCCGCGACTGGAAGGACACCATCGCAGTTCACCTGCAAGCGGGCGGCGTTCTCATTGGCTCCGTGATGTCCCCGACGACTCCGGCTGGCGAGGTTGTAGCTATGGAGGAGCTCGCCGACGCCCTCGGCAGAGATACCAGTTCCGTACACTTCTGCCGTCACCTCGACGATCCTGACCCGCCTGCAGGCGATTTTCTAAGGGGGGTCTATGCCGCCTATCTGGACACGGAACCCGACTTGGCAGCATGGATAGAACAGATGGAACAGCGTATCTCGGGTTTCACCGTGGTGTACTTCGAGGCAGAGAAGTCGACGGGGCGAGAACCGGGTGTGTTTGAGGACATCGTTCGCTGCCATCGGTACGACGACGTAACCTGGAAAGACCGCATCCATGTTCACGCATTGATGGCCAGACGAACTAACCGACAGGGATAACGTGTCATGTATAAGATTGGTGAGCTTCTTGAGACTGAGTGGGGAGATTTGCGGTCATGGCGGATAAGCCCAGCGGACGGATATGCTCACGTTGATGGGGTCTTTGTGGAGACGGATACGTTTGCAGACCCCCGTTCTGACCGCGTGTTCCCGATTCTCATAGAGGAGCAGCCCTGCATGTGGCTACTACTCCGCAGTCTGCTTCGGCAGCTGACGGCGGCGCGTGGTCGTGAGGGAGCATCGAGACCGATCAGTGTTCTGGACGTCGGTACAGGATCAGGTTTCTTCTCTCTCCTGTGTGCCAGGCACTTCGGCTGTTCGGTTGTCGCTGTGGATGTAAGCCCGAGGGCGCTGGAGTTCGCGAGGAAGAACGCTCGGGCAAACGGTTTGGAGGTCTCAGCGTCGCTGGTCGACGGTATATCTAGGAAGGGGCACATCCATTTGGCAGAGGGTGACATAGCAGATTGGGCTACGATGCCCCCAATTGCGGCTACACGAGGTTTTGACATCGTGCTCCTCACGCCGCCATACAACCCGACGCACCCAGCTCTGGATCAAAGTGTTGCCAAGCACGCTGGAGCCGGTGAGCTGGGGCAAGACAGCTACCAGGCGCAGATAGACAGCGTAGCGCATCTGCTAAAGCCGGGGGGGCTATGCATCATCAACCATCTAAGCACGTTTGCCGAGTCCGACGTTGAATTGACCAGAGAAACGCAGTGGTGGAACCGAGGCGGCGGCAGTGCCCCGTCCTATTACATTTCGCGGAACCTATCGCCAGACTACTATGCACCTGATCAACTGTGTAGTGACGCCCTGTCCTCTCTCTTTGCTGTCGAATGCCTTCGGAACACAGTGGGGCTCGGCGAGAATGCCTCTGTGACGGTAGTTCCTGGCTTGTCTACTGCGATCTCCACGCGGGAATTCATTGATCTTCAATATGCTGACATCTGGCAGGATCTGCCCGGGTTCGAACACTACTGGAAACGCGCCATACTGGGAAGCCGAGGACGTCTCGCCTATGTCTTTATGGTTGTGCAGAGCGAAGCTGGTACGGGTTGGCGCGTGCAGAAGGCGGATCTCGCTCAAGGCTCCTCTCCAGAGCGAGTACATGGAAAGACCTGGCATGATCGTGCTCGCACGCACAGGCAAGTCGTCAACCATACTGAGTCTTTCAGTACGAGGTCCGTGCTTGGGCTTGTGGTGCCGAGTGCTGACCGGTTCGCACCATTGATAGACCCCGTGATCTCTCAGCAACTCAAGGGCAACCATCTTCTCAAGAGCCCAGAAACTAACCTTCGCGTCTTCTGGGAGATTGATCGCTACATACGTCACGAAGGTCTTGGGACCCTCTTCCCGACACTTCTAGTGAATGCCACCCCCATCCACGGTTCCACGCACCTTCCTCTCAGCCAGGAGTGCGCTGCATGGCACAGGGGGGAGTGGTGTGTCGGTCCCAACCGACCGGCACCCAATCTCGATGTCTTGGGCGCATGGCTGACCGCTGTGATGAAGCTCCAGCAGTCATGTATGGCTCCCTTCGCCAATCCCGCGTTCTATAACCCGGTGAACTGGTGCCAGGAATCCGGTTGGCCTCAAAGGTGGCCAGAACTATATGCCAGTCGCCTCCCATATGATGACCGGCTCTATAGGGCAGGTCGACTACACGAGCTTGTTGCAAGATGGACGGCGAAGGCGTCGTTCAATCAGCCAACGGAAAAAACCATCCCCAGTGGCTTTTCCGGGAACGTCTCACCTTGGGCAGCTATAGCAACCAGCAAGTTGAGTGACCTAGATGTACAGGAGAAGGTTGCGTACGACGAGGCGTTCGTGGAACGGATCAGCGAGATTAGCGAAGTGTTGGGAGGCGACTATGATGATGCCGGGCTGAATGAAGAACAGCGACACAGCGAAGCTGCTCGACTCGATATCAGATTGTGCTACCACATCCTGCACCAGCAACTCGCTGCGGTGCAGGCGGAGCAACGTGGCCACGATCTGGGGGGAGATTCGCTTCTTGTTGCCGTGCCTGTCGGAACGCTTTTCTATGATTCATTGCGATCTTCCTGCTTCCCTCGCCACTACAAGGGAGCTTTCTGGGTTCTATACGGCGGGGTACATAATTGGGGGAAAGAGCATGAGAAATCTGCGTGGGATTTCATCCGCTACATCTGGCTACTGCTTTCCGGGGACTACGATGCTCAGTCGGAAATGACGCAGGCTGACCGCGAGCTTTCAGACTTTGCTTTTGCATTTGGTCACGAGACCAAGAAGATCGCGGATGCCCTGTCTCAAAAATGGCTTCTCGAACTCCCTCCAACGGGTCACCTGCCAAACGATCTGAAAAGCCTATCTCCTCCCCCGAAGCTCGTACCTTATCCTGACATCCTGTCAGCGACCGGGAGGCTGCTCCGGTTGTGGAGTTTTGTCGACGATGCAGAGCGCATCTTCGAGCCATCGCCCCCTCCCCGGGACTTGTCTGGTATGGTGAGGGAGACCTTTGCGCTCGCCAAGGACACCCTGAAGCCCCTGTGCTGCTTCTTTCTGAACAGCCGTTCAGCCATGGACCGAAGGAAGATGGGGGAGTACCTCAAGCAGGTAAATGCGCTCTGGCCCTCAAGGGAGGACTGCTCCAGCCAAGCTACCGGGGGCTGCCTCGTTGTGACTTCAGCGGGGGTGAGGATCGGCGAATGGTCGAGCCTTTCTCCCGAACTCCGGACCAAATGGATGCTACTAGTGCGACTGCTTGTGGCGCTCTTCGGGAACTGCGTCAGGCACGCAGACCCCAGAAGTGACATTGAGATTGTGTTTATGCCAGTTGAGGGTCAAGACTACTTGAAGCTGAATATAGAGAACGCCATGGACAAACCCAAGGAGAACGGTCTTCCACCCGTCTTGCAGCAAGCTAGAGAAGCACTCGCAGCAACTTATGCGCCGGGCAAAGGGGAATTCAAGGGGCGGCACGTCGTAGAGACTTTGGTCAGGCAACTTCGCGGTCAAATAGCCTCTTGGGGTCCTGGTCCATTGGGAGCAACTTTTTCTCTTGAGATACTGATAAGCAAGTCACATCTACAGATCGTGGATTTGACGTAGGAGGCTTCCGTGATAGACGTCAACGTATTGGTTATTGAAGATGAGTCTTACGACGAACAGTCCTCCCTTCTTCCATGCAGCAAGGGGGGATTGTCTTTCCACTGGCACCCGTCTTTCGGGAATAGGATAGACCCAGATGAACCCAATACTCTCGAAAGCGCACGGAATATGCTGGCCGGGAACGATTCCACTTGGGGGGCACTTAATGGGTATGGAATAGTGATCCTGGACATGGGTTTCGGTCTGCTTTCTCCCAGTGACGAAGAACGAAACGTCTATTCTCCTTTCCTTTCCGAGAGCGCCGCTCAGAAACTGCACAGTAGCGCAACTAGGTGTCCCGTTGGCATCGGCTTGCTCCTTGCACACGAAGCGCTCTCGAACAGCAATTGGCAGGGCGTGCTTGTTGTAGCGAGCTCAAGAGGCGGTGCCAGTGATGAGATTCTGGAAGCAATCGAATCAATGAAGGCACACTACGATTCAGATGTGGTGATAACACAAGTCCGTAAGAACTTCGCAGAATCTGTGACTGCTGCAGATGATGTCTTGAGAAAGGGAATTGGGGCGTTCTTGGCAAGATTTGGCAGTATTGACGCACGACTATGGCCGAAAGATTGCTCTGAGTGGTTTCGTGATGATAATGCCGTTGTGACTCACCAATACAGTAAGCTGAAACCTGAAGGCAAGAAGCAACTGGCTGACTACCTTGAAACGGTTCTCACATTCCCTCCCCCTGACTCTTGGTTCGAAGAGGATCAATGTGGGGTTCTTTTCGAGGATCTCAAACATCTTGTTGGCTCTCGAGCTCGCGTGCACGTGGGTGATACAGCAACCAGAACGCTCACGCTCGGCAATCTGGTGATTCTCCTAGCGAGTTCTACCCCAGAAACCGCTTCAAGGTGGATACCTCAAGTGAGGTGGGTAAAGGGATGTGAATCAGTTGAGATACTCTGTCGCGATATGCCCAAGGACGACATTAGGGAAGTCGTATATGCTTTGACAGGTAGAGACGAGGCAGAGACTAAAAGCTCTGCCTGTGATGGCCTTTTCACTGTACTGGAGAAAGATGAGTTCTCCAATATCCCATTGATTTCTACTGTTGTGCTTCAGCCACACCTGCTGGAAGTCCAGTTGGCTTTTGATGCATCGGCTGAGTCTAAGAACCGACCTGCTCTGTTGGCGGGGCTGAAAACTATGAGCGGAGAAGGTACGACTATCAGTGCCTTGCGTCGGTTCGTCCGTTCGGCGGCGAACTCGCCTTACGGATGGGACGGTCGGTGTATGGTCAATGTTGTCCACAAGGGAGCCGCGACTCAGCCCACGAAACTGATTTTCAGACCTGTTAAGGACAGGAGACTTTGATCGTGATGAATGGTAATCGGAGCGCCACTCTCAGGGAAAGTGGGGAAATGCTGAATCTAGCTGTCTTGGCTTGTGATCGAGATCAGCCTGACCGAGGGAAAGGGATGGCTCGGGCGTTTCAAATGGCAGGAAGTAGAGACGTTTTCTTTTTCGATGGCGAGAGGGTCTTTCATTTCTCTGGCAACGGCTGCCAGGAAGTAGTCGCTGTTCCCGCAACCTTTGACATTGTGGTGGTTCACAATAGCGATGCAGCAGCTTGCAGCGATGCGTTGCGGACCTGCGGAATGGCAATTCGCTACACTGCGGGTAGCCCGCCTGAAGACATTGCTGGTGACGAGTTATGGATTCGAGCGAGAAGCATTGCTGGAGCAGCGGACGTTCTGACAGTAGCCGAGGCCAGAGAGGTGGCAGACTGGGTGCTCAACGGTGCGCCGTTGGAGAGGACACCGGCTGTCCTGCGCAGTGGTTTCGCGGCTAACTATCTGTCTGCGTTGTTGGTCCTGTGTCAAGGATACTTGGTTGTGCATGTGTCTCCTGAGGGGAATCTGGAGGAGGTGGACGATGGGGATGAGGTATCTTCTGCATTGGAGGAGATGGGGTGGATGGGGCTGGAAACCGATGCGCGGGCGCTTCTTGTCGATCCGTTACGAGATGAGGATGCAGACAGAGAGCCCCTGCGTCTTGAAGTGAGAGGCGAGGAGGCGGAGTACTGGAAACCGATGCGCGTTCTGACCAATGACGAGATGACGACCAGCAGAGAGGATACGCGGCCGAAGGGCATGCGAAAGGTATCCAAAACTTGCCTCTTGGAGTGGCAGGCTCTGACAAAAGATGATGAATTGCCGGAGTCTGTTTCTCGCCTCCTGAAGTTGGTGTGTGAACACGGTCAGACCGTTGGGCCACCTTCTCTTGTTGCCTCTGCTTTTCTGGATCTGCTGCGGGCGTTCAGGGAGGCGGGATGAGCAAGCTTTGGCTGGCAAGAAGAAGCGCTCTCAATCACGATTGGTTGAAGAACGATTTTACCAAGAGTGTTGGTGCTTTTGTTGCCCGGCTGGAGCAGCGGAAGCCGGACGAAAGCCGAGTCCGTGACTTCTTGATTTTTGACTTGCCTGCATGGCAGCAACATGGACCCGAGCTCAGGCAACTGTTGCGTGATGCGGAAGAGGCTCTATCGCCGCAGAGCTTTTTCTGCTACTACCCGCTGTCGTTGTGTACCAGCGAAACGCTGCTTTGGCTTCCCTCCACAGTACACGCGTTGTGGTTGACCAAGTACGGCGTCAGATCGCGTGTGGCGGAGGCCCTTCAGGCTATGGAGTTGGCAGACAAGTACTATGCAGTAATAGACGAAGTGCGTGCCAAGATGGATCTGCTGTCCATAGCCGAGCTGAAGAGCGCATCTAAGACGTTCCGAGGATTCTCGGACGCACTGCGTGAGCTGAGCCATGCGATCAGTGCTTTGCCGCACAGGATATTGGTGGTGTGATGGCCATTCCAAGAATCATCGTAGTTGACGATCAATACGGCGGAGCCCGATCAGACGGACGGAACCGCCTGCGGGAGAACTTCTGCCTGCTCGCCGGTATTCGTGACATCACAGGGGATGTCCAGTCCGAGGAACAGGAAGACCCTGTAGCCGAGGCGGTATTCTGCCGGGGGCAGGTGGTCGAGGGTGGAGGCGTTCGCAATGACATCGACGGCGTACTCAAGGCGGTCCGCCGTGGTTGGGATGAGTGGCCGCGCTGGGCCATGTTGCTGCTTGACCTCCATTTCAAGACTGGGCGTATGGGCTCGGACGGCGAAGCGGCAGGAGCTGAAAGCGACCGTAGACCGGAGGAATACTTCGGGTTGGCCGTTCTCGAGAGACTGTGGAGCGAGGCCCGACTTCGGGACCTGCCGATTATACTCCTATCATCCATGCAGAGATCCGACATTGAGCACCGTTTCGCCTCTGGCGACCGGAGCGTTGCGGAGTTCATGGACAAGAGCATTCTTGACCGGGAGCACTTGGCCCAGGCGCTCTGGAACCACGGCCTGATCGCTGACGACCGCATCGTCGGTCACTCGATTCCGCTACTCAAGTGTCTGAGAGAAGCGCGCAGTCGGGCTAAGCTCGGCAACGATACCATCTTGTTGCTGGGTGAGACAGGCACCGGAAAAGAGCTGCTTGCCCGCTATGTGCACGAGCAGTCGCCTCGGGCAGACCGTTCATACGTCACTGTCTACACACAGGGCGTCCCGGAGACACTGGTCGAGGACCGGCTCTTCGGACACGAGCGCGGAGCCTACAGCGGGGCCACGAGTGCTGTTCCAGGGGCGGCTGAGGACGCCAACGGCGGAACACTGTTCATTGATGAGTTCGGCGACGTCCCGGCCGCTGTCCAGTCCAAACTCCTCCGCCTGCTAGACAAGAACATCCGGGAGACACAGCGGCTGGGTGCCCGGGAGGCGCGCAAGTTGGATCTCCAGGTCGTGCTCGCGACCAATCGCCTGGCGCTCCTCTCCTCCGGGGACTTCCGGCAGGACCTGCTCTACAGGGCGAAGGCGGATGAACCCGTGGTGTTGCCGAGGCTGCAGGACCGCTCGGAAGACATTCCGCTTCTGGCTGAGCACTTCGTCAGGAAGTACGAGGCACAGTTTCGGGACAGCATCGGTGCGGAGCGTCGCGAAGTCGCTCCCGATGCTATGGACCTGCTCTGCTCGCATTCCTGGCCTGGCAACATCCGGCAGCTCGAACGCGTCATTGAGTCGGCTGTCTACCGCTGGCCAAAACTTCGGACGCTCTCGGCAGCGCACTTGTCCATGCCTTCGGTGCAAAGGTCCACCGCCGAACGGCGGCCCGTGCAGCAAAGCCCGACTGCAGGCTCACCCGGTCCGAAGGAGTTGGTGCGCCTGATCGATGCCGCATCCTTCGATCCCGCCAAACCGGCGGACTGGGCGGGACTGGCTCCCGACCTGCGGGAAGCCTTCGCCCGTGCGTACGCGAAATTGCTGAGGGCGGCACTGGTCGCCACACGCAAACCGACGCCAGCGCATCCCGAGGGCGAGATCAAAGTTCATCCGGCCATGAAGCTCGTGACGGGCGACTCGAAACTGACCGCGACCAAGGCGGCAGACGCCATCAAGCGCATTCTGTCCGTGGACAGGGATCTTCAGGACGAACTACTCCGCGACCCCGTTCTCGCCGAAGCATACGAAATCGCCGTGAAACTACGCCCGAAAGGAGGCAGAAGGAATGCGAGCAGAGGGAAGAAGCCCTGATGCTCAGCCACGATTCAATTCTGCTTGATGAAGGCGGGCCGCTTTCAGGGATGGTGACAAGACATCTTCCTCGAATCAACACCATCGTCGTGAGCCATTCGCGCACACTCACCGATTCCACCACGAACTGCGTAGGGTTGTTTCTTGGCCAATGCCCGCCATCGGGAATCCCTTTGGTTCTCTTCGCGGGGGTCGCGCTGCGCGATCTCTGGTCGCCTATTTCGAAGATATGTTGGTCAGATAGCCCGATTACCTCTCAATGCCATATTGGTATTGTTGCCTCTCCCCATCAGAGCCAGAAGCCCCCAATGCTGCAGAATACAATACCCAATCACCTTCTTGCTGGTAAACTCGTCTCATTGCTGGCTACATCAGCGGCTGATCCAGTGGAGAGCCATTGGGATGTCCTGAGGAAGTCAGCACAGGGCGTTCTGCGCATTTTGGAGCACGACTTAGCTCCTTGGATCTCTCGCTGTGACAATACCAATACCAACGGGCTTGCTTCTCTCGTGCCGGATTTGCGGAGATGCTATTGTCCATGGGACTCCCGGATCTCCCCATGCCGACATCCCTGGTTGGCCAGCGAGTGGCACAGACTCAGCGCAAGAGTACGCGAGTGCTTGCGGCTCCTCACAAACCGAGAGCACCTGCGCGGCGCGCCTCCGCGTTGCCGCCTCGCCGTCCGCAGGTATCTGGCTGCTACCAGGTTGGCCTCGCGGACGCTACGTAGAATGGACGGTGCGATTGTCGCTTTCGAGAAGGCTCCAGGCCCTCCATATGGGATAGCGCAATTTGCCAGGAAGATAGGGCAATACGGCGAGTCGCTTCGTCGGTACTTGCGGGCAGCCTGCTGCATTCTGGAAAAGGAGGACAGCCTGTGAGCACGATGGTGCATAGATTGCTGATTGTCGATGATCATCCGGATGAGGTCGAATTTCTGCGTCGAGAGCTTGTGAAGGCAGGCCATGAAGTGGATGTGGCGGACAATGCCAGAGGCTTTTCGGAATACTATCTGAAGTGGTCTGCAGTCATACTCGATCAGAACCTCGGTCCAGGCAAGGAAACGGGGGACCGCATAGCTCGTCGCATCCTGCGCAAGACCCCGGACTACCCGGTGTTTGGTTACGTTGCTCGCACACCGAACCACGATATGACGGTGGCGGGGATGTATGACGCCGGTTGCCGGGGAATTTGGGTGAAGGAGAATGGGGAAGACCCGAGAAGCCTTGAGGAACTGATCATACGGATTGGACTGTCGCTTTGCTCGAGCGATGCCTACTTGGATGTGCTTAGATATATCAATGGAATGGATATCATGTCTTTCGCTGAAGCTCGTTCATTCCGGAGTTACCTCGTGCCTTTGGAGGAAGCCTTGTGGGGCAAGGGAACTGATCGGCTGCGAGAGAACATAGCCAGCAACTTTTGTGGCGAAGCGCAGGCCCTCCTCGATGAAGCGAAGCAGAAGTCGTTTGCGCGGGCTCTTGCCCTGCTGCAGAAAGCTCTAATACTGAATCCTGACTGTCTTCAGGCGCTCTACCTGCTTGCGGGAGGGATCGAACAGGGACGATTTGACTCCCTGAAGGATGACGATACAAGCTGGGCTATGTTCCTGGAAAGAAGCCTTGAGCCCATCCGACTTGACTTCCCAGACGAGGCAAAGAAGCACTTGGCAGAGCTTAGTGCAAAGCCATTGCGCGAGGATCCCTGCCCAGAGGACGACTCCCTCTTGGTGTGCTGCTTTGGGGAGGGGCTTGGCCATGTCGACTACCTCGCATTCCAGAACATACAACTCGAGGGAAGTCAGACGCCCCGCTTACAGAAGTACCTTGGGAGGCTACACAACCCCCGACTTATGCTCCCCATCAAACAGCTGGCTGCTATGCCGTCGCGCGAGTACTCGGTTCTGGATGACTTGGTCAAGCAGGGAAAGGACCATCGAGTGATCCGGCACCGAGGTCTTGTGATACGAGCGGCGGCGGGTGTCTTTGGTCCGGCCATCGATACTTTATGGTTTAATGAGATGCTCCATCGACATCTCTACACGAACCCCGGCTTTGCCCCTGCCTGTGTATGCGAAGTGGGGTGTGGCAGCGGAATGCTGCTCTGTTCGCTCGTGCAGCGGTACGCCTCCTCCCTCAAACAGATCGTGGCGATTGATACTTCTGCCAAAGCACTCGCGTTGGCAGAGGAAAACCTGCGTAACGTCATCTCCAAGTCCCGGTCAGGCGCAGAGCTCTCCCTGATACAGGGCGAGTGTGTGCTGGAAATCTTGCGTGACCGCTCCATAGACGTTCTTGTCACCAATCCCCCCTACCTGCCGCCCAGAGAGCAGGCGACGCCAGGAGGAGGCAGTCCCGTCTTCGGTGCGGAAATCGTCCAGGACCTCACGCGGGGGCGCGGTGCGGAAGTGCTCAGCCCGGGAGGATTGGCCCTAGTCCTCAGGAGTTCTCTGACACAGGATGCTGACCTGTGGGAAAACGTTCCTCCAGGAGATTGGCTCATTGATGACTTGCCTGGTGGGCCGTTACGTGTCCCCCTGGATCTGCGTGAAGTTGCTGGTGACCCTCAATGGGAATGGGTGAACCGGGGGTCTGTGTCGCGTGGGCTGTTTGTAAACCCGTCGCATCCCTACTACCAACACTGGCATGATCTGTCCATCAGAAGACTGAGGAGACGATAGTGTGCTGACGAGAGCCCTCGGGACATGGTTCGCATCCGGCACGACGGAGTGTGTCGTGTGGGATGAATCGCTCCACGCCCATTTGCCTGCTCGGCAGGGAGGGCTCTGCCGAACTGTAATACTCCCTTGCCGGGATAGATCCGGGTGACATATCAAGATGCGTGATCACGAAAAGAGCAAAGACGTTGCTCCATGCGCCGGTCTCACTGCCGCCTCCCCAGTGGCTCAGTCGGTGGCGGGAGTCTTGAGTCTCGTCATGGGGAAAGATGGGGTGCATCAGGCTGGTCTTGTCGCCGATAGCGGAAAACCCAATACAGTGGCCGTGTTAGACGCATCGGCAGACGGGTCGAACGTAGTGTTGAAAGGATGGATTGGGGCTTTGGCTGAATCAGAGACGGACACATCGTGGATTCTGGCGCACTACCCGTCTCTTGTCGGCGCGGGGGATGTTTTGCAGCTTGTGACATGGTTGCGCTCGGAGCTGATGTGGGACGGGGGCTTTGTGGCCGTCGTCAACAGCGAGCAAGCCGAGCACCAGATCCGCGAAGCCCTGTTCTTCGGGCAGCAGGATGTCAGCTTCTCCTTCGGTGCCGTTCCTGGGCATGCCGTCACGACATCTCCCCTGATTCTCGGTAATCTTGTTGACGTTTTGGTCACCGTGGGGAGCATCTCAGCAGACTGCTGGTTTGATCTGGTGCGGTGCAGTGGGTTGGGAAACGTCCGAGAGTCTCTGCGGAACGCAGCAACGGCAATCGACAACGGCGATCTGACAACGGCGTACTCCGAGACGAAGGGGGCGTTGGGTGCCGTCCGAGGGGCAAACCTGGCGACCATTCTCGACCACCAGAAGTGGAACACCGCCAAGCGACTGATGGGGAGCTTGCCCGTTCCTCTCCCGGAAACAGAGCCTGCAGTGCGGTCCGCTCTGTCGGTCGTCGAGATGATTGAAGCGTTCATCTTTGGAAGAGGCACCGAATGAACAGCATAAGGATACTGGTTGCAGAGGACGACCCCGACTGGCGTGACGCCATCGCCGAAATGCTTGAGTCTGCCTGCCGTGAGTTCATCCCGGATGTCGATGCGGATGTCGAGCGGGTGATGAACGTCCAAGACGCGCTCGCCCGGCTCAAGGCCCAGGATTTCGACTTGCTTGCCGTGGACATGGACTTCGGAAACGCTTACCCCGGAATGAACTCGGGAGGCAGAGCAACTGACGGGCGCGAGATTGTCAAGAAAGCCGCGGGACACTGTCGAGAGCTAATCGTGGTGACTGGCATCGCATACGCGGACGAGATCAGTTTCACGGACGGCAGAGAGCACGTTGTTCTGACCTTGAACCTATTCCTGGAGCGGTTCTTCCCAGGGCACCACATTTACTATCCGAAGGTCCCCCTCGGACCAGAGACCCGCCAGTCGCCCGAAGGAAAGCACGACTGGATCGGAAAAGTCCTCGCCGGACTACGAGACGATCCACTTCTCAAGTACAGGCTGCAGCGTCTGGCAGGAGTGAAAGGCAATGCGTTCTGCCTCCAGGAGGGAATCTGGCTAATACGCTACGCGGGGAAGGAGATTCGTTTGCCGGACAGCGTCGGACTCGGGCACCTGTGCCGATTGCTGAATCAACCGGGTGAGGACATCCACTGCGCGGCATTGGCAGCTGCCGGTTCATCTCCCGCACCCGACGGGGACGCGGGGACTGGACGCGATGATGCACTTGAAGACCAGTTTGTGCCAGAGGTGTTCGAGGAAACCAGCCAGACCGCACTGAGAAACCTACGCAAACGAGCCGGCGAGCTGGCGGAAGATATCCGGGAGAAGCGTTCGGTGGGGCAGGACACAGAGGAAGAGATCGCCGAACTGGAAGCGGTGCAGAAGGAGCTGGAGCATTGGCAAGCATCCCAACGCGCCGCGTCACGCATCAGCGCCGGAGGGCGGGTCATGAGAGATCCTCACAAGCGATCCCGCCAGGCCGTGAGCAAAGCCATTCGGACGAGCATCAAGCAGATCGCTGAACAGCACCCGGAGCTCGGCCAGCACCTCACCAGCGCTGTCAACACGGGAACGCACCCAGTCTACCGCCCATCCACACCCATCGAGTGGCAAGTGAACGTGTGACGCTTTGAACAGGATTTGCGCCCTATTCAGGGCATCGTGCCGCGGTCGCGTCATCTGCCGCCGCTACGTCGTGCCACGGTGACAGAGCACGGTGCTGCAGCAGATCCCAGATCCAGCGCAGCCCCGGGGGAACAGCCTGTGTGAAGCGTCTCGAAGGAGTTGCATGGACCAGCAGTCAAAGATGACAGTCGACAAGAGCTCCCTTGCTCACATGACATCGCCTGCGAAACACGTCCTTGACCTTCTGCCGCAGGCAGCGGCGGCCACGGTCACAGAACGCAGAGACGAGTTCTGGGGGCAACATGCGAATGGCAGCTTGCTCATAATCGATACCCCAGACTTCATCCTTGACGTTGAGCCGTCCTCACGGCAGATCAGGATTAGCCGGAGAGTGGCCGAGGTCGTCTGGTGCGCCACCTATGCCTATACAGCAGTCTGGCGACTTCTCATGCAGACCGATCGGCTTGGCTCGGAAGAGAACACGAAGCTTGAGGAAGGAACGAGGTAGCGTCAAAAGTTCTATGAAAACAATGAAGAGAGACTGAGCCGGTATGGAGAATGGTGTGGTTTACCATGACGCTTGCTACCGGGCAAGTTCAGATCCGGCATAAAGCCGCTCGTTCCTCGCTA
>Ga0209045_1000745_pt1 | contig 35015 bp, 14 predicted proteins | sample SaaInlLV_10m_DNA_4_FD_184664 | JGI IMG/M metagenome (GOLD analysis project Ga0209045, IMG submission 184664) | Marine microbial communities from expanding oxygen minimum zones in the Saanich Inlet - Saanich Inlet SI072_LV_200m_DNA (SPAdes) (version 2) | ecosystem: Environmental > Aquatic >...
CCCCGCCGGTAGGCAAAGATCATCTTCTTGCCGTCGTAATGGAGTTGCGGATCGCGCACGGCACCGTCCGGGTCGTCCAGTAGGTTGACGACCTTGCCGTTGCGAAGGTTGAGGCGGCACAGTCGTCCTCCGGCCGGGCCGTACATCATGCGGTCCGCGTTACGCACATGGTGGCCGAAATTGGCGTACCAATGGCCGTCTTGCCCCATGCTGCGCACCGCGAAGACAATTTCCTCAACCCCTGCCATGGGACCGTCAAGGAAGCTCTGGAACATGAGCGGGGGCGCCGGCGCCTTCCTGGGGTCGGGCGGGGGAGGGGCGTCCAGCAGGGCGATCTTCGACCAGTAGCCACCCTCGCAGGCCCAGCCGTCCGCCAGATTGAGCAGGTCGAATTTTACTGACTTTCCGGCATACTCCGCGAGGTCCACGACCACCCGGAGCCAGCCGTTGTCACAGGTACTCGGCCCGATCTGCTTCTTCAGCAGTTCCTTTCCGTCGGCCTTGACCACGAGAGTCCAGTCCCAGCTGGACAGGTGGTGCCCCACGTCCAGGACAAGCACGGGCCTTTTCGTCGCCGGAACGGTGACCGTGCGGCTCAAGGTGCAAGGGATCTTCCGATCCAGCGGATGGGTTATCAGGACGTTCGAGCGCTGGTTCCAGAAGCGGCGGAGTCCCGGCTTCATGTGATTGCCGCAGTCAGCAACCTGCCAGTCGGGAGCGAACGTCTTGACCGCCTCGGAGATGTCGATGGGGGCAGCCGGCGCCGCTGAAGCGAGTGCTGTGAGGGCCGCGAGGATGCGGGTCGCTGTCTTCAGATGTTGATGAGCCATACGCATAGTGAGTCGTCTTGCTGCCGGACGGTACGCAATTGCATCCAATTTGGAAGACAAACCGTCTTGGTCATGTCCGGCAAACAACCGTGAACCACTGAACCGTGAACCTGGAATTCCCTCCGCAGGTTTTTCGCGGAGGGGTTAGCCCACGCCTGCCGGGGTGTCCAGGCCCTCGAGGAGGCCTGCAGGAATCTCGAGCCGGTAGATCTGGGGGACGCCGCTTCGATCTGAGTTGAAAATCACCGCGCGGTTGTCGGTCGTGAAGTAGGGGTGCGTGTGAATCCACTGCGGCGAGGCCGGCGTTGTTTCGCTGTAACACAGGATGACGCATCGCCCGGTGCCCACAGCCCCTACGACGAGTGGTATACCGGGTAGGTTGTTGGCGTCGCCTATGTAGAACCGGCCGCAGGAGGACACACTGATGTGGTTGAAATAGTAGCCAGTCTGCAGCGGAACGGCCTTGTCGTCACCGGGTCGCGCCGCGACAAAGTTCCCCGCCTCGACCGCCGTGGCCGCCGGTCTTGCCTCTGTGTAGGCCACCCACCCAGTCTTCCCCACCCAGCACTCGTGCCCGGTGGCGGGCCAGTCGCTGTACGGTGTGCCCACCGGGATCTGCCGATAGTTGCCGCCGTCTGCGTCGATCACGAACAGGGTCGCCCCCTGGTCACCCACAAGCCGCAGGACGTTCCCGTCGTCGTCGAACTCACAGCCACGGTTGTGCTGCACGAGCAGGTCTCCGGTGGCGGGGCAGGTTTGCAGGTGCGGGTTGCAGATGTCGGGGTCGGCATAGATGCTCTCCCAAGAGCCATCGCTCACGTCAACGCGCAGGAGGTCGAACTGATGTGGCCCTTGCTTCCGCATGCCAAAACAGTGAGCTCCATCAAAACTGACGCATGTTGCGACGAGTGGCGGGACGTCAGTGAAATCGCACAGCTCCTCTTCGTCGAGTGTTGCCAGGTCCAGGCGGCACAGTCGGGTTCCGGTGGATGAGACGCGGGTGTGGTGCAACAGGCCCGAGTACTTGGCCGTCGGCGCGTTGTCCGAGATGCCCTCGATCAGACCGACCCGGTTTCTCTCGAAGTCTGCGATCCAGAGCGTTGACGGTTGACCGGGCAGGTGTCGGCGGAAGGCAATCCGCTGCCCGTCTGGGGTACAGCGTGGTTGTTCACCGTAGATGTTGTCGGAGATCACCGGTGCCGATGTCAGTCGCGTCAGATTAGCTCCGAATGGCGGCTGCGCGCCCAACCGCGCGTGTTCCACACTCCACTGAACCGTTACGTTGCTCATGGGGCCCTCCGCGGACAGACAGGGATTCGTTTCCCGGCTACGGGAGGAAAGATAGCGTTCAGGGGGCGTCGTGCCATGTGATCAGCCAGGGCAACTTCCGGTTGGCCATCTCTGTGCGACGCGGTACAGGATGTCGCGAAACGTCCAGGCTCCTGAAGAAACCGACTTGCGCGTGGCGGTCAAAGGCTTGGTCCGATCATTGGCCGGAGTAGAGTAACTCAGAAAATGGGACTGCGAGTCCCTGGATCCCACACGCAACGTGTCAGGACTGGCCATGAAAATGCGCTTTTTTGCGAGATTTGTCTCTGCAGCGATGTTGTTGACTGTTGGGGTGCCGTGCGCGCTCGCGTTGCCGGACGCGGCGCCCTCCCTGGTCATCACCCCTGAGACCACGGTGATTCTGGATAGGACGACATACGCGGGGCGCTTCCTGCAGTACTACCTGCTCAAGTGCGTGGCTGGCGCACCCGACGCGGAAAAATACCGTCTCGACGCCAAACCACGTCTGGATCGCGCCGCGAGCGCGTCGTTCCCGCTCGCACGCAAGCTGGAGGAGTTGCCGGACGCGTCGGTCGTGATCGCGGTCGGGAAGACCGAGTACTTGACGGACGACGATCTGGCCGCGATCGAGTCGAAGGCGGGGACCGTGCTGATCCGGCGTCGGGGCAATGTGATCGTGGTCGCGGCGTCGCAGGCAGGGGGGCCATGGAAGGGGGAGATGGCGGCAATGCGCGTGTTCCTGGACAAAGTGGTGGGGGTGCGAATGTACGCTCCCGGCGGGGCGGACGGTTTGGAGTGGATCTCCATACCTGCGGAGCGCGAACTGACGGTGGACGGGCTCGATATGGTGATACGTCCGTACCTGGCGAAGGCGACATTCTCCTCCGGGGGGCACAAGCGCAACCAGGAATGGCTGCGCATGAATACGGTCGTGTCGGAAGGACTCGACCTGCGCGCTCGCCACACGATCATCGGCTATTTCCCGCCGGAGAAGTACTACGCGGACTATCCGCAGTTGTACCCCATGCACAAGAACGGCGTGCGCCCGAAGCCGATTGGGGACGCCTGGAATCCGTGCTTCGCTGACCCGGACCTGGCTGCCCGAATCGCCATGCAGGAAGTGCGAGAGAGCCAGAAGACGAACAAGCGAGGCTACCTGTCGTTCGGCGTCATGGACTGCCACTACGACTGTCACTGTCCGGTCTGCCGCAAATCGCTGACCGCGCACGATGGAAACGCGGCGAATCTCTGGTATGCGGTGCTCAACCGAGTGGCACGTCAGTGCCGTGAGCAGTTCCCCGGTCTGTATCTGACAAACTACGCCTACAGCAATGTGGGCATACCGGTCGGCATGCGCATCGAGCCCAATATCGTGGTGGACAACGTGATCAAGAGCTATCGCTACACTGACGCGAACTACTGGCCGGGACAGGAGCGCGAGACCATGGCGTTTGCCGAGCTGGGGGCGAGTTGGGTGACGCATGACTGGAATTTCCAGGGTGTCACCCCGCGCATCTACACGCGTCAGCTCGCGTCGTTCCTGCAATGGGGTGTGCAGCACGGCATGCTTGGGATCTACACCGAGTGGTCCGGGCAGGAATACTGGTACCTGACCGGCGCACACTACTGGGTGCTTCGACAGCTTTTGTCCGACCCCTACCAGGACCCGGACGCGCTCTGGCGCCAGTACTGCCGGGACATGTTCGGCGCGGCCTGGGAACAGATGTATCGGTTCTACGACCTGTTCCAGCAGAAGCAGGTGGTTGCAGACAGGTATTTCCAGCGCGGCGACTGGCCGCGGCAGGACAGCATTGGCTACACGGCCGGGGACCTCGTCTTGCAGCGTGGCTGGCTCGAATCGGCCATGACGATGACGCGCGATGACGCGATGATCCAGAAACGGCTGGGCGCGGTCATGCGCTACTTCCGCGCCCATGAGCTGTTGGCCCAGGCCACCGGCGTTCCCGGCCGCCTGCACCACACATTCTCGGTGGTCGAGGAACGGACCGGCATCAACCGGGCAGCCTTGGCGTTCTACGTCAACGACGACGGCAGCAAGCTACTTGAGTTCGAGCGGTACTACGAAGACGAACGTACACTGGCGCCCGACAGCAACGCAGAAGACAGAAACTCGGGCATCCGGTTCTCGTACCGCAACAACTATGCGCGCGCATTGGGCACGATCATCCAGGCCGTGAAGACGGAAGCCATGGCCGGCGTGGACCTGGCGTCGGCCGACCTGAAAACCGTGAAAGCCGTGGTGAAGAAGGCGCGCAGCATCTACCGCGCCAATCTGCCCGCCAAGCACAAGAGAGCACGCGCGAAGGAGGTCCAGGCGTTGATGGAGAAGATCCTCTGGATTCCGCGGGTTGGGACGCTACCGACGTTTGACGGCGATTTGTCCGACGACGTCTGGAAGAGGGCTGCGCGTTTGACCGGCTGGACCCAGGCCGACCTGCTGCTGCCGACCACGGACGGCAACGAGACCGACGGTCGGATCATGCGCGTGGGGGATCGCCTCGTGATCGGGCTTGTCTGTCAGCAACCCAAGGGAATCTGGGCCGAAACGCCAGCGGCCGTACACACCGGCACTCGGATCTGGCGCGAGGCAGGCTGCGAGATCTTCTTTGGACCGCCGGTCAGGCCTGGCGAGGACCAGGAATTCATCCAGTACGTCGTGAATTCGCTCGGCGCGTTTCGCGGATTCCGCAAAGCCCAGGACAACCGCAAAGACGTCCACTGTGCCGTCAAACAGGCCGCGGACGGCATGTCCTACACCATCGAGGTCGCGTTGCCGCTCAAGGTCGACGGGCTCTACGACTACTCGACGGGCTGCACCTTCACCTTCAATGTCATGCGCAATCCGTTCTATGCCGATACGTTCAACCCCAAAGAACGCATCGGCTGGGCCCCAATATTCTTCACTGCCGGCCGCCCCGAATCCCGTGGTCTGGTGGTACTTGAGTAGCCAGCCACACGCGGAGAACCACAGTCATGCGCACTTGGCTAAGCGGTCTGATGTTGATCTGCACCTGCGCGGTCGCGGTCGACGGGCCATTTGAAGCAGACGAGCACACCGTACTGCTTATGCACTTCGACGGGGAGGCCCGTGACGCGAGTGACTGCGAGAACCATGGCCGGCCGCGCAGCGAACTCACGTTCACGGAGGACGGCCGGTTCGGCCAGGCGCTGCTGCTGGACGGTACAGGCGGCGTGCCCGTGAACCCGAGCGGGTCGCTGCATATCGGCACTTGCAGTTGGACGTGGGAATTGTGGGTACGGCCGATCGAGGCTCGGCGTGCGACCATCATCGCCACCGGCTGGGGTAACAACCGACAGCTTGGGCTGCGCTTCGACGGCAAACACGTGCTCGCCTGGTCGCTTTCGGGCAGTGCCAGCGCACACCTGGCCGCCGAACCGGCTGAAGGCACGTTCTTCGACGACGCCTGGCATCGCGTCGCGCTCGTCGTTGACCGCGAACGAGGCGGGGAGCTGCGGCTGTACGTGGATGGGCAGAGAGTGGGCGTTGATAGGGCTGCTCGAATCCCTCCAATCGTGTTCGAGTCCCAGACCATGGGGCTGTGCATCGGTGCGATTGCACCGTGGTACATCGGCAAGCCCGGCGGGTTCGTCGGCGCCATCGACGAGGTCCGGCTCTCTGATATCGTCCGCCCGGACTACGCCGTCACTGACCCTCTTCCCCCGCAACCAGCCGTTGGCGCAACGGGCGTCACCCCGTTCACGTGGGACGTGGCTGCATCGACTGTGCCGCTGCGTTTGACGCCACAGAACACCGTCATCGCACTCAACGACGGGGTGCGTGAATCGACCACGTCCAAGGCGGGCGCTGAACTGCGCTCGTTTCTGCGCCGTGCCCATGGCGTGACCGCGGGGTTCGAACTCGTGGACGAAGGCAAGGTCGAGGACGTGCCGGGCCAAGTCGTGCTGGCGCTGGGCCCGACGCGTTGGGTCGACCCGACTGAGATCACAAGTCTGTCCCGGGACGGGTACATCATCAAGCGCAAGGCGAGCACCGTGGTGATCTGCGGCGGGAAGTCGATTGGTACTTACTACGGTACCATGGCGTTTCTCGACCGTTTCGTCGGGATCCGCTGTTACATGCCGACCGACCTGTGGATCAGTTTGCCGGAGACACCGGAGGAGGCCGGTATTACTCTCGGCAACATCGATTTGCGCATCGAACCGTTCACGCGATCGGCATCGCTCAGCGGCGTCCAGAGAATTCCGGGCGACAAAGGCTGGATGCAGCGCATCGGCGGACAGCGGCGTCTGGGCGGCACGCACCAGCACAGTCTCTGGACGCGGTTTCATCCGAAGCGCTATGCTGAGAAGTGTCCCGAAATCTACGGCGTCGTCAAAGGCGAGCGGTACATCCCGCGGAAGAGCCATGATCAGCGCTGGAACATGTGCTACACGAACCCGGCCACGGTCAATGCAGCTGTTGACAGCGCTCGGCGCCACTTCCGGCAGCGACCGCAGGACGTGTACCTCGCCTACAGCGTCATGGACGGGCATGCGGTCTGCGAATGCGACACGTGTCTCGCCGCGTACAAAGCGACCGACAGCGGCACCGACAAGCATGCCCGAACCCGTGGCCACTCACTCGTCTATTGGCGGTTCATGAACCAGCTTGCGACCCGTCTCGAACCGCTGTTTCCGGACAAGAAGCTGATCGGGTTGGCCTACGCGAGCACACGGTTTGTTCCGCCGTTCACGCTGCACCCGAACGTCGTGGTCTTCGCGAATTTCCACATCGCCGAGCTTGACGCGGACAAGATCATCTCGCCCGATGCAACCGGCACATCGCGGTTCGAGCAGTGGCTGACGGTCTGCACCATGTTCGGCAATCACGACTGGTACCATGGCAATGGGTTCTTGATCCCCCGCAGCTACACTGGCTATTGGTCGCACTTCATGAAAGCCCTGCAGGAGAAAGCCCCCGCCGGCGTGTTCCAGCACTGCGAGTGCTACCCAAACTGGGGTCTGGATGGGCCCAAGTACTGGCTGATGAATCGACTCTGGTGGGAGCCGGAACTCGATCCCGAGATGCTCTGGCAGCAGTTCTGCGACGACATGTTCGGGCCGGCCGCGGCGCCGATGCGCAGCTACTGGCGCCGCTGGGAGACGCTCTGGATCGCCATGGACAACGTCAAGGGCCCCGAACGCAAGCTGTTCCGCTGGGGACGCCAGTTCCTGGCCGACGCCGAAGACCGCGCCGTGCTGGCGGCCTGCCGCGAGGATCTTGATGTCGCAATGGGCACAGCGGTCACCGATAGACAGCGCCAACGCATTGAGTTGTTCAGCAAGACCTTTCGCCTTTGCGAACGGCTGTTCGAACTCGCGCGTGCCGAATCGCTGACGCAGGACCGGGTCGATGCCGTGCGCGAGTACGCCGTCAGCCTGGTTCAGGATCCCATGACGTTGTACGGCGCGGGAGCCAAGCCGGAGCGTGCACTGGAGACCATCGACAGAGCGCTGACCACGTTGAGCAAGGGCAAGGTCAAGTGAGCGCCCCGCTGCGGCATGCGACCTGCACCCGTGATTGACGGTTGATCTCAATGGTGTCGTTGACTCCACGAATAGTTCACTGCTGTACGATGAACCCTACAAGCACGGGCCCTTTCACTTGCGTTGGTGTTCACGTACTGTTGTGGCATGAAGCAGCCAGACACTCTCCGTCCGCACCGGTACCTCGTTTATGCCTGCGTCATGTGCGCGTTGTTCAGTTTGTTGGGGGCTGAGCCGGCGTTGGCGCAGGCGCCCCAGGCGCCGGCTGGATTCGAGAACGTGGCAGGCCGAGCCGACATTCGGGCGGTTCCCGGCGCTCCCCCCAATCGCATCCCTCTTCTGACGGACGGGGAGGTCGAGGATGGCGGACAGTTTCTGTTCCTGCGATCAAGGAACGCCGCGGGGCGGCTTATTCTGCATTTCCATCAGCCGCGCACGGTCAGTGGCGTGTGGTTCTACCAGCCACGGGCAGACTATTCCGTGGAGACGTTCCGCATCATTGCCGACACGGACGGGACCGGCAGCTTTCGGGAGCAGGTGGCGAAAACAACTGCCTCTGCGCCCACGGGCTGGGCCGGCATCGATTTCGCTCCACGGGTGGTGTGGAGCCTGGATATTCGCGGGCTGACCGGGCGCGCACCCAAGGGGCAATGCTATCCCCGGTTGACGGAGTTGGTCGTATTCGGGGAGACGCTGGCGGACGATCAGCAGTGGCCGACGGCGCCGGCGGGCTATGTCAACATTGCCTCGGATGCTCTGGTTACGTCGACCCCTGATACGCCGGCCTCCGCGCGCCTGCATCTGATCGACCACCGTGAGATCCCACGTGCCGGGTTTGATTTCCCGGCGGGCAGCGGCGGCCCGGGGGCGGTGACGTTCCGGTTCCGGCAGGCGCGTCTGGTTGCGGGACTTCGGTTTCACCAGTACACGGCCCTGTGTTGGGCAGAGACTTTTCGCGTGCTTGCCGATGTGGATGGCACAGGCCGTTACGAACACGAGTTGGCACGCGGGAATGCCGAACCTGCTCCACGCTGGGCCGGCGCCGCCTGGTCGCCTTGTGACGTGTGGGGATTGCGGCTGGTCGCGTTGACGGGGACGGCCACCGTGAAACGTGCCTACCCAGCCTTGAATGAAGTGGTTGTCTTCGGGCGTGAACTGTCGGAACGTGACGCGCAGCCGAGCCCGCCTCGAGGCTTCGAGAACATCGCCACGCTTGCTGTGGTCGACACCGTTCCCGAGAGCGCAATCGAGAAGAGGCGCGTACTCGTCGACGGTCAGGCGTCAAACAGATCGTCTTTCGCGTTCCCGGTGAAGACGACTGGCAGCGGGATGTTCACGTTGCGTCTCGACAGGGCACACGTCGTGACGGGGCTCTACTTCCACGAGCCAGGTGACCACTACTGGACCCAGCGCTACACGATCGCGGCGGATGTGCGTGGCGATGGTGCCTACAATGTACTCCTGGCGGACAACCCGGCCGGACGTCCACCGTGTTGGATTGGTGCATCATGGCCGGCACAGGAAGTCCACGGCTTGCAGTTCCGCAGCGAAGTCGGACAACCGACCGCTGGCGGTCGGGCGCATCCGGTTGTCAGTGAGGTTGTCCTGTTTGGTCGACCGCTGCCCGGTGATCAGGAGGCATTGCGTCAGAGCGGACGCCCGGTTCGCGCAGTTTGGGAAGCGCGTGACCTGGACCACACGGTCGATCTTTCCGGAACGACGCGCCCCGTGGCGATCCTGGTCCCCAAAGGCGACGCCTGGCACGAGTTGGGACAGGCTGCGGTCGAAGGGTTGCGTGCCACATCTGGCACGCAGGCCGTTCTGACCAATGATCCATCCCGCGCCTCGCCGGAAACGCACAACGTGATTGCGTTTGGCAACGTGAACAACAACGACCTGCTCGCGCGTCTCTATTGGAGCCATTGCGTGTTCGCGGACAGCTTGTGGCCAGGCGTCGGTGAGTTTGCGCTGCGTACCGTTCTTGATCCCTATCCATGGCATGGCCAGGGGGATGTCATTGTGATCGGCTGCAGTGATCAGGAGGGCGCCCGGCGTGGTGTGACCGAGCTGCTCGAGCGTGTCAACGTGGACGACAAGGCTATGTCTTACACAGTGATGGTCTCCAACGCGCCATCCGTCTCGGCAGTCGAGGCGCGTGATGCCACACTGTGGACGTTCAAACTCGCTGCCGAGAGCTTCCTGAAAACCGGGCGCGACGTGTATCTGGATCAGGCGTTGGGTGCGTTGGACGGCGTGGCCGAGTCCTACCGCGAACGCGATCCCCGCACGCTGGCCCGTTTCCCCATTACCTGGCCTGAGGAGATGAACAGCGATCAGTTGTACGCGTACTGGGACGCGCTTGAGGAGCACCCGCGTCTCACGGAGGCACAACGCCTACGTTACACGCGCATGTGGTTGACCGTTCTGCGCGGCCTGACAACCCGGGTCAGCGACTGGGCTGCTCTCACACGACCTCAGACGGTCGCGTACAACCACACGACGTTCCCACTTAAGGGGATCTACTTCGCAGCTCGGTACTTCAAACACTACTACGGGCTGGCCGAAGCTGATGACTTCCTGCAACGGGCTCACCACTGTTTCATGGGGCAGGCTCGTTCATGGAAGCCGAGCGAAGATGCCGACAGCTACCTGACTCTCACCACCAATCATGCCATCGATTACCTGTTGGCCGAGTGGGACCTGGCCCCGCTGCGCGAGGGGATGTACCGCGATTTTGCCGAGTATGAAATCGCGATCAATGACAGCCGTGGTCTGAACAGCGGCTTTGGCGACTCGGGGATCGGCGGCGGGCCCTCGCACCCCGGTCGCGTGCTGCCGCGCGCCTTCTGGTTCACTCGCGACGGACGCTATTTGTGGGCGCTGCAACACTACGCCAAGTTGTACGGCACGACGTGGGACAATCCGTACCATCGTGACGTGGCCCCGGTGCCGGATACTGAACACGTTGGCTTGCGCGTCTTTCCCATGACGCCCGGCGTATACGAATACACGCGCACTCACCCGTGGATGGGGGAGGGGCTCAAGCGGCCGAACGTGCCGCTGGATGCAGCCTTTGACAAGGCAGTCTTCCGGGACAGCTGGGCCGGTGACTCGACCTACCTGATGCTTGACGGGTACGGGCGTGGGCATCACCTGCACTACGACACGAACGCGATCACCGTTTTCACCGATCGCGGTCAACGCTGGCTCATCGACCACGATTATCTGATCCGCAACACGACGGAGCACAATATGCTCACCGTTGTGCGCAACGGCCGGGCCGATCAGTCAGTGCCAAGTTGTGCCGAGTTGCTCTCCAGTGGCGAAGGCGAGCAGTTCGCCATGACTGCCAGCCGTGTGCGTGATTACAGCGGGATCGACTGGACCCGCAGCATTGTCCAAGTCAAAGACGACTGTTTTGTGGTCGCTGAACATTGCGTGGCAAAGGAGGCCGACGACTATGCACTCGACCTCACATGGAAGACCGTTGACATGGGATGTGAGAGCCTTCCTCAGCCTGGTGTGTGGCAGGTGGACCGCCCCGGTGCCATTCCCGTGCGGCGGGATGTGCATGCCGTTGCCGATGCCGACGCGAGCGGAGGCCAGGCCGTCGTGATGTCGCGCAGCAGCTCGATCTGGAGCTTCTCGGTTGAGTTGCCGCAGGGCCAGTACCGAATGACGTTGATTGCCCACGGGCTCGATTCCAGCACCGACTCGGTGTATGTGCTCACCGAGGATGGGCGCAAGACGGATCACCATTTGGTCAAAAGGGCGTATGGACCAAGCAGCGCGCGACATGACCACACGATCCCCGCGCCGACGCTCTCATTCCAGCGGGACGGTCGTCAGACTGTGACCGTCACCATGCGTGAACGGGCGCCCGTTCGCATCGATCGCGTCGTGTTTGTTGATGGCCAGGACCGAGTCGCCTGCGAGATTGAGGCTGAGACCGCGCAGCCTGCCGTCCCGCTCGACGCCGCAACCGTTCGCGGCAAACGGTTTTGGCTGAAATGCGCTGACCCGGTCTCCGCTCGATTGACGCGCCACACCACGCGTGGTATCTCGGTCCCGCTGTGCAAGCTCTGGCAGCGCCGCGCGCTGCACCTTGGCGAGGGAGAGCGCACTGATGTGGCGAATCTGCTCTACACCGAGGCCGCTGACGATGTGAGAACACGCGAGCTCCGACGGGTTGGGCGTGGCGCCGTCTTACTCGATGGGGGCGAACCGACGCTGGTGTTGACGCGCGGCTTTCAGTTTGAGGGGGTGGCATCCGACGCGGACGTGGTCTGCCTGACGCATACCCGTGTTGCGTTCAGTGGCGGCACGTTTGCTCGCCTGGACAAGCACACGATCCGCCGAGCGGCCAAAGGCTACTGGGAGATGGCCCTGACCACAGACACGGGGCTGGCTGCCGCAGCGGCCGTGCTCGCCCGGGCCCAGACGCGCGTTCCTGCACAGACCGGCCAGACGGCCGAAGGGGAGACGGTTGCTGACTGTCGGATCGCATGGGCTGTCGCGACGGGAGATGGCCAGCGGATTGCTCGGCTCCGCAAAGCCGATCTTGATGGCGACGGCTCGGATGAGATCCTCGTGGCCGCAGGCACCCAGGTCCTGGCCTTGACCATCCAGGGCGAGCGTCTGTGGTCCAAGCGTTTCAACGGTGTGTGTCATGATGTGCACGCCGGCCAGGCGGATGGCCAGCCCGGCCTCGAAGTCATTGTGGCCTGCGGAGATCACCACCTGTACCTGCTCGACCAGCACGGTGAGAATCTGCGCGAGCGCCTCATGCTGACGGCGCAGCGCAATCAGCACGAGGATGGCACAAAGGCCGTGAGCACCCCGCTGACGGCGGCCATCCTCAACACCGACGGCACACCGCGCATTTTCGCGGCCAATACCAACTACGATCTCGTTACCTACACCCCCCGCCTGGCCGAGACGCATATCGCCCGAAATGTGGTCAATCACGGTGGCATCGATCTCTTCGCACGGGACGTCAATGGTGACGGTAAGGGGGAGGTGTTTTGCACCAATCACTACGGCAGTCTGTGCTGCTTTTCGTTCCAGGGGAAGCGTGTGTGGTCTTACTACACGTCAATTGGCGACATGCAGGCCGGCCTCGGCGACGTGGATGGTGACGGTTTGGTTGAGGCCGTCTACGGTTCCTCGACGGGTGCCTTGAGGTGCTTGACGTTCCTCCGTATCGTGCCTTTCCAGCAGGCCTCACGCGCCCGCTGGGCCTTCAACAACTTCGGCTACACCAACAACCGGATTCGCCTGGCCGATCTGGATAACGACGGCAGTGACGAGACCCTCGTTGCGTCGGCCACCGGTTACCTCTATGCGCTGGGCACCGAGGGCACCCCAAAGTGGCAGATCAGGACCGGCGTGGATGCTCGAGACGTTGTTGTTCTCGATCACCCTGTGTTCAAGGTCGCCTGCGTGGACGATTCCGGCATCTTGGTGTTGAGTGATGGGGCTGGCTGGCGCATCGAGCGTCGGCGTCTGCCCGGCAGCCCGAAGTTGGCCATCGCCGTGGCGGACAGGATGGTCGTCGCGTTGGCCAACCGTGTGATTGCAGTGGATCTCGGAGACGCGACCGCCGGTCCCGAAAACGATGCCGCGCCCATACCAGAATAGGGACTACTGTGCACCACATGATACAACAGAGCATCTTGGTGACGGGCCTGGTCGCTGCGGCAGCGTCATCTTCCGGACAACCCGCAGCGGACATCCCTTGGGACGACTACCTCCTCCCGTTACCCAAGGAAATCAGCGTGAACGGCACGGCCCGGACGAAGCCGGAGAACGTCGCGTTCACGGTCGCGGCCAATGCATCTGAGATGGTGGTGTCTGCCGTGGCCGACCTGCGCACCCGAATCGGCGCAACGGCTCGCACCGCCCCGACCGGCGCAGACGTTGTAGTCACAATCGGGTGCCTCGCGGAAGATGGTACGGTCTCCGGGCAGGAAGTGGCCGGCGCCGAACGCCTCAAGTCCGTGCCCAACGCCACACAGGCTTACCTCATCCGACCTGCGGAGACAGACGGCTTGATCGTTGCCGCCTGGCACGACCGAGGGCTGTTCTACGGCGTGCAAACTCTGACGCAACTGCTGACCGCAAAGCGGACCGCGTCAGAGATCGTCGTGCCCCGGGCGTCGATCACCGACTGGCCGGATTTCGCCGAGCGTGGCCCGTGGAATGTGGACATCAAACACCCCGATATCATCCCCTGGATGGCGTCCTACAAGCTGAATTTTACGCATGTCCCGACGCGCATCGTTCTGCGGGAAGACAAGCCGGCGACATGCCCGTCCACGTCCCTGGACCTGGTCCGGGAGGCCACACAGATATATGCCTTCACCATGCCTGTGCACTGCCCTCATTACGATTTCTGGCATAGGGCGGAAGTGAACAAGCTGTACCCGGAGATCGTCGGGCGAGGCGACACGGCGCGCCACCCCTTTGGCGTGAAGAACCCGGAAATCACCCACTTTGCCCGCGCCCGTTGCCCGTGCGCGTCGCAGCCGAAGTTCCAGGAACTGGTCACCGACTGGGTACGCAGCGCGGCGTCACAGGGCGTCCATGAACTCAGTTTGTGGCTCTCGGAATTCCCGCCGCAGCAATGCGCGTGTGATACCTGCATGAGTGGACCACGTCAGTGGGTGCGGGAAACCATAGTCAGTATTGCGGCCATCCAGACGGTTCGGAAGGAGTACCCCGATCTGGTCGGGCGCATTTTCTTCACGCTGCGGACAGCGCAGCCGGAAGTGGCAGACAGTGCCGCCTGCCTGGCGCTCTTCCCGGTCGACGGCATCAAGGTCGAGAAAGCGTATGGACGGAACAACGCATTTGACGCCCATGCCGCTGCAGGCAACTGGGTCGCCAATTACGGGCTCACCATCAGCGCTGCCAACCTTCGCGACCGGATTCGCGACTACCACCGCATCGGCTACAGCGCCGTGTACGCCATTGGGGCCAAGAACCAGCGGGTGAGCGATCAACACCTGCAAGCTCTGGCTGAGTGGGGGTGGAACGCGCACGGCCGCGATGAATTCGCCCTCAACCAGGCCTACGCCACGCGCCTGGGAGTGCCGAACCCGCCGCAGTTCGCCGCCTGGCAGGACGCCGTGCGCCCGCTCAACACCATGCAACGACGACTGCACAACACCCCGCACGGCACGAGCGCCGTGATTATGCCCATGCTGTGGGGTGATACGCTACAGGCCATGGCGGCCAAGGGACCGGCCTCGCCACGCATGCCCGATGCGGCAACGTTGGCAAACCTGCTTGAGCAATGCGATCAGGCTATGCAGAGCGCAACGGCATCCGGGGTAGCCTACCTGAGTGAACACACGCTGTTCCTGAAGACGTACTTCCGGTCAGTCCGGCAGTTGTCCTCCCTGCACGAGATCGTGATGCAGACCGCCCCCAAGGCCGACCGTCCCGCTCTCGAACGTGAGACCACCAAACTACTCGGACTCTTGACGTCTTCCCTGGGGCATCTCAAACAGGCAGCGGCCCTGCGAGAGCGTGATCCGGAGAAAGGCACGGCGCGCTTCCGCAGGTTCATCGAGGAAACCAAGACCGAACTGGGCGCTTGCCTCCGCTGAACCGCCCGGCCTCTGACGGCCCGACAACAGGGATGTCGATGATGCAAACACCCAAACGAAGAGCGTCGCAGTTGATCGTGTGCGGATGGGACGAGGTATCAATCTGGGACGACATCGGGCCCGGCGATGACATCTATGTACGGGCACTGTGGAGCTGGCGAGCACGGGACTGCTCGGGACTTCCGGAGGAGTTCCGAGGACTGTTCAATACCACCGATGAGTGCAAGCCCTTCGGCCGGACAAACAGGCTGCTGATCACGTCGTCCGGCGGGGCGGTCGCTCTGGTCGATCGAGACCTGGACACGGTCCTCTTCTACGGACGCGCCGGCAATGCGCACTCTGCGGATCTGTTGCCGAACAACCGCCTGGCTGTTGCCGCGTCTCATGTGCCCGATGGCACCGGCGACCGACTGATCGTCTTTGACGTGTCACAACCCGAACGCGAACTCTACAGCACAGACTTGTGCTGGGGACACGGCGTCGTGTGGGACGACGACAGGCAGCAGTTATGGGCGTTGGCCACCGGAGAGATCCACGTCTACGTCCTTGAACAGTGGGAATCCCCAACGCCCGAGTTGCGGCAAGTCGACACCATTCCCTTGCCTGAAACAGGTGGCCATGACCTGTCGACGGTTCCCGGGGGGCCATTCCTATCCGTGACGACACGCCATCACTGCTGGGTTGTCCATCGCGACACCGGCGCGATCACACCCCATCCACAGCTGGGCGATGCGGCGTACGTCAAGAGCGTGAGCCATCACCCAGACACGCAACGAGTGGTCTACATCCAGGCGACCAAGGATTGCTGGTGGTCCGAGTGCGTCCGGTTCTGTAACCCCAGCGGGGTGGCCCAAATCCCCGGCGAGCACTTCTACAAAGCCCGATGGAATGTGTGAACCATGGCATTCGCCGGCAGTCCAGCACCTGCCTGCCCGATCCCCCCTCTGACGTCCTGCCCGTCCGAGCCGCGCACAACGTAAGCGGACCTGCCCCTCCAACCCCCTCACTGCGTAAGTGACCCGCTCGATGACTCTCACCCGTTCTCCGGTTGTTTCGTTCCTGTTCTTGTGAGAGCATGGGAACCAGAGCTCAGTAGTAGAAGCCCAAGCCACTGTACGATTGAACGCCCTGCCTGCAGACGATGGTGCCAGGTTTCAGGCAGGGCGTCCAGTCCTGGAACAGGATTTCCGTCATTCGGTGGTGGATCCACGACGAAGCCTGGCGAGACACTCAAATACCGTCCTTTTGGCTCGTACAGGTGGGCGTGAGAGGACCGTAACGGGTGGAACTGGTGGATGGGGGGGATATGATAGCCGGAGCCGCCGCGGAAAAGGGTTCCGCAGCGGCCCTCAAGGTTAGCAGGTTCACCGTTCAACGGAGTTGACCATGGCCAAGACGCCGGATGTGACGATCGAGAATGGACAGATGAGACTGGTCATTGCCAGTGATGGCATTGCCAAGAGCCTGGTTTTCAAACCAACCGACACTGAGTGTCTGATACAGGGGAAGAGGGTCCCGGTCAGCACCATAACGATGCCACGCCCGTATCAGAATGAAGTGAAGCTGGCATACCCCAACAAGACGACCACGTTCAAATCCAATGCGATCCGGCAGGAGGGGGACAAGCTGGTCATCAGCTACGAACTGGTTCCCTGGGAAGCCACCGTCAGTGTGAAGGTTGCCGAGGATTATCTCGCCTTCACACTAGAGGCCCTCAACCTGACCGAGGCATATGGCATCACCATGACGGAGCCGCCGATTTCCGAGATGTGGTTCCTGCGATTGCCGGTTCGCGACCTGGGGCATTGGGGCGACTGGTTGAACGTGCTGTGGAATGATGAACTGGCGGTCAATGTGCTTGCCGCGGATCCCTGTGCGAACGCCGATTCGGAAGAAGGCGAGGGGTACCGGGTCATGCAGGCAGGGACGGACGGACAGGTGAAACTCGTGGGAGCCACTGCCGCGCTGGTTACCTGTGCCAAGGACGACCTGCTGGACAAGATCGCGATCGTTGAAGAGGACTATGGACTGCCCCATGGGGTGGCCAGTCGCAGGAATGACCTCTATACCGCGTCCTACTACTGGACGGCCGCCGTGAATCCGACCAATGTCGATGAGCATATTGCGTACGCCAAAATGGGCGGATTCAGGCTCATGAACATTTATTACCCGGCGTTTCTCGAAAGCAGAGGGTACAGGCTCATCGGGAACTACGACGTCTACCGGAAGGAGTATCCGAACGGCAAGGCTGACCTGAAAGCGATGCTGACCAAGATCAAGGCGGCAGGCATTACCCCGGGCTGTCATTTCCTCCACAGCCACATCGGCAGAGACAGCAAGTACGTGACGCCCATTCCCGATCGCCGGCTGAATCTGCTGAGGAATTTCACCCTGGCCAAGTCCCTCGGGGAGACGGATACCACGGTTCATGTCCAGCAGAACCCCATACACTCGACCATGGCGGGGAACCGTAGGGTACTGAAGATCGGGACGGAACTGATCTCGTATGAGGGCTACACCACGACGCCTCCTTACACATTCCACGGTTGCGTGCGCGGAATCGACAACACAACGGTCAATGCCCAACCCGAAGGCTACATGTTCGGGTTGCTGGATGTCAGTGAGTTCGGCGCAACGAGTGTATACCTTGACCAATACTCAGACTTGCAGGATGAGGTGGCAGACGGTATGGCCGACCTCTGGGATGCCGGGTTTGAATTCATCTATTTCGACGGCTCGGAAGGTGTGAACCCTCCATTCTGGTATCATGTGTCCGGCGCACAATACAGAGTGTTCCACAAGCTGAAGCCGGAGCCTCTATTCGCGGAGGGCGCGGCAAAGACCCATTTCAGCTGGCACATGCTGACGGGGGGAAATGCGTTCGACATCTTCCGCCCCGAGAAGTTGAAAGAGGAGACCATCCGGCATCCGTTCAGGGAAGCCCCCAGGATGCAGGACAACTTCACCCGTCTGAACTTCGGGTGGTTGGGGTACTGGGTTCCCAATGAAGAGACGATCGGCACACAGCCCGATCAGTTGGAGTTTGTCACCAGCAAGGCCGCGGCCTGGGATTGCCCAATCTCCATTCATGCCAACCCGGCAACGCTGGGGCCGCATCCAAGAACCGCCGACAACTTCGAGGTGTTCAGGCGCTGGGAAGACGTGAGAGCAAGGAACTGGCTGACCGACGAGCAGAAACAGATGCTGCGGGATGCCGACCAGGAGTTCATCCTTCTGCTGGACGAAGAGGGTGAGCTCGAGCTCGTTCCCTACGAACAGATCATGGATGTTGCCGGTGGGAGCAAGGATGTGATCGCCTTCACCTTCGAGAGAAAGAACGCGCTGTACGCGGTCTACTCGCACATCTCAGCGGACAAGAAACTGGAACTCCCGCTGAAGCCGCAAGACCTCGTCGTACTGGAGAGTATGGGCGAAGAGACCGAGGCCACTGCCGGGGAAGGGGCGGACACGACCGTCGTTCCGGTCGGGAACCGTCGATATCTCAAGACGAGCACCTCGATAAAGGACGAGCTGATCGCGGCATTCGGAAATGCGCGAATCCTGGACCTCTGAGCCGGGAGAGCAGAACCATGTCCAAAGACTGCCCTGATCGCCCGAACATCCTGATTCTTCTGGTGGACCAGATGCAGGCCGAGGTGCTGGAGTCTGGACACCCGTGCCGGACTCCGAACCTGGACCGCCTCGGCAGCGAGGGAGTCCGTTTTACCCGCACATTCGGTCCATCGCCTCATTGCTGTCCGGCGCGCGCGACGTTCATGTCGGGCCTGTATCCGAGCCGTCACGGCGTGTTCAACAACGTCAGCAACGAGACGGCGTTCCAGCACGGGTTGAATGCTGGAGTCCGGCTCTTCTCGGAGCACTTGAAGGATGCGGGGTACAACCTGCAGCATGCCGGCAAGTGGCACGTGACCAACGAGGAGACGCCGGCCGACCGGGGATGGGAGGAGTTGAGCCGCTACGAGTGCAGGTTTGTGGACTCGCGCCGCAGGCTCTTCCGTGAGCGCGCCGGCGAGACCATCCCGCCGACAAAGGTGCGTGAGCGTGGCCAAATCCATCGCCCGGGCTGGGGCGATACGGAGGCATTCGGCCGTGCGGTTGACGGCCCCGATGCCTACGAGAGCATGCACTACTACAAGCAGGCCATCCGCCCGGCGCTGGAAGCGATGCCCGAGCTGGCGTCGAGAGGCGCACCGTGGGCCATGTGCGTCAGTACCGACATGGTGCCGGAGTCACCGGTCCCCAAGGAGTTGGCTGATCTCTATAATCCGGCGACCGTGCAACTGCCGGCCAGCTTTTCCGACAACATGGCGGACAAGCCGAACGTCTACCGGAAGATGCGCAATCAGGTCTGGGGGCAGATCGGGGTGGACGAAGCGAAGGCGGCAGTGGCCCACTACTGGGCGTCCTGCAGCTTGCAGGACCGGTTTCTCGGCGACCTTCTCGACAAGCTCGAGGAAACCGGTCAGGCCGACAACACGGTTGTCCTTTTTGTCGGTGACCATGGCGACTGCAATCTCGCCCACGGCCTCCAGCAGATGGGCATCCCGGCCTTCCGTGAGAACTACAACGTGCCGGCCGTTGTCCGCTGGCCGCGGGGGATCAAAACACCGGGCCGTGTCGTCGACGAGTTCGTCACACTCGCGGACTTCGCACCGACGTTCATCGAGCTGGCCAACGGCGAGGTCCCCGAAGGACTGACCGGGCGCAGCCTGGTACCGTTTCTTGATGCGGAGACGCCGGGGGACTGGCCGGATGCGTGGTTCTCACAGACGAAGGGCAATGAGTGCTACTTCACGCAACGCATCGCCATGACCAAGACCTGGAAGTACGTCTGCAATTGGTTCGATTTCGACGAGCTCTACGACCTGGTGAATGACCCGCATGAGATGGTCAATCTGGCGCACCCGGACCGGTACCCGCAGCAGGACGCCTACACGGGCACACCCGGCACGGAGCTGCCATACGTCCCGTGGCCGCGACTCCCGGACCATCTGGAGGCCGTTCGCCGGGACATGATGGGGAGGATGTGGCGTTTCGCCGAACGCGAGCAGGACATTGTCTTTAACCAATTCCCGCCTGTCGCCATGGTGCCCTACGGCCCCCTGATCGGCATGGTCGACGAGAGTTAGGTTTGACCGGGAACTCTTAAGCTGCACCGCGGCTCTTGCCAGAGTGGTGGGAGGCATCCGGATGCCGCGGAACTTGAGGCCCTGCTTGAGGCGGCTGCTCCAACGTGGGAGGCGGTGCCACCCGCCGATTGCCGGTCTTTTCAACGTGGGAGGCGGTGCCACCCGCCGATCTTCCGGACAATCGGAGCACAGCGGCTCCTCCCACATTGGGGGACAGAGGAGAGAGTCAGCGTGGGAGGCGGTGCCACCCGCCGATCTTCCTGTCAGTCGGAGCACAGCGGCTCCTCCCACATTGGGGGCAACGGAAGCAGTCAACGGGGGAGCCGCTGCGTTCACCGCGCAGTTGCCGAATCCTGCTCCGGGGCGTGCACGATCAGAAACGCTGCGAGAGTAGTCCATCCTGTCGTGTGGTGTTGTTTCACCTTTCTGTTTCTGCTCCGCCGGGAACGGCAGTTCTCTCGTCGTCCCGCTCACGCGGCAGTCGTTGACCGAGAAGCCATTGATACAGATCCTCACCGGCATAGACGCGGGTGTAGGAGTTATGCCCGAGATCCTCGTATACGGTGAAGCGGACCGATTGGTGCCCGGTTTCCTCAAGGGCGTTGGCCATTTCATAGGTCCAATGATGCTTGACCCATTGATGGAGCTGTGATGAAGAGAACGTTGCGCATCACCGTAACGCGCCAAAGGTCCCGGCAGTGAATCGGGCGGGCGTGGTCCAGCCGCCGCCGCTCTTGGCACCCGCCTCGGGGCACATGAGTATCTGGTGTGTGACACCGTCGCTCACATAGCGCAAGACGATTCCGGTTGTGCTCGGGGCGCCGTTCAAGCTGAACGGGAGGCGCTCGATCTTCTCCAGTCGCGGCGCATCGCCATGGTACGGTTCGAGGACCGTCAGCAGGGCCGCGCGCGGTGCGTTAATGCGGCGAATCAGCTTGCTCCCCATGAAGTCCGACCGGTCCTCGCGCGCTTTGGCGTTGCGCGGCAGGCGGGTGTAGCCCGCGGCGTCTGTGTCGCCGGTGATCTTCTTCCAGTCGCACACCACCAGCGGTGCCTTCACGCGCAGGAGCGTGCCTCTTTCTCCCAGTGCCAGCTGCGCCAGGCGCACTCGGAGATCGGGCTCGGCCAGGTTGTCCCATACGACTTGGAGCATGTCCGGTGGCACTGCCTGCTGCACGTCTTGCAGCGAGGCGTACCCAACAGGGAAGCCTTGATCGCTCTGCTCGGTGCCCAAGGGCTGGCCACGTGGAGTGAATGGCAGATCACAGTGCATGGTGCCGGCATTGGCGTAGACCATGTCGTAGTCATGCGCGGTCTCGCTCACGAATGTGTCGAGCAGGAAGACGAGTCCGTCGTAGAGCATGACGATGCGCGTCAGCGTGGTACCGGGGTAAAGGGCCGCCGAGCGGAGTACGGCCCCCTGGACTGGCCCGGCATCGGCAAATTCCACGAGCTGACACGGCACCTTGCACTGGTCTTTGCTGTCCACCAGAAGCGTATTCTCGTGGAGCGCGTGGTGGCGCGAACGGCTGCCCTGTTTCTGGGATATCTTCTGTCCGAGCGCCCACCATTCCAGGTGCAGATTGTCGTGGTGCCCATGCCCGAGCTGCTTGCCGTAGGGTATGGCTGCCCACAACTGCCGGTCGCCCTGTCCCTGGTTGAACACGAGCAGGCCGTAGTCCGGGAAATTGGTGCTGCCGCGCAGGGGCGGCGGGTTGCCGCGCGGGATGTTCTCGGCGCACCGAAAAAGCGCCGCTCCGCGCGCCAGGATCACGTTCCCGCCCTGTCGGGGCAGGCTCTCCCAGGGGGTGCGCCACTTGCTGTCCCGCCACTGTTTGAACATCTGCCGCTGTACGCCGTTGACGCTGTCAGGGTCGCCGAACCAGGCGTAGCACAGTTCCATGTGATCCTTGAGCCCCAGGCTGGCGGCGGCCTTGGCGTCACCAAGACTCGGCGACAGTCCGTCCGGGTCCAGCCACTTCTGTATGGCTATTGCGTACTTGCGCAGGCCCGGGATCTGTCCCGGGAGGTCGAGCCCGGCGTTGCGGTAGGTCTGCAGCACGGGCATCCAGGCTGCCATAACCGGCACCATGTACTGTCCGGCCATGTAATTCATGCCGTCGGGCAGGATGCTGTAGTGCAGTGTCGGCCGGGCGCCCATGCGCGGGTCGTCCAGTGCATAGGCCAGCAGATTGGCGTCGCCTGACAGCATGGACACGGCGGCCAGAGCTTCGTTAAGCCGGTGCGAGCCGGTGTTGACCATGCGCATACGATTGATGGCCATGCTGCGGAGTTCGCGCAACAGAGCGGTCCGGACATTCTGCGGCACGGCCCCGGAATCCCACAGCAGGTCCAGTGTGCAGGCCATGCGGTGCAGCCAGCCGTTCTGGCTGAAGTAGTTGCCCACCTTGAACGAGCCCTTGGCGTTGAAGAAGCAGTAGCGGCTGGAACCGGAATCGCGCAGGAACGGGTACGTGGGCAGCACGTGTGCGTACTCCGCAAGTACGGCCGCCGCTCTGTCCAGGTATGCCTGCTTGCCGGTGAGATGCCAGGCCACGGCCAGGTCCAGCAGGTTTCCGGCACGGTTGAAGGTGATGGCATGCGCGGGTTCGGGGTTCTTGGGGTTCGGCCGCTTGGGGTGCCACCAATAGCCGTCGTCCTGGAACGCCCAGAGACTGCCGCCCCGCAGCGGGTGTGCTTTCGGGCTGAGCATGTTGCCGCAGGTCAGACATTGGTAGCGGAACGCGCTGTCCTCCCGGCTGAACCAGTACAGGTCCGTCTTGTCCTCACAGGTGTTGCAGACCAGATCCCCGGGCTGTTCCGCACGGGGTCTATACTCGGGCAGCTCCACGGGCGTCGCCATCGCGAAATCCGCGCGCTTTATGTACCACGCAGCGCAGTCCCTGGCCCAACCCCATTTCTCCTGCCAGTCCTTGGCTCGGTCGAGCTGCTCGCGGTTCGCAAACAAGCACGGATGCCCAGGCAGTTTGTGGGGAACGGCGGCCTGCAGTGTCACGGGATAGGCAAGCGTCTCGTCTTGATCCGGTACTACAGTCACGACTGCGCGTTCGCTGGTTGTGGGAGGCAGCTTGTCGCGCGCGGCTGCGTCCAAAGTCAACGTGACCAACACGGTCTGTTGTCCCGAGCCCGGGATGGTGAGGGCCTCGTCGGGTACGGCCGGCTGGAAATGTGTCAGGCTGGTCGCGTCCAGGCGCAACTGCACCTTGCACGGGGTCGCGGTGTGATTGCGCAACGTCAAAGGGTAGCGGTACGTAAGTCCCCCGCCGGGTTGGTCCTCGCGTTCGCCGAAATGCATGTAGAGGTCGTCAATGCAGTCCACGGTCACGGGATAGCGGACGATACGGATGTTGTCTACGTATACACGCAGGCGTTTGCCGGCGTCCGCTGAGCCGCTGATGCTCAGCTTGAAGCACGGCTCATCCTTGCTGAACGTGCCCTTCCAGGCGTTCTCCGGGGCGTGAATTCCCGCGGTTTCGGTTACCCACTCCCGGGGCTGGTAGATATCGTCCACCTGGTAGAACAGGGCCAGGTACCCTCCGAACCACGGCCACTTGCGCACGTTCGTGCTGATGTTCGCGCCGCCGCCTTCGACGCGGAAGTCGAAACTCAGCACGTGGTAGCTGTCGAAGTCGGCTTCGCAAGCGGGGAAGGTCTTCAGGTCCCACTCGCCTTGACCGCCGTCGCCGAAGTCGAACACGAGCGACTTCCGCCCGTCCGCGTCGGTGACCGACTGCGGCGCACACGGCCCGGCCCACTCGCCCGGATCGTCCATGCTGCTGAGAACGACGTAATCGGGACCGTTTCCCGCGGCTGCAACCGCTGGCAGACCAAGACAGGCCACGCTCACGATGACACCTGCGGCAATGAGCAGAGAATGGGTCATGGTTGTTCTTCCGTGGCGCCGCTACTATCTGTTCGCCGCGCCACCTCAACAGTGGCTGTCGCGGTGAGCCCGGAGGCGAGTTCGCGCGCGTCGATCTGCCAGGTCCCGACCGGCGCGTCCAGGGGCAGGCGCAGCGGGATGCTCGTACTGCCGTTCTCAAGGCAATAGACCGCGGACGCATCGCAGCGCATGCCGTCTGCCCGGTTCACGGTGAGCTCGAGGCCGTGGCGGCTCTGCAGGAGTTGGCCGTCGGCTCCCTTGAGCGTAGCACGCAGCAATGGCGCCTTGCCTTGCCGAAGCTGCGGCGCGATGTCAAGCTCAAGTGCGGCGGGGGCCTGCCGGTAGACGGCAAGGACTGCGGCACTGCCGGGGGCGAGGCGCAGCGGCATGGACAGGCGACCGTCCGCCGCCGCAACCGACGTCAGGCGCCGGCCGGCGCGCAAGTCGTAGACCACGGCCTCGGGCGCCTCACACAGTGAGATCGTGACCGTTTGCTCTGCACCAACGTCGAACAGGCGACTGCTGAGCTGGCGTTTCACCGGCTCCGACTCCCGGAGTTCCCGTTCAATATCGACGATGTCGGAGCGGCCGTCCACCCCGGTCAGCTCCGTGGCGAACGTGGTCTCCGTCCACTTGTTGTTGATCACGAACACGAAGTGCGTGTCGGCACAGTGCTTGCTGATGACAATAGCCTGCCCGCCTTCCAACCGCGCGTAGGGGGCAAGGCGTGAACGGAAGTCGACGGTCCAGGCTTCGCAGCGCGCGGTGTCCACCCAGGGGGCCTTGTCCAACACGAAATCGGCGCGCAGATCAGCCTCGAACCCCGGGTTGGCAGCGGTGTCCAGGGTCAGTTGACCGCCATCGCGCCGCCACTGCTGCACGGCGCTGTCGATAGACGCCGGCAGGTAGCGCAGGGCGGGTACATAGAGGTGTCTGTAGTTCGCCAGGTCTCCGCGGCGCACACTGTTTTCGTAGAGGTAATCGACGGGCAGGTCGTGTTCGTCGAAGACTGTGCCGGCCCGATACATGCGCGTGCTCATGGCGTGCCACCATTCTTCCGCGGCGCGGCCGAACCGGTTCGTTTCCGACAGCAGTACGGCGAGAGGCGCACGGGTGTGCGGGACGTTGCCGACAACACATCCCAGGCGCTGGATTTCGGCAATCGCCAGGGCAATGCGGGCGTGTGAGCCGGGGCGCAGGCGTTCCTGGCGTTTCCAGTCTTTCTCCCAGAATCCGAAGCAGCGCACCTCGTCGGCGGGCATGGCCAGGCCGGTCCAGAGGAAGGCCGCAGCCATGTCGCCGCTCGGCGGGACGCTGACTTGCTTGCCGTTCTCCTTGAGGAACATCCGGGGTGAGTAGTAAGCATGGCCGGTGAGTGGGTAATAGGGTTTGCCAATGCTCCGCGCCGCGCCCAGGCCTTTGCGCCAGACCGTGAGCATCGGGGCGGGAGAGTTGGCGTAACGCCAGCTCGACAAGGCATCCGCCCAGCTTGCGTAGTGTGGCCGGGCCGGTTCCTGCACCATGCGCACATGCGCTGCGGCGGAACGCACAGCGTCTGCGGTCACGGCACTGGCCAGGTTCATGCCGTCGCCTTTACGCAGCAACCATGTGATGTAACGGAGCGGCCCGTAGTCGTCCGGCACGATCCCGGTCTCGGCGAACTGCCGCAGGTCCACCTTCGGCCGCACCGCGAGGTCTGCCCAGCCGCTTTGGGGCGGGACCGGGGGCGTGTCCAGGCCCAAGTCCGTCTTCAGTGCGGCCATCGCGGCAGGTGATGCGGCGATGTCGTCATTGCCTTGTCCTTCGCTGTTGTGGATGCAGGTGGTCACCCACGGGAAGTCGGCCAGGGCTTCCGCCAGGCGCGATGCCTGAAGCTCGAGCCGGTTCAGGTGCGCGTGGGTTGCGGGGTGCGGATTGGCCTGGATGGTGCGGAAGTTGACACAGGCGCGCAGGCCCAGCAGACCGATCTGGTTCAGATACCCCGCGGAGTGGTTGCGGCTGTCGACCAAGCCCAGGCCGAGGTCCTTGGCCCAGCGCAGGGCCTTGAGAGTGCCCACTCCGCCCCAGTTGCCGACCGTGTAGCGGTCGCGCGCCGCCGCGGGCATGATGTGCACCGGCCACAGCACACGCAACTCCGGCATGTCCGGCTGCACCAGCACGATGGTGCATTCCCGCTCCCCGACGGAGCATTGCCAGGGGCGGAAACTCAGGGTGAGAGCGGTCTGCCCGTTCTCCTGCACGATCCGGGCCTCCGCCTTGGGCATGCCGTCCAGCCGTACGACGGTGTCCGGAATGGTTTGTCCACGGATCGGCACCAGCAGGCGGACGAGGTCTTCGTCGCGCCGGAACACGCGCCGCGGGGGCGGAGTGATGCATGGAGCGGAGGCATACGCGGGCAGGCCTGGCGCGTCCGGGAGTTGGGCGATCTGCGCCGCGTCCAGGTATTGATCGTAGAAGCGCAGGTCGCGGATATCTCCGCCAATGGTGCGCCGGCGCGGGTTGTGAGTGCCGATCCAGATGCGGTAACTCATCCGTGCTTTGGCGTCCAGGTCCGGTGATTTTGTGAGTTTACCTTGGCTCAGCAAGCCGCCGTCCGCGTAGAAGTGGGCGCGTGTGCTGTCCCAGGTCAGGATCAGCAGGTGCTCTTCGCCGTCCGCGAGCATGGTCTGCAGCGCCTGTGTGTTCAACTTCGCGTCGCCGACCCACGAACGGACGGTATTGAGCTCCAACACGCCGCCCCAGAAGCGGGCCACAAAGAGGATTGTGCGTTCACCGGTGACACGCCCCCCGAATACGTCGGGCACGCGTACCCGCAGGCTGACTGCGCCCTGGGCCCAGTCCATGGGCAGGTGACAGGCGGGCAACGTGGCGGGCACGTCGGGTCTCCGTACCGTGCCGCCGGGCATCCACGCGCTGGGTTCGGTATGGTACGCCGGGTAGTCGCCCCATGGTTCGAGCTGCAGGCCGCCGATCTCGACGGCCGCCGGACTGCTGACGCGTACGCGGGCCTTGCCGTAGACCTTGGCTCGCTTCTGTTCCACCATCACCGCAATGCGTTGCCACTCGGGACCGACTGTCGCCTGCTGTTCCGCCGTTTCTTCGGGGAAGACTGCCGCTTTGTCGGGGGGCGGCCTGGGCTTCCGTCGGTTCGCCTTTTTGCTCGGCGGCTGCTCGGGTTGCCAAACGACACCCAGCGTCATGGGGATTCCGTCATTGGCCTCCACGGCGCGCGCGTATACGCTGAAGATCAGTCCGAACCGTTGGCTCATCTGGAATGTGTGTGTGACGGGCACGGCCGGGCTCTGCCACACGGTGTTCGGTCCCAGCACCAGCGTCTTGTCCCCCGCCGGGCAACCTGAACCGAGCTGCCCCAGCTCCGGGGTTGCCAAAGCAGCGGCCGCTGAACCGGGCGTGGTGAGTTCAGGGGGCAGGAAATTGCGGCCCGGTAGATCGAGGTGCAGCACGTGATGCCCGTTGGCGGGCCGGGTGAACCCAGATGCGAGCCGCTGTTCGTAATAGCAGCCCGGCCGGGTATGCATGGCCAGGCGGTCGGCCTGCACCTGGATGCAGGCGACCGGTTCGGGCGCGCCCAGTGCCGTGATGCTCGGGGGCCCGACCAGCACGGCGGCGATCCAGGGCAGCACGGCTAGCCTGCGGGGAATGGATCCCGTGACGGTGGTGAGGCGCTGCGGCATGCCCTACGCCCCCGCCTGCCGGTCGTTGTGGCTGATCTCCCCAGACTCACGAATCAGGACCACAGGCGCGTCCGCGTGGACCAGTGCGCTCTTCTGGGCCTTGGCGCCAGTAGTGCATCGCTCCCAGAACGGGGACATCATGGGGCGGGACTCCCTTTCTTCGGTTGGCCCGATCAGGCAATCCCAGTCTGTAGCACATCCTGGATGTGTCGCTGATCGAAACGTCCGCGCATTCTTCTCTCCTGAAGACTATTCCGGAGCGTTCCCGGAACTAGCGATATTGACTCATCGAGAGCCAACAGTTTCGGCCTGACTGACCCGATTGTGCCGATTGTGGCATGGATACGCCAGATGCTCTGGGCTGCCAAGCGTGTTAGCGACTGCATCTTCCCACTCGTGGGGGGCAGCGCGCTCTTGGGGCGAGCGGATATTGTCCCTCACACGCTCAAGTTCGGCAACCACTTCGACAGAAGACCATAGCCTTCCCGGGACTTTCTTCTTGCTGCCGGACACTCAGGTCCGGATGGTTTGGCGTTTAAGGAGAAACCCCGATATCCCAGCCGACGCTCTTGAGATGAGCCAGCGCGAAGCGATTTTCTGCGTCCACCTCTTCCGGACTGCTGTAGTTCTTGTACTCCGTCTCCAGCGTGACTTCGCCCTGGTAGCCGTACTCGTCCAGCGTCTCGCCGAGGAGGCCGAAATCCACCTCTCCCCTGCCCGGCGTCTTCTCCAGTTTGTAGTCCCCGTCCGGCGTGTCCCGGCCGGCTGCATCCCGCAGGTGGATGTGCCAAAGCCGATCGCCCAGGAATCTCACGTAGTCGTCAATGTCGTAGCCGCTGGTATGCCAATGGGTCGCGTCAATGAGGACGCCGATATTGTCAGACCGCAGGAGTGAAAGCATCCGCTTGGACTTCTCGACGTCGTAATACAGGTCCCAGACGTGCGGCATCTCCATCAGGATCTTGATCCCGCAGCTCTTCGCGTAGACGGCCAGGCCATCGATTACTTCGGCAGCCGCTTTCAGCTCGTCGTCCACGCACTCGATCTGTTTCCTCCGTCCTGCCTGGAGACAGACCTTTGGTATTCCCGTCACTTTGGCCTTGTCTATCAGCCGTCGCCCCCGCTCGATGTAGAAGGCCGCCTGCTCGCTGTCGTGGAGCTTGAGGAAGACAACCTTCTTCTTCGCCTCTCGAATCTCCTCAGTCTCCGAGCCTGATTGTTGCTCAACAGGGATTTCCGGCTGCGCCCATCTGCCGGTGTCGCGAACACCGGACATGCAGGCGTTGACGGCAACGGGCTCCAGGGAATACCGGTCCAGGCAGCGCTTGACCGCCAGCGGGTCAACCGAATCGGTGCCATAGTGCTGGCTGTGTGTTATCTGGTCGGATAGCTCCACCTTCGGGAAGCCGTAGGCGGCGATGTGCGCCAACGCCACGTCCAGTGGCGAGAGCGAGAACGCAAGAGTCGAGGCGGCAGTAACCGTTGCCAAGAGTCTACTCCTTCCAGGCGGACATCCCTTTGGTGCATGCCCCAGGCTGAAGCTAGTGGCGTCGGGCGCGAGTGGCGAGCCCGCAGGGCCGGGATTCTTTCTCAACCGACATGGTGTGACGGACTATGTCAGCTACCGCAAGACAAACAACCCTTCGGGCGGGGGATTCTCGGCGGCCAGCCATTCCGGCGGGGCCAAACACATACTTCAGTATGCACTTGCGCCCCCCCGGAACAACTGCCCATCCAAGACTCCACCCGCAGGGGGCTCGGAACTCCCACCCGCCGCCACTAGCAGCGGGCGATGCACGATCCGAAACTGCCACGCGCGCCGGCGCCTGTCAAACTCCCGGAACTCCGTCTTTGCCGGCCGCTGGATCCCGGTGAAGCCGCTACCGGACAAACCGCCTCGCCGGCCGGCGCACCCCGGGTTGGCGCGAGACGGTTGCTCGCCTATGTTGGCGTCGGATCGAGCACGTGATGAGGAACACTGACCGTGACAGCAGCACTGGCCCTGAGAAAACACGGCGCCGTCCTGGCTTGGTTGCTCCTCCTGGGGGCATCGTCGCTGTACGGCAGCGAGTATTTCGTGTCCCCACGCGGTGACGACGCGGACACGGGGCGGGACACCGCACACGCATTCCGCACCGTGGGCAAAGGCGTCTCGGTGCTGAAGCCGGGCGATACGCTCACTGTCTGCCCGGGCGAATACTTCGAGTCCGTCGTCGCCGCCGTCTCGGGCGCCGCTGACGCGGCGATCACCATCCGCGCCGCGCGTCCGGGCACGGCGCTCATTCGCGGCGACACGCCCTTGCGTGCGGAGTTCGCACGCGCACCGGGCCTGCAATACACTTATGTGGCGACGGTTGCCGCCCCGGTCCACGGCATTCTCGAGCGCGACACCCTGAAGCACTATGCCGCGGCGCCGTCAGCGGCTGCTGTTGACGGTATGCCTGCGACCTACTTCCACGACGTGAAGGCGGGCCGGCTGTACCTGCACACTTCAGGTGCAACAGCACCCGACCGGCACGCCCTGGCGCAAGCCGGCGTTGCGGGCGAGCACGGTCTCCTCCTGCGCCCGACAGACGAGAGCAGCACGATCCGGAATGTGCTGATCGATGGACTCGCAGCCTGCGGCTTCGTGCGGGCGCAACCGGGCTCGACTCGGCGGACGGGTCTGGGGATCGGCATCGCGCGTGCGAAGCACTGCACCATTCGCCGTTGCACCACGTTCCTGAACGCGACGGGCATCGCGATCATCGGTCTGAAGGGGAAGTCGCGGCACCGCGAGACGGCACTGCGCCAGGACGGCGCCGACGCGTGCGTGGTCGAGCGCTGCACGAGTTACGGCAATGACGATGGCGGCGGCAGTGCCGCCGCCATCGTCTGCCGTGAGACGGTACGGAACTCAGTCATACGCGACTGCGTTGCGTTCATGTCCAGCAGAGGCATTCGCTTCTACTCCGGCGTCATCGAGAACTGCGTCATCGAGAACAATGTTGCCCTGCTCACAGGCGACATCTGGGAGAAAGGCAACTTCAGCATCCGGAACCGCATTGCCGGCAATGTCTGCCAGGTCATCAACAACTACGGCGCGGACAACGTCATTGAGCGGAATCTCACCGGCTATGGCAGCGGCCCGCAGGGCGCGGTCGTCACAGCGGCAGTGGCGGCGAACCTGCTCACGAGCGAGCTGCCGGATTTCGAGCCGGCCCGGCATTTCGCCGACCCGCTGCACCTTGACTACCGTCTGCAGTCGGATTCCGAGTTCCGCGGGACCGGGCGCGCGCCGCGGCCTTACCGGGACGAGGTCCTTTTCGTCCGTCCCGACGGCGACGACGCAGCCGCCGGCACGTCGGTGCGGCAGGCCTGGCGAACGCTCGAGAAGGCTGCCCGGACCGCGATGGCCGGCCAGACGGTCTACATCCTGCCGGGGCGCTATGATGCCGTGCTCGAACCGGCGCACACAGGCACACCCGAGAAGGCGTTGGTCTTCCGCCGCCGGGGACGCGGTCAGGCGCTGGTCAACGGTATCATCCTCGACGGCAAGTCGTACGTGAGGGTGGAAGGTCTGACCGTGCTGCGCTCAACGGGCGCCGGCATCAGTGTGCGCTTCGGCCGCAGCATCCGAATCGCGAATTGCGTCATTGCGGACTCCGCGAAGGCGGGTATCCGGGGTGACGGTGTGGAACGACTGACGATCACACACTGCACTCTGACGGGCAGCAACTGCGGCCTGGATCTACGTTCATGCGGTCAGGCCACGGTGACCGCGAATATCTTCGCCGCGAACCGCGACACCGCACTGCGGCTCGACGACGAGTCCCTCGGTACGCTCTGGTCGAACCACAACGCGTACGACCGCACGGACCGCTGCGTCACGGCGCAAACAACGCTGCCGGATGGCGAACGCACGCTGCCCTTGGCAAAGTGGCAGGCCAGCCACGCACTGGACACACACTCCCGGCACGTGAAACCCGCGTTTCTGGAGGCGGCACAGGGCAACTACCAGCTGCGCAATGCGCATGCATTCGACGGCCGCGGGCCGCGGGCCATGCCGATCGGGCCGTACGAGCGCACACGCCGCGCCAGCGCCGCCGAGGTCCGCGACTTTGCGGCGCGCGTGACGACGACGACCGCCGATATCGAGTTCGTGAGCCCGGGCGCACGCGCGGTTCCCGCGCTGCACTGGGGCCGCGGCACACAACGCGGGAACGTGCTCGAAATGCCGCTCGACTACCTGTTCGAATACAGCTGCAGCCTCAGGCACCGCTTCAGCCTGACCGGGCTCGAACCCGCGAGCACCTACAGCGCACAGGCCGTGGTCGAGAGTCCATTTGAGACGGTCTTCACCAACGCGCCGGAGCATCCCGATGCCGACCGTGCGAAGTCCGCGAGAATCCGGTCGCAGGTCATCGAGTTCACTACACCCGCACAGGATCCGCCGGCGCAGACCTACCACGTCGCCACGGACGGCCGGGACGACAACGATGGGCTGACTCGGGCCGCGGCATGGCGCCACATCGCGCACGCCGCGGCGCTGGTGCAGCCAGGCGACACAGTCATCGTGCACGACGGCACGTACCGGGAGAACGTCGTAGTCCGCGCGACCGGCGACGACGGGCGCCCGATCGTCTTCCGCGCCGCGACTCCCGGCCGTGTGGTCCTTGAGGGCGACGGCCTCATCAAAAGCGCCTTCGAGCTGCTCTACAAGAGCTGGATCACGCTCGACGGCTTCTACATCGCGAACTACGCACGTACGACGCCGGATCTGTCCGGCTGTGTCAACATCGTCCGCGGCGCAAACCACACGATCCGGCGCTGCATCATCGACGGGCGTCCCGGGTGTCCGCTGCAGCACGTGATCGCGAAGGCGACCCGGAACCTGACAATCGAGAACTGCGTGTTCCGCAACGCGTGGAGTGAGCTGATCTGCTACGCGAGTCCCGACACGGTCCTGCGGCACAATGTCTTCTACGGCAACATGGTGAGTTGCCTCAGCACCAGCAACGGACCGGACCAGCCGTTCACGCTCTCGCACAACATCATCTGCGACCAAGTCCCGAAGAAGCGCATGAACGCGCTCGTTTCCTGCGGCAGCCTGGAATGCGTTGTGGACGAGTACAACTGTTACTTCACACGTTTTCCGGAGTCCGAGAAACGGCTCTACCAGAAGAAGCGGCAGCGCGAAAAGCTCACGTTTGCGCAGTTCCGTGAACTCACCGGACAGGGGCTGACGTCGTTCTTCGCGAATCCCGGCATGCCGATCATCGAGAAATACGAGATCTACGAGGGCGACATGACCGGACGCCCGCACAACTTCGTGACGCAGGAGATGAACTACGGGCCCGGCCGCAAGCCGATCATCGCGCTGTTCGACCAGTTCTTCGCGACCAATCCCCAGTGCGTCAAAGCCGCCGACGGCAAGCCGATCGGGCTCGATCCCGCCGCCTTTCCGCAGCAGCAAGGAGTACGTCAGTGACACCAGCCCTGAGTAAAGTAGGGCCTGCCTCAATGAGGCCGGCCCAGGGAGCGAGGAGCTACCGCCCCACAGGGAAGGAGCTTCCGGGATGGCCCCACGGGGCAAGCCCGTGGCCGCCGGGATCCAGCTTCAGCCATTCACCACTAGCACTCGGGATTCTCTGTGGATAAGAGTGTGGCACTCGCTGCGGGCGACACCGCCGGACTCGAGCGGCTCTGTGACAGCCTTCTCGCCCCATAATCCTCGCCCCAATTCTTGCCTTCACACCCTCTCGCCGCTACCTTCTTCCCCGCACCCGGAAAGCAATTTCCTATCTGTTTCAGTCTTGCCGGACCACTGTCACCATCCGGTGTCCGGCCGGGACCTTCAGGGAGAGGCCTCCTTCGGTCACGGCGAGTTCTACGCCCGGGGCTGGTTCCGGCAGGGCCCATTTGCCGGGGGTTATCACCTTTACCGTGCCGCCGGGGAAGGGCTTCATGAGCTCGAACGCCGGTGGCTGGATGCCGGCGGGGAACCGGACGGTCAGCTTCCGCTCGTCCACCCATAGCGCGGCTGGGAAGTTGGCAGCTAAGCCGTGTTCTCCGTAGCTCACTTCTCCTGCCGCGCCGAGCGACAGCACACGCTCGTTGTTGCGGTCTTGGACCGACGCGGCCGTGCCGCGGAAGCTCGCGCCCTCGCCAGAGGCCGTGGCGTCCAGCGCGGAGAGGAAGCCGTAGTCGACGCCGAAGTCGCCGCTGACCTTGATGATCATGCCGTGGCCAAGTGTACTGAAGGTCGGGACGGGAGCGGCCTGTTTGCGTGGGAAGAAGGCCACGTAATAGACGCCGTTGTCCGGCATCTGCAGGTGCAGTAGATCCTGGTATTCGAGCGTGCCGAGCTTGTTCGCCCAGTCGAACATATTCGTGCCCCAGCGCAGCGTGTGCCGGGGGGTGCTTTCCCCGTCCGCCGGCGATGCGATGTAGTATTCCACGTCGGTGCCGAGCTGCCCGATGGCGGTGAAGCGGTCGCCTTTCAGCCGACGGGCAGGCAGGATTTTGTGCCGCTGCTCCTTGGCGAGCGCGGCGGCGGCCTGTGCCTTGGCCGGCACGTCGACCGTGTCAGAGACCGTCCACATCTGCCACATGGTCGGCTGCCCGCCTTGGGGGCCCTTGACGGTGTCGCGGATCAGCAAGTACGCAGGTTCCGCGGGATCGTTGTCCTTCAGGAAGAGCGTCTGGCGCCGTACATCAACCGGCGGCTTGCCCTGTTTCGCCACGACCGGCCATTGCGGCAGGTCGGTTTTCCAGTTGCCCCTTCCCCCGCGCGGATGATGTCGCGCCACATCGATGGCTGCGTAGTCCTGGCGCGGCAGCGTCGAGAACGCACTAACGTTGGCCAACCCGCCGCGTTCGCCGAAGCGCGCTGTCTGTCCTGCCTGCCAACTCCACATATGGGCCCCCGTCGGCGTGCCGACATACCCATTGCGCGCGGTACGTTCGGGGACACTTTCCAGGCTTCGGGCAAGGTCCACGTGATTGGTCAGGTAGCCCTCCTG
>Ga0209045_1000750_pt1 | contig 34924 bp, 35 predicted proteins | sample SaaInlLV_10m_DNA_4_FD_184664 | JGI IMG/M metagenome (GOLD analysis project Ga0209045, IMG submission 184664) | Marine microbial communities from expanding oxygen minimum zones in the Saanich Inlet - Saanich Inlet SI072_LV_200m_DNA (SPAdes) (version 2) | ecosystem: Environmental > Aquatic >...
CCCTGATTTTCAGGCGATTTGCCCTAAGCCTACCAATACGGCGCAAAATTCTTTTGTTCGAATGCTACTACGTATGGTGGCTTGATGGGATTCAGGTTCGAGAGTGTGAATTCTTAGGAAACTTCAGTTAAGTAGTTGCTACCCATAAAAACGATGAAGAATTGCCATAACCTGCTGCTCAATGGCGTTTCCCGCCCCTTCACCAAAATAATCTTGCAATCTTTGTGCCATTGGGGAAAATATTTTAAGAGACCTTGGCGCATAGATACCTGGATAACGGGGGTTATTCAACCCATCCAACAACACCGCCCACGCCTGTACAGGATCCCCCAGCCGTTGCAGATACTCAATATACTCTTTTCTGTAGGGCGTGTAGTTGGGTGATAGTCGAATCAACTGCTGATAACTCATACGAGTCACTGCCTCGGCAGGCTGCTCTGTTAAGTCAGAAAATTGACGAAAAAAACGTGCTCGCTCTAACCATTGCTCGGCAAGACCCTCACGACCTCTCTTTGCCTGATCCAACAGCCCCACTCCCTCGGTAAATAGTTTTTTCTGTAGTGCCGGGTGAGTTGAGTGAACCTCAACCGGGCTAAACTGAACTTCGCCTGAAGCGCCCTGTTTCACACGCTGAAAAATATTCAATTCTGATTGATGATGCTTCCCTTGCCACTGAACCCAACGCCTCTCAGCAGCCACTTGACGTCGCATCTTTTGCAGCATGATGCGACGAATCTTCGCCCGATCGACCCATCGGGCAGGGTATCCACTCCAGTAATTGGTCGATGCCAGATAGAGTCTATCCGCCTCTAGCCAATCTCGTTCCTCTACGGCTTCCAGAGCCTGCTGTGCCTTCCAGTCTGAGAGTGTAATACGCCCAAGAAACAGTATCGGCACCCCCACCCCCACAACCAACATCAAGTTAAAAATAAGCGGACGCAGCTGCTGGTTGAAGGTAAAAAGAGGGAGAGGTCGCGTCATCGTATCCTGTTGAAGCTTTGCCAGGTAGAGCCCCATCAAGATTAAGATTGCTGGAATATAGAGGTTGAAGGTAAGCGTGGTATGAAGCAATACAGCCCCCAACCCCATTGCCAAACCACTCACCTGTAACCGCTCCTCAATTGAGTATGAGTGATCTATAAAGCGATCCCACCAACGCAACACAATCCAACCAGTGATCCCTAACAACAGCAACAGCCCCGGCACCCCCTGCTCTTGCCACGCCTGCAGGTAGTCGTTATGCACAAAATATCTTCTACCATCGAGCGGATGCTGGAACTGGGAAAATTGTTGAGCAAAGGTACCCAAGCCACTTCCAAACCAAGGATTTTCCCACCCCATCTGCCAAGTGGCCTCCCAGATAATCCAACGCGGTTGAGCAGACATACCTAAACTGCTCAGTGCAAGTGATTCAATACGCTGCCATCCCCCCTGATGCACCCAGAAAGAGATCAGATAGGCGAGCATAACCAGTCCCAACAGCTGTATGATTTTTCGTTTGGACACCATTCTGACAAACAACAGTGACAGCAGCAGTAGCCCCCCAACCATTGCTAATCCCGCACCACGCCCCAGCGTCAACGCCACGCCCAAGGCCAGTACCAAGAAAACCACCCCCTGCTTCCACGCTATATTTTCCGCTTTACTCGGCATTAACATCTCTGCAGCCAAAGGAAATAGCAACAGATTCAACAATGCAGCGAGATTGTTATGATTAATAAAGGTCGCGCGGAAATTGCTATCTCCATTCAGCATCCAAAGCGCAAATCCATAGCCCACCAGCAACACCCCTAGCAGTCGTAGCCACCAAAGTAGCCGATGCCAGCCCCCATCAGATATAGGGTTCAGATAGGTTGCCAGATAGGCCAGTGGCAACCCAGCAATCCACCAGAAAAACTGCTGACTAATTGCCGGTGTCACACTCCACAGTACACTCAATCCAGCCCAAATCCACCAAGAGATAACCCAACCACTAATTGCACCACTCGCAAGCGGCTGTGGGTTACGGTATTGGACAGAGAGGCTATGGGCCACCCATACCGTCAACAATAGCGTGGTCAGTGTCAACACGCCCATAGTGGTCTGCCCCTGAAAAAAGAGGCTGGAAACAAATGCTAAAACCGCAAAAAATGGTGAAAGCGGAAAAGGTCGGCTCATCGTATCGCCGCTGATTTGATCATTTCCAGATAGGGCAACATCACACCCAGTGCCAACATCAGCACCAAACTACCTATCAGCGCCAGCATTAAGGGTTCAATCAAGGTATTGATATTATCCATAGTGTGGTTCACCTCTCGGTCATAGACAGTTGATACATGCTCTAACAGCTCATCAATCTTTCCTGTCTGCTCACCAACTCGGAATATTTGAATCACCATTGGGGTGAAAATTCCGATTTCACGCGCCGCCTGTGAAAAGGGGATACCCTCATCAATTCGTGCCTTGAATTCCAAGATTTTATTTTCATAATGAAGGTTACCTAACGTCCCCGCAACCAACTCAATGCCCTGAGAGAGCGGCACTCCTGACTTTGAGACCAGTGCCAGAGAACGGGTGAATTGGCTGAGGATACCTGTTCGGCTCATCTCCCCAAATACGGGGACACGCAATAGAACACGATCCCAAAACTCTCTCCCTTCTGGGGTTTTTCTGTGGGCAATATAAGCGGCAATCAACAACACGATACCCACCACAACCCAAACACTATAGTTAATAAAGAAGTCAGACGTGGCCATCAGGATCACGGTAGGTGTGGGCAGTTCACCTCCAGTGTTAGCCAACATTTCTGTAAAAGCGGGAATCACCCAGACACTGATCACCATCATCGCAGCAAGCGCTGCAATCACCATAAAGATGGGGTAGCGCAGCGCTGACATCATCTTATCCTTGAAGCCGGCCTCTTTCTCTACATGCTCTGCCAAATGGAGGAAAATCTCATCCATCTTTCCGGTCTCTTCTCCGGTACGCACCATCTGTACGAAGAGTGGAGGAAAGATTTTTGGGTAGCGCTCCAGTGAGTCAGAAAAACGGAACCCCTCTTCAATATTTTCGGTGATGTTTAACAGGGCACGTACCAACCCTTGATGACGAAAGGTCTCAACAATATCCCGCATTGCAATATTGATCGGTACCCCTACATGCAGCATGGCATAGAGCTGGCGACACAACAGGGAGAGATCTTGTGGCGTTACCGGAACCTGATCATGAAACCAGTCAGCTACGGCCTGTAATTGACTCCGCCCTTGGTCCATCTTCACCAACTCAATCTCTAACGGCGTAACCCCCATTGCCCCCAGTTTACTGGCAACGGTATTAACAGAGTCCGCCTCCATGACCCCCTCCTGCAGTGCGCCAGCCTGATCGCGTCCTCGGTAGGTGAAATTAGCCATGCGTTAACCCCCCCCTGTGGTGGGTACATTGATCAGAGCGAGACATCATCCATCACTCGCATCACCTCTTCCACACTGGTGGCCCCCGTTAACAGTAGCTCCTTGGCTCCATCGATCAGGCTGTGGTAGTTCTTATTTGCTCGAACATGCTGCTCAAAGGCATTCATATCCTCGCGGTTGAGATCCTCCTTCAGTTCATGATCAATCTCGATCACCTCAAAGATGCCGATACGTCCACGATACCCGGTATGTTCACAGGAGGCGCACCCCCCCCCTTTGAGAAAGGCGTGTACGATATCCTCCTCTTTGAACACCAGATCAATCCACTCCTGCTCATAGGGTTCCAGCACCTGCTTCTTCTGGCAGTGGGGACAGACCCGTCGCACTAACCGCTGAGCAACCACTAATTTCAGTGTTGCCGCAAGCAGATAGCCCTGCCCACCCATCTCGATCATTCTGGATACGGTACTCACAGCATCATTGGTATGGAGTGTGGAGAAGACCAGGTGGCCTGTCATTGCTGAACGCAGCCCCATATCCATACTCTCTTCATCACGGATCTCACCAATCAGAATCACATCTGGATCTTGGCGTAATACGGAACGCAGCACCGCATTAAAATCGAGTCCAATTTGTGGGTTAATCTCTACCTGATTAACCCGAGGTAGCTTGTACTCCACTGGATCTTCAACCGTAATAATCTTCTCGCCGGGGTTATTGCGCTCATTCAACGCCGCATAGATGGTGGTGGTTTTGCCACTACCTGTGGGGCCGGTCACCAGCACCATGCCATGTGGGCGCTTCACCTGATGACGAAAACGTGTCGTCAACTTCTCAGGCATACCCAAAATCTCCAGTGAAAGGAGCCCTTTGCTCTGATCCAGCAGACGCATCACAATAGATTCACCATCCTGAATCGGCATAGTCGAGAGACGCACATCCAGTTCTCGATCCGATACATTCAGACTGAAGCTGCCATCCTGTGGCATTCGTACCTCAGCAACATCCAGCCCAGCCATGGTCTTCAGACGGGAGGCCAGTACTGGGGCAATACTGCGCTGCGTCATCACCCGCTCGTGCAGTACCCCATCCACTCGGGTGCGAATGCGCAGCACCTCTTCATCTGGCTCAATATGGATATCGGATGCACCGAGACGGACTGCACGTTCAAAAAGCAGGTCTACCATTCTGGAGGTCGGTGCATCCGCAGCGGATGCACCCTGCTGATTCTGTAGCTTTAGCTCCACCCGCTTAGGGGCGCTACGATCAGAAGACTCCACCTCAATGCGCTGTGCCACCTTCTCAATCTCAGCATCATTACTGTAATAGAGGTTGTGTATACGGTTCAGACTTTCAGAGGCTACCAGCACCGGACTCAACGGTAACGGCAACACTTGGGCCAATACATCCAGCGCATTGAGGTCTGATGGATCACTCATCCCCACTACCACGCTGTCTGCAGCGACCTCTAATGCAATCGCACGATAGGTACGTGCGTGCGACTCTGGAATCATCCGCACCACATCAGGGTCCATACTGTACTGTGAGAGGTTCACCAGAGGCACATGTAACTGCTCTGAGAGGATCTTCAACATATCCTCCTCTGCAACCAACCCCAAGCGTAGTGCTACATCACCAAAACGCCCTGGAGTATGTTGCTGTTGATCCAGAACTCGGTTGATCCCCTCTTCATCAAGAAGCCCCGCATCAACCAGTGCCTTACCCAGCTTATTGGGGACTCTTCTATTTGGCTGCATTGCTCATTATCCCCTTTTACTGCAGCGCATCACTGCCCAACTTTTTTCGCACAAAGTTCAATGCCTCGGTTTTTAGACGTCCGCTACGATACGCCTTCTCATAATAGCCTCTGGCCTCTTTCTCCTTGCCCATAGAGTCTAGTGCAACCGCCAACCCCATCGACCAGACCCCATTTTGGATATCACTTTGTAACAGTGTACGATAGAGCTGAATCGCTTTTGGGTGTGATTTTTGCTGCTGATAGAGTGCCGCCAGCAGAGCCATACTGTCGGTGGATTGTTGTAGATAAGCGCTGTTCTGCTCTAACAAGAGAACGGCTTGATCTAGTTGTCCTGTTCGCATCAACACCCGTGATTTCAGTTGTAGCAGCAGTGGACGATGCGGAAAGTGGCTCAAGCCCAAATCAATCTGCTGCGATGCCTTCTGGTTCTGTCCACTGGAGAGCAGCAGTACTGAATAGGCCTCAATCGCGCCACGGTGCTGAGGCTGATGGGTCACCGCTTGAAGTAGATGCTTCTCTGCTGCTGCTCGATCTCCCACCTTGAGTGCCTTCACCGCTTGGCTGTATGACTGCTCAGCCAATGCTGTGGCCGATGGAGGCAACACCTCTTTCTTCAATGGCTTTGGTTCATTTGCTGGTTTTTCATCCTCTTTACTCTCTTTAATAAGAGGCAACTCGATCGGTAACAGGTCATGAATCAAGACCACAGCAGCCTGTTCAGCAACCACCTTCTCAACAGGGGGTTGGGATTGGGATTGATTTATGGCCTTTTTGGCAAGTTCAAACTGTGCCATCTTCTCAGCTTGTGCTAACTGTTCAAGCAAGGGTAACTCTGGCTTGGCCGCTGGTTTTAGCTTTTTTTGAGTAGGGACAGGAGCAACCACAGGCTGAGCTGCTGCCGTCTCTATAGGCTTCACCTTACTCTTTGACTCTTGTAGTTCTCGTGGCTGCGGTGGTTGTTCCTCCTCTCCTTTTTCTACACGCTGAGTGGCAGCCACAACGGCAGGGGCATCTACCTGTACCTGAACCTTCTCACTATCCTGTTTCTCAAACCAACGCTCTCCGGCGACAAACAGTGCTGCAAGCAACAGCAGGCTTCCCACCCATTTTAGTAGCTGCTCTCCAGTGATACGTTGCAACCAACCTCGCTTAGGCAGGTCACTCACCACCGGAGCCGCTGTCTCCTTCACAAAGGTAGACGAAGCCTGCCCTTGAACAGGATGTTCTCCCCCTCTCTGTTTTAGATCTTGCAACATGGTATTGATGACACTCATTGTATTCTGCCCTTAATAATCGCCTACAGTAACAGAAGAGCCAGCAACAGCGCAGCGGCTCCCAACAGTAGCATCCAGAGACCGGTCGAAATCCAGGGCAGCTTGTATGCCGCATCGGTATCTTTCACTGCTGCTCGAACATGCCCTTTACTGACTCGGTACTTCCCTTTTCCATAGGTCAGCAGCAGAGCCTTATGAGCAAGAATATTGAGTAGGCGCGGTTCACCTCTGCTGCCCTGAAAAAGCAGGCGCATCGCAGTTTGGGTAAACAGAGACTCTCCACGGTGTCCCGCAACATTGAGGCGGTGATCTATATACTTTTCGACACGTTGCAGACTGAGCGGGGAGATTCGGCTACTAAATACTACGCGCTGGTGGAGTTGGCGCAATCGCCCCTGTTCCAATCGATAATCAAGCTCAGGCTGACCAAACAGTACCACCTGTAACAGTCTATGTTTCTCCGTCTCCAAATTGGTTAGCAGGCGTAGCGCTTCCATAGTCTCATCGGGTACTGCTTGTGCCTCATCAACCACCACCACATAGAGTTTCTGTGGGAAATTTAGCAATAGCTGATCTTGAATCTGCTGCAACTGAAGCGCTTGAGAGGTCTCCGCTTCTAGCTCCAGATTGAACTCTCTTAGAATAGAGCGGTAGAGCTGATCTGGGGTCAACGGTGGATTGGGGAGATAGGCAACCTCAAAGGGTTTTCCTAAATCATTGACCAGCTTCCGGCAGAGCAGCGTCTTTCCCGTCCCCACCTCCCCAGTAATCTTGATAAACCCTGCACCATCATCAATCGCAAGCAGCACCGTGCCTAAGGCATCATGGTGTGTAGGGCTGTCGTAATAGTAATCTGTATCTGGGGCCAGATTAAAAGGGGCTTCATTAAGCCGAAAGTGATCCAGATAGAGCCCCTCTGAGGAGGCGTTACGTCTGCTCACTGAATACTCAGCCTCTTGAAGCGTTGTGCCGTCTGCTTCAGCTCGTTACGCCAGCTCTCCTGCCCTCGAATTACCGTAGGTTTCAACAGAATCACCAACTCCAACTTTTTGACTGCACTACGCTGATGCTTAAAGAGGTTACCTGCTACAGGCAAATCACTGGCACCGGGGGTAGAGGCATCATCCTGCTTTTGGCGACTTTTCATCAATCCACCAATCACCACTACCTGACCATCTTGTGCAATAACGATACTGTCTGACTCACGTACACTGCTCTTAGCCAGTGGAACGGAGGTGGTGGTGTTATTACCGGTAGGGAGATTCTTGCTACCATCCACCACCTCAACCACTGAGGGGTGTACATGCAGCACCACCTCACCCGTCTGGTTAATTTGTGGGGTCACATCCAATGAGATACCCGAGAAGAATGGGGTTAGCTCAACATCTTGGGAGGTGGTTGCTGTGGTACCCGTGGTTGTAGTAGTACCAATATCGGTGACATAAAACTCATCCGTACCCACCTTGATTACCGCTTTCTGGTTATTAATGGTAGAGACCCGCGGACTGGAGAGCACACGCACCGCCCCTTGAGTCTTCAACAGCTCAATCATCGCGGTAAAATCATTAAAGTTAAATGCCAAACCAAACACTCCACCAAAGGCTGCGGTATCCAGTGCTACTTGAGCAAATTTTCCAACTGCGGCAGTCGAGGTGTTGACCAAACCACTATCCAGCACACTGCCACTGCTTCCACTCTGCCCTGCGACAATGGAGCTTCCTGTTTTTGGTTCAAACATCGTAGACCAGTTAATCCCAGATTGAGAGCCATCATTCAGCTCCACCTCTAGAATCTTCGCCTCTAAAAGTACCTGACGACGCAGGTTAGTCTGCAAGCTGCCTAAAAACTGCTCTACTGATCGCAGCTCCTTGGGCATAGCATGAACCGCAATAACCCCAGTTTGAGGGCTGATCACCACTTTGCGTCCCTCTGCAGTCCCTACAATATTTAACAAAGTTTGCTGCAGCTCAGTCCAGAAGTCGGCTTTGGTAGTGGTCGAGATATCACTACCAGAGATTGCATTGTTGTCCTGCGTGGAGAGCTGTCCAAAACTGACCGTGGTACGAGAGGTTCCATCTCGGCTGATGTTGAGGTAATCAATCTGAAAGATCTGTGTACGAATACTGGAGGGCAAGATCATGTAGCCCCCGGTGATAGGCTGGTAGTCATACCCATAAACACTTTTCACCGTCTCCAACACCTCTGGTACGGTGACTGACTGCAGTGAGAGGGTAATCGTCCCCCCCTTGATACCGGGAGAGAGCACAATCGAGTAATCGGTATCCTCAATCAGCCCCATAAAGAAATCATCCGCAGATAACTCTTTCACCTTTACATTGAACCGAGGCTCTAGATTGATTGCTGGCTGATCAGGCACATCTACGGTTAACGGTGGCAACAGGGCTTGGTTAATCACAACAGGGATATCCTGATGGATTACAGCAGTCTGTTCCATTGCTACTGGCTGGGCCTCTTGCAGAATGGCATCCATCTCACGCTGTACCGATGGATATTCCTCCACAGGAGCGTTAGAACAGCCAGAGACAATAAGCAGAAGCGGAAGAAGAGCTGAGATTAGGCGCATAGCTAGGGCTGCCTCCAGCCACTTTTTACCCCGATTGAGGGGAACAGTGAAACCTTGATCTGTCTATCGCGATTACCCAACACCACCCACCCAGGGGCTATCTCCATCACACTCATTGATTCTCCAATCTTGTCACCCACGCTGTAACGCTTGCCGTTAATCATGGCCACAGGCTCTCTGGCACCCGTTAAAATGTATCCCAGCGTATACTCTTCTGATACAGCGAAGTGTACCTCTTTTTGCTGCTGAATATTGAGTGGGCGCGTTGGGTCCAACAACGGTTGAGATAGAACCTCCTGTGCGCTGAACAGCAGCACTAGAGCAGCCATTGAACAATTTTTATGGTTCATTTCGGATCACTCCACTCATGGTTGAATCAAGAAGAGTCGAGCCTCAATCTGCGCATGGGGGTACACACCCACCACATAATCGAGCTTTTTCCACAACACCTGGCCGCTTACTGCCTCAACCCTTTGAAGGAACTCATATGCCTCTTGAAAGCTTGCCTCAAATGCGATTTCGAACCCACTGACACCTTCAACACGTTCTGTCATCTGTTCCAGCTGATCACGCTCCTCTGCACTCCAGCCCTGCTCATTGATCCGCTGCAAGCGCAACAGATTCAGCCCCTCGGTGTAGTTCACGAGGTTTTCTACTTGGCTCTGCTGTAGAGCGCCACTCTGCTGTTGGTCCGTCTGTTTTTGAGCCAACTGCTGTTTGAGCTGCTCGATCTGAGCCTGTAGCTGCTGTTGCTGTCGATGCAATGCTGGTTGCAACAGAGCGCTACGCTCCTTCTCTAGCGAAGCCTGCTGATGCTGCATCGCATCCACCGTCTGCTCCATATGTATCCGCTGCTGAGTTAGCTGCTGATGAGCACCAACGGTGTTTTTCACTAACAGTAGCCACACCAACAGCAGTAGTCCGGCCCCTGCTGCGGAGACCACCATCCGATCCCGATTTTCAACCAGATCAAAACGGCGTAATAGACGGCGTAGCTGGATCACGGATTGACCTCCACTTCCGTCTGTTGGAGCTGCGCTTGGAATACCACCGGCATTGGGTAGACAATAGAGTCCCCCAACTGTTGCTGTTGTTGGGTGGAGAGTTTCTGTAGCTCCCACTGTAAAGCATCCCCTCCTCCTGCCTCCTTCATCGCAGAGAGGTAACTGGAAGCCTGATCCGCACGTTCAGCCCTACCCGTTATCGTAAGCTGCAGTTTCTCATCTTGCTTGATATGGAAAGCGGTCAGGTAGGTATCCTCATTGGTAAGTTGTGCCAACTGCTTAAGCACAATAGAAAAAGGTTGAGTCGACTGCTCTAACGTACGCCGCCCCGGCTCAATACTCTGCTGCAGACGATACTTTTCACGCTTAAGCTGTTGTAATTTTTTATTTTCACGCTCTAACGTCACCCGATCTTTATCAATCCTCTTTTGGATTTGGTTGTTTACTGTTGAGAGATCATCAATCTGTTCTTGGTAGGCTTCCACCTCCTGTCGTAACAGGTGATTATTGCTCATTAAACTGGCCGCATAAATCAATCCGCCCAGTAACAATAGCAGCAACAACAGGGTGCCCACTCTCCACCAACGCCAACCAGGTGCGCGTAGCATCCCCTCATCAAATAGATTAACCCTCTGCACCCCCTGTTTTACCCCCTCTCGACTCATACTAGCGGCTCCTCTTCACCACAAGCAATACCGAAAACAGTCAGGCAACGGCTATCCATTGGACAGAGAGTAAAGCGCTCTGGCTTCAGTCCAATATTATCTTCTAAAGCGTCCATCACCTTGGGCATCGATGCAATAAATTCGGGAACCAACAGGTGCTGTGCTCGCCCCCCCTTGCAGTTGTGCTCACAAAATATAAAAAAGCGGCTCACCTCATCAACCAGTCGCTCGGGCCAAGTACGATCCTCCTCACCACTGCCTGAACCTGGCAGATGTTCCTCTCCTGAGTTCAGTTCACGAATGCGGTAGATTTCACCGTCAAGCATGTGAATCAGGTAAGATTTTTGTTGAAACAGCATCATCAGTAGATAGGGTTCTGCTGGGTTCAGTTGAGCAGCAAACAGACTGCGCAATGAGAGTTCTGTGGTCACAATCGACTCGACACGAAGCCCTGCATCATTGGCAATTTCTGCATCTCGTTGCAACATCGCGGTATCTGCAACAACCGCAAAGGTGAGTTGAGCCGCAGCCCCCTTTTGACCTGGCATCGGATAGGAACGCACCGTAGAGCGCTCTACATCTAGCCCCACCACCAGATCTTTCACCTTCCAGCGCAGTGCTGCATCCATCTCACTCTCATCAACCTGCGGGGTAGGTACCTGTAGTAGTTGATAACTGCCGGGGCGAATGACAATAGTGGTTGGCAGGCCACGCAACCTCAATTTGGATGCCAGTTGATCCAGCTGTTGCAGTTGCGCTTCAGCACCCTCTGCTACAATAAACTCAGTAACAACTGAGATGGCCTCACCTGCTGCTTTTCTCTTCTCTTTGGGGTAGGCAATGGCAAAACCATCATCATAGAAAGAGAGTCCCAACCCCGGCCTGCACGGGAGTTCTGCTGATCTGGTTAACAATGCATCCATGGAAATGGTGAAAAACGGCGCTCTTCTCTTCTGTTTTCTTGATTAATCAACAGCATAAATCATTTTTTACACAACGGAAAGTAGATATCCTCTATACTGACTTCTTTTCATAACTTTCTGACAATTCAACACCTCAGATGAAACTTCTATCACTCTTTGCCCTCATTTTGCTGCTATTTGGTTGCAGCGACTCCAGCCCCGATTCAAAGGTAGCGAAGCATATGCCAGCCCCAGAACTGGAGGGCATTTTGGTCACCTCTTCTGCACCGGTAGCGATTGCGAATTTACAAGAACAGAGCGTATACCTCTACTTTCTGCCCATCGACTGTGAAACCTGCTGGAAGACGCTGGTGCAGGCTGAGAAACTGCGAGAACAAACGCTTGTCGTTGGAGTGGTAACCAGTACAGACAACTTTGCGGTCTATGAGAAGGCCCGTAGCCACTTTCTCAATCTGTTGCCTGTCTATGCCGACCATGATGAGAATATTGCCTATGATTATGATGTGGAACAGTCCCCTCTCTGGGTGACTATTGAAAATGGCCTGATCACTTCACGTAGCAGAACTGCTCCAACAGCAGTTGGTTTGGCCCAATAAAAAACCCTACAGCGCATAGTAGTGAGTCGCTGTAGGGTTTTTATTGATTTTGGCTGACGTTAGAAACCGTAGTTCAACTGTGCCTGCCACGCATCATTGGTATTGATGTCAGAGTCTTTATGTTCTACAACCAGGTCCAGCCCTTCTGCCAAATTGACCGTTCCTGAGAGCATATTCCACTGTTCTGCACTCATAACCTTAGTCTCTTGTCGTCCTACCGCAACTCCAGCGTCACGACCCGCAACAGTAAATGCGTAGGCTGCCTCAATATTGGTGGCATCAGCGGTTCCATCACTATCAATCATCTCAGCAAACAGGCTGAAGTCACCAATCCCATAGCTGGCAGCAATTTGATTTGCACTCTTTGCTCCTGCATTCTTTATATCGCTAATATGTCCCGCAGTAACCGCTAGGTCACCCATCGCATAAGTGGCAGCAATTGAGCTAATATCATCATCAACTGCACCGGTTATTGTCAAGTTTTCACCTACAGGGGCCTCCACCATAATCTTGGTAGAACCGCCAGTATCCCCAATATTTTTGGTCATGGAGTCACTGATCATGTTGGTTGAAAAATCCCCAAACGGATGTCCACCCGTACCTACCGTAATGGCAGCTATCGAGGTGTTATAGGTAACAGACACTTCATCTAAACCGATATCACCAAAGGAGTCGCCATCAGCGTTTGCATCAGTTGTTTCTACTGCTTTCAGCTTTGCATAGCCCGTTACATCCTCATTAATCTGAGCGGTAGCTTCCAATTCAAAAGTCGCTACAGAGCCTGCGCCCCCTTCGGCCATATTTAGCTCAATGGCTCCTCCCCACGTGACATTGTCTATCCCAGCCGTATGTTGAGTGTGCATCTCATGCTGTTCTGTTTGTGCCGCTTTCATCTTGGCTATCTCTGCCTGCATTGCAGCGACCTGCGTCTGCAGTGCTTGCAGGGTCTTCTCCATCTCTTCTGTCTGACCCGCTGATGCAGCCCCTGAAACTGCCATTGTTGCCGCTACAGCCAAACTCAACACACGATTTTTCATTATCAACCACTCCTAAAATAGAACAATTACAGTAAAATGTGCGCGGATGATAATCGTTTTCATTTGCATTGTAAATGACAAATTCAACTACGTCGTAGCGAGGCAAACAGCGATAAAAAGAAGATCACCACCGCTGTAGTAACAATTGCAGGCCCTGTTGGAACATTCCACAGCATCGACAGATTAAGGCCACCTGAAACAGATACCCACCCCACCAACACCGCACCAAGGGCCATCTGTTCGGGGGTGCGACTGAAGTGGCGTGCCGCTGTTGCAGGAATAATCAGCAGTGCTGTCACCAGTAACATCCCGATCATCTTCATTGCCAGTGCAATCACCACCGCAACCAGCACCATAAATAGCAGTTGCAGGGGAATCACCGCTACCCCCTCTGCCTCGGCCAACTCTTCATCGACCGTGATCGCAAGCAGCGGCCTCCAGAACCAGAGCAGTACCATCAACACCAGACCTCCCCCTGCGTAGATCGAGCAGAGATCATCCACCGCAACCGCCAGTAGATCGCCAAACAGATAGCTCATCAAGTCGACCTGTACCCAGGTCATCATACTGATCACCAGCACCCCCAGCGCCAGTGCTGCGTGCGACAAGGTACCGAGTATGGCATCACTGGCAAGCTCTTCTCTGCGCTGTAACAGAAACAGCAGCAGCGCAATGGAGAGCGCCACCATCAGCACCCCCAAGGTTAGGTTGATCCCCAAGAGAAAGCCGAGGGCGATACCGAGCAGTGCCGAGTGCGACATGGTATCCCCCAGATAAGACATCCGTTTCCAGACCACAAAACAGCCCAACGGCCCGGTCACCATCACAATACCCATCCCGCCCCAGAAGGCGCGCCAGAAGAAGTCATCTAGCGCAAGTAGTTCAGTGACTCCAGCCATAAAAGAGGCCACTAATGATGCCCTCCATCACACGCTTCAATCTCACCTGAGAGATTGTGTTGGTGGTCATGGTGATGTGAATAGACCGCCAGCACTCCACTCTCCCCCTGTCCAAATAGGCGTAAATACTCTGGATGGGCTGAGACATCTGCCGGATGCCCCTGACAACAGATATGGTGATCCAGACAGACCACACGGTCAGTCGATGCCATCACCACATGCAGGTCGTGGGAGACCATCAATACAGCACACCCATATTGGTCTCGGATCTGCCCAATCAAGCGATACATCTCGGTCTCCCCTAGATAGTCGACACCTTGAACCGGCTCATCCAACACCAGCAACTCTGGGTTGCGTAGCAGTGCTCGGGCCAGCATCACCCGTTGGAACTCTCCGCCAGACAGGTTAACCACAGGAGACTCCATCAAATACTCTGCTCCAGTCAACTGCAACGCAGCAGTAATCTCTGGCTCACTATAGCGGGCGGTCAAAGTCATCATTCGACGCACATTCAACGGCAGTATAGGGTCAATCGTAACTCGCTGTGGTAGATACCCCACCTGCAGTTTAGGCCGTCGTGTAACCTCACCAGAGGTCGCTTTCACCATCCCTAATAAAACACGCAACAGCGTCGTCTTGCCTGCACCGTTGGGGCCTATGATGGTTACAATTTCGCCACGGGAGACCGTCAATGAGACCTGTTGCAGCAAGCTGCGTCCTGCACGTCTCAAGGTTAGGTCTGTTGCCTGAAGTAGCGTCTCTTTATCCATCTGCCTCAATCTAGTTCAATCTGATTTATTGGGAAGCAGCTCATATATTATGGTTCTTTAACTCCCCTCCTCCTGTCAGGGGGAGGGTTAGGGAGGGGGTTAAGTGCCTGATTATGCACCCTACCCCCATCCCAACCTTCCCCCTCAAATGGGGAAGGAGCCAAACTGCTCCACAGCGTTTATCAATCACAGTATCATAGGGGGCTTACACCTCCCCAATCCAATTGCTCGGGAGTTATACCATATCCCGGATCTGGAGACCCAGCTGTGCTTAAAAAGTTACCCCTTATCGTCCTATTCAGCCTTGCATCACTCTGCAATTTTTCTATAGCTGTGGCTATAACCGACACCAAACCACTACAGGTGGTGGTCTCTAGCAAGCCCTTTCACTCTCTGGTGGCTGGAGTCATGGCTGGAACGGGCTCCCCCACGCTACTGATCCGTGGCAGCCACTCTCCACATAACTATGCACTAAAACCAAGAGATGCCCAGCAGCTGCAGGATGCCGATCTGATCTTCTGGGGGGGGCACCATATTGAACCTTTCCTTGAAAAACCTCTACAGAGCCTTGCTGCCAACACCCCCGTACTCTCTTTTGATACGGTTCAGAAGATCACACAACTGCCTGTTCGCGAAGGCGTGATTTGGGGAGAAGAGTCACAACACGACGATCACGCTCATCATACTCATGAGTCGATGGACCCCCATATCTGGCTCGACCCCTTGAATGCAAAAGAGTTGGTTGAGAGCATCGCCGCCACACTCAGCCAGATAAACCCACAGGCAGAAAAACAGTATCGAGAAAATGGCGATCGGTTACAACAGAGGCTAGAGGTGCTCCACCAGGAGTTGCAACAGCAGATGCAACCACTGGCTGGAAGAGCTTTTATGGTCTATCACGACAGCTATCAATACTTTGAGAAACGCTATCACCTACAGACTGTCGGAGCGGTGACGCAGCATGTTGAGCATGGCAGCAGTGCCGGGGCACTACAGCAAGTGCGTAGACAGATTGCAGCGCACCAAATTCGCTGCATCTTTAAGGAACCCCAATTCTCCTCGCGACTGGTACAGGTTGCGGCGGAAGGGAGTCATGCGCGTATCAGTGTACTCGACCCTATCGGTGCAAATCTGATTCCTGGAGCTGACCTCTATTTTCAGCTTTTGAGAAATATCAGCCGCTCACTACGCTCTTGTCTATAAGGCTACTTGCCTTACACCAATTAGACCAAGGCGACACTCTTCACCTGCACATAGAGTGATTTTCCGGGAGAAAGATCTAACTGAGAGGCTGATTTTCGAGTGACTCGGGCCAGCAACGAACTCCCCTTTAGGTTGAGCCGTACCACCACCTGCGCACTCCCCTCAAGTGCGATCTCATCGATCGTCGCAGCAAAAATATTAAGAATACTGGTCTCGGTTTGGTGGTGTAGGGTTAGGCTCACATCCCGCGCCAACACCCGCAGTCGCACAGGGGTTCCAATCTCTAGCGCCCGATGAGCAACGGCAAAACGTCCGCCACTGAATGAGATATAGGTCAGGTCAAAGGCTTCATCATGGGCCTCCACCTTTGCCTCAATCAGTGCTGCGGCTTCATCTCCATGGGCAATCGATAGATCCAACTGGGTCATCATCTCTGCAACCGGGCCACTCCCTGTAACCACCCCTCGCTCCATCAACACCAGATGGTCGGCCAAACGGGCGATCTCATCCATGGCGTGGCTGACATAGAGCACCGGAATCTGAAGCTCCGTATGCAGCCGCTCTAGATAGGGCATGATCTCCTGCTTTCGATTGTGGTCAAGCGCAGAGAGCGGCTCATCCATCAGCAGCAGTTTAGGGCAGAGCGAGAGTGCACGAGCAATCGACACCCGCTGCCGCTCCCCCCCGGAGAGCTGATGGGTACTACGCTGTAACAGGGGGGCGATATCCAGCAGTTGAACCGCCCGATCCAGCGCAACACAGCGCTTCTCAACGGGGATACGTTTCAGCCCATACTGCAGATTCTGCATCACATTGAGGTGGGGAAATAGGCTCGCCTCTTGAAACACATAACCGATGGGGCGCTTATGGACTGGAAGCGCACGTCTCCCCTGCTGCCACACCTCTCCATTGACGATAATATCCGCCTGATCCAGAGGCTCTAGCCCAGCAACTGCCCGCAACAGTGTAGTCTTACCACAACCTGAGGGGCCGTAGATCCCCGTCACCCCGGATGCAGGCAATGCCAGATCGACATCCAACAGAAAACCCTCTCTCTCCAGCTGAAATTTTGCCTCAATCACTGTTTTGTCTGCATTACTGAAAAGTGGCGGTTGGCGCTATAGACCAGCAGCAATAGCAAAAAAGAGAACAGCAGCAAGCCACCAGAGAGCAGGTGGGCCTGACCATACTCCAGCACCTCGACATGATCATAGATGGCGATAGAGAGTAGCTGTGTCTCACCCGGTATATTCCCACCAATCATCAATACCACTCCAAACTCTCCGAGGGTGTGTGCAAAGCCGAGCACCATTGCACTGAGAAAGCCGGAACGAGCCAAGGGTATAGCCACAGTAAAGAAGCTGTCGAGTGGTGAGGCGCGCAGAGTAGCGGCCACTTCCAATGGACGACTACCGATTGCTGCAAAGGCATTCTGTAGCGGTTGTATTACAAAAGGCATAGAGTAGATCACCGAGCCAACCACCAGCCCTGCAAAGGTAAAGGGAAGCGGCGCACCACCGATGGTCTCAATCAGTGAGCCGATCGGCCCCTCTCGTCCCAGTGCGACCAACAGATAGAAGCCCAGCACGGTGGGGGGCAATACCAGTGGCAGCGCGATCACCGCCTCTAGCAACACCTTAAAACGCCACTGCGTTCGCGCCAACCACCACGCCAGTGGGGTACCCAGCAACAGGAGAATCAAAGTACTGATGGTTGCCAGTTTGAGGGTCGTCAGCAGTGCTGTTAGATCGTTTTCTGTCAGCCCAATTGCATCAATCATGGGGGGTACGATACCCATAACTGCGGATGATCTCCAGACCCACATCACTGCGTACAAAATCGATAAAGGCGCTGGCAACCGGGTGCTCACTCAACTGTACCGCTTGCTGCTCAATGGGACTATAGAGTGACTGTGGCACCAACCAGAATGACCCCGTTTGCTGCTTGGCTTGTGAGTAGGCAACCAGTCCCAGCTCTGCATTTCCACTCTTTACAAAGTGGAACGTCTGCCCAACGTTCTCCCCTCTCACCATTCGCCCACGTAGTTTTCCGATCAATTTTCGTTTCTCAAGCAGCTGCTCTGCTGCCTTTCCATAGGGGGCAAGTTTGGGGTTAGCTACAGCAAGATAACGGAAACCACCCTGAGTTAACACACTCCCTTGGTCATCAATCAGATCTGCTTTGGGACTCCAGAGCACCAGCTGTCCCAAGGCGTAGGTGAAACGGCTACCCAAGCGTGCGACACCCTCCTCTTCCAAACGCTGAGGACGTAGGCTATCTGCTGCAAAAAAGAGATCGAAAGGAGCGCCATGATGTATCTGGGCGTAGTGTTTTCCAGTAGATCCCACACTGAATTTAACCTTGTGTCCGCTATCTGCTTCGAACTGCTGCCCCAATGCCGTTGCTGCGGTAATAAAGTTACTGGCAACAGCAACTCGAATCTCTGAGGCCTGCGCCAGGCCCACCGTCCACAGGCCACACAGCAGTGCAATGGTGCGTAGCATACTCTTTCTCAGCCTTCTTTTACTCTGAGACACCAAACCAGAAGGCCTCATCCTTCTCCAGAAACATCTCAGCAGGCATCATGTGGGTACCATCACAGGAGAAGTTAACCTCGACCAGACCACTGATAATATTCAAGGTACCGGTTCGCAGATAGACCACATCATCGGCCTTACGCAGCTCTCGAAAACGCTCCAGAATGGGGCGCACCATATCGGTCATCACCTTGGCATTCTCTGGGTAGGCACGACGAGGGTAGACCAGGCAGATCGATGGGTCGAGAATCTCATTCAGCACATGGGTGTGTTCATCATAAGGGTCTTCCATCACCCATAAGGTGGCGCGTGAACTGGAGAAGCGTAAGGAGACACGAAATATTCCCCGCTCAACCACCAGCTCATCCAGGATATTGATCACATCATCGATATACTCATCAATCGCTCTTGGAACAAAGCGCTGGTGAAACAGCTGCTTTCGGATAGCTGGATCACCTTTAATTTGACGCCAAGTTGCCTCGGGAAAGAGTGCATGCTCCTCTTGCGGCAGTCGCCGCAGATCAAAATCTCCGATAATGTAACCACGTACCTCACACCCTTCGATCACAGGCTGAATCGCGGTGATACAGCTACGGTGGAGTGAGGAGCTGATATAGACTTCGGTTAACTGTAACTGCGCATTACACGCTTTGTTGATATAGGGCAGCAGCAGCTCATGATGGATCTTCTGGTTTTTGGCGGCATCCTCACTGCTCATCACTGCGCTGTATGGATTGGCTTCAGGCGTTACAGCATAGAGCCGCTCACAAAATGAGAGGTCTGCCCAGTGCTGTACAGAGCGCCCCAAAAGGTCGCTGAGTTTGTCCATATCCTCCCAAAGCGGATAGGCCTGCTGTGCCAGATCACCCAATACAGGAGATAGAAAATCGACCAGCAGTTTGCGACGAGCTTGGATAGTATCGGACAACGATGAGTGCAAGAGAGGTTCTCAGAAAAGGTAGTTTGGTTTAAACAGCTATTATTGTTTCTTTCCCCTGTTCCTTGCAAGCTGGTTTCAGTACTATTATAGGTAATGTCCTCTATTTTTGAGATCAATCTTCCTGTTAATCAGGGAATGATAAAAACATTTGAGTGCAGTCGCCAAGAGTCGATTCTGCAAGCAGGGCTACGTGCCGGACTGCCGTTGCGCTATAAATGCACTAACGGAAGCTGTGGAGAGTGCAAAACTCAACTGATCGAGGGTGAGGTACGCACCATCGGTCATCAGGACTTTCATCTCTCTCCACAAGAGCAGCAGCAGGGGTGGTTTCTCTCCTGCACCCATGCCCCTAAAAGCACACTAAATATTGCAGCCCCGATGTTCAATACCGTGCAACAAATTCCTCACCAGTGCATTCAAGCCAAGGTTAAGAAGATCTCTCTGGTAGATAAGAAATTGGCAATTCTTACATTGCGTACACCACGCTCCAACACCTTTCAGTTTTTAGCAGGGCAAAATGTGGTGCTCTCACACCACTACACAGAGCGCTGTTACCCCATTGCCAGCTGCCCCTGCAGTGGTGGAGAGCTAGAATTTCATATTCGTAACCGTGATTCTGATCCATTTTCTCAACGACTCTTCAACACACTAAAACGGGGGGAAACAGTTACCATTAAGGGACCACAGGGGCAGTTTTCACTGGATGAGCACTCCACCCGCCATCTGGTCTTTATTGCCTGGGAGCACGGATTCGCCCCCATTCGCAGCCTAGTGGAGCACTTTATCTCTCTGGAGATGGATAACCCTGTCTCACTCTACTGGATTGCCAAGCAACAACCATACATGGAGAACCATGCCAACTCTTGGCACTCCGTACTCGACCCGTTTGACTACCACTGGGTTCAACCCCAATCCACGGACTTTGAAACGCAGGCTATTCAACTTTTGGACATAATCCAAGAGGATCTGTTACTGGAGATGAGCGACTTCTACATCAGCGTACCCGCCCCAATGCTAATTACACTCAGTGAGTTACTGCTCACAGCAGGGGTTGATGAGGCACAACTACATGCCTCTCCGATTTAATCACTGAGGGTTATATTCCTCTTTAGTGATTTAGTGATTAAAGAAACCTCGCACCATCTTCGCCTCCTCTGGGTCGACACCACACGCCTTTGCAATCTCTCCCCACTGACTGATGGCATCTCCAACCTCTGCAACACATTGGGAAACAATGGATCGAGACAGCCCAAAGATCCGCTGTGCACTCTCCAATTCAGAGAGTGACGGTGGGTTTGGACTCTGTTTGTATCCTGCAGCATGGTACCCCCCTCTTATGGTCGTGGGTACCAGATCATAGGCAGGTGCCAATCGATAGCCATGTGGCTGGCTATCGCCCATGCGGTAGATCAAACTGAAGTTTCGTTCATGATCATCAGTGTTGTTGATCGCTCGGTTAAACAGCATCAGCCTCAGAAGAGCCATTACATCCTCCTCAATAGCCACTGAAAATTGCTGTAGCATGTGATAGATATCATCATATCTGAAAGCATGATGGGCCATACGCTGAGATTCAGAGTCTCGTAACAGGGTGTTTATGCTAATCATGTGGTTACGGCTCTTATCTGGGTTAACGTCAAAGCGCTCCACCAGTAACACTTCTCGCTCATTAATCCCAGATTGAACAAAACCATCCAATATCTCTATATTGGCTTTACGTGCCATCTTCATACAAGCCAGTTCAACTCTTGCATTGTTGTATCGATCCACTGCAGGGCGGTTAAATTTTGCGATATATCTTTTCTCGGCATCATGCAAAAGTGCTTTTGGGCGAGCACCCCCAATGCCGGTACCATTATCGGCAAGATAGAGCAGGCTCGCTTCATCATAACTGTCCCTGGCTTCTGGGGCATCCATACGCTGCGCCGCAGACTCTGCTATACCAGTCTGCGCAATATTCGCACCGAAATCGAATTGTGGCTGCTCCCCTTGCGAAACAATAGAGAGTCCTCCGATACGACTTCTGGAGAGCATATCAAGTGAGTCAATTATGCTGTTAGGATTGTACTTCTTGTGGTGCTGGTAAAATGCAATCTGACTCAAGATGCGCCGCCCCCAGTCATCCGGCAGATAGTCATCCACCACTCCGAGTATCGCTCCCCCTCTGAACTCAAAACCCCTCTCATCCAACGGTAGTGCCGATGGATCGAGCGGGAAGGCGTGTTCCGATGCCAAATAACTAGAGAGGTAACGAAAACCAACCGCTTCTAAAGCATTATGTGCCTCCACGACCACCAGCTCAGCTGCCTGCATACTCAGTTGTTCGGTATGGATATGGAGGTCATATCTTCTTTTAGTCATCAAAAAGCCCTCTCTTTTCATGGAAGAGCTTATTGAATGCGTGTTGCAGACCCAGTACTTTTGCGGCAGAGAAGTATTTCCCCATGCCTACAGACAGATCCCCCTTCTCCATTTTCTGCAAGGTAGCACGACTCACATCGATTCTGATCGAAAATGCGCGGAGATCATCCTGTGGGAAATGGCGTTTTCTGGCTTCTCGAAGCCTCTTTCCCAGTTCTGGCAAAAACTCATTCATACCAAAATAATAGTATTTTTATGCTTTATACGCAATAGATACCATTATAATAGAATTAAAATAGACGGTTACTTAAGTCACAGCTTGAAGGCGAACAGGAATGCCTCATTAATTTTGGTTACATATCCAAGATACTGAGATTTATCTTTGTGATTTATCAAAATTCAGCAGATTGTGACCTGCGAAATATAAGGGTTTACAACAGATGACTACACTGTAAAAACTGCCAAAATACGACAAACTTAGACTCCCAGTCAAAGACCTCAACGACAGTAGCCCAGCACTTCTTGGATTATGAAAAAACTGACAGAAGCGTGTGATCAAGGGATGAATAGAAGGAAAGAGAACATCTTGCCCAATAAAAGCTTATCAAAACTGAGCACTTACCCCTTCCCAGCAACAATTATGACCATTTTCACGGATGACTTGAATCGTATGAATAGTAGAATCTGGGAACACTTCAACATATGACTCAACAACCGATTTTGGAACAGTTGAGTCTCTTCCTCCTACGAAGTGTAATTGAGGAGTAGCTTCCAACTGTTTAGCGTAATCAACAGGGTTTTGAGAATCTCCCAATGGGGTTACGCGATGAAGTTGAGTCCAGTATGAGTGGTTCAGGTTTCCGGCAACGGTAATCACTCTAGTTACATCAGAACGCGCTGCAGCTACCAAAGCCGCAACCGCTGCGCCACCAGAATATCCGACAAGCTCTATCTCTATAGTCTTGTATTGCCTCTTGATTAGGGATATCGCCTCACTCGTCGCCTCAATAACTTCGTTTGAGAAACGACTGCCCATCCAGTATTTACGCTTACACGATTTACGCTCCCCCCCTAAGACATACTCGCCTATCCTGCAAAAACATACCGCCTGTTAGCTGTTGATGATGAGGAGGATGTATTAGAACTCTATCACACCATTCTTGCTCCACAGCCATTGAGCCCTGCACATCACCTCTTTGCTGTTGAGGAGGATAGCGATCCAAACAACACCCTACAGGCCTATTTCGACAAAGAGACAAACTTCTCCTTTGACCGAGCCTCACAGGGCGAAGAGGCGGTTGAGGCCGTTCGCCAAGCGACAGCGCTCTCTGCGCCCTATGCCGTTGCCTTTATCGATATCCGTATGCCTCCCGGGATAGATGGTCTACAGACCGCAACCCAGATTCGAGAGATCGACCCCAACATTCAAATCTTCATCATCACAGCGTTCTCTGACTATAGTGTGGAACAGATACAACACCAACTCTCTCACCACGTTGTTGTACTCAATAAACCTTTTTACCCAAGTGACCTGCTGCAGTTTACGGCCAATGCTATCCATGCATGGGAACGCACCCAAGAGATTGAGCGGCTGAAGCTGAAGCTCTCCCAATCACTACCGATGGAGCACCAACTCTCCTGGGAGGCCAATCTACTGAATGATCAGTTCACCCCCTCCAAGGCGCTTGAAAAAGAGCTGGCCAAACTCAACGCCCCCAAGCTATCAAGCTTCTCAGATTTTCTAATCCGCTTTCACCCCGTTGAGTGGGCCACCATGAACCGTCTGATTCAGAGTGGCGATGAGTTCTTTACCCTATTACACCGCTTCTCAGATGGCAGCAACGACTTTCAATGGATGATGACGCAGGGGCGTGTGGTGCTCTGGCAAGAAGATAAGGCCGCTGAAATCTACGGCTTCACCACCCCGATCAGCACCGCAAACCGCCTTCAAGCCTCTTTTGAGCCACATACCGAGCTACTCACCTTGCAGCGTTTGAGCCGAGCCAATCGAGTGGCGGGGATCTCCGGTGTGGTCGACTTCCAGAAACAGTGTCAAAACCTGAGCGCCTCCAAACAACCTTTTACGTTGCTGATGATCACCCTATCCGGAGTGACACTAGCCTCAACACGTTCGGGGGTCAGTACCGGAGAGCAGCTGGTTGTGGAGTGCATTGAGAAACTCACCCCGGCACTACCGTCTGACCACCAGATCTACCTCTACACCGTAGAGCAGTTGGTTGTTATTCAGCAGGGCAATGCATCCATCGAACGACTCTCTGCTCAAAAGGAGCAGATTGAAGCCGCACTCCAGTTCACCTTCTCCCCACAGATGCTACAAATTCCCGTACAAGCTGGTGTCGAGATTTACCAGAGCCAGAAAGATCGGCTCCCGATTGAGAAGCTCTGTCACCAAAACGTTAGCGGATTACTCTAGGACCAGCTCAAGCTGGTAACCACCAAACTTACGGATATTGAGTACCCCGCTATCCAGGACCAGATACTGCCCCTTGATCCCCTGCAACACCCCACTCACCTCTGGGGTTTTATCAAAATTAAAGGATTTCACCTTGGTTGGGTAGGTCTCCACTGGGTAGTGAATATCCACGATTTCAGCCTGTTTCAGCCAGGTTACCGCGTCGTCACCCTGTTGCTGTACAACATCATCAATAGCCTGCTCACACAGTTGATAGAGCTCATCACGTTTAGCCACCAAATCAACCGCCTCTGGCTCCCCCTTCAACATCCGCTGCCAGCTGGTCTTGTCATTGACGTGTGCCTTCATCGCCACCTCAACCAACCCAGATGTGAGCCGATCTTTGACCCGAAAAATCGGTAACGCCTGAACTGCCCCCTGATCCATCCAGCGTGTTGGAATTTGTGAGCCACGGGTAATTCCCACCTTAACCCCAGAGCTATTTGCGAGATAGACGTAGTGGTCGGTGAGACAGTTGGCCTCCCCCCAGCTGGCATCACGACAACTCCCTTCTGCATAGTGGCACTGCTCCGGCTTAATGATACAGCTGTCACACTGCGGCAGAGAGCGTAGACAGGGGAAACAGAAGCCTTGGTTAAAACTCTTTTTGGTGGCTCGACCACAGGCGACACAGTGTATCGCTCCACTGCTTCGCAGGGTAATGGTTTTCCCGATCCACTCATTGAGTGGCACCAAAGCCTCCCCAATAGGGAGTTGATACGCCACCATATCCCCCAATGTGGTTCTCATCTTCTGAATATTTCCGCTGAATTTCATAGTCAGTGTGGCTCCGCATCACCCACATGGGAGAGGTAGAGAGAAAGCCCAATCAACGCAATACCACCCGCCATATAGAGTAGATCCAGCGGTGTTGAAAACTCCATAGAGACTGTGTACTCAAAGAATTTAACGATCAAAATCATCAGGATCACCTTAGCCAAGCGGGCCTTGAGGTCATCCAAACTCTTGATCAGCAATATATTGGAGGAGTTTTGATCCCCCTCTGCCGCATTAATTTTACTGATAAACAGCTCGTACAGCCCCAAGGCAAAGATCAGTAGTACCGTCGCTAGCAGGTAGCCATCCACAATCTCCACAATATGGGTCACCGTAGTCGCATGAAGTTCACTGCGCACCCCAGGGTCCATTGCTGGATCAGCATAGTGGACCAGGTGAGAGACCATGTAGATGGCGTCAACCGTCGCCATGTAAAACATCGCCAATGCCGCCAGCAAGCTAGAGAGGACAGCGGTAATCACCACCAGTCGACTACTCCAGAGAAAGTTTTCAAACAGACGTTCCAAGGGGTTTGCCATATCACCAACACTCCAAATCAGTTTATAAAGATAGCGCGTAGCCTACACTATTCTCTATTTTTTGAGAATGCGCATAAACGACTCAGACTATAATAGGCGCCATGAACAACAATCGACAACACTTCTACCGGGTTGCGGCACTCAGCAGCTACTTTGCACTGCTGTTTCATCTACTGCTATGGATCATCTGGCTCGGCCCCTCTCTCTACTTCCCCACCGCGATGGTTCTTATTGTAATGGTAGTGCCGCTGATATTCCCGCTACGCGGGCTGCTGCACGGTCGCGCCTATACTCATGCCTGGACCGGTTTTCTGGCGATTCTCTACTTTGTGCATGGGGTGGGGGATTTTGTAGTCAACCCACCGGAACGGCTCTATTCAGGTATTGAGGTTGTCCTCAGTCTAACCCTCTTTTTCAGCTGTGCCTTCTACGCCCGCATCACCGGAAAGCAGCAGCAGGCCGAAGCCGAGTCAGAGAGCGAGTAACTCTTTAACAAAGGGGATGGTGATCTTACGCTGGGCTGCCAATGTCTGATGATCCAGCTGCTCCAGCAGCTCAAACAGTGCATGAAAATCACGCGGAGTGCGGTTGATAAGAAAAGTCACCACCTCATCACTGATCCGCATCCCCCTCGCCTCGGCGCGTTGCTGCACCACCTGCCACTTCTCCTCTCCAGTGAGCGACTGTAACTGCTCCACCACCGCCTCACTCAGGCGAGAACGGAGGTCCGGCAGTTGCAGCCCCAACTCAGAGAGCGGCTTGGCCGCCGCGATCAACAGAGACTGCCCCCGATCTCGCGCCTGATTCAACAGATGAAACAGAGTCTCTTCCCAGTGTCGGTCACCCGCCACTGACTGCAGATCATCCAGCACAATCAGCCGGTACCTTTCTGTGCCAGCCAACAAATCCATCGCTGACTCACTGGCATACTGGGAAAACTGCTGCAATGGCAAGAACAGCGTCGGCTCTCCCTGCTGCTGCAGATGGTGACAACAGGCGTGCAACAGATGACTCTTCCCGATCCCCTCGCCCCCCCACAGGTAGAGCAGGTGTGGGGCTTGCTGTTGCCCCAGTCTCTGCAACAGGCTTACCACTGGACGCGCCAGCACCCCATGAAAGTTATCAAAGGTGGCGTGTTCTGGGCGGGATAGTGGAAAGGGGATCTGCTCTCCCATCTACTGAGTTCCCTCTTTAGTACTGCGTGGCGCGCGATAGGCCAACCACCCCCAAGTCCAGACATAATCAGCACCACTCAGCAGTGTTGTGGTTAACACAACGTAGGTAACAACCTCCATCTCAGCAGCCACAGACCACCCTACAGCCTCCACCATTATCACACCTAATACATAAGATATCTGCGTAAATGTATTGATCTTACTTACAATACTTGGAGTCATATCATATGCAGCAATACGATAATGGTAGAGTGTTCCCCCCACCACAATGAGCAGGTCTCGCAGTACGATCACCCCAACCAGCCAGAGGGGGATCAACCCCACCCAAGCCAACATAATGGTCGTAGAGACCAGCAGCATCTTATCCGCAAGTGGGTCGAGAATCGATCCCAGACGACTCTGCCATCCCATACGCTTGGCCAGAAAACCATCCAGCCCATCACTCATCCCCGCGAGGGCGAAAAGGTAGAGGGACTCTACAAAATAGCCATGCGCCAGCAGCCAGATGATCGGTAGTACCAGAATCATCCGCAACAGGGTTATGAGATTGGGAATATCGCGCTGCTCCATAATCCAGTAGAATACCCTGCTTTGAAACTGCCGTTAACAAATATTCATACTGATCATGACTTCTAAATCCCTAAGCTATAGCGACGCTGGTGTTGATATCGACGCCGGAAATGACCTAATCGAACAGATCAAACCACTGGCCACCCGTACCAAACGCCCCGGCGTAATGGCAGGCTTAGGTGGGTTTGGCGCGCTGTTTGAGATTCCTCTGGACCGTTACAAAAACCCACTACTGGTCTCCGGCACCGATGGCGTGGGTACCAAGCTACGGCTGGCGATGCAGATGGAGAAACATGACACCATCGGCATTGATCTGGTAGCGATGTGCGTCAATGACCTGATTGTTCAGGGAGCCGAGCCGCTCTTCTTCCTCGACTACTATGCCACTGGAAAGCTGGATACAGCGGTTGCCGTCTCTGTGGTAGATGGCATTGCGACGGGCTGTGAACAGGCGGGGGCTGCTCTGATTGGTGGTGAGACCGCGGAGATGCCCGGAATGTATGAGGCTGGTGATTATGACTTGGCTGGCTTCAGTGTCGGCATCGTCGAGAAGAGCGAGGTGATTGATGGCTCTAAAGTAGAGGCGGGTGATGTACTGATTGGGATGGCCTCTTCGGGGCCCCACTCCAACGGCTACTCACTGATCCGCAAAATTCTGGAGGTCTCCGGCGCGGACATTAACAGTGCGCTCGACGGTAAGCCGCTGGGTGAGCAGCTACTGCAACCGACCCGAATCTACGTCAAACCACTACTGGAGTTGATGAAGCAGCTGCCGATTCATGCACTGGCTCATATCACCGGTGGTGGCCTGACTGAAAATTTGCCACGCGTATTACCCAACCACACGAGCGCTGAAATTAACAATAGCTCTTGGGAGTGGCCTTCTGTTTTCAAATGGTTAAAAGAACAAGGTAACGTAAAACAGGAAGAGATGATCCGCACCTTTAACTGTGGTGTGGGGATGGTGATTGTGGTCTCTGCCAAGAATGCTGCACGCACCATTGAACTGCTCAAGGAGCAGGGAGAAGAGGCGTGGCAGTTGGGTACCATCTCTGCCTCTGAGCAAGAGACTCCCTCTGTCTCCTTCTGTTAACCCCACACCAGTAAACCTACATCAGCAATGGGCATCTCACCCCTCAAAGCGGTTGTACTGATCTCTGGGCGCGGTAGCAACCTGCACGCTCTCATTCGGGCTCAGCAGGCCGGCACACTGGATATCGATTTTGCTGCGGTAATCAGCAACCGTCCAGAGGCTGCGGGTCTTCAGCTTGCTGCCGCAGAGCAGATCACAACCGAGGTGGTGGACCATACCCTGTACGAGGGGCGGACCGCTTATGACCAGGCTCTGATCAAGGTGATCGATCAGCATCAACCAGAACTGCTCATTTTGGCTGGCTTTATGCGCATCCTCACTCCAGAGCTGGTGCGCCACTATGCAGGGCGTTTGATCAACATCCACCCCTCACTGCTCCCCCGCTTCAAGGGGCTGCACACTCATCAACAGGCGCTGGATGCGGGGGCTACCACCCACGGTGCCAGTGTCCACTTTGTGAGCGAAGAGCTGGATGGTGGGCCGGTCTTTTTACAAGCCAGCGTTGCTGTTGAGGCCGATGATGAGGCAGAGAGGCTGGCGGCTCGGGTACTAGAGCAGGAGCACCGTCTCTACCCCGCCGCCATTCAGCTCATCGCTGAGGGACGTATCAGACTGGTTGACGATTCACTGCAATTGGACCAGACTCCACTGCATGAACCGTTACAACTCTCTTCTTAAGCTTCTCCCTCTACTCCTACTGCTGCTCCTCAGTCGAAGCGCATTCGCTTTTCCGGAGACCTTCGAGGCCCGCTACAGCTTTATCGCCAAAGGGATGGTTCTGGGTGAGACTCAATACAGGTTGAGCAGAGCCCCTAAGGGGGATGAGGCGCAGTACCGCTTCACCACCCACACCGAACCGACCGGACTGGCAGCACTGTTGATTAAGAAAATCATCAATGAGGAGTCCTACTGGAAGTGGCAAAACGGTGAGCTACGCCCACTACAGTACCGCTATCAACAGCAGGGGAAGAAGCAGAAGGTGCGGGGGCGCGACTTTAACTGGGTTGATCAGAGCGTCAGCATCGATGAAAATGGCAAGCAGAGCCAGCTCAACCAGTTACAGACGGGGGCTGTAGATGAGGCACTGTTCCTGATTCGGCTGATGCACGACCTCAAGCAACAGCGAAAAGAGCTGATCTACCCCATTGTAAAAAAAGGGAAGTGGAGCCAGTACGAGTTCACCCGAGGTCCAACCGAGACCATCAAGGTGCCTGCTGGAACCTTTGAGGCGCAGCAGATTGTTAGAAAATCGAGTGGTAATCGGAGCTTCCGCCTCTGGGCCGCACCACAGCTGGACTACCTACCGGTACAGGTTGAATACCGAGAGGGCGATGGGAAGCTGTTTCTATTGAAGCTGAAACAGACCTCTATCACTCAAAAAACGCTATAAGGCAACATTAGCAGAGCTACGTCCCCTCCTCCTATCAGGGGGAGGGTTAGGGTGGGGGTTAAGTGTTTGAGTTATGCACTCCACCCCCATCCCAACCTTCCCCCTCATATGGGGAAGGAGCCAAAAACAGTGCCATAATGAGAACTGCAGAGCTACAGTAGGTTGATCGGCACCTCAACCATCTCGATCCCCACCTCTTCAAAGATGGTGCGGGTCAGTGCCACACTCTCCTCCCAACGCGACATCTCTTCAGGAATTGTTGTTACTACACGGGTGATGCCCGACTGAATGATCTTTGCGGCACAGCGCGAGCAGGGGGGCAGTGGGTAGACGTAGATGGTACTGCCCCTCAGGTCTGCACCAGAGAAGAGCAGTGCATTCTCCTCAGCATGGAGCACCAGCGAGTATTTAGTCTCTCGGTCATGCAGCCGATGGTCGTCCGACATCCCCTGTGGAAAGCCGTTGAAACCGAGTGAGACCACCCGTTTATCATTGGTGACTACCGAACCGACCTGTGTACTGGGGTCCTTCGACCACGCTGAAACATGGGCCGCCAACCCCAGAAAACGTCGATCCCATTTACTCAGTTCCATGATAGTGCCCTACTCTCTTAATGATTAAACGGATGCGAGTATAACTTTTTATTCATCCAACGAAAAACCGCCATACCGAAAATCGATATGGCGGCCTGCTGTCACACCCCTGTTTTGCCCTACTGAATCACAATATTGGGGAACTTGGTGGTGAAGTCCTTCTTCTGCTGTGCCAGCTTGGCGGAGGTACGGCGAGCAATCTCACGGTAGATCTTCGCAATCTGCCCATCAGGGTCTGCCACAACTGTAGGTTTGCCGCTATCGGCATCACTACGAATCGCCTTATCGAGTGGTAATCCACCCAAGAAGTCGACATGCTCATTCTCTGCCATGCGCTGCCCACCGCCCTCTGCAAAGATATGCTCCTCATGACCACACTCAGAACAGATATGGATACTCATATTCTCGACCACACCCAGAACCGGCACTTCAACCTTCTCAAACATCTTCAGCCCTTTGACCGCATCCAACAGTGCAATGTCCTGTGGCGTAGTCACAATCACCGCACCACTCACTGGAATCTTCTGCGCCAGGGTGAGCTGGGTATCACCAGTGCCGGGTGGTAGATCGATCACCAGGTAATCAAGATCTTCCCAGTCGGTCTCTTTCAACAACTGCTCCAGCGCCTGTGTCACCATCGGACCACGCCAGATCATTGGGGTATCCTCCTCCACCAGATAACCAATCGACATAGACTGGATATGGTAGGAGTTGACGGGCTTCAAACGCTTGCCATCAGGAGACTCTGGCTTGGCACCCTGCGCACCCAGCATCCGTGGCTGGCTTGGACCATAGATATCCGCATCCAACATACCGACGTTGGCGCCCTCTGCAGAGAGTGCCAGCGCCAGGTTGACCGCTGTAGTCGATTTACCAACCCCCCCCTTACCAGAGGCCACTGCGATGATGTTTTTCACACCAGTTACGGCTTGAACCCCCTTCTGTACCGCATGAGCGATAATATTGGAGGAGACATTCACCGTCACATCAGCAATACCATCTGCAGCTTTCACCACCTCAGCCACTTTGTTGCTCAGCTCATCAGCGTACCCCTTGGCTGGAAATCCCAACACAATATCAATGGTGACATTGCCGCCATCAATTTGGATATCTTTTACTGATTTTGCAGCAACCAGATCACTATCCAGGTAAGGGTCAATATAGTTCTTGATTGCGGTCTCTACCGCATCACGGGTCAATTCTGACATTGTAAACTCCGTTAGTTGGTTACGGGCATTTTTAAAGCTGCCCTTACGTTAGTTATTAAACAGGATGCGCTAATACTAACATTTCTATCCAGAGCTGAGAACCGTTTCCTGACAATTTTTGTTGGTTATTGTTTGACTGTAGTCAAAAGCAGCCAGAAAAGCACGCTACCCCTTCTCATCGACACGCAAATACTCACTCAACATCCCCTCAAGCTCATGCTTTTCGAATGGCTTGGCAAGAAAGCCATCACACCCAGCAGCCTCAAAGGCATCACGATGCTTCTTCATCACATTCGCCGTAAGTGCGACAACAGGCGCCTCATACCCACCCTCTCTCAATACCCGGGTCGCCTCAATACCATCCATCACGGGCATCTGCATATCCATCAAGATCAGATCAAAATGGTCTTGTTGGGCCCACTCAACCGCCTCGGCCCCATTATTAGCGGTAACCACCGTAAGGCCTAGCTCCTCCAGAAGGCGGCACTCTAATACTTGCAGCATATGCGTATCTTCTGCAATCAACACTTTTCCATGAAATTGCAGTGGTGTAGTGGGCGCTGACTGCACCTCCTCTTCCACATCATCCACCAAAGTATCACTTCTTCTATAGGGGATAGAGAGGGTAAAGGTTGAGCCGGCATCCACCTCACTACTGACTTGAATTTGCCCCCCCATGAGTCCCGCCAGATTTTCAGAGATAAAGAGCCCCAGCCCACTCCCTCCAAAACGGCTGGCAACTGCCTCATCCCCCTGCTCAAAGCGTTGAAACAGCTTCTTCATGGTTTCGGGTGACATCCCCACTCCGGTATCTTTGACCTCAAAGAACAGTAACTCTCCGCTAACCCAAGTAACGAGTGAAACCTCCCCTTTTGGGGTGAACTTAATGGCGTTCCCTACTAAATTGATCAGAATTTGGATAATCCGCTGCACATCACCCAACAGTTGATAAGACTCATGGTTTGTCTGCTCTAATTCCCAGGTCAACCCGACCTCTTTCGCCCGATAAGAGAGGATATACTCAACATGTTGAAGCAACCGAGCAAGGTCATAAGGGGCGTCATTAATAGTAAATTTTCCAGACTCAATTTTTGACATATCCAGTATGTCATTCACCAGCGCCAACTGCCCTCTACCTGCCATCTCAATCGTTCTGATCAACTCTATTTTTTCAGAGCTCTTCTCTTTGCTAGACAACAACTCACTGTTACCAATAATCGCCGTCAACGGGGTGCGCAACTCATGACTCATCGAAGCAAGAAACTCATCTTTAGCCAGCTCTAAGCGATATCGCTCAGTCACATCCACCGCATTCAGTAACACACAGGGCTCACCATCCATCGAGGCCCGCTTCAGCTCCATAGAGATGGTTAGAGAGTTCCCCAGTTTATTGTGAAGCTCTATATGGCCCATCTCACCTCCCAGCAGAAAGCGCCCCCCTCGCTGGTCCAGATAGTCATAACACTCGGAATAGGGCACCGGCAAACCACTGGGCAACAGATCTTCTAACGGCTTTCCAAGTAACTCTGATTTTTTATAACCAAAGATATGCAGCAGCGCGGGGTTGGCGACCACGATGGTACCATTCGCATCAACCATACCAATTCCTGCAGGCGCAGCATCTACAATTGAGATGTAGTCACCCGTAACTCGGCCATAGCTTTTCTCTAATGCCTGATAAGCGTTACGCTGATTCATCACATAGCGGAACAACAACAGATAAAGAGCTAGAGTAAATAGAATCAGCAGGCGGTTACCCAAGGTCGTCAGCTCCTGCCGCTCATGGTACCCCGCAAGGTAGATCCTTCGCAGATCTACAATACCTTCCGCAATCTCAACCGAAAGGGATTTCTGGGTATAACGGTTAAGTCCTCCCAGGCTATCCAGTATCAGACGGCAATGGCGGAGTACATTGGCCTCAATTGTTATATCGCCTTCCCCCCACTCTAGGTGCTCAGCAACCTCCTTCTCCAACTCTCCAACCTGCTGTTGTAGTAGCGTTGGAGCTCTATCATCTACACGACTTAAGAAGGTGATCACCTCAGATCCGATACGGTGCACCTCTGCAGTAATCCCCTCATTTTTATCCATACTCACATGCTCAATCTCCGCATTAACCAGGGGGAGATAGATGGCACTGTTGGTGTAGAGAGCCCGAGCGGTCTTAAAGCTGGAGACATACTCCTGCTTTTTCCGCAAGAGAGAGGAGAGGTAGCCGATTTTCTTCACTAGTTGCCGCTGATTTGCTGAGTTCAAAGCGGATGATGACTGCTCTACGCTATCTAATAGGGTAAAGATAGAGCGCTCTGCAGAGAGCAGTTCATCAAAGTTATTCAATAAGTCGAGTCGACTATAGAGCAGGATCGTATTGTACCGCTCATTACTGGCTTCAAGATGGTTCAACTGCTCTAGGTAGGAGATATGCTTTTTGGAGCCCGCCCCTTGGGAGATAACAACCAACGAGACAAAAATAGCAAAGACTCCACTTAAGAGAAACAGCGCATAGTTCAATATAAAATTTCGCACCCTTTTCACTGCCCAACCCCAACCAGCTTGCCATTCAGTGTCTGAAGAAAAGCGACCAAGCTTACAACTTCGCCTTTACTTAATTTTTTACCCAACTGCACCTCTCCCATCACCTCTACCGCCTCTTCCAGTGTGGCATAGGCTCCATTATGGAAATAGGGGGCCGTCCTGGCTACATTACGCAGAGAAGGCACCTTGAAGTAGAAGCGGTCTGAGGTGGAGTGCGTCACCTCGAAACGCCCCAAGTCCCCTCCTCCCATCTGCTCCACCTGCTTCTGATTGACATAAATCCCTATCTTCTGAAACAGCCCTCCCCCCACATTTTTCCCCTGATGGCAGCTCACACACCCCAGATCAGTAAACAGCTGATACCCCTGTTTCTCTTGAGTGGTGATTGCCGTCTCATCCCCCCTCAGGTAACGGTCAAATGGCGCGTCTGGAGTCACCAAAGTACGCTCATAGAGGGCAATTGCATCTGCAACGGTCTCTGCTGTAATCCCCTGAGGGTAGACTGAAAAGCGCCCCACGCCTACGGCCACGAATCTCCGAATAACATAGACAAGACAGCGGCCTGATGTACATTGAGAGAAGCATCTGAGAGCAAAGACCGAAAATACACTGGTGCGATATTGCCCGTTG